>Ga0116231_10001539_pt1 | contig 47243 bp, 47 predicted proteins | sample S1TSphgellanicum_2_FD_89695 | JGI IMG/M metagenome (GOLD analysis project Ga0116231, IMG submission 89695) | Host-associated microbial communities from peat moss isolated from Minnesota, USA - S1T2_Fd - Sphagnum magellanicum MG | ecosystem: Host-associated > Plants > Peat moss > Unclassified...
CAAAATTTAACATAAAAAAATAATCCAAAATAAAACACAAAAATTACACAAAAAAAAAAAAACAAAAAAAAAAAAAAGAACAAAACAAAAACAAAAAATAAAGTGAAAATTGGAGGGAAAAAAAAAAAAAAAAAACCTAACTCTAATAAAAAAAATTTCTTGTCAATTTTTTTTTCTCCATCTGCTTTTACATGTGATTCCAATCCCCACAATCCTGCACCACTGCCAAAGCCGCTGTTCCCCGACTCCTCCTCCATCTCCTCTCAACTGTCAATTTTCTCTGAAATCTCAGCACTTAATGCACAAGGTTCGAGAGGAATTACAGTAGCTGTATAGGTAGGAGCAGTGAAAATCTAGGTAACATCAGTGGAGGCGCTCAAGAAAAAAAAGAAAGACAAGGTCAGGACACCATCAAAACTTTCACCCCCCCCATCTTGAATGCTAATGTACTTTTTTGCAGGTTTTTTTTGAATCTCACCCTCTGTATGACCAAACTCAGGGTACTGGTGCTGTCTTTTCCTGACTGTATGGATATCTGTATTGTCTAAGTAAATTTATATTTTAAAAAAGCCACTGCTTAGGATGCTCAGGATGCTCACATGCTCTCTCCAGTTCCATGAGTGAATTGGAAACAAAAACACAGTACAAGTAGATGGGAATCTCAATCACAATGAATGAGTTGTAGCTTCTTACACTATCAGTACTACTTTTGTGAATCAACCAATAAGAGTTGTGAATTCATAGTTAGAAAACCGTTTATGTGTAGCGTAATGCCGAAGGCCGCTGGCATTACCAGAATACTAAGGGCCCCTGAGAGGTGGAGCCGAGGTGGGTACGGTTCCAGTAATGTCCATGACTGACTCAAGCTGTTCCACTTCAAAATCGATGCTTTTTTAACCTTCTAAATTATTTTTTCTCTCATGATAGGGTAGATAGGTCTGTGAGTGAACACTTAAAGAACTCAAAGAAAGTCGAATCCTTAACACATTTTTCCTCTGCTTCTGAAGCTTAAAGAACATTTGTAACCCTTCATCTAGTGCTTCCCATGATGCAAAAATTGCTTCATTCAGTAAAGGAATGAGGAAGTTGTGGAGTGATTGGTGTAATGGGGGCTTAGTGTTCGATGATGGGTGAATTAAAGCAGATTAGGATTTTGAGCTTAAAATCTTTTTGTCATTGCATCTTTGCCTATGAAATACAAAGAAGTTTTATAAAGCCCTAGTTGGTATAGCCATCAGGTTTTTAATCACTTAAATCAGACTAAAAACAAGGAAGATATGAGGTTGAGACGAGAGAGGGGTCTAAAACTATTTTTTCAAAATTTTGGAAGCAAACTATCACTCACTGTCTTCCTGTGTTCTCCATGTCACTCATCCACTTCTGACACTCAAAGAACATTTGTAACCCTTCGGTTTGAGCATCCGATGACACAAAAATCACTCAATTTGGTTAAGGAATGAGTAAAACATTAGAAAATGTTTGACGACACGTATGTGTTCAATGATGGACGGTTTTACCTTACCTCGCAGGTACATTCCTCCAAATACATTACAAATTTAGATAGTCTCTCAACAGAGACTGTCCAACTTTTCGTGTTCATGGATGTTTTTGGGTTGGCCTGGGGAAACAATTAATCCTATATTTTGGATGTGATAAACATTAGTCGAGGCCTCAACAGCTTAGGATGTGGGTGGACCTGGTCCTTTTAGAGAATCTCCAGATGTTCCAACATATAACCACCATGCAAAAATATAATCTTCACAAAATCCTCTAAAAGAAACCAAAATCCTTCAAGATAGTTACAACTCTATAACTAGTCTCAAGTTTCAACAACAAGCCAAAATATCATCTTTCAAAAATCCTCATATAAAAATGGATCTATTACATAGGAGCCAAAATCCCTTAAGCTACTATACTCTGTAATGAATCTAAACACAATATCCTTGCCTTGGTAGGCAAGGCCAATACAAATAATCAAAGAACTGCCTAGAAAACCCATGATTCTTTCTTTCATAAAAACTGCAAGCTCTTTCAGAACTTGAAAAAACTGGAATCAGAGGTTTTTCCAATTTTGATATTTTTTCACAAAAATCAGAACAGATTCTACCTTTGCTTGTAAAATTTTCAAAAACCTCAAACTGGGGGTTGTTAATAAAATCAAATACCCATACAACATTGGTCAATACTTTAAACGATTCTTCTTGAAAGAGAGATTGCACATGGATGGATATAATTATAATTTTATGTATGTGTATGTTTGTGTGAGTATATAGTGGAAGTTGGACTTACATAAAGAACAAGTAGAATTTCAATAGGTCCGTGTTGTATGCAAAACTCACTTGTAAAATTCTCATATGGAAAAGCCCTCCCTAGAAGGTCCCCATGTTGCTATTTAGGGCACCCTCCACATACACTAAATGTTATTTACCAATTCTTTATGTAAGTAATAAAAGCATACATAAATGTGAGATTCAACTCATAGTTGTGTTTGGGGGTGAATGTACACACCTGAGCAATGCAAAGAGAGAGAGACAACACTAAACAGGTACAACAAGTTAAGTGTGGTGTGGGGCTTCACTATTGTTGTTGAACAAGGTGCCTAATAAGACAATATTCCTTATTAGGTTTTTCATGAAGAATGTGTGATGCGTTATTCAAGACTCGTGTTTTGAACACAAAGAATGAGGTATTGGGAACTTGAAAAATGCCAAGTGTAGAGCATGATACCTCTTCAAAATCACCTTCTTGGAACAATCAATTTCCTTGGATGCAAGCTCATGTAAGATGCCTAGAAATTTTGAACAAATCGGTAAAAAAATCAAGCCAATGGGAAAGTTGGAAAAGTTGAACAATGAATGAATTTGGGAAAGTTAAACAAAGGGATGAAAATGAGCTGATGTGGAAAGATGAAATACTAATTGTCACTTGGACTTTGAAAGGAGTCATCACTTTTCTCCTTATATAATATATGTTTTTTAAAATGGTGGTGGGGATTACATTGAATTCACAAAAAAATTCGGGATTCACAAATGGGGGTCATAAAAAATTTGTGAAAGTATCAAATTATGAGTCCTATTAGGTTGTGGATTCATAATTCTCACATATGGACTCTTGTTTGGGAACTCTCCAAAGCAAAAAATGTAACCATTGAAAAATAATAATAATAATGTCATATTACATGTTCCATTTGATCGATGGACATACCAAAGGATAGCATGCATGATGGACATTGAAGAAGGTGATATATTCGTCGTCTTCTTCTTCTTCTACTACTACTACTACTATACTGGTCTATAGTTTGAACTTTGATCTTGGAAATCCATTTCAAAATTCATAGCTTGTGAGGTCCATCAGTTGGTTGGGGGAGGGACATCTGCTTGCACATCCTGAGGAGATCATAGTTTCAAAATCCATTTGTCAGCAATGCTTCTTCCTTTCAAGCTCAATACAGCAACAATGACAACAACAACAGCATGATCCTGACAAACTAAAATCCCCTTGAAAGAACAGAGAAAGCTTCCAAAAAACAATCCTCCTCTTGTTTCTTATGGTTCAAGCTCTGCTTAGTTGAATGGGAGTGAGATGAATAAATTAGCGAGGAATGATGATGAAGAACATGATCACGATCGTGATCGTGATCCAACAAAACTTTGATGATGATCAAACAAGACTTTGATGACGATGATGATAATCAAAGCCTTTTTTGGGTGCACACAAAGGCTTTGACTACTTGCATTCACTTAACATTGAGCTATGGCCCATTTCACAATTGGGTGCCACCTAGGATGCCACCTAGATTTTCATTTAACACTGATGACTTAACATCAAGTGTGAATGCATCATTATACTTGTAACTAGAGACTGGAACTAAAACAGGAACCGTCGTGGATCATGGGTTCTCTCTTCCAAAACGGCAGACAGTGGCGACTGTTATATCCGCAGGTTCTCTACAAAATCTGGACCCTCAGAACACATACGACTCCAGAGGTTCTCTTCAAAAGCGGGAACCGGAGAACACTGATATATCCGATTGAGGGATGAAAAGCGATGGGGTTTTAGTGATGAAAAAAGGCATTAAGGCCTTGGATTTAGGAAGGCGAATGAAAACGCATTTAGGGCTAGGCTCTAGGTTTTTGGGGTTTGGGTTTTAGGGTTTTAGGTTTTAGGGTTTGGGAAGTGAAGAGGTGAGAGAGAGAGAGAGAGAAGGGGGGGAGGGAAAGAGGTCGCAGACGACAGCCAGCGAGCGAGCAAGGGTCACTGGTGGCGATGGCAAGGATGAAGGCTGCAGGCAAGGGAACATTATGGGCACGAAGGGGAGGAGGAGGAGGAGCAGTACCAGCAGCAGCAGCAGGGAAGAAAGGTGAGAAAGGCTGCTGCTGGAGCCTCTGAGAAGTGAGTTTGTGGGATGGTGGTCACCTTCCAAGTCTAAGTTACCTCACTGTATAAGAGAACGAAGAGAATCTATGTGGAAGAAACAACAGCACTCTTTAGAAAAAGAAGCAGCAGCAGTAAATTCAAATCAAACGTCTCGGTTTCTCATGCAATCCAACACTGGCAAATGATGTTAGCTCTGTACCTTTCTAACTACTGACTGCCTTGTTCTTGACCTTTTTGCTCTTGGAAGGTCTTCTCTTCTTCCAATAGTTTGCAAATGCTGACAACTCCCAAACAAGGGCAAAAATCTGGGCTTTGTTCTCACTGAAGCCTGAGTGCAGTTTCTTCTCTGCAATCAACGCACACCACGCATGAACTGAGGAATAATATGTAAATTTGCAACAAGTAGTTCCAACGGGCAGGCAAGCAAATCTGGGGATTCGTCATGTAACTCAATCACAATAACAATGTAATTCACATATTACCTTCCTTACCCAATGCTAGAATCATCTGAATTGAGTCAATGCTAAACACCACATTATCATGGGCAATCTGCAAGGGTGAACTCTTCTCTTTGTCTAGATCTTTCAGTTTTCCTCCTTCACAATTTGATTTTGAAAACTCTGAGGAATTGCCACATACAATATGACAAACATATGTTGTTTCTGTATGCTCCCAATATCATGGAAACCCAAATCTCTTTTTAGAAATCAAGACTGCCTTTCCAATGACAGACCGAGTAGAAAGACAATCTCCTCAAATATTGCCACATGAGAAAGCAGAGCTGTTAATATTACAACCTGCCATCTTGACATGCATGTGGGATAGAGAGAGATTGTAGGGGCAATCCAGTAGGTAACTGAGGAGCAACCCTTCTGCAATCAGCATTGTTAGGCAGTTCATAGGTTTCAGTCTTGAGCATGACATTGTCAGCTGGAGAATTCCTCTCCATCTCATTCAGCTCCAAGCCCTTGCCTTTCATTGGTAGACAAAGGAAATTGACAGAGGCATGATAGTCAAATGCACAAAATTTCTAATAGCATAGTCCATAACCAAACATTGAAAAGCAGAATTGGATGTCCCAAAAGAGTCTCTGCTTGCAAACTAAGCCCTGCATCAAATATGGTTGCCATTCTCGCATTAAAGCCTGGGTGCTGATTGATCTTGATAGTGCAATATTTTTTATCTGAGAAAGTGGTAGTACTAAGCTTTCTGCATCAAGATATGAAAGTCTGCAACATGTATCATTTGCTGAAAGTATGTTTGGTTGCCTGCATCCAGATGAACGTCTGATTCCTTGAGCCTCCTGAACAGATTCAATTGGCAAGTCACAACAGGGTGTTTCTGATTGAAGGTTTTGATCTGTTACTTCCGAATGTGGTGAGCTTCTTTGCTGGCTGCACTCACAGAGCACACCTTCTCAGTGTCTGGTGGTGGATCATGAGTCTTCTTCAGAGGCACCTCTGAGGAGGCTGTCATCACTGCAGTGTCCATAAGATTTCCCTTCTGTCTCTGCTTTCCGCTCACAGGAAACAGGAGTCTGCTTCTGAGGTGCCTCTGAATCTGCAGAATCTTCACTGAGTAAAAGAGTTCCCATTACCTGTGTTTCCCTCCAACTGTCAACTTTGCATTCACTGTTTGAGTCTGGTGTTCCTTCTGTGGAGCCACCTGTGTCACCACTACAATCCCATTCTGGAAATTTCACATCTTGAAACAGATCACCTCATTTGCCAGGATTGGTGTTGTTGCTAATGCTCCCAAGCACTTTGATTCTTTCTCTACACTAATTAGTACGCACCAACTTCAACCACCTTCCTAGGGCTCAAAACCATGAACCTTTCATGTAACAATTTATTTTCCAACTTGCTTGCTGTTCATCAAACTCTTACATTTTCAGAACTCACAAGGTTGATACACATTTGAGTGAAACCTTGATTGGGGCTTTGTGTGACTCCATGGTTCTCCTTCAATCTCGACAAAGATCCTCCAAGTCCCCTAACTAACTTCTTCATGTCAACTTTGCAGGTCTTTTTGGTTTCTGGAGCAAACGAAACCACATTTATGTTTAGGGCTTAGGGTTTTAACCTAAACCCTAAACCCTAAACCCATGCAATCAGCATGTTTGTTACTGAGACAGGCTCCATAACAACTTCTCGCATCATAAAACCACTCCCACATTTGGTTTACATCCGGCAGCATTTTCAGATGCAAAGGGTGAAGCTTCATTTTTGTATGAAGTAAAGTAAAAAGCTTCATTTTATTTTTTTCCCCATCAATTTCATTTACCTTGTGTTTGTTTTATTCTCTTGATCACTTTCTATTAATAAAATTCAAATTTACACATACATTATTGTCAATATTTTCCATTTGATCATTTCAATTTCTCCCAACCAATTTCACGAATTTGGTTTGTATGGTCAATTTCATCCATATGGTCAATTACTTACATGGTAAATTTAATCCAAGAGCATACATAATTCATCCAAGCTAACTAATATAATGCATGTGTATCAAAAGTTTCATCCAAAAGATTAATTTCTATCATGTCACCATATTTCATCCATACAATATACTTCATTGTCGATGTTTATTTGAGCATTCATTTCATTTGATTTGTCAAATTACAATTAGTGGACAACCCTTTTTTTTCTTTTTTTTCTTTTTCCCTTCCATCTCACTCAAATACTTGTCAAAGATTTAAATTGTTGATATCTAAAAATGATTATCAATTTAAAATTTAATCACAAGTTACAAAAATGATAATTTGATTGATGAACACTTTGTATGTCTTCAATATATTTAGACACATAGGAGGTATATATGATTTATGAAGTTAATAACCTTAATATTTTTCAAAAGTGAAGAATTCCTATAAATATCATTTTGGAAGTGTTTGCAATTGGGGGAAAAATGATATCAACATTAATCAAAAATTAAGGGTTCAATTGTTAACATGTGTTTGTACATTTGATAATCAATCTCATTATGTTTAGCCTAAGTTCCTATTACATGTGCAAAGAATTGGCCTATCCCAACACAATCTGGTGTATTTGGAGAGGGAAATGGGACTTTTATGTAATTGATGGTGTCTATCTACCTAATACTCAACTTCTAAAAGCGGGGGAGGTTCCAAAGGGCAAGTGTTATATTGATATATAAAACTTCACAAAAGGCTAAATAAAAAGGATTAGCCATTATACAATACATTATGGCAATCTACTCCCTTTCAAATCTTCTTCTCATCTTTCAATCTTTTTGAGCATCCGCACCCCTCTCATATTGATAGTAGTTAACATACAATAGTTCTATTCAAGAATGGGATTCAAAGTCCATAAGAGATGTTTTGTTGATTGTACTTGAATATGAGATTTTCAATTTGAGAATGGGATGAAAGACATGTGAATTGCTATGTCTATAGTGCAACCATTGTGCATAATTAAGATGGGGATTGCATTGCTATGTCTATAGTGCAACCATTGTGCGTAATTAAGATGGGGATTACATGCTAGTGTTAGATAACAATGCGTCAAGGAGAGTGTGGGCTTGTTATGTTCACATCCTTGTTCTCCACCCAATGTGCACACAAATGTTCACTTCGGCATTTTTGTGGGCTTCCGGTGATGTGCTTGCACAAGTCATTATGCATGCTTTATATCATGCTCCTTTTTCCAAAGGCCTTCAAGTCCATGAAACACATCTTGTAATTTCATTGTTTATCATACTCTCTCTCTCTCTCTCATAAGAAAAATTCAAATGCAAATAGTATAATGTCAATGACCGTTTACTTAAATCATAATGAATTTGGAATAAATTTGTAATCTTTGTGGCATTCTTCATGTATGGATTTAGTTTGCAATTTTTACAAAGGTAAAGAGAAGGATAGGCCTATTGTCTATTCAATCTTTTGGGTTCATTAAGTGCACATAAGACATAAGTGAAAAAAATGAGAAGTTTTCATATCCATTAATTGAAAAATGTATGTAATCTCCAAACAAAACTTCAATGAATTAGGTTTGTGAGTTTTGAACTTTGTGGTTAGCATCATTCGTGTATAGTTTACCTTCATTGAAATACAAATGGTTGGATTTGTAGGTTGCTAATGGGTTTGGACAAATGTTAAATGGTGGAAAAATGGATTGGAAAAGGGTGGGAACTGCAACTCTTTTTGGTGCAATTTTTGTGGGGCCTATTGGAAATTTTTGGTGAGTGGGGGAAATAGATCTAATGCTTCATGTTCTTGCTTAATTTTGCGCTTCTCTTCTATATGGGGAATCTTGGGCAAAGCCTTGCAAATTAAAACCAAGAATCAAACAACTTGATTTATGGTCTTTAAACATGTGTAAATATAATTTAAAACCATATAAATACCATATGATCAATTAGACATTATATTATGCCTTATTTTCACCATTTGTCAAAATTTGTATTAAATTTTATTGAGTTTAGGGTTGAAATTTGATATTAACTAGAGTCCACATTTGTGTAAAGTCTCATATGCAACAATGTTGTATGTCAATGACTTAGGTCATTTCCTTTTTTGGGTCAACAATTTACCACTCAAATGCTAATATTATTTGTTTGGAGTTAAAATGGATGTTCACTAAAGTATGTCAAAAAGTTTAAAATTTGTGAAACAATTGGGCGATTTTTCTACCTCTTTTAAAAACCCAACAATTTTTTTCATATTTTCATTAAACCAATTAAACAAATATTTGTGGAATATGTTGAGGTTTAAATGTTTTCCTCTTTTTTTTTTTCCTTTTCTTTTCTTTGCTTTGCTTTGCTTTGCTCCCAGGTATCAATTTTTGGAGTATGTTTGCGCGAAAAGGTTGAAGTTTGAGCCCAATTCAATTTATTTTATGGGCACCAAATTGTTGGCAGATACATTCTTATATGGGCCTATGCATCTATTGGTGTTTTTCTTGTATATGGGTTTGGTGGCTGGAAATACACTGGTGCAAATGAAGCAAGATATCAAACATGATTACTTCCCAACACTTCTCACTGAAGGCATTGTTTGGATGTGTATCCAGGTTGACTGATTTTTCATGAATACCATAATATTTTGGACCTCTCCTCATTACTCTCTTGTCAATTTCCAAAGTAAATAGGTGTCTTATATTGCTTGTATTAATTTAGTTTCAATTTTCAAAGAGGCTTGCAAGAGAGGAGTATCACAATTTGGTGGGGTTAAAAATAATAATAATAAAATTAAATTTAAAAAAAAAAACCAAACCAAACCAAACAAACAAACAAATAAATAAATAAATAAGACCCACACTTTGATTTCAAATACTACATCTCTAACTTGGTCAATTTGGTGACAATGGGTTCAGTTGGTAAATTTTCGGTTTGTGCCCGTGCAACACCAACTCCTATTTGTGAATGGATTTAGCCTCCTTGATAGTGTGTTTCTCTCATGGGTTAAGTATTCAGGTACCACTTCTTCTTAGAAAGGATTATTATTCATCACAAAAAATGAAATGCACAAATTGCAAATTGCAAATTGGGCACATGACATGTCTCAACATTTTATTTGAGAAGAAAATCAATTATTGTTTTATGTTAATTATTATGACAAGGTTGCATCCACAAAAATTGCAAATACAAGTGATATGAATGGTAATATAACAAAATAACAAAGTATCCATGTTATATTATCACTAAATGTTCTTGACCACTACCAATTTTTATTATGACCCATCATTACAAATGATCATATGTTATGAGTTTGATTGAGCTAGAATTTGGTCTTATAAGCAGCTTTGGGTGTCCTCGTTTTTTGTTTGTGAGAACCTTAATGGGCTTCAAGTCGGTTTTCAAAATGAAAACTCACAAGTATCCCCAATAATTGATACCCACTATGAAAACCTAATTGCTAGTTCTCACTAGGATGAGAACCAATTCAATGAGAACTTGAAAAGGTATGAGAACTTGAGAGGGTATGAAAAAAAAATGTTAGTTTTTAGTTGGGCTTTAGGTTTAGGCTTTCGGTTGGTGTTAGTAGGTTTAGGCTTTAGCTTAAAGCATCACTATTGTTCAACAATGGCATGAAGTATGATCTAAACCATACCAAGCAAAACCTTGGTCCCATTGTGTTTTTCAAGGGTTTTTTTTTTTTTTTTTTTTTTTTGTTTTTTTTTTTTTTTTTTTTGGTTTTTTTTTTTTTTTTTTTTTTTTTTGGGTACTCCTTTCTTCAATGCTTTTTTCGTTTTGCCTCCCTTTTGCTTTGCTACTTCCTTGCTTCAACGCTTCTTTGTTTTGTCATTTTTTTTGTTTTGCCTCCCTTTTGTTTTTGCTTTGTTATTTCTTTGCTTCAACACTTTTTTTTGTTTTGCCTCCCTTTTGCTTTTGCTTTGCTACTTCCTTGTTTCAATGCTCTTTTGTTTTGTCGTTTTTTTTTGTTTTACCTTCCTTTTGCTTTGTTATTTCTTTGCTTCAATGCTCTTTTGTTTTGTCCTTTTTTGTTTTACCTCCCTTTTGCTTTTGCTTTGTTACTTCCTTGCTTCAATGTTCTTTTGTTTTGTCATTTTTTTGTTTTACCTCCCTTTTGCTTTTGCTTTGTTACTTCCTTGCTTCAATGCTCTTTTGTTTTGTCGTTTTTTTGTTTTGCTTCCTTTTTTCATTTCATCTCCTTTTTTTTTGTTCCTTGACTCATTACTCTTTGTTTTGCTTCTCCCTTCTTTGTTACTCCCTACTTCAATAGGAGTTTGCAAACATAATCTAACATTATTGATAGTGATGAAAAAAAAATTAAATTAAATTTGCAAAAGTTGCATGTGCAAAGAGAAGTATGGAGACCCCATAACAAAAATGCACTATGTTGATCTTTTTATGTTATAAATGATAATAACAATTTTTATGGAAGAAAATCTCAAATCATGCATTATAATATCGTTTATCATATTAATCTTGTCCTTTTTAATCCAAGAACAAAAGAAAGGAAAAGAATCATATCATATTACAAAAAAAATGAAATAACAACATTGAAAAAACATGTGGATGTAGATCATGTTTTATTTGCAAAAATAATTGAGGAGGAATTGAGTAGTTTAGTGAAAATTGTATTGGAAAGACAACCTACAAAGAAGAAACTTAATGTGTTTAGCTTTAAAATATCAAATTTTTTTTGGTGCAAAAGATTTTTTAAAATAGTGTGTTGTGCAAAAAAAATAATTTCTATAAAACCTTGGCCTTTTACTTGTCAAAAATCACCTACCTATTCAATTTGTGGAAAGTACATAGTTGAAGCATTTTGCAATGCGATTATGTTGAAGAGTTGTGTTTCCTTCCAAAAATTCCAATGACAAGTAATCAAGTTGATATATACCCATTCCAAAGACAATTTCAGAAATAACTACCTCATTTTCATACCTAACTACTTTACTTCTTTCTTAATAACTACTTCCTTTTCTTATGAAGTTTTTTAATAATTATCTCCCACCTTTCCTAATGACTACCTCCATTTTATCACTACCTCAGTCTTTTTCCCTATCCACCAACATGGATATTAAAAAACAAATTAACATGCTTGTTTTCATGTCCATGAAATGTATATTAATTTAAATTAAATTTGACATTGACATAAGTAATGACAAATTAATGAAAACCATTCTAAAAAAAAATAGTTGATTGTCATTGGTAGTGTGCAGTAACATGGAGCTCAAATTTGTTTCCATAAGAAGTTTTACTTGATTTGGTGGAAATGAAAAACAAAAATATGTCATACCAAAATTGAAAGAATGTTATTTTGCAACACCTAGTTCTGAACTTATGGATGTCAAATGGAGCACATGATGTTTTTGCTTTGGTTATGAATTTTTTGGGTATAGATCGGTAGCCTAAACATATCACAATAAGGTTAATTGAGGTAGGTGAAACTACAAGTTAGGCCTTAGCAAGAAACTTAATTGAATTGTTAGATGAATATGGTTTATATATATATATATATATATAGTGTGTGTGTGTGTGTGTGAAGGATGAAGTTGTAAATTGAATGCAATGACATCAACATTAAAATCTATGCAATGACATTCAAAATTTCCAAAGCACTTTGCTTTGGCCATGCATTTTCCAAAGCATACCAATATGGGATACCAAAAAAACAAAAATTGCAAAAATTTCAAGTATGTTTCTATTATATCTATCAAATCTAATTTGCAAAAGTGCATAACTTGGTTAAAAACTTTGTGCAAAGGCAAATAGGAGTGGAACAAGGTGTATATTGATTTTGAAATTTGTCCAAGAAAGTTAAATACTCTTGTAAAAACAAGTAATTTTCAAAAAAAATTGTTTATGTTTTAATTGTAAATTGATTTGCATTTTTATTTTTATTTTATTTTAGAATATTAACATTTTGTTGAATATTTTGTAGGTTTGTAATCAAAATAGTCTTGTTCTAGGAGGCCTTATTATTTCAAATGGTCATTATGTTATGTTATAATTCACAAATTGTTGTTTGTATTTTTAGTCAAATTTCACCTTCTTTCACTGGGCATATTTCTTAAACAATTGTTGAATAATTATCTTCAATTTGTGACTACTTGTGTTTAAACCAATCCAAAAGCCATTCATTACTAAATGATGTCCTTAGCTCTACCATCACAATGAGTTATAAATTGAAAGAAGAAGTCGGAATTACACTAGTCTTAAATTAGTTAATGGATGATGATTCTAATCACTATGCCAAAAATGACATTTTATGACTAGTTTTATACGATTACAAGTGGCATAAATGATTAAAAATAGCATAAATGATAGGTCCAATTTCACTACAAATGGCATAAGTGATTAGTTTAGTCAAAAAAGATCAATCGTCAAATGCCATTTTTGGAAAAAGGGTGCTACCATTGAATTATTTTTGTTTGCTTTTAACCTTAAGGAGGTGTGTGGTGTGCTTAACTTTAAGAAAATATGAAAAAAAAAAAAAACTCACAACATGTTTTCATTGATGTTAGATACACAATTTAAGAATCTTCTTTTGGTGTCTTCATTTGTTAATTGTGAGCAAAATATTTCAATTATTGAAGAACATGATAGAAAATCATTACATCCTATATTTTTTGAAATGTTATAATTACTCACATTCTATGGCAAATTGTGAAATTGAATCTACAGACTAAAAAGTTGATGAAGATTGTAGCTTGGATATTTTTGACATGACTACCAACACAAGTGAACTAGTCAAAAAACTAGTTAATAGAAAGTTGTTTTTTAAAAATATTTCAAATGGATGTTAAGGAAATTAAATGTCTATTCCAATGATGACAAAAACATGGATCCATTTTCCCCACTATTAATTTTTTTGTTTGATAGATATTAGGTTATATTGGATCACAAATAAAAATTGAAAGGATTGTTTCTTTAGCTAGCATATTCATCAATCTTAAAAGATGTTGCTTGTAATTTAAAAACTTGAAAAATCTAATATTTGTTACCAAGAATTGGCTTAATGACCCAACAATTGGTTGCAAATCTTCTTGCAATCTAGTAGAGTTTATTGAAATGAATGAACATTTAGAAAAAAAGTTTAAAAATTTTGAAAGTGAATTTGAGTGAAATGAAATTTGAAATAAACAATCTTGAATTTATGCATTTTCATGATGCTTTTGCAAGTCATTTCCATTTCCATTTTTTTAATTTACAAAAATGGTAGAATTGTTTTTGGTAACCAAGTTGTGAAAACTATCTTTGCAAATCACTGATTCAAAAATTTATAGACTAGTTAAACTTAAAATTGGTTGGATTTTATTTTTTCAAATTTTTTTGAAACCTTGAATGGTCTTTTAAACTTGGAAATTTTTTTGCGGAGATTTGATATGTTATTTAAAATGGTCACGAGAATTGGAACCAATGGTTCTCATGAAAAAGTGAGAATTGCTCAACACTAGTAATCACATAATAACCCACAACCTTACCATCCTTTGATTGCTAAGAGGTAGTCAAAATATTTACAATGGGAATACATATTACATTACATACCCTAAGCATGAACATTTTGCCTTAATGTTTCACATTAGAGATCTACCATTTTTGCATATATTTTTTGAAGATTTCAAGCTATTGGATTTAATCAAAACATTGTATTCAAAGATTTCATTACAACCTACAATAATTTGGGGGTTCAAATTTTGTGTTGCCACATGGCTTTAGTGTTTAGTGTTTTACTTAGTGGAACATTTTAAAAATATGCATTCCAAGTGATTTTGGCTTTTGACAATTGATCTTTAATGTAAATCCTTCCCATACCTTAACAATAAGATTTGAAAACAATGAGACATTCATTTGACCAACTAAGAATGGCCGACTAATTCTTAACTTCATAAGCCTTACTTTCTTCCTTTGAAGGTGTTCACTTCTTAACTATGATAATGAGGGAAGTGTGGTTACTCAAACCTCCTTGGAAGGTTTTGCCATAAACCCTCTCAACATTTGGATAATTATGATTACTTTTAATTTACCTTCAACAAACAATTGCAAGGAATTGCCACATAGCTAAAAAGGAAAAGGTCCCATACCTCAATGATATTTGAAAAAAAATTAAAAAAATCTCTTGAACTATACATATTTTTTATCAAGACAATTCTACTATTTTAGTGGGTGTTTGTAAAAACTACCGAAACTAAAAGAAATTATGAAGCAAAATAGTTCACACATTGTACCAATGAAAAAAAAAAACAATGAGGCAATTATAACATCGTAACCAAACTTCATAAATAAGCTCACACGCTTACAAACTCCCCAACTCAACTCATATCACCACCAACCTCCTTGGATTACCATACATCTACACATTTTGCAAACCTATTTCACCTTGCACCATTTTGCTAGCACCCATTGATGAAACACATTCACTCCATGTCCACTTGGTTTCCATCACCTTCCTTGTGCATGCCAAAATCCCACCACCTTTGACTCATTTCACAAATTGATTGAGATTAACCCCTTCTCTTATCAAAAGTTCCCAAAATTATGGTTTGTGAGCAAGTAACCACCATCACCAACATGTGATCATATAAATTGTCATTGCAACTAGTTTCGGTTTGCAACCTCCTATTCTTTGGAATGTTATGTGTGCACATGTCACAAAAACTTTGCTCAAACTTCCTTGTTGCACACACATTTGCTTGATTAGGTCATAGATTATGTTAATTTGACATTTTTTGGAGTGGTTAGATCATTGTACAAAATCTTCGATATTCTTTGAATTGCTTCTAAAAAAGCCATAGAATTAGACCCCTCTTGTTTTTGCATCAATCCTTTGATGGTGACCTTTTGGGCTTGTAGGATTGAAAATCGTCTGAGTTGTTGTGAGTGTTATTGTGTAAATTAACAATCATCAAGATCAGCGGAAAACCTTCACAATGCACAATTTTATGATGATGATGATGATTGGTGCATATCCAAGTCAAGGTTTTAAACTTAACACAATTGTATAGGCAGCTTCAAATCCACAACAATTACAACACTTGAAAGGCAATCTTTGAGGCACATATAAATCTGTGATACAATGTGTAGAACATGTCCACCAACAACTATATAATGGTTTTTAAATAATAATTTGGATGAAGTTTAGGCTCTAAAGAAAACATGAAACTAAGTTCGGACCTGCAAATACAGACATGACACAATTAGAGTTTGTTTGGTGATAGGACTAAAACTGTGTGCATGTTAAGTTTTGTCTAATGTAACAAACTCTACTTCAAACCACAAAAGTTGATGAAATTAAGATTGGCATTCGTGATCTAACTTCATATTCACCATATCCGAACTACATTTGTGATCTCACACTTGGTTTGGCTAGGCCAAAAGAAAGTTTAAACATGAGCAAAAAAGCTTGGAGTGGGGTTTAAAAAAATGAAGAATGACGGTACTTGATGATATTACACATAGATGAAATCATGTAATCATTCATATTTGTTGATGAAGGTCGTCAATACTGTTCAACAACCATGTATAACATCCATGCATCCATGGTTGGACATGGATGAAAGTTGGATCCGCAAGTGAATTTTGTCCCCCTTGTTTACCAAACTTCATCACAACTTAACACAAACACACACACACACACATGATACGCCACCATCTCAAAGGCACCACCCACATTTGTGTAAAATTCATGAATTCCTTGATTAACACTCACTAATTCTCTTTCATTCTTGATCACTCTGTCAACAGGTTTGCAAGAAAAACCATCTCAAGAAGGAAACAACGGTTTTTAATCAGGTTGGCAAAAGCCATGAAAGGTTGTTGACAAATGGAAATTGGTTGGTTCCTAAAGTGGAAAGTGGGTGTGTAAATTGAAGCCGCTCATGCATATGTCTACATCTCAACATGATTTGGAAAATAAGCTATTCTGAACTTCCAGATCGCTCACCACTAAATGCACCACTGCCACCTGAAGTTGACCCACTCTGTACTGAGGAGCCCACCCGTGCCCGCTGTAGCTGTCGTAATCTGAACACATCCCTTGGTGGTGGTCGAGCCTGTGTGGTTGGCATATCTTCCTCTTCAACTTCTGCACATGAAAATACACACACAATTTGATTCAAAAGGCAGCTCTTCTATCTTTTACCAGGTTGACAAAGAATGACTGTGTCAATTGTATATTATTTTGTGACATCAGCAGCAAAGTGAACAGGCTCAAGCAGAAAAGTTCCATAAAGCCAAGAATCATCAAAGGACCTACTTTCGGGATCTTTCCGTTTTGAGGTTGGAGGCTGGCGTGCAGGTCGGGAATTCAGTGCACTGGAGTTCCATGCATCCAATGATGGCTGACTGTTAAAATTGGGTGGACGAGGGGGTACACTTTGCCCAGATTGTGTCTTGTTACTACTGGCATTGGAATCTCCAAGTGTGGAGGGACTTGCAGGTGTTGGCACAGCCTGTGTGGCACCTTCATCCATAACTACCTGCAACTCAGTTTGCAGCAACACTGTCATCACCACCTCGGGATCTGGAAAAGGTCCTGTGTCCACTCAACCATAACACACTCTGATCAGTTCATGCTGCAATTTTGAGGCCACATTGATTCAAAGTGCACCAAAAACTGTAACTACACATGAATATGACTTCTTTGGTAGCAATGTAGCTTCTTTTGACTCATTGATTTGGGATTTGATTGCCTCCATATTTTACCTGTCACAGCAGGAAGTCGAGCAAGGAAAGAACCCACAGAAGAGGGAAGATACTTGAAGGCATCTTCAACTGTCTTGATAGCAAGGGAAGTGTCGCCTGGTGGGCGTCCAGGGGGAAGTGGTGGCGGACGGAGTGCTGAAGGAGGGGGTGGTGGTCGCATTTGCTGCATAGGTAGGCCTGGCATACCTGCAGTTGCCAGCATGGGTACTGCCCCTGTCATGCTCCAAGGCAGACCTTAAGAGTCTATGTTGAAAAGCAGGTACACAACACACATCCAAAACTTACCAGTCACTCAGCTCTTGAGAAGGGTATTGCTTAAGGAAGGATTTGGACATTGACAATGGAATTCAGTAGTTTCTGATAACATACCAGGAAGTGAGCTTATGTGTCGATCATGTAGTCAGCATCTGCATATACACAGGCAGACTAATCATCTACTGGAACAAGACTGCTTACCTGTGGGAGGTACTATGCCCGGAGGAAGTCGTCCTTGTATAAGTTGTGGTGCAGAAGGATGCAGGCCTAGCAATGGTGGGACAAACTGCATGCCTGCAGCCATCCTTGCATGAGGAGGAATGGGCAACGTTTGTCCTGGTTGAGGTATCCCTGCATCAGACACTGCCTCTTAGCCCACCACAGCACTTACAAATACCACCCACAGAAAACACACACATAAAAAACCATCAACACTTCCCTTGCCTATCAGTCCTATCAACTACAGATGAAACATTGAATCATTTTACCTCCAATTGAAGCCTCACAAATGGATTTCTTTCTGAATGCTACAAATGCTTGCAGAGACAATAACAGTTGTCTTGGAGGCTCATTTAATCCTAATCTACTGTTTTATCTCAATGGAACAGACCTCTCAGTGGAAACAAAGGATATTTGGCAGATAACAAAGCACTTTTAAAAGCTGACTTGAAAAAGAGTTTGAGTGGTCTTTTACCAAACCCTTGACGTGGATCATATAGAACCATGCGAGAAACATCAGGTCGAACAATATTGACACCTGCTCCTCCAGTTCCTCCTGCAATTGGGGCTTTCTCCACCACTGCAAATGGAACAGAATTAAGAACTGGTCCCGGCGTAGAAGATGAGCATCTTACTTACTGGAATCATCATATGTCATGTGTTTTGGTGAGGCGGGGAGGAATGAAAAAGCGAGTGATGGATTGACCCCTACCTGTGTCTCGACCTCCTGGTGTAGCGTTGCTTCCAACAAAAACCTTCTCTGCCTTCATGAGTGACTTCTGCACAATCATCTAGATGGGACACCGGATGGATATCCCCATCCACTTCACCAGCATCAGCGATCTATATCATCACCTGTATGGCATTTCTTGAACATCAACTTGGCTTTTGTAATATTTGGCTTGTATATGCCAAACTTTACGACTTGAGACAATTGGCTTGCTATAGCTTTGTGCCCATGTCTCCTCCACACTTTGCAAGGCTCGCAGAGGGAGGAAAAGCCAAGGGCACACCGAAAGATACCAATAAAGATAACTTCATCACGGAAATAGCACAGGTTTGAAGCACCCTAATAGATCAATTCCTAAGGTAAACAGAAAGAAAGAACTGCAAATTCCAACAGGATTCATCATGGCAAGAAGCACCTGTTGATGGGTGATGTGATCAAGATCAAATGTTGAACAGGGCCACAGGTCAAGAAAGCGATATCGAGCAATCAGCTGCTGGAGTGAGCCCTCACCAAGAGCTGACCCATCTTCTCCTGTCTGTGACAATGTCTCTTTCCTACGCTGCTCCACCTATTACAAATAGTAACATGGTTTAAAAAGCCAGCTATAAATGAAGTTGTTGAAGTTTGGCATTTAATAGTTAGGACCCATTTACAATCTGTAGTGTGCACTGTCAGTTTGTGGGGGAGGCAGGCTTCAAGCTTGACAACTGGAAGACAGATTAGCAGAAAAAAACTTGTGGAACTCCCTGCATTGAGATAAAACTTGATGTCAACATACCTTCAGCATGCTCACAAGGTCCCCATACATCTGCTCAAATGCCAAAAAGCGATTCCACACCTGACTCACCAAAACAATTAAGAACAAAGAAACTGGACATCATTATGACTGCAGTGCACCACAAATTTACTTACAACAAAGAAGAATTTGCATAACTGCACATGCCTGAAATGGAAAACTAGAAGAGGAAAATTTAATGCTCCAGAATCCACTTTCCAACTTACCCTGACATAGTTTGGATAAAACGTATGTAGTTCCACTATTATCTTGAATGATGTAAGTGAGTTTCAGTATACTCTGGAATTGTGTCTCAAAAGAGAGCACCAAGTGTTCACTTTGAATCAATGGAGGATAAAGATGCAAAGAAGGCACACCTCAGCAGACTCTTCTGGTGGGAGAACACTGAGTGCCCGCTCGAAAAGTACACGTACATTTCGGTCATCATTCATTCGACACAAGAAGTCAACATACCTGCAATAATTCAACAAGAGAGCATAAGTGAACCTTGCTTTGAAGGTAAAATGAATGCTTTCAAACTTCATAGATGTGCTTATAAGGTAACTGAATGAAGTCGCCTTGTGCTCACTCAAGTACGTAAGCTGGCTCATGGATGTACTTCTTCAGTCCCAACTCAAAGATGTTCCGGGCCACCTGCACAGGATATTTGCCAGATATTAAACTGAAAGGTGTTACACCAGCACAAAACAGCAAGAGAAGATTTACATGTAAAGAATGTCAGTTGGGAGTTGGGAGATGATGCAGTATGCCTCCATATAACTTTGCTTTAATGACTTATTTTGATCCATAAGGAGTAGGACATTCAACCACTTGATGAGAAAAAAATGCAAAACTCTTCATGTGATGTACTAATCAGAAGGCAGGTATTGGGGCATGTCGGCTGCTGGTAAAGAACACTCCATTGAACTGTTGTGCAGCATAGGATGAAGAACTGTACCTTTGGATCCTTGTCAATGCAAAGTTCCAGATTTGCAGAAGCCACATAAACATGGTATGTGCAAGCAGGAGCCTTGCGAGCTTCGAAGAAAACTTTGCGGGCTGCATCAACACCTTCAGTCCTCCTCACAAAACGCATCAACTGCATCAATTGAAAGCTCATCACCTAACTGCACAACAGCCACAATGAAACCCCAAGAAACATACCAAAGACTGCAAGGTGGCCATCAGCCTGAGCTGCTCAGCTTGATGTTATCTATCTTCAACTTGAGTGATGGCTAACAGATACTTTGGTGATTGGAAGGCTAGAAATAACCCAGCAGGATAAGAGTACTGACATGTCCAACCCACTTACCTGAATGTATGCTAAAGCGTTTGCAGTGCTGTCATTACTAATAAGTGTCTCATACACCCCCTTTGCTTCCTGATCCACCACCAACAATTCAAGCCAACTCATGTAAGGGGCAAAAGATTGTTGAGAATCTGACCAGAAAAACCTTCTTGGCTCTAGGATTAGCTTGCACCATTACAAGAACCATCAGATCAAGAGTTAGAAAATCAAAACACACCTTGATTCCACCCCGAGCTTCCTCAAATTCAGCATATGCATAGTGTAAAACTGCAGTATCTGTCAATGCCACAGATGTGCCCTTGAGACAGAAAAGATGTGTTGAAACTAACAAATACTTGTCCATCTCACTGGTGCACAAGGATAGAGATGCTGTCACAAGACTGCTTGCCATTTCATTGTGGCCCATAGATCCGGTACTAAATTAGGAAAGAGCAACAAGAGTTTTGAGGAAAGAGAATTATCGACAGAATGGTGCTCTGCACCTTCATGCAGTGCTCACTCCAGCAGTAGGGTTTCCCTTGATACAAATGTTTGCACAAGCATCCCAGCTCGTGTCTACAAATCTCCTCATATAAGCATCGAGATCTTGTACATAACTATGTTGAATCTTTCCAGTAGAATTCCTTATGACATATACAATTCATTCAGCTCCTTCCCAAATTGACACCACTTTCTCCAAATATCAAAGATGATTACATTCTTCCATATAAAAATTGGGTCCATTACAGCTTTGAGGAAGTTCTAATTTTGAGCTGCTGTCCATCATCTCTCACTGTCTTAGCTACTAAGTTTCCTCCAAATGATCAGTTCAACAGTACATTCGAAGTACTACAAGTTCACACCTCTTTCAGCTTCAATTCTAGGTCTCCATAGCACATAGAAAGGCCTTTGGAGTGGGTGAACAAAACATGGGAACGCCTTACTTGAGACCTTGACCAATGGGAGTGCCTTAATCAATGGCCTACTCAAGGCCTCGACCCATTCCTCTTTACATGAGAAATTCTCTATCACTCTTGGATTGAATCTTCAGAGCTCTTGATATTAGATTTACACTTCTAAAACAAGAACATGGACAGGTATCCGGAGTGAGTTCTCTCCATGAACACCTTTCCATACAAAAGGCAATAACCTTTTGTCCAACATGTCAAACAATAAATTGTACCCCAATCTGAGATTTTGAACCCATCTACTGCAGAGTTGACTCCAATAAAGGTTCATTCTCACGCAGTTCCTCTGAAAGATAACCAACACACAGAAGAAATAGAGAAAAAAGAAAAACTTTCATATTCCTGGTTCTTAAGCAGATGAGAAGAAATGTAAGGGGATATAACAGGGATGGAACAAGCCCTTGGGGTTGGGAAGCCTGGCCTCAACGAGCCTTACCAAGCCCTTGGTGCACTAATAGTCCCAAAAACACACACTGCAAATGCTGCAAAAACTCTCTACAACAAAATTGGCAATACTTCTTGCAACCAGGATCTTCTCCAGAATGAAGGACCACCAAATAGAGAGAAGATGCATTACCTGGCAAGGCTTTAAGTGCTCGTTGAAACACAACTGCAGCAGAGTCAGGGGAACCATTTTGAGCATGCCAAGTTGCATAATCATACCAGATGTCGGGATAGTGGTACAAATACATCAAACACTGCACATTAACATCAGAAACTTCAGGACTGGATAAACAAAACTGCTACGACAAGTGTTCAAGAGAGCCATAGATGTCGCAAACTAAGGGCTCGGTTGGTGTTGGAATCATGAAGGTTCATTCTCCTGATAATGACTGAATGGCAGTTGAAATGAGAAGGCCAAAAACAGAGGGCCATAATAACTTGTCAGACAAGAATACCTGCTCATAAGTAAATGCCACATGCTTTGAAAGCCCCACTGCATCTAATCTTTGAGGGTTTCCCCTGCCATGACCAATACCACATATGTTGAAACATATTCCAGAAATGCAATGCAGGTAAAAAATGATGGCAATCAGATAGAAGGATCAATGACATCCAGGGCAGGCCTGAAGGTCAAATTGGACCAGAAAACTTCCAAAGATGTACATGACTAGTACCAACGTCACAAGAGTCAGAAGAATTGACAAACAAGATGCAGTAGACTTTGAAACTAAGGGGAAACAGGAAAGAAAGTGGGAATACATCCTAAGGTCAGATGACCAAAAACTTAGGTTGATCACACAAACATTGCAGAAAAAGAGACCATTTCAGGTAAATTACTTAATTCACGGTACTCATATAACTCCCAACATTTTCAGTTCCAATGTGTAGGTGCATCCACATGTGCATAACAGCTAATACACCAAAAAAAATACTTACTTTTCAAATGTCAACAACTGCTTCCAAGCAAGGCACTGTTGCCCTTCCTGAACACAATGCAAGCTATATTTTCCATCAGGCCTCAAAAAAGATCACCGTCAACATACAAAAAGAGGCCAGGACTTGACTGCAACCAATTTGGCCAAACGAAGTTTAAGGTATCAGAACAGGACAAAATACGGTAAAATACAGACAGTAGAAGTAAGAGCAGGAGAAAAATGTCCAGTTGGAGTGAGCTCCAATAGTCTCTTCACAAACTCATTGATACTTGATACATTGCAGGTCTTAACTGCCTTAGTAGCAGTTGCTAATAGTCATCAACTCATCAGTTGTTCAAAATTGTCACAAGCAGACAAAATTCACCATATCTTAGACGGATTTCCAGAAACATGAAGCATCCAAATAGCCTAAATTATGCCCACAATGCAACAATAGAATGCTATCCAATTCCAAAGGAAAGCTTCATCCATTGGTGATCCGATGAAGATAACTAACAGAAACGTTACAAAAGGCTGCCTGCACACCAATGGCACTTGTGATTCTGCAACCACCTGCTTCAGATAGTGCACTTGTCTCTAGAACTCATAACTGAAGTGATCCCATCATGAAGAACAAACACAGAAGAGGAAACAACAGTAAGCAACAGAGAGATGCACATGAATCGTGACCAACTTCCCAGAGAGAATAAAGAAGTGTAGAAGACCCTATATAGCAGAGTCCACAAGTAGAAAAGTTGCCAGATTTTGGAAAAGCACAGGCATATAAAAATATATACCTCCAATGTTATTGTTCAAGACAATATACTGGGCTATGTCATTCACAGCTAGTACAAACAGAAGGTTGCAGTCAATTGCGATACATGAATAAGCCATGAGTGTGTGAATCAAGTTAAAAAGCATCAAGGGGATGGAACTTGCTTTGTAGGAGCCTGTGGGAGGTACTGCAAGCATATTTGCATCAATACGTTCACAGTATTTCTTGCGCTCCCTATAAACAGCCCTGGCACTGAAGTGCTTGGGTTGATACTCTGCCAAAAGACCTTTTGCCTGCATAGACAGTGCGATTTAGCCCTTAGATAGATGCTTCTCCCTCACTAACCTCTCAATTGTTCTCAAATAAAGCTTGATGCTGTTTTACTTGCCGCTGAAGAAGCAGTGCTTGGCACATTAAAAGGCAAAATGCTTTTGAGGGGCTCACCCAACAACACCCAGAGGTCAAGCAGTGGGTTCATGAACAGAATTCAGAAAGATTGAAAAACCCTTAAAAGCAGATGGCTAAACAGAAAAAAAGACCATGAAATACACTGAAAATATCAAAGATTCACAACCATCCTAACATAACATCAAAGGCACACTGTTCTTATCTCAATATGCTTGTCACTTCTTTGTGAACCATAGGCACAGCACAGTAGACAACACAAAAGCACAATAGCCCATATTGAGCAAAGAACAACAAAACCAGCAGATGATGATCCTGTGAGCAAAATCAATTTTATTGAACCCCATTTTCAAATCACAATCGGTGACCACGTAACTCCTAGACATTTCACACTGAACAAAGGGCAAGCAGCCAACCAGAGCACGGCTGACGGAGTTCTCAAAGTTTTCATATTCCTTCCAGATTTGCTCCACCAGATGAACCGGGGCTAATACAGCCTTCTGATATGCTTTTCGAACTGCTGTCATCCGCTGTGACTCTTCTTGAGGAGTCAGTGCCTGCTCCTCATCAGCATCCCAAGTTCATTTATCAGCTCATTACTACATGAGACTCCATGTGAAAAATGAACCTGATTTGCATTCCTTATACTGATTCACAACCTAAAATTTAAAAACCAACAGACATAACACAGCCCTTGCTATTTGATGCAATGAAAACTGCTTGAGGCTTGGACCAGTGGGAGACATACTGGAGCTGCTTTCAGAAACGAAATGTACTCCAGCCAAACAGGCCCTGCAGTGATGTCAAAACCTGTCGAACAGACAAGGAAAAACAATGTTGCATGAAACCAGCTCATAAGCAGCAGAGTTTTGGTGATCAGTGCAGTCACTGCACCAAGACCAATCACATAGATGTCAGGAAACATACACACACACACACACTTTCCAATATATCTGTCAAGAACGCACCAATATGAGAAAGCATGAACTCAAATGCCTTCCTCATTTCATCTCGCCCTTCAGGGCCTCGGCTGTCATTTACTTTCCTCATATACCGAAGATAAGACCTCCTGCAGAATCAAAACCCCCTGGTTCAGTGTAGAGCATGATCTCCCTCTCCAGATGCAAAGCATTCAGCTCAAAGAAAAACACAACTGTGTGCTAGATAGATTGTAGGTGCAGAAACAAGTAAACAACAGTTTTTTCTCTCAGGATATAAGGACCCTTACCACAGGTCAACATGGAGGCAATGCAGCAAGCAACGACTGAAGATCTGCTTTACAGCTTCATCATCATTTGCTGCAATTTGTGCATCCACATACATTCTCCAGTACCTTGCCTGCAAAAAACAAGCTCAAAGCTTAAATCTTTCTGTTTTTTTTCCAGCATCCACATACATGCTCCAGTAACTCAAGGGCCTGTGGAAACAAGCTCAAAGCTTAAACCTTTCTGTTTTGTTCCAGCATCCACTACAACAACATGCTATATAGACCAATCTCAACAAAGTTGCCAAAAGTGCATCAAACCAAATCAATGAGTTGCAGAACTTCTGGAGAAGCCAAAAAGCAAACTCCAGCTTGCCAGCCCAAACTTTTGCAAAAGAAGAAAGAGCAGATGAAAGGAGATTTTTTTTCACAGCCAAAAAAGAAGAAGATGTCTTACTGCTGTTGGAAACGTGGCAAGAAACTGTTCAAAAACATGTGCAGCCTCTCCAATAGGCTTGGTCTGTCCAACATCTCACCCTAGCACATGTCAGAAGAAGGAAGGAATGGAATTCTTGATTTCTGAAAGCCCTGATGAGACCCTCAAGCATCCTATTCCCTCATGAGAATATATAAGGGGCTCATCAACATTGACATCACAATTGAAGCTGCCACAGCATCACAACAACCTCTTGTGACAGAAGCTTGCAGTGCCATGCTTCTTTTGCCATAGAACATACATGGAAATAGAAACAGCAGCTAAGACATGATATTCCCATGGTTAGGGTTTTACAACACAAGCTCTTCTTCCTCCCTTCAGAGTGACAGAAAGAAACCAGAAGGGTTCTAGAAATGGGAGAGAGAGCGCAAGAATTGTGTACTTGAGCTTCATTGCAAAGAGCAGTCCAAGCCTCGACGTCGTAAGGGTTCGTGGCAATAGATTCTCGTGCTCGTCGCTCCTGTAAACAACAAGAGTCCAAAAGAAAAACATCTGACTCTCAGACGACGACGACGACGACAGGAGAGGAAAAACACAAAACAAAAAGAAGAAAAGAAAAGAAACCCCACCATCCAAAGAAAGAAAAGGGGAAGCTTACATTGACGGTCATGGTGGCGGTATTGGTAAGAGCTGCTGCTGCTGCCTCAGGTACACCAACATCAGCAGCGGCAGCCGCGGGAGCAACAGCAGAAGCAGCGGCGGCCACAGTAGCATTCGCTGTAGTAGTAGTTGCAGGAGGTCCATCCTCCAGTGAACCAGCAGCAGCAGGAGTAACAACTGCTCCTCCTCCCTCCATCATCTTCGCATCCGCTTGCAAGGGACCATCAGTTGCAAGTCCAGCAGCAGCAACGCCGGAGGAGGAGCCCATGCTCTTGATCATCCTTTCTCTCCTTGCACCCCGTCGTCTCCTCCTCTGACGAGCCTTGTCACCGCCGCAGCATTCTCAGCTCGTTATTCTGCTGGAAAAACACAACCGCTTGCGCCTCCATGACGGCAACAACAACAACGCGCAGCACAAAAATCTCTCTCTCTCTCTCTTCCGGCTCACCTGCAAGTTGCGGATGGAGGCAAGCTGCAGATGCTAGGGTTTGAATCCCAACTGTCCTCTGTCCCTCCTCCTGGTGTGTACTCTTGTTGAAGCGTCCGGTGACAGGCGAGGGAGGATGTGTGATCTCTTCTCTCTACTGCCTACCGCAAGAAGATCATGGCGCCAAACTCTTGCGGGCCACCACCAAGAAGAATCGCGCAAGGATCGGAGTCGTCCTGGAGTGGAAATCCTTTAGGGTTTAGCAAGCTTGTCAAGTAAAATCTCAAAGGCTTTGTCATGAACTTGGAGCCTTTCATCTTGACTCTTTTTTGTTGTGGAGTTGATGAAAGCTTCTTTAGGAGGCCAGAGAAGAGACAGCCTATGTAGACTATGTCCTCTGAGTGCTAGCCAACAGGATGACAACAGAGAGTCTCTTCACATTGCTTCTGGAAATGTGACAGAAACCCAAGAAGCAGATTTTTGTATTATGGTTTGCTTGAAGTTATGTTGGGCAGATTATTGTGCACTTATCTACAGGCACCTGCTGTTGGAGAAGTTGATGAAGTCGTTGGGTAGTCATGGCAGCAGGTCGTTTCCGCTCGCTCTTCATGATGGAGAAGGTGATGATGGGTCTGACACTTTGTGAGCAAGTCTCATTAGGTTTTATGATTCTCCGCTTATTTTCATGTTACCATTCAAGTTGTTTTTTTGTGGGAGATTTCTCTGCTATTTCATAGATCTGTATCAGTGCTCTGGTTTACAATTGTCACCTCTCTCTCTCTCTCTCTCTCTCTCTCTCTCTCTCTCTCTCTCTCTCTCTGCAGTATGGATATATTGTTGTCATGGGTGTCTGGTGGATTGAGGCCATGCAGTCCATGTGTTCTCAAGTGCAGTTGGATCTGCAAACTCAATATCCAATTTGTAGGTGGAAGTTCACTTTGTTTCTTACATGTGGGCAGACTCACCAAAGACCAGCTCAATAGTCATCTGTATATTCTTACGGGATTTGCTTTGCTAGAGGCACAAGTAAGCATGAATAGGTTTTGAGCAGCATAATATTATTGTTGCATGGTTCTGTTGTAGGAGAAACCTTTGAACCTAGTTTCTTCTTGGCTTCTGGTTGCCATTTCTACCATGGTTTTACTAAGTTTTGGATCTTTGGGGTGTTTGTTGGCTGATGCTCAGGTTGAGAAGAAAGAGTGGAGAAGTGAGAACAAACTGTGGTGTGGTTGAAGAAATCAATTATCCCATTTGCTCTCCAAAGTATAGACTTTGATGAGTGTTCTCACTGTATCTCCGAGGACTTTGATGGGCTATGGTTGAGAATCACCCACCTTTGAATTGTGAAAGACTGTGAACAAGGTTAGTTTTTCATACGCTTTCTGGAATATTATTATTACCTAGATACAACAATGCACTTCTAGCTATTTGAAAACAATTGGCTAAGTAAATGGGAGTTGCACAAGGTGGTGTTTTTTTTTACAGGGTTGGTTTCATCATCATGATCTTGTCACCTGTGTGTTGAAGCAACTATATGGCAAAAGAAAGATTACAAGTAAATACCCAAGAAGTTAATTTGTGGTGTGCAGATGGGGATACTTAGTACTTCACAGTTTCAAGGTTCCACCAGATTAGCTCTGGCAGTAAACAGATATGGTGCTTCTGTTCTAGAATGTATGTGTTTGGGGAGGGGGGGGGGGGACTCACAAGTCCCATTTTTGCAATTGACATCGAGCGGCAAGTTCAAACTCTCAACAGAAGAAACTGCAATCCACAATTCAGCAAGCTTTACATGAACAGGACCCCTTTTTTTACCCTCTCAAAAAGAGCTTGCAATAGATATATGTGAAAGAAATGACTCTCGAGTGATATAATAGAGCTAATTGCTGCCACTGCCTCTATTTGTTGCAATCCTCTGCAACCACTGCAACAAGATGCAAGGATGATGCAATCACAGATCCTGATGTGCAAGGAGATAGATGTCATCCTGCCGACAATTGAAGATCTCAAACAAGCAAGGAGATTGATCCATCCATGCACATACTAGAATATGCAATTTGCATCATCATCCAGCCAACAGTGAATCCTCAACATGAGAGAATCTGCAATTGCATCCTATCCTATACTGCTAGCCCAAACAATGTGAGAACAAATCTGTGATTGAATGCCAACAATGGATCCATCCACTCATCCTCTGAGCGTGTGATAATCAATCTGCAATTTTGCTGTGTCCTGCCAACAATCCTACCAAACATGCACTCCCACCAGCCCTCGATTCATCATTAACCTCTCAGCTCCAACATGCAAATCAAGCAAGCAAGCAAAGACGGCGATCGAACTACCCTGGTCAGGCCGGGGCCCACCGCCGGCGCATTCCACGCATGCTGCGAGACCTAAACCAAATTTCCTCGTCGGAACCGCGAAGCATCGATGGGTTGGTAAATTGGGTACGCTTGTAGGTCCTCTCCATCTCTGTCTCTCTCTCCTTTTTCTGGGGTTGAAAATTTCGGTCAGCTTCTTGGCACCAAGGGCGACTGCAAGCTTCTGAGAGTAGGTGAATTGGTCATTTCGTGCATCTTTTTCTTGGAGGATTTGGAGATGAGGGACACGGTGGCAAGGTTATATGATCACGGGAGGAGGAGGAAGAGGAGATCAGCGAACTTGGAGGGTACAACAAGAAGAGTTGGTGAAGCTTGTTGCACAAACTTGAGAACTTCCTGTAAAGCTTCAGGCTTGAAAGGAGTTTTGTGAGACTGGATCTAGGTTGGGGATAGGGATAGGAGGGAAAGCCTAGGAGGAAGAGGAGAGAGAGAGAGAGCAATGTCATGGGCGCTGGGAAGTTGGAAGAGGCAGGTGGAGACATTTCATCTGACCTTGGGCTATGGGGAGGATGATCAAGAGGAGTATGATGGTGTGGTGGGTGGTGGTGGTGGTGGGGGAGGGAATGGAGGAGGAGGAGGATTGGGAATCCTCAAGAAGAGTGGTGGATCGCCTCGGAAACAGCAGGATGTGGTGGGAGCGGAGCTCACGGCTGGTTGCAAATTCCGCATCGAGCTTGACTGGGCAGCAGGGGATGACGAAGAGCAAGTGGCTCTCAAGCTGCAATCGCAGCTGATGGTCAACTTGCCTTCTCCACATGACGAGGTGCAAGTGTCGCTGCGAGTTGTAAGCAAGCAGCAGCACATCCAAACAGGAGGAGGATCACAATCCCCCCCCAATGTCAACAACAAGAACAGCTTGCAGATTGCACCCAATTGCGAATTGCACAAGCAAGAAGAAACAAAACAGGAAGAAGAAGCAAATGGTGTTTCTGATGATCATGATCACGATGGTGTCGTCAAGGTGGAAGTCGGTCTGGAGGTGCACAAGCGGATGGAGCTTCTGAAAGTGGTATCCTTGTCAAGGACAGTGGGATCTGGACCTCCGGGAGAGGGATTGGGACTGCTGTCAAGAGTGCTTGATCCAAGTCCTACAGATCGCACAGGCAAGATCACAGCTTCTGGAGAACTTCTGGCTCGAATGCAACATCATCGAAGTCTTACTGTCCTCAATCTCTCCAATTGCTTCCTCACTGTCAGTCCCCTCCTGCCTGCCTATCCAATGCACCCATCCACCCACCCACAAGCCCTATTCCTGATTCCGCATTGCATTTTCATTCTGTGTCTGAATCCTCATGACTGATTTTGCAAATCAATTTCTGATTCCACATAAAACCTGACTGACTGATGGACAGACGGATGCGGGTGCATTATTGGGTGTTTTGCAGTCACTGCCTGTGGAAATTCTGAAGCTGCAGATGTTGGAGAGACTGTACTTGGACAACAACAAGATTGCAATCCTGCCTGTGGAATTAGGCCAGCTTATGCACCTTCATGTGCTCCACTGTGATCACAACTCTCTTGTATCCATTCCAGGTACCCATGTTTTCAAGCCATCCCATTGCATCATTGCAATCCACATCTTGCTTGGTTGAAATGCCATTGGTTTCTCTCTCTCTCTCTATCTCTCTCTCTCTCACTTCAATTTTTTTTTCCAGCTCTGTTTCTGGATGATGGTGAATTTCCAATGGTTTCATGCTTTAACCCTTTTGGGCTGTAGGGGAGCTGCGGGAGTGCATAGAGTTGGAGGAGCTCTCACTTGAGCACAACAAGCTGGTCCGACCTTTGCTGGACTTCAGGTACTGAAAATATGAACCAGACCCATCCTTTTGGTATCTCAGTTTGCTTCCTGCAATTAGTGCACATGCACAATCCATTTGTATCTTTGCTATATGATTCCTGCAATAAGTGTGCATTTGCAATCCATTTGTATCTCAATCTGATTCCTGCAAAGAGTGCATGCACAATCCATTTGTATCTCGCTCTGATTCCTGTGATAGTGCATGAACAGTACTACATTGTTGTTTTCTTGTGATGAAGGAGAATTCTTTTGCATGCATTTTGTTCTTCACATTTTGCAACCTTCCAATCAGGGCAATGGCAAAACTACGAGTGCTGCGTCTCTTTGGTAATCCTCTGGAGTTTCTGCCCGAGATCACACCATGCACAAATCTGCGTCATTTGTCTTTGGCCAATGTGCGCATTGAGGGTGACCAAGCTCTCTCCACGATCAATGTTGATATTGAGGTGTGCATTTGGACCTTCCAACCCCTAAACTCTTTGTGTGTCGGAGTGATGGGTGCAAATCAGCAAGTCTTCAAAGGAGCTATCATCACTCTGCTGTGTGTCTGATGTGGTGGGTGGAGGGTGATGTTTTCATCTGCAGGCTGAGACTGCTTCGTACTTTGTTGCATCAAAACACAAGCTGAGTGTGTTTTTTGCACTCATTTTTCGGTTTTCATCATGTCAACATCCACTTCTGGCATCAGCTTTGGCAAAGATGTCTCAAGACATCAGCAACAGGGCTGTCATCGGCAAAGATGAGGGTGCTCTACGCCAACTTCTTAGCATGATGCTCAGTGACAACCACCATGTGGTCAGTCAGTAGCTTATATAGTCCACAGCTGAAACTTAATGTGCATTTCTGATCTCTTGTGAATTGGCAACAGTTTGATTTTAGCATGACTTTTGTACCATGAGCTTTGAATGTGATTTACACTCTACTGCTACCTGACAAGAATTTGTGTGTGGTGATTTCAAAGGTGGAGCAAGCATGTGTAGCACTGGCATCACTGGCAGTGGATGGAGCGGTTGGAGTGCGGTTGATGCGTGCCGATTTGGTGCAGGCAATAGAGATGGTGCTGCGCAACACTGCCAGTGTTGAAGAGCTTCTTATTTCAGTCTTGCAGATTCTTATGAATCTAGCCTTCACATCTGATGCTCTGGCTGTGCGTGTGCTCACCAAGGAGATTCTTAAGCGACTCAAGCTGCTGTGTGCACACAGAAGCTCTGAGGTTGGTTGATGGTTTTGTGCTACTGAATTAATAAGGGCAGAAATCCACGAAAGTATTGCTGAATGCAACTGAGAAAAAGGCAGAAGTGTTAACAAGCTAGAGGGGTTGGATGTTGATGACCAGGTGCAGCGACACGCACTATTGACTGTGGGAAATCTTGCTTTTTGCTGGGAGAATCGGCGATCATTACTGGCATCCGAGAGCTTGCGAGATCTGCTGCTTCGATTATCAGCTGGGTCAGATGCAGGTGTCTGTAAAGCAGCTATACGAGCTCTAGCTATTCTTGGTAAGCAGATCCGTTTTTGTTCCATCAGTTTGATTTGCATTTTGGTAGGAGACAGAACACATGTGAACCTTTTTGAAGGTAAAACCTTTGATTGCACCCTCAACTTTTGTTATCAACATTCAGGTGAGAACGAATATCTGAGGCGAGCAGTGAAAGGACGACCTGTAGCAAAGCAAGGGTTGCGCATTCTATCCATGGATGGTGGTGGCATGAGGGGAATGGCAACAGTGCAAATGCTGCGGCGGATTGAGCAAGGGACTGGACGACGAATTCATGAGATGTTTGATCTCATCTGTGGAACCTCTACTGGCGGCATGCTTGCATGTGCATTGGGCATCAAGCAAATGAACCTCGATGAATGTGAAGAGATCTACAAAAGTCTAGGTATGTACCCATGTATGCAGTGTTTCCTCCAATTGAGCTCAAGCTGCCTCTAGTCTCCAGTACACTTGTTGGTGGAGGATTTGGGCAGCATCCAGCTTCACCCACTCAGATGTCTCAGACTTTGCACTGGAACCTCTAGTTGTTGGTGGAGGAGGATTTTGCATCCTGAACCAAAATCTAAACTTGTTGGATTCATCATGCAGGGAAGTTGGTATTTGCAGAACCCATTCCAAAAGACAATGAAGCAGCCACATGGCGGGAGAAAATTGACCAGGTCTACAAAAGCTCATCTCAAAATTTTCGTGTTGTGGTTCATGGTTCCAAAGTAAGCCTTCAGAACTCACCCTTCTTCTTTCTTCCTCTTGTGTACAAGGTGAATTTTTGTTATGGGATTTTCATTTTCAGTAACCAGTGTTGTGGCATTTGAAGATGACAACACTACTGAGACAGGATGAGGGGCTTATTGTGTGGTTTATGGAGTAGCACAATGCAGAGCAGTTTGAGCGGCTGCTAAAGGAGATGAGCCCAGATGAGGGAAACCTTCTGATTGAAACTGCAGTGAAGGCCATTCCCAAGGTTTTTGTTGTTTCAGCACTCGTCAGTGTCACTCCTGCACAACCATTTGTCTTCCGTAATTATCAGGTATTTGCAGTGGTCACCCTGGACCATGACATTGTTGCTAGAAGAAATTGTTGGCAAAGTCTTTGTAACAAAGGATATAGACTTCTTGGTTGGAATTGGTTGTGGGGATGGAAAAGTATTTTTGTTGTGAATCAGAGCAGGATGGTTGACAAAGAGAAGGGGGATTTGTGTTTTTTGTGGGCACAAAGTATCCACCAGGGACTCCTGAGACAGCCCCTTGGACCAATGATGGGCCAGCAGCATCGGTCTCAGGAACGCCAGCAACAGCAACACCACTGACAACACAGGTGGGTCCTCACAGGAGTGCCTTCATTGGGAGCTGCAAGTACCAAATTTGGGAGGCCATCCGTGCCTCCTCAGCTGCTCCTTACTATCTTGACGACTTCTCAAGTGGTAAAAGTTTTTCTGTTTCTATCACAAGATTTTCTGTAAACACAAAAACCCCTTAGTTTACTATTATCTCTTGGACAACAGTGACAAACACATGATCAACATAAGATTGCGGATATGTGATCATCACAAGCTGATGTTCACTTTAATTTATGTTTTTTGACCCCAAAAAATATCTGTGCTTTTTGTTCATAACAGACTCAAATCGGTGGCAGGATGGAGCCGTTCTAGCAAACAATCCTACAATCATAGCCATCCGTGAGGCACAGCTTCTATGGCCTGATGTGCAAATAGGGTGCCTCATTTCAATTGGGTGCGGAAATCTACCCACTAAGGTAGTTGGTCTTCCTGATAACAAACCACCAATGGTGATAGAAAGAGACAACTAACGACTCATATATGGATGAGTTGAGATTGGAATAATATTCATGATTGAAATGGGTGGGTGTAAAATGTGACCAGGTAAGGGGCAAAGGAGGATGGCGGTATTTAGACACTGGACAAGTCTTGATTGAGAGTGCTTGCTCTGTTGAACGAACTGAAGAGGCTCTGGACACTCTGCTCCCTATGCTTCCAGGCCTCCAGTATTTTCGTTTCAATCCAAGTATGTGTATTTTCTCTCATCCCCCAGTGGCTGGATGAAGAATGGATGGGATGCATGTAGGAGGGGGGTTTATTAGGTATGCATTAGTGCTTCATTGTGTTTTGGGGGTTTTGGGATTTTTTGCAGTAGTATTTCTCATTGTGAAAAGCTTGTTGCTGGAAAAATTTCAGTTGATGACAGGTGTGGAATGGAGCTTGATGAGACGGATCCTGCTGTCTGGAATAAACTTGAAGCTGCTACTCAAGAATATGTGGATGCCAATACCTTGACATTTCAAGCTGCCTGTGACTGCCTAGCACCACCACAGCAAGAAGAAGATCCTTGGTTGGACACAAACCGTAATTTACGGAATGCAGCTTCTAAAGGAAAATTAGCAGGTAAAGAGAAAAGCCTTCAAAGTCTAACTGGGTAAGGCCAGTGTCCTTTTCACGAAAATGGGTTTCTAAGATGAAGTTGACTTCAACATATGCAACTGGAGGTTTTTTCAGGCTTGTATTCCAATCTCTTGAACTGTCATTCTGGTTCTCAGCTCTTCAGGTCCCTCAACATGTTACTGAAAATTTTGTACATGGCCAGAGGAAATGGTGGCAGGCCTTGGGTGGAGACGAAAGGTTCTACTTGTGGAAGCATGCCGCAGTCCTGACCTTCCCAAACCATGGAGACATACCCGTTTCCTGGAAGCTTTTTGTAGACGTCATGGCCTCAAACTAGAGTTGTACAGCTGTGGAATTGGACCACAACAACCAATTGCCACACCGACCAACACCACACCATTTGCATCGCCCTTACTTAGTTCCAGTATTCCTGCAAGTCCACTGCCCTACAGTCCCGAGCCTGGACTGTTGCAACAGTCCAAAATAGATGGGGTTCCCCCTCTCAGCCTTGATGGTGGGTCTAACCCTTCATGGTCACCTCCATTAGGACCACGACAATTGGCACCTCCAGTGCAGGTGTTGCTTGAGAAACTGCAAGGCTCTTCACAAGTGGGTCTTGTTCATTTGTCCCTTCACACGGACCTCACAGGCTTTGTTCTAAGGTCGGGAGTCTGCCCCTACTTTTTTTTGATGTGACATAAGCTTTAGACTCCAAATGAAAGCTTAGTTCCCTGGTACAGGCATATCTGTGCATCCAGCATGCATCCACAAGTATACTTTAATGCTTTTCCAAAAGGCATGAGATGTTCAGGTCAACACAGAAAAGTATACTGTCCTTCACATGTTCGATTTGGAAATGTGCAGCTGGCGAAGTGATATAATGGCAGTGGCCGAGCCTGGTGAGATAGCAGGTGAATTTTTGCAAAGCGTGATAAGCAGCATGCGTCAGGGTATGTTAGCCAAGAAGCCATCACAACTGCCTCGGTTAACAAACCTTGCCAGTTTGGTGGCGCACTATCCCCGGTTCCTACTGGGAGGAACTCTATACCGCTTCATGGGACGCCATACACAGGTTCCCATCATCACTCTTGAGAAGTCTAAACAGCATTGAGTTTTTTCCCATCTTTTGCTCTGGAAATTTCTTTTCTTTGATTAGGATTTCTACTTCAGGTGCTAGCATCTGTAAGCAGAAAATCACTGGCTTTTTCTTACATCCTTCCAGAAAGCTGACTTTGTTGCAAGAGAGCACTGATCATCGACAGTCATAGTTTCCATGGCAGATGTTGGCAGATGGTCAGGAGGTGGGTGCTTACATGTTCCGAAGGACACTGGCATCATGTCACCTTACTCCGGATGACATACGGTGGATGGTGTGTATAAATCAGAGACTTTAAGTTTTGCTCTGCCTTCTTCCCTTGAAAGCCTCATTCATCATCTGCCTGATTACTTTGTTTTGTATCGAACCATGAACCACTCTCATGGGCAGCTCATATTGTTTAGGATATGGACAAGTGCTGCTGGCATGTTGTTTGATCAATGGGCTTCATATGTGCATGCATCATCAAGATCTGCCTCTCATGTGAAGTAGATCATCGAACAACCAGAGTGGGTGGAACTTGTCGGCAGTTAAATGAATGGTTTGTGTGTGTACCACAGGTGGGTGCCTGGAGAGACCGGCTCATAATATGTACAGGAAGACAAGGGCCACCAGCAGCAGCTGTGAAGGCATTTTTGGATGCAGGAGCAAAGGCAGTGATTGCATCTTCAATAGAACCTGCAGAGACACTACAGCAGCGTACAAGTGGTGCAAGCGATTCTCTCCCGATGGAAAAGGAGAGGGATGCAGCTACACTAAGCGATGCAGGGAGGTTTGTGATCGCTGATGAGGAAGAGGATGAAGAAGAAGAAGAGGAGCCTGGGAGCCCCCAGAGCGACTGGGAAGACAGTGATTTTGAAAAACAGGAGAGTCACATGCAGCGGCATGAAGTGGAAGAAAAGGAGTTGTCAACATTTTTGGGTGCGTTATATGATGCACTGTTTCGACAGGGTCTTGGAGCTGAATCTGCGCTTCAACTTGTGCTTGAAACGCATCCGAAGCAGCACTATCGGTGCATTCTTCCCTCCGTTTAAATTCTCTTTACTGTGCAGTTGTTACCCATGTTGTCAACCAGATTTGATCCAAGCAACCAGAATTGATCCAGCATCACGTTGTGTTCACAAAATAGTGAACCCCAATACAATATTGTAATACAGCCAGCTTTTGGTGCTTAAAACACCATAGCCATTTAATTTTGGTGCACCACCAGAAAAAAAAATTTGGTGGAAAACAAGCACCATCACGCACTTCAAATGAATATGGGTTTTGCTTTTGATCTGTTCATTTTATTGTTGTTATTTACTGTACACAGGTTGAAATTTCAGTAATATATATAACTCTCTGCTTTTTGGGGCTGTTAGAAAAGCTATAACACTTGAAGCAGTGCTTGTTTCCTCACGCACGGTAATGTGGAGTCAAATTTTGTCAGAATTCCAAACCATTTGGAGGGGAGGAATTCATCACATTTTGAGTTTGGGTGCAAATTTTTGGCAGTTTTCTTCATTGTTTGAACAGTTCTCTACAAACCTGTCACCAGTCAAATGCCAAGTATTTCTTGGGATGCTCACTAATGATGTTACGAAAGATGTTTCAATTGAAGGAAATGGGACAAGTTTGAGAGACCTGAGTCGCATTTTCTTGATGACTTTTGCCCTGATTAACTTGGTTATCACATTTGCCAACTAAAAATTAGTAGCTAAATGGGCATTAATTATGCATCTTTTTTTGCTTAATTAAGTTTAATTGCTCTTCTTCTTCTTCTTCTTCTATTTATGTTGAACCACAAGGAAAGGTTTTTGTTCAGTTTATTGTTTTTGCCTTTTGGGCATCTTCAAAATTGGTTCATTTAAAAAGGGTTTATTATTTGAAATAAGAAGTGGCAATAACCCCTCCAAAAAAAAAAACAAAAAAAACAAAAAAAAACATAAAAAGGTTCCATTGTCATTAAAAAAACCATCATACTCTTCAAAAACATGCTTTCCATATTTTTTTCTTTTTTCCCCTAAAATTACACTTTTTATGCATTTCTTGTTTTGATTTATTTCTCTAATTTATTTCTTTTCCTTTTCTTCCCATTTTTTTTTTTAAAAAAAATTTCATCTCTTTCTTTTTCTCCATTTTAAAAAATTCTTTCTATGATTGTTTCATAAACCTCTCTCTCTCTCTCGGAGGTTTTTTTAATGAACTACTTAGCTGAACTTTTGCCTTAGCATATTTACAAGTCTTAATAATAGAAATTCATCAAGTTGAGAGGCTTGAGGGGAAACACTTGGGGCATCCCCAACATAACTTGTTTCATGTGATTGTTCCCATTAGCTCCTTCCCTAAGGCTTCTCACTTTCATTAACCAAGCTTGCTTCTTGTTATGGTATCCCAACACAACTCATATGTCATGTTAAGCTAAGTCGTAGTAGGTAATCATCCCCAACTCAATGGTATCCCCTTACAACATCATTATCTCTACAAACATGGTGGAGGTATTGCAATTACAACATTTTGAAATTGATTTAGTATTAATTTGTTATTGATTTAATATGTCTTTCATTATGTGTATGAGATGTTTCATATGGATCTCATTCACATGACTTCTTAAAGAAGCCAATCTTCTTGGGCATGATTGTGTGGGGTTATGGACACATTATAATCAAGGAATAGCCCATGTTTCCCCCTTCGAGGAGATAATTGTTCCCCAAGGGCAATATACTCATTAGTTTACGTTGGTTCGTAGTTACTTTAGTTGGATGCAAGCCCTTGATTTGCCTTCTTTGATCTTTAATATTTTAGTGTTCAATGTTGAACCCACAACCTACCTATGTGGCCATAGTGCTTATAAAAGGTGTTCATTAATATTAACACCAAAAAAATAAAATAAAATAATCATATAAGAACCTAATGGCATAGTTCTCGACATTTTAAGAACATTCACACAATGACACACAATATTGTGATTAATCCTATTGAAGTAAAACCGTTTAAAATTGCATGCATGATTTGGAAATGATCTTATTTTACTTGCCAAAGAAGGTAAAATCAACTTTGTATGACCTTCCTTTAAGCATTTAAATGTCCTTGTTCACACATATTAAGTAGACCGAAAATGTGATCATTAACTTGGGGATGATTTACTACTAAGACTTAGCTTAACACAACATATGAGTTGTGTCGGAATACAAGTAAGTTGAGGATGATTTACTATTAAGACTTAGCTTACTTTGTATTGAACTCTCGTCTAAACCATGTTCATAGAGGTAGCATCACAACTACATTGATTTAGTGGTCTTAAACTTTGCATTGAACATTCATCTAAACCATGCTCATAAAGGTAGTGCCACACCCACATTAGTTTATTGTTCTTTGATTTTGCACTAAACATTCACTTAAACCATGTATACATAGACAACATTGTGCCCATATTGTTTTTATGTTTTTTTTTTATTTTGCATGCAATAGGCACTAAAACCATGTCCACATACACAACACCACATTCACAATGACTTTAATTAGACTTCATTAGTGCTACATATGTTTCAATTTAATATTATACATTGGACATTTTGAATCAATGTTGACATTATGCATTCTAAATGTTGATTTGCAAAACTAAAAGTTTGTGATGAAGAAAAGTAAGATTTTTCATCAATTCATAGTCAACCCATTATCTCTCACAAAATATGATGTGAGAATTGATGTCGCACTTGGTGTTAGTATTATGGTACATCGATGGTAACATGATAGTAAAAAAACCCAAAATCTTGGAAAAATGTAGTGTAAATTTTAGATTAAAACAACAAACTTATGTAACAACCCACAAATGAACACTTTAATTCAATGTTAGCATAGTTCTACAAGAGTTCCTTGTTCTTTATCAAATTCCTTGTTGCCATCATTAGCTCTATGTTCTTTGCTCATGTGTATAGCCTTTGTTATTCCATTTTCCTCATATTTTTTATAAAAATCTTTTACATGGTTTTTGTATCTTCTCTTTCTTATTTGCACTTATGACATGTTTGTTGAAACAATTGTCAAATGTTGTTTTTGATATTTTCATGATGCTAAGGAAAGCATCTTTGACATGTCTCACCACTATATCCAACTATGAAGGAATAGAACATTTAGAATAGGTTTAGAATATTGCAAGACCAAACACTACACCTAGTGCTTGACTTTTTAAAAGAATTTGCAATCATATAAAGCAATTTAAAATTGAATATTTGAGCACATATATTAGTTGAAAAATATGAGAGTCACAGTTATAACATCCTCCTTTACTAAAAAAATTTTGAAATTCAAAAAATAAAAAATAAAATTACCCCCACGTTGCAATTGTTAATGAAGAGAAAGATGTGTGCATGACATTGTAATAACTAATTTAAGGACAAAGACACGAGTAATCAAGGCACAAGTAGTAGACCAACAAAATAAACACAACATCAAAAACAAAAGTAGTAAAACAATAAAACAAATACAAAAAGAGAAAATATTGAAGTTTAAATGTTGAAAATAAAGCCAAAAAAAATTTAACATAGTACAACTATAAAAGAAGTGAAATATGTTGGCCCAACCTCACAAAAAGTTGTAAAAGGGAACAAAGACACAAATGAGATCAAAGAGAGTGTGAACAAATGAACAAATCATTACCCCAACAAAAGTTGTTGATGAGGAAAATGTCGGCATGAATTAACATAATGGAGTAAAAAAAGAATTGCAATGCAACAATTGTTTGCATAGTAAGATGCCGACATAATGTGACAAAAGAGGAAGAAAAAAAGTTGAAGGAGATAACAACGCATATTTGCTCTTATCAAAGTTGGCATCATCATGTGTGAATGTTCATTGTAGTTAGGTACCACTAACATAAAGCTACATGGCATTTGCATGTGTGTTTAAAAGTTAAATATCATCATGAAATAATGTTAAGCCTAAATAGGACACATGTGAATCACATAATGTTAGTATAATATGTCACACTAAAGTGCCTAATGCCATGATTGAAAGGTGCATAATGAACATCCATGACATCCATATTAAAATTATATACCTAGCTTAATAAAAAGTAAATCCATTTATGATCGTTAATGCCAAAATTATTTTGACACAAATAATCCAAAGGTTTATTATTGTCTTCCAAAAAAATTGCAAAATTCTTATTATTATGCTTTTTATTAATGGAGGTAATAAAACAAATATTTTAAAATTATGGCCATCTTATAAGTGGTAGGGGGTTCAACTCCACCATTTGGGCCATTTTATTTCATATAATAAACTTAATTATAAAAGGAGCATGTAGCCCATTTCAATCAAATTGAGGGATTAAATTTAACCTTCATGGAAAAGAACAAGGGGTCAAGAAGATGAAAAATGAAAAGGATTATTGAAAAAAAAAAACTTGACATCAAAATGAATATTGACTAGAACAACAACACAAATTATGTGATGATCTTGGATAAATAAACCATCAACCATGAATCCTCTAAACCCTAAACAAACCATCAATGCCATTGCAAATTATCATGTTATGTTGATGTACAAAAGCAGCATTGATGATCATGGAAACCAATGAACAACAAAAACATGATGGGTGATATGCTTACCACAAAACCATTACAATTGGATTTTTTACAAACTTGCAAAATGATCATGTGAAGTAAAAACACATTAAGGTGGACCAAAATTGGTAATTGAAAGTCGATTCCAAAAGCCTATATCTATTGCATTTTGAACCTCATGAAACTGGGATTTAAATAAAAACATTTAAATGATACATGTTGAAGTTAACATATTTTTCCATGTCCAAGTTCATATTTCCATAATTTAAATATTTTAAAACTCATCTATTGAATGTTTGTCATGAAAAAATAAATTTAGATTGTTTAATGAACTTTACAAGATTATGTGATTATTTAGGTTTTTATTTAAATCTTAACGGAAAGAGGGATTTTTTTGTTATTTGATTTTAAAAAATTTAAATGTTATGATATCTCAAAGTGTGGTTGTCCAAATTTGTAAACATGTTCTCCAATTCCATTAGAAGCAAAGATTTGTCACCATATTTTTTGAACTAGGACCTTAGATGTATCATAAATTGCAAAGTTCACCTTTTACTAAATATTCAGGTTTTTATTGTAATTTTTTCAAAATTAGAAAAATTTAAATATAATTTTCATTTTCTATTTTCTTTGTTTTCGTTAAATTTTTCACATGCATTTGAATTGTATAAAACAAGACTTGACTAACCCATAAAAATTTGCCATTGTGAATTCCATCAAAATGCATTATAATGTGCAATTACCATATTACATTGACATATTGCATGACCATGACATTGTTAATTTGAGTATATCTTGGGCTTTAAAAAAAATTTCAAGCACAACATTAAAATGACATGTATCCAAAATCTTGGATGTGGTAAATGTCATAATGGTGTGAAAACGGGTTTGCTCTTGCAAATTTGCACCCAAATGACAAACATTTAAAAGACCAATAAAAAGAAAATGACCCCTTTTAATTGGAGATGCATAGCTATTGGCCACACATTAACTATTATTATTGATTAATCAACAATAATTATTAACCCATGTGTGACATATAAAATGCCCCCTCAATGTAAATTGCCCAAAAAAAACTATTGCTTATGGGTGAGGGAGGAAGCAAAAACATTAACACTAAATTTGGATGCAATAAATATTGATATTTTCGAAATGCATTGCTAGAGTTGCTCTTATGTTGTTGCAATGAACATTATGTTTGTTGTTCATTGTTTAAGTATCTGACTCTAAGGTCAATTTCATCATTAAATAATTCTTTAAATATTGAAATGATTTTTTGTGAAAATATGTAGCGGAGGTGTAGAAAACCATTGTAATTATTACATGCATTGTAATCTAAATAATTTTACTAGAGTCACATGGGCAATATCATAGTAGACTATTGTAGATCATGAAAAAAAACATGCAAAATTTAAGGAAAAAGTTTGTTTTTTGGAAAAAAAAAAAAATCATTTTTGTGAATGTGGAAGTTTGACCGTAGGCTATGGTATTCAAAGTTTTCAAAGGAGATTATTATTTTTTTAATTATTAAAAAAATTAATTATTAAAAAAAAAAAAAAAAACCCTGCTACAAATTATAGTAGGTGTAACCTACCCACAAGCAGCTAATGGGTAATTATGGTAATTATTGTAATATTCATTTGGTGTTATGGATTACACACTGTGAACCAAATGTGGCAGGACATAAGACGGTGAAGTAATGTCCTGCCACATTTGGTTCATAGTGTGTAATGCCCTGATGCTATTTGGTTAACAGGCTCTAGTAATGCCCAGCCCTAATGCAAGGGTGGGCATTACCCTAGACATCAATGCTAGTGTGTAATGCCCTGCTACCATCCCGTATATATAGGCTTTAATGCCCTAATGCAAAGCCATTACCTTACACTTCAAAGCTAGTGTGTAATGCCCTGCTACCGTTGCTGCAATGTCTTTACTGGCAGGCCCAATATATTAGTGTAGTACATTTCACACTGGGGGGAAATGTCCTGCCCACATTTGGTTCACACTGGGGGCTAATGTCCTGTCACATTTGGTTCACACTGGGGTGAAATGTCCTGCCACCATTTGCTTGTGATTTTGAGCTTACAAATGAAAACTTTGTTTTGTTTTTTTGTGATGTGCTTCCAAAATCCATCACTACTTACTTACCTACCTATCTACCTACTTATCTACTTATTTATTTATTTATCTACGTATCTATTTGTCTATCTACTTACTTATTTACATATTTACTTATCTACATACCTACTTATTTATTTATCTATTTATTTATATATTTATTTATTTACCTATCTACCTACCCCTCCCAAGGGATGGATGAAAAATTCCCATTTAAAAAAATAAATAAAAAATCAAATTTTTTATCTAACTATTTATTTATTTATCTACCTATTTATTTATTTACAAGTTTATTTATGTATCTACTTATTAAATTTTTTTATTCATTTATTTACATATTTACCTACCTACCTATCTACTTACCCCCTCCCACAGGATGGATGAAAAGCCCTCATTTCAAAAAGGGTACAACTAAAGAGTCAACTATCCCACACAAGGGGGTGACATTCAAAGCCCCTTTCCTATCCATCTCGCTTGGCATTGCCCTTTGGGTACAATGGCAGCTTTTATTATCCAATAAGAAGAATAGCCACATTTCACTCCCCAACTTTGGACACATGCTTTCAGAGTCATCCTTGCAAAATGGACCTTTGGGTGGCCCCCCAACTGAACAACCACTGACCCTGACCACCCAACCCAACCTGATCCGCATTTACACACATATATATATAATGGTTCAACTCATGTACACATGTATAATCGTACAACTCATGCTTACGGAGAGTGTGGGTGGGTTGGACTCATGGTTCATGTCCAAACTTTAGGAATTCGTTACTTATAATGTATCATAATGCTGGGGCTAGTTCGACGCTAATTAGTATATTGTTTTCAGAAATGTTCAAATACATTTTTTTAAAATTCAGAACTATTTTTTTTAAGAAGGAAAATGAAGAATCTTATCAAATATATGAGAATATATCCTCATTTGTTGAACTTGAAATCCTCAAAATTAATTAATTATTCGACAAACAAGTGTTGAAGTCCCCAAGGTATTAGGGTATTTTTATGGTTGGGGGTCATTTCCAACTACTAAAAGTAACACGGTTCCACTTCTGGTTCTATCGGTTCAGCTTTATGATGTGTAGCTATGGTGACGGACACTTATAAATGATGCAAATTGTTGGTGGGGAACATTACAATGAGGTGAAATCGTTTGGTGGAGAACTTTATAAAGGATGTGAATCATTGGTGGGGAGCTTTATGCTCTAGAACATGCCCTGGTGAAGGCTCCATTACTACTTGACAAAAAACAATATCTCACACCAGGCTACTAGGTAGGCTTGTTTTATAGTATGTAACGAAACCAGTAGAAAATTTCCAATGTATGTGGAGAGATTGTGTTAGTGCATCTCCAGCAATGCTCAGCATGTGACCATGCACAAATTATTTCACATCCAAGTTTAGTTATCTACTTTTCTTTTTGTTTCGGTCAATGACCTGAAACTGGAGTTAAAGTGGCCAGAGGGAACCAGCTCTCACTAGTGACTCAATGCCCTTTATACCCCCCTTACCAACTCCCACTAGCACATCATTCCAGGTGTCGTGCCCCCTTTATTCATTAACTATGATGATGAGGGACCGTGTGACCATGGAAATGTTGAGAGCACTCAATAGACATCCAAAGGCCATCCCATGAAAATTCAAATATCATTTATGTGGTGTGGGCCTAGGTTGTCAAGTGTAATGTAAAGTGAAAACAAACTTTATCCAGGTACCAACATGCTATATCGGAACCAAAATAAAATAATTATTTTGTGTAAATTTTGATTTTTAACTTGATACTTGGTGTAACTTTTTTTTAGATTGATTTTCTCATCAATTTTTTTAATTTTTTAGGGTGTCCACTTTTTTCACTTTTACTATTTTTAGCAAGTAGGATCACCATGGATCCTAGAAGGGAAAAAAAGTGTATTAAAAAAAATTCAACCAATCACAATTTTTTTGAACCATGGGCTAACAAATTTTATGCCCACCTTCAAAAAAAGTTATTTAAAAAATTGTCAAAATTTTATGATTTTTTTTTTCTAGACCAATCATGGACTTTTGGGCTAATGCTCTCTAACAAATGTCTAATTCACCTCTAAAAGAAATTAATAAAAAAAAATCTGAGTTTAGGCCATCAAAATCTCATCAATCATCATTTTTTCAGCTCATGGTTTAATGGACTTGATTTCATGGCCACCTATTTGAGACCATGAAACATTATCCATATTGCATTTAATGAAAATTTTCTCATTCATTTACAATTCCATGGTCCCTTGGTCCTTCAATGTTTGTGTTTAAAAAAAAAGTTCCAATTAATTAAATAAATAAAGGAAAAACACCCACCCCGCAAGTGAACTTCAACCGTGAAATGGGCTTTTCCTCCAACCATAGATTTTCTATTTTGATGGTCATGATGAACTTTTGAAGCTCTAGTGTAATAAAGGGGCCTAAGCACCAATGTAGTCGCTCTTTACCCTCATTAAAGTTCAACAAAGAACACACCTTCCGCTCATCATATTCCTAGGTGGAATGGGCCATTCTGAGCACATCATATTCCTAGGTGGAAACGAGCCATTCCGAGCACATCGTATTCCTAGGTGGAAACCTAGGGCCATTCCACGCACATCATATTCCTAGGTGGAAACCTAGGGCCATTCCACGCACATCATATTCCTAGGTGGAATGGGCCATACCCGGGCCCATTCCATAGAGTACATTCAATTGCACATGAGTGTTATATTTCAAGCACGCATATTTTGAAGGGAAACAAGGAAAGACAAGAACAAGAGTGAACCAGGTCCTCACAAAAACTCAATCATTTTTTATTTTTAGGGTTTTTTAAAAGGTCTTTTTTGGTTCTTTTTTAGGGTGAGTTTAGGGTTTCTTATTATAGTGGTTTCTTTAATAGGCTTTTTTTCTTTAAATAAATAATAAAGGTCTTTTCTTCTTCTTTTTTTTCGCTATTCTTGAATCCTTGCTATACAACAATTGATGATGCAATGCCACACCACCCTTGTTTTGGGAATACACCCCCCCCCCCCCCCCCCCACCCCCCCCCCCCCTCCCAATATTTGGCGTCCCCAAGTTTCTCCTCCCCCAAAAGTTTCATGCAAAAAAAAAAAAAAAACACCTACTTGTGGCAATGCAACTCCAATTTCCCAATCTTTGAGTGCCACAATAACCCACTTCATGGCAAGTTCAATGAATGCCAAGTGGGTATTCCAAGCAACCTACACTTGTCCCTTCCACTTTCCCCCCCCCCCTTGACTTCTAAATCCCTTTCTTCTTTTGGGTCTTTCAATTATTATTAATCATTATATATATATATATATATATATATATATATATATATATATATATATATATATATATATTTTTCTTATTATTATGTTTTATTTTATATTATTTATATAAA
>Ga0116231_10001540_pt1 | contig 47240 bp, 42 predicted proteins | sample S1TSphgellanicum_2_FD_89695 | JGI IMG/M metagenome (GOLD analysis project Ga0116231, IMG submission 89695) | Host-associated microbial communities from peat moss isolated from Minnesota, USA - S1T2_Fd - Sphagnum magellanicum MG | ecosystem: Host-associated > Plants > Peat moss > Unclassified...
AGGGAGTAGAAAAGTTAGTTTTGTTTGTTTTTTTTATAATAATAAAAATGGTAGAAATGTTTCAAAAGATAAAAAAAAAAAAAAAAAAAAAATAAAATTTTTATTTAAAAAATTATTTTTTTTATTTTTTTTTTTTTGCCCCCCAATTTTGTGTTATCAAACAATTTATCGTGTAAATTCAACTCATTTATGATTTTTTGGTAATGTAAATCAACTAATTTATTTAATATTAGGGTAAAAAATTTACACAAATTAGGAAAATTTCCAAAAAATTGGGAAAATTAGTTTATTCTACACTAAAAAAAAAATTCTAAAACTTTTTCAATTTTTTGTAGAAAAAATGACAAAATGTGTTGGGGAAAAAGAAAATACTGAAATATTCTTCATATATAAATTCCAGAAGTGAGTAGAGTGGAGGTCTGCCAATTTTGAATAAATTGTACAATTATTTCTCATGATAATTAATCAATTCACATTTTTTTGTGCATATTCTTTACTGTATATTTTCATGATCAATACTCCAAAACTATCATATCCAAATTCTGGTATTTATTATTGGCTCTGCCTTTTACCTGCAAGCCCTAGTTTTCATTTGATCCCACATGTATTTACTATGAACTATATATATATATATATTAGAATTTTTTGTATTGTACTTGGAGGGCATGTTACATGCCCAATTATAATAAATAAATAATAAATACAAAATAATAATTCCTCTGCACTATGAGTAGGCAGTCTGTTGTCATTGCAAAGCTTTATGAAATAAGGGGTGTGTCATCACACTATGGCCTTGTCATTTACATGAAAAAGTATTTTAAGGCAAAAGAAGAAACATGGAAATTCAAATATTTCACCATGCAAAAACTATAATCTTCAAAAAATCCGCTACAAGAAACCAAAATCCTTCAAGAGATCATAACTCTATAACTAATCTGAAGTTTCAACACAAGCCAAAATATCATCTTTCAAAAATCCTTGTATGAAAATAGACCTATTATTACCTAGGTGCCAAAATCCCTTAAGCTACTATACTCTATAATCAATCTAAACACGATATCCTTACCTTGGTAGGCAAGGCCAAAAACTAAAGCCATTGCTCTATGAAGTTTGCATCTATTTTCATGCCATGTAAAGCCCATGTGTGAGGGCATTACCGAAATGGGGTTTGCATTCGACTCTTGCACTTGACTCTTGCCTCAAATGCCCTTATTTCAACTAGTGTAGCCTGTGTCGTTGGCCCGACCAAATGTGAACACATTCTTTAATTTTTAGAATTGAAAATTTCTAAATTTGACAATGTGAACATTATTTCCTTCCAAAGCCAATTTTTGCAATTTTTTGGAATCTCTAGCAACAAAATTATCTCAAAAATCAATGTCTTTTCACAACTTAGCTCTGAAAATTGTGAAATAAAATCTATTATATCTGACTTGCCAAGGGCTTTCCAACAACACCAAGAATGCCCCCAAAATTCCCATGCACTTTCCAGTTTTGATTTTATTTAGTTCTCGTTGAGAAAATGGTTCAATAATCAATAGCTTCCACACCTTAGCTCCAAACGATCACAAATCGAGCCAGTGCACCCCTACTCATTGAGGGCTTCCCAAAGATTACAAAAGTGCAGCATGGCGCATCCCCCTTTGGAAGATCTCAACATGACAAACAAAACAAAACAAATTACCTTGCTTCATAGATAGATAATGCCCACTGCTGCTACATAGATTTTCACTGCTTCTTCTACCTGTACAGCTATAATAATTCCTCTCGAACCTTGTGCATTAAATGCTGAGATTCAGCATTTCGCGCTCAGTTTCAGGATTTCATACTGAGATTTAATAAAATTTCCTTACTTTGCAAATACCACTAAAAGTGGGGTTAGGGGGTGAAAGACACGGTGAAGACAGAGTGACTTTACCAATATCTTTAATGAGTGGGGGGGGGGCCATATGTTGTGAATAGATTTTGAAGCAAGATGCTAAACACTCTCTAATGAGCTTTGTTGGATGCAAAAAGTGGGTTGATAATGCTTAAGCTTGTGCAAAGTTGCTTGAATATGTCCCAGGTTTGACAAATTTGACCTTGCTTTTATGTTAAATAAAATAATAATAATGCTATTGTTCATAGCCGAAAGCTAGATGCTAGTTGGTATGCTCAAGGTGCATTCACACTTGGTGTTGGGTACTCAAGTGTTTAGTCCCCCTAACACCAAGCTTGTTATTGAAGAATTAAATTCACTTAGTATGAAATTTTTAAACATTCAATTAACATTAAGCTATCATTCAGTGCCACCTAGGATGCCACCTAGATTTTCACCTAACACTAACTTACCATCAGGTGTGAATGCACATTCAGTGTCTCTTGAGAGGTGCTAAGTTTGAAGTTGGTATGTGACAACAAAACATATATGCAAAAATCAAAAAAATCCAAAACTTTTTGCAAAACAAGGAAAACCATGTAGCACAATTTTGCGTAAAATCATGCAATGTGTGAAAAGAGCCAAAAAGACAAGCCCAAAAATGTGGCAGACAAAGTTAATTAGGGGTATTTAGCAGTGTTGGGCGATTATTAACTTTATTTCATGTTGTTCCAGTTCTCAATTTTTTTTTAAAAAAAATTTAAGAACCAAGATGGTTCTCATTTTTTTAAAATAATAATTCATACCCTATCTGATTTTATTTTTATTTTCTCCTCATGGCCAACCAGTTCTTAATTCATTTAGATTAGTCGGTTATATTAAGCCGCTTTTTAAACTTCACTTTAAAACTTTAGGATTAAGGTCTTCAATTTTATTTTTTTTCAATTTTTCATAGGCCAAAAGAAAATCAGCAAGGTTAATTACAAAGCTTTGGTTTTTTTAATTGTTTTCTCCATGTTTTATCTAAACCCTAAACCCACCATTCACCTTAGAGATAAGGCTAAAGTTAAATAACCTACTAATCCAAACCACCATTTGAGATAAAGGTTTAAGTCAAAAAAACATCACCCACAAATTCTAGAATGGATTCAACACAACTACAAAGACACATGCATCATGTCATCCATACTTCGTTGCAACTATGAGCATATTCAATGCACCCTTTAGTAAGACTTGGTTTTTTAAAGTTATATACACACTTAACAGACTTTTTCTTTGGCATAAGAACCCTTGTTTCAAATTTTTATTTGTGGTTGATGGTTATAGATAATAAAAATAATTATATACCCTTCTAAACATTGTAATGAAACACCCAAACCTGACTACTTTGTCCAATTTCCTCAAATTTAGGGTTTGTCATTTTCCCAACATCATTTTTATTGATTTATAAATTTTCGTACCAGCTCAGGAAAGCACTTAGTATAAAGTTTGCGATTTACATGCATCAAACGATCATTTTAAAAGGGTATTAGATAATTGTCCAATTTTATTTTATCATATTATTATTAGTATTATATAATATAAATCATCCTATATTAATTATAATTCATTATTTTAAATTATTACATACCTGATTATCAGGGTGGTTCTTTAATTTCATGATTGCTCTTCTCAGAAAACTGGAGAATTGCTTCTGATATATTCCTGCTATTCTTTTGTAAAGTTAATAAAAGAACCACCCAGAAAACCCATTGGGTTTTGCCAGTTCCTCCATGAAAACCATTGGATTTATTGCGATTTCTTGAAACAAAAAGAACCGGCGGTTCTTTTCTGGGTAAAATTCCAAAAAGCTTGAACAGGGAGTTATTAACAGAATCAAATACCCACACACAACACTGGGGCAGCCCCACCAAGGCATTATTAATCTAGTGAGTTTTGTAGGACAGATGTTTAGTGCTTTGCTTTTTAAAGTAGCAATTGTCATCAATAAATATGATAATAAATATAATAAACATAAATATAAATGCATTCACTCTTCCAACAATTTTAGTGTTTTGGGTAATGGGTTCCAGTGTTAGAGCATCTCCACCGGTGCTCAATATGTCACTCTGGATAATAAGATTAAATGTTTAAGTTTAGCTGTTTTTTCTTGGCAACCCCACCAATGAAACTGTCACTGGAACTGCATATACGTGGGAACTACTAATAGCAAACCACTTGGACCAATCATTATGATCTACCAATCAAAAATACTGAGCTGCAGTCAGGTCAAATTTATTAGACTCTTTTTTGGAGGTCCACAACTCTGTTGCTCCCTTTACCAGCCACCGCAAGCTGCACGAATTTGGTGCAGAAAAACCAATTTCCTGAGCTAAACCGGTACGTTTTGACTTTTTTACAATAAATTTTACTGTCTGGAGTCACATACTGAGCACCTGTGGAGATGCTCTTAGAGCAGCTCGAGGAGAACACTTTATTTTGGGTCTGTATGAATATTTGTGATATCCAACATGCAATGTGCTAAATCCTTACCCATTGTCACCCATCAAAAACTACACAGCAAAAGTGGACTGCACAAAAGTGGGAGATTATTTAAATCTCTCCACTTGGGTCAATAATTATGGTTGGCCAATGAAATTTCAACATAATGATTTACCAAGTGGAGATATTTAAATGTTGGCCAATGAAAACCATGTTTATTGGTTACTTATGCAAGTTTGCCAGTCCAACATATTTTATTCACTTCTTTATTGTGATTTTCATCCATTTTTTTTTGTATTGTGGCCTTTTATTGCACTTGCTAAGATTCCCTTAGGCAAGTATGTTGGGGGAGGGTATGGTTCTTCTCCAACATTTTAAGTTCAAAATTTTCAATGACCTTTTGAAGCAAAGAACTTGGTGGTTTCTAGGAAATACTTGACAAGGAATTGACAACTTTATAGAAGGTTATTTGATTAGTTCTCAATTTTTTTGAGAAATGTGGTTATATGTTAGAATCAATTCTTAAGTTGTTGGAGAACTATGCTTACTCATCTTTGAGAACCACCTTCCAAATTGTTGGTTATGAGTTTCTATTTTTAGTAAGTGCCCAACACTTCTTTAAGCTAGTGTTAGACAAATATGTGGGGTGAGTATGGTCCTTCCCCAACATTTTTAGTGCATTGAGTTTAAGCTGACATTGACACTAGAACCTTACATAGGTAGTATACTAGGCAATTTTCAAAGTGAGTATTTGATACTTGACCCATATCCATGATAGGTAGGTAACACCAAAAATAAAATTAGGTTAATTAGTAATGGGATAACTAGTTTGACAAGGAATTTGATAATACTTGGGTATAAAAAAGTTTTTTTTTTTGTTATTGATACCTTATGTGGCACCGATTTTTTTTAAAAAAGGAAACCTAACCGCAACAATTCAAAGAAAAGGGTAATAACCGGCCCAACATTGGTCTAAACCGATGTTAGGTGAGTATCTTGGGCATGTATGGTCTTTTGGAGATATCAATTATACACATGTCAAACTTACAAGAAAAAACATGAATAGTTGGGTCATGGTATGCAAAGCATCTCCAAATCATAACCCCATAATCAAAACCTAAATGGCTTAAGCTACAAACTTTCCCAAGCAATTCATAACTCAACTTATAGAACTTATCAAAGCCATCTTTGTAAGTCAAGGCACTTGCACCAAGTCTAGTTCTAACCAAAAAGTAGGGACAGTGCAACTTTAAGAACTATTGCAACATTATACAACACAATACCTACTAAACATAACCATGCAACACAATTTAATTGCAACAATAGACAAGTGTTTAGTTATAAGAGTTTTGACTAGCAAACTTCACCAAAATTTTGATCTAAGTAGATATAATTGTTTATTGAATAAATTGATTTCAATTTCACATGGACACATTTACAAGCATTAAACAACAAATCACAAAATTCTATCAGAAGAAAAGTTGGTTCTTTGTAACCAATCTTTGTAATTAAAAAATATTGTTTGCAATTGTTTTCAATTGCAAACAACATTACATAATTCCAAAAATTGATCACAAACGATAGTTTTTTTTCTAATGTTAACGATTTTGCTTTCATCCATTGTGTTTCCACCAAACACTAATGTTGCTATTATTTGGAATTAGATTCCTCGTGTGTAAATCCTACTTCCTTAATCTCCCACTTTCCTTCAAGATCAGATTCACCATCAACAACACCATATCAACAATAATATCATATTTCACACTCCCATACCTCATGAACCCAACATATTCCTTTGACTAATATAATACAATAAACGTTGAAAGGTAAGTCCAATTTAACTATTCCCAACCCTGAAACCTCACTCACAACAATGCCAACTCATTTTACTTGAATTCACAACATTTCCCCAAAAAATATTTTTGTGAATCCAACCCATTTCAAAAGGTTAATTCCTTAGCATATATTTTCCATTGATATATGAAACAAATGATGGTAAGGTGAATCAAATTTGTGCAAAAGTGGTAGGGTAAATTGGCTGGTCATAATACATTTAAAAATACAAAGGAACTTTGTGATTTGAGCAGACCTCAATTGCCTCTAAGGTCCAAATTAAAATGAGTTATAAAGTAGCTACAGGCACACTCCTAGTGTGCTTTAGATCATTGTATTTGGACTAGAGATGCAAAGGATATGGCCTTTGGAAGTTCTCGGTCTCACTATCCCAACAAAAAAAATCTCCAAACATTTTTCTCAACCAAACAATTTCAAGCTCAAACTAATCATGACCAAACAAACAACTATACATTTTTATTCAATCAAAACCCTAAAAAAGGTAAAACGTTGTTTGCTTATCAAACCCTAAAAGTTTGTTGAACCTTAAATTAGTTGTCGTTCTACCATGTGGCACCATTCCAAACCCCCTTACCCCCTCCCCCTTCCCTCTCCTCTCCACGGGAAGGTCAAATTCCCACATATTCATTTCTCACTTTCCAGCTCAATTTATTTCTAACACACCATCCCCCTTCCCTTTCCGCACGTGGGTTGAATTCTCGCATATTCATTTTTCGTTCAACAATCCAATTTCTCTCTAGTGAATGAAGCTCCTACAACTATGGTGCAATCTCCTTTCTGTCTCCACATGCAGGTTGAATTCATGTGGACTTGTTTCTTGTTTTATAACCCGATTTCTCTTTAATATGTGAAGCTCCTGCAACTATGGCTTGTGAAGCTCTTGTGGTCATTGTTCATGGGTTGTCTTTTAGTGTTCCTAGAATGTGTTGAAGGTACATATGTTTCAACTCCAAGTTGTGTGTGTAGGTGTTGGCATTAACACGGCCCCTTGTTCTTGATTGAACAAGGTCTTCTCTTAATGCCAAACAGTAGTTGTTGCTCCTCATTTTGTGCAAATGAAAACACATTGTAACAATAAACAACTTTGTCAAAACTTTTGCATTTGTAATCATGGACAAAGTAGCATGAAAATGTTCGATTGAATTGGTCAAAGGTGAGGAAAAAGGTTAGATTCCTTGCCACAAGTAATCAAGGACATTGTCATATAATGGTGGAAAAATGAGACTATGGCATTCCTTAACAAAAAGGATGTTGTAAGGTGGCACGTTGGTGTCAAGTTAGATGAGAAGCATGCCTCACTATCTTTAAGTTTTCCAGGTGCATTTCCAGCAATCTTTCTTTTATACATTCAACTATGTTTTGTATCATATAGCTCCAAATAAATAAATTGAAAAACTTGTCCTTACATCAAGGCTACGTGTACAACTTGTTTTAGAATTCAAGTAAATATCCTACAAATTAAATGAACTTGGATTACTAAGATCCTTTTGAGTAGTGTTGGGATCTTAGTGATGTTTAATTGTAAAAATGGACTAGTGTTTTTGTCCTTTTTGGAATGGGTGTGGATGATGTGGTGTTTATGAGTTAGGCTTTGGGTGTTTGTGTCATGTGTAAATGAACTTAAAGTGTTTGTTTGCTTATGAAAGTGGGCTTTCGGTACTGGTGTCCTTACTCAAATGTGTAGGGGTGCTTGTTTGATTTTTGAAAGGAGTGAAGAACGTTAAAATGCTTATGATAGTAGGCTTGGGTGCTTATGTCCTTGCATAAGGGGATTGAAAGTGGTAGTGTCATTTTTAAAAGGGGTGGGGCTTTTTGCTTGCTTATGACATTGGGCTTGGGTGCTTATGTCCTTGTATAAAGGGATTAATTTAATGTTACTATCCTTTTTAAAAGGGGTGGGGGTGCTAATATGCTTATGACACTGGGCTCACATGTTTATGTCCTATAAATGAACCCAAATTGTTCTTGTCATTTTTCAAGGAGGTGGGGGCATCTTGGGTGCTTATGATTAGTGTTGTCATTTTTCAAAGGAATACAAATGTGATATGATTTTTTATGATAATGGGCAAGTGAAGTGTTGGGGTCCAAAACAATAAGGTTTTTAGATCTTTATACATAATGTGGACTTGTAATTGGGTGTTGGGTCTCTTTTGTAACTGAAATTCAGGTGTTTGGGTCTTGGTTCAAATAAATAAAATTAGGTGGCTTTGATTGCCTTTTTGATGCATGCAAGGATCTATGTTATTTATATTGTGACAGTGGCCATGGGCTTGAGGTAATAGTTGAGTCTACATAATAAAAGATATGTACAAGGAATGTGCTTAGATTGCTTGGCTTATAACCTTTTAGAATGGTTGTCCTATAAATATCTTAAACAAAAAATGAATTAAATGCGTGATAATTGTCTAACAGTAATGTCGTTTCCATCTATTTGGTTTATGGCAAGGTTTAAAGGTTTGTATCATATTGCATTTGTACACTATATATCTTTGTAGAGGTTGTAGCACATTGCATCTACCCATTGCACATGTGTTTAGTGGTTGTAGCATATTACATTTGTCCACTATAGGTTTAGAGGTTGTAGCATATTGCATATGTTGTACATTTAAAGGGTGCAACATATTACATCAATCCATTATAAGTTTACAGCTTGTAACATATTGCATTTGTCCATTGTAGGTTTAAAGGTTATAGAATTATAACATATTACATCTATTGACTAACAATTTAATTACCTTAATACCTTTTGATTTGTTGTAAAATTTTGTAAGGATACCTTTAGGAATCAAAGCTTTGAGGATTGAAATCCTTTCAATTAAAACAAACAAATTTGTTAAATGTCTTGAAATCCACCTAGGTTCAATTTAAAAATTGAGCTTCATGTCCATATGAATTAAGTTTCAAAACCGCAATTTTATTTAGATCTAAATGTTAATGGATGCATGGCTCAAATTTGTATAATTATAATCCGATGTGATGTTGTTTAGGCAGCAAAGGTTTTTCACCAAGTTTCAAGATGTGAACCTATGCTTAATTATCAATTCCAAGTTCTTGTGTGGGTGAAAACATGGTAAAGTATATACATACAAAAAGTAGTGTAAGCAACAAAATACTGGGGTCTTTAAAGAAAAGGACTAACTAGTAGATGATTTTATGGGGATAATAAAATAAAAATTGGGTACATTATTTCTTAATTCTTGTATGCATGGACTTCAAAAGTTAAATTATTATGATCATATTTTTTAAAGTTACTTGCAAGTGTTTGAATTAGACCTAAAATTCGTGGTAGTTTGAAAAATAAAGTTCAAGTGCTTGAAAGTAGGTGAAATGTTTTTGCAAGTATTTGGATTTTTTTTTCAAGCACCTTAATATTGGTGAACATTCTAATATAATTTTTTTGGTTAATCAAGTTTGTTTTCATAACTAAAATCATCCCCAACCCTTAAAAAATGGGGGTCACTTTTGGGGATACTTTTGGGGTACTTTTTCAAGTTCAAATGATATGACACAAATTGTTTTTAAAAGTTAGAAGGAGGCTAGAAATGCCCATGAAAAAAAAAATCATTTGTTCTGAAATACTAGAGGAAGGTTAGAAGTTTAAAAAACCGGTTTTTTGTGTGTTTTCAAGTAGAAAACAAGGTAACAAGTATGTACAAAATGTCTTGCTTACACCCAAAGGAAGGTTAGAAGTTTGAAAAACCATTTTTTGTGTTTTCAAATAGGAAAAAAGGTAACAAGTATGTACAAAATATTTTGTTTGCACCCATGTTGCATCTGTCACTTAATAAAAACCTAACCAAGTCTAGTTGTACATAAAATAACAGTTTCATGGGAACTAACTTTTCTTTTTAATTATGATGTTGTAGTTGGAATTATTTATTGCCTTCAAGGCCAAACATCCAAAAGTTTCATTGATGTTCACATCATTCCAAGCACTGAAGTTTTGGTTTATAAGTGGATTAAAAGCTTGGAATACATGTTGTTGGCAATACTATACAAAATTAAAAAGGAATTGCTACATGGAATAGATGACATGAGCATTGAAGGAAAGGACATTCGCACAAATTGCACTTGTAGATGTGGTGACATTTATAATTCCCAACAAACAACAAAAATGACAACATATATGTGTGGTGTCAGCTCTTATACTTTTTCTGGTCTCACTATTTTATGGACATCGATTGTCTATCTAAAGCCAAAAATGTCACATTGACATGCTAAATGTTACTTGCCAGGTGAATGTCAAAATTGTGGGATTGATATTTTAAGGTTTTGTCCAGAGGAAGTTCAGATTGAAAACTTGTTATCTTGGATAAATATAAGCTATGAGGTTGTAGGTCATACAAAAGATGGGAAGGAAAAGAAGGCCTCAAAACTAGAAAACCATGAAACACCATCATCAATGTTTATAGAGTACTTGATGTTATGTTTAAAAGAGTTTGTGTTTCATAATTATGTAGTTAGATTGTAGGATGCATAATTTAAATAACTAGTCAGTAATGTGTTTGATGACATGGTAGTGATCTCCTGCATAGATTTCTCTGATAACTATATGATGAGGATACAAAACAAGACTCAAAACATGCACTGGCATAATTTTTAGGTTAACATATTAGTGCATATTACTTATCGTTAGAATCCAAAATATGACATACAAGATTCATCTTCATGTCCTATTATAAAATATATTCATTATTACGTGTTTAATGACACAAGCCATGACTGTTTATTTGTCCAACATGCATTCATGTTGCATTCGGAATTTTTGCAGAGCCATGGGCGTTTCTAAAATCAACATCTAATGTGGAGCAACAGTTGCTTAGAGTAGTTCAAGAATGCTAGAATATGGTACTTTGTCTTGCATTACCTAAGCCTGACCACTTGTTTTGCCTTATGGTCAGGAGGTTGCTAAATGTTATATGGAACTTTGCAATTGGCCATGGCAAGGGTGAAATGGATGGTGTAAGAGCATTGTTCAAGCATGAGGTTTGAAAGGATCAACTAAAGCTTAGAGGGGAAAATTTTCAGAATACTTCAAAAGTGGGGGCTTTTTTGAAAGCTAAATCAAACAAATATCATGTTGCCAACCCTAGGGCCATATGACATATAAACAAGTATTCTCATGAGGTGAAGGTTGGAGATGTTAATAGGTCAAATCTTTTGATTGCGAAACAATAAAAGGTAATCAAAGATTGCACTAAGTTTGATATGTATTAAATAGAGATCCTACCCTCTACTAATTTTGACACTTGTCTTATTTAGGTGTAGGTTGTATTGATTACAACCTAGAATCTATATGTGTCCACAAAGACCATGTTCCCAAATGGAACATGACAAGATTGAGGCCCAAAACCTACTAAAGGTTAGAGAAATGATCTATGATAGTGATGAAAAAATTGAGGCTAACATGAAAGGTCAATGGATAGCTAACAACTTAAAAAATTAATATTTAGTTGTGAGATATAGCTAACATTACATTTTTCCTCATGAGATCTTCTTATAATTAGAATATAAAATAAATCAATAACTTCACATTTGTTTTTTTTCTTCTGGGCTATGAATAAATTATCTTTCAATTAATACCCAACAACACTTTCTAAGGCCTTATTATAGCTGGACATTTAGCTCCAACTCTTGCTTTCTTGCAAATTGTTTTTTCCCACATTTAATGTTTGTCAACCCCAATTGGTTTCATAATAACTTGCATTTTACGTTGAGATGTTTGCGTCTTCGACCTGTGTAAATTTCATAAGTCTTCCCTTTAATTTGTGTAAATTCAACAAAAACATCAACATGATGGCCATTTTTTGTGCTAAAGGATGGCCTAAACTAATGATCTTAGTAGATGAATTTGATACAATTGTGGTTTTTAAGCAATGCTTGTGTGCTATGTTTGGGTTTTAACCATGTTTTTAACATATTTCCAAGGATGTAACATATGATGTGAACAACAATGTTTCAAGTTTGGTGTACTAAATTCCAACCACTACAACAAAAGGAAAGTAGTGGGTGGTGATTTCTAAACAATATAAGGTCATTGGCAACAATGTGCCTATTCATTCGCTAGAAACCATCTAAACATTAAGAATCTTTATATTTGTGGTCAAAACAATGATTATGGGCATGAATAGAAAGCAAAAAATTGAAGATATTGATACTCACCTTCAATTTTAAACACTTTTCCATCATATGTGTTCATCAATTTGTTTAATGTGTTGTTAGGAGAAGAGATGGCAACTTAAATGTAAAGTATGGCATCACATTAAGGCCATGGCCCATATGTTTTGTTGTAATTAACATTGTTTTGATCCATGTCACACCTTTTTGCGTCATTCATGAATGTTCACTCGGTAGTTGATCACCTCTGTAGAACATCATTGACATGACATACTTTTAATGAGTTGCGAACTTTGAACTACAAAGAGATTACTATTGAGAATGTTTCTTCCATGCTAATAACATTCAATAGAGACATTATGTTCAAAATGCCTTTCGTATCCAAAAGTAATCATTGTTCATCACATGGTACAATGGCCACATTTGGTCCAAGGTGATCATAATCATAATCAATAATAATTTTGGTTTGAACTTCAAGAAGGCTTGCTACTTGAGTCACTTGTGTTTTGTGTAGGATGATGTGCAATTGCTTCATCTATTTGGGTGCTCACAATGAAATTATTTGGAGTGGAAAATCACCCCACATTCTAATCAAAGGGTAGATGGTGTTCAATTATCCTATTTTTTCGTTTGGATGCAAATTTTGCAATTTCTTCCCATTTTGTGTTGACAATTAAAAAGATCAAATTTATTACAAATTGTCCATATACTCCAATCCATTTTAAGAGTGGCAATTACCTTGGTGTGCATCTCCACTGTGTTGTAGATGGTAAATGTATATAGGTTATGGGAAATATTAAAATGTTGATTGAGGAAGAGGTCAACTGAATAACTTCAATGTGAAAACATTTGTGATTTCCATAAGTGTGAGCAAATCTTTCTTGGTTAAGCATTTGTTCACTGATAACAACGACAAAAACCTTGAGCTTCTAAAAGGTAAACAATAAGAACACATCTAGCACAAGTTTGTTGAATTGTTCTCCAAATGTTTGTAACTTTTTTATTTTGTTTAAGCATCATCCAAGGGGAGGCTAGATTGGCAAAATCATTGAACTCTAGTCCATGAATCATTATAATTACATCTAGGAATGTTGTTTTCCAAGGAAAATTTCTAGTCAAAAGGTTTTCATTTTCAACATGTTAGTCAATAGGGTTGCGAGCAAAGCAAACATGGTTGCACAAATGTAGCTTGGGGGAGAATTTATGTATAATGTTTGACCATGTCAAATGTGTCACTAGTTGGACAATAATGGCTTGCCATGCATATGATATGACATATTACAAATCATGACCATTACAGTTTGTGACATGAAATTTGAAGGCATTGAAACACGATAGATTATGTGGACAAAATTAAACAACACAATGGTCAAGCATAGGTTTCCCAAACCAGACTTCAAGGGATTCATGGCAAATAACACAAAGCAAATTGAAATGTTGTCACAATCATTTATGGTTGTGGGGATGTGAGTGTTAGGATAGTTGACAAAGAGTGTACATGTTTGTTCCACTAGATTTAATTGTTTGACATGCATACCAAACAACTAATCAAACCTAATCAACACAAAACCTTCTACTACAAATACAAACATGGCACGTCCTTAAAAGAGGCAAACACTCAATATGCAATGATTCATTGTTAATGGCTTTTGTCCAATGCTATGTGTGAAATTAGAGTTTATGAGCTTGGCAAGTGGTTTTATTTTTGGCATTTTTGAATTAGACAATGTTTAAATGTATAAGTTCCAAGATTCCTTCTTTTTGATGTTGACTTTGCTTAAGAAAGTGCTTTCAAGATTGTTTGGCCACCATACAACCACTGTAAATTTCTATTTGTCAAATTAGCTTTGGAAGCCCTAAGGTTCATTCATGGGAAAAATACTCATACAAGGCTAAATAATTAAAGTGCCTAAGTTTTTTATGTTAAAGACATGAATGATCTTGATTTTCCACAACATTCATCAAGGAATTAATTTCACATGAATTTTGATTTTTTTTCTCCCTTTGTGAATATAATTTGTAAAGATTATTTCCCTTTTCACAAGGTGTTGTCCTTAAAATCTTCTTTGAGTTATGTTTTGAAAGAATTTGTTATCATTGGACAATTTGCAAATGAAAGTTATATTTCAAAAATTTGTCTAACCCTTCAAAATCAATATCATCATCTTTTATATTGCCATCTATAATTTGCACCACCTTTCCCATCGTTTGCATTGTTTATTAAATTTGTTTTGAATTTGAACTCCATTTTCTTTTAAGTTTCATTTTTTGATGTCAATAGTTTCATGTGAAATGGCCTTCTTTGCCACAAACACAATAGAAATTAAATTGAAACTTCTTGTTATTTGAATATTGTTTCTTTGATCATTCCTTAGATGTTTCGTGTTTAGGCTTGGTATTGATGCTTTGTTTTTTCATTCCTTGAGCAAAAATACCTTTCCATCTATCACAAACACTAACATTGACAAGCATTATTAACGAGCATAACTTGTAGTTCAATGATAGTTCATTCGTCATTCACTAATAATTTATTTTTAGTCCACTTGTAGTTGATTCATAATTGATTCATAGTTCATTCACAATTCACTCATAGTTCCTTTATATTTACAAAGATTTTCAAGAAGGTTCATTAAACGATGGGCATATGAAAGCCCCCATGAAGGTTTCTTTCATTGGAGGTCTCTCAATGGGTATAAATAAAAATAAGAAACCCTCATTTCCTCTAATTTATTTAACATTAATTTGAGGTATGATTTTGCATCATAGCCTTGTTTGCTTTATTTTATGTTCATGATTTTATATGTTATCAAAATAAAATTATGTTTACAATTTTGTCTTGCATATTTTGTGTTCTTGTCTTTGGTTTCCTTGATTTATGTTTGGAATTAGATGTAAACCTACTACTTTTGACCTAGTTTGTTGTGGTTTTCCTCTACTTTGGAAAACCCATCGTCTTCATGGTTTTCAGGCTTTGTGACATCAGAGGACTTGTTCAATTGTTCCTAGGATGTTATTTGTACAAAAGCTTGTGAATCATCCTCTCGAACGTTAGCAAGTTGTGACCAATCATAAATGCTCATAACGCAAAAGTAGAGCATTAAATATTACTTGAATGGGTATGTCCTCAATTAGTGTCTTTCCCGCAACCGCCATGCTAGCCTTTATTTTCTTAATCTCCTTAATGAAATCAGTCATAAAGGCTCCCTCCTACATCTACATTCTGTACAACCTAATGTACAAGTTCAACTTCATCACAGGATCTTGAGTTTCAAACATGTTTGTGAATGTGTGCCATCCAGCGTTGGGAGGATCTTCAGAGGTCCGGAGCTATGTCAAAGAAGTGATATTTCACTAACAATAGAGATGTTTTGTTTGCCTTCAACCTCATGGTTGCATTGGAATCAGCCATGATTCTAATACGATAATTTCACACAAGATGCTATTCAGTCCAGATCCAAATTCTACAGACATCTTAAATCTCTGCAGCAAAATTGTGGATCACTGAAATTTAAAGAAAAGATCAGCTTGCAACAGCCACAGTGAACCAGCACCCACCAACACACCATCCACTGGATGCCTCTTATTACTTCGTTGTGGATGAACCTCAACTGAGTTAGTATATGGTTTCACCTTGGTAACCAATTATGTAAGAAATAGGTCTCATAGATAGGTAGATAGGTAGGAAAATAGGTAACTACTAAGTAAGTAGATGGTTTATACATAGGTAATGGCTGTTTTCACTACCTACCTACTAACAACCTGATTGTTGGTTGTTAGCAGGTAGGTAGTTTAAAAAAAAGGAACTGAGCTAACCACCATGGTTAGCTAGTGAACTAGAACCCAACAGAAAACTGTTTCCTGTGTCAGAGCATCACCTTCCATCACAAAGAGCTGTGCTGAGGCTGCCATGGCTAACCACTGACTTCATCAGCTGAGTGTAGATCTGTCTATAATAACCCACCCAAACTCTGGGCAAACTGTTAGTACAAAATCTGTGTCCGGAGTTTTTGTTGTGATTTGCACAAGCCAAGAGAATCACTCAGTCATGATGTTGGATGGCACTCAAAAGACAATAGAAACCAGAAATCAGACAGAATAGATCATAACCTACACCAAATGCAAATTTCAATCCCCACATGCCACAGAAATCTATTAATACTCTTGAATGTGAGTACTCTTGAAATCTCTCTAAGTTTTCACTCTTTCACTCGTAGAACTATTGAAATGCTCTGGTAATCCAAAAAGGTATAATTTTCGTGGATTGAATCAAAGCACTACTACTTATTCACCTGGGATAATTTCGAGGTTTAGGGCACATTAGGTACACAAGTGTGCAGCCATAAAGCTCAAGATCTGCATGTTCTGTTTGGAAGGTGTTCAAACACAATGAAGGTGAATCAAATCCTCATCTACAGCCTGGGTGAATTCTCAAGCGGCTGTGATGGATTGTTTCAGGGATGCTGGTTACCCATGCCATATGAGAGCTCCAAATTTGGTTATGCAGAATTTTGACAAAGCATGAAGTGAAGTTTTGAAACCATGCCATATCTAGAGCTCCAAATTTGGTTATGCAGACTATTTGACAAAACATGGAGTGAAGTTTCTAACCTGTTACAGAATTGCAAAGTTTGTGTCAAGCTCTAGAGGGAATGGTTCTCTGATCAAGCACCAGGAGCATGAGGATTCTTCAAGAAGTATATGCCATGAAGGGAATTGCATATTTGCTTCAGAAGTCAGTGCCATCATCCATAAGATTATTGTAACAGTGCTGCATTTGTTAGGGCCCCATTCATAGGCACAATGAGATTGCTCCTAATGGTCATTGTATTTGATGATTCTGTCAAAGATTTCAGTAAGGCAATTTCTGTCAAATCTTCAAGTTCAATGTATGCTGTGTGTGCAAGATTCACCAAATCCAGCTCTACTAGGGGCTGCAAATTTTTGCGATTGCAGCACTACCATGAATCTCTTTCTGAACTCTGCAGCACCCTAAACTGAAAAAACAGCCCTTGTAAGCTTTCTGACAGTTTGAAGGGAGTCCAGAACTCAATAACATATCTATGAAATCACAGAGAATCTCTAAAATCACTACTTGAAGAAAATGCACCAATGAGTGCAGTCATAAGCTTATGAGAATTGCACACAAAGAGTCAGACCATCACCTTCCTTGTGAATGGCAGTGACAAGCTACCATGACTTTATCAGCTCCCAATGATGGGTGTAGTTAAGTATATAATAGTCTGCCCAATATTTCAGGGAGACCATTATACAAAATCTGCATCCTGAGCTTCTGTCACATCTGCAGAGGTAACAGGAAGATTCAGTTGATATGTGCCCAGCACTCATAATTTACTCACAACAAGAGACCTTTTTGACCTCTGTTGCATCATTATCCTCAATCTTCACACCATCATGAACGATGTCTGCAGATCCAATCCACCAACACCAAAAATTAGAGAGGTGTCTGGTGCATTGGTAGGATATTGAACACATCTGGGAAGTTGATAGTTTATCCAAAACTTTCAACAGATTCTGTATGGTGTCTACCAACACCAAGTTTTGCATGCTTACTTCCCAAAATTCAACCCAAAACTCTGAAATTCTAGATCCTACAAATCTGGCAGCTCTCTTCAAGGACATATGTATTACCTGAACTTGTGGACAGCCAGGAACACAACCCTATACGTTATAATACAGCAAAAACACATGGATAAGTAGCCTGAACTCCAAGATTACCTGTGCCATGTGTTCAACTAAACCTTTGCTCTGGTTCTTGTTGCAGAAGCTTAGTTTGGTCCCCTGCTTGCATCACCAGCACAAGCTGAGAATAAATACTAGGCCAAGGTGAGCCTTTCAGACATGGTTAAGATCACCCTAGATGACCTCTCACATGTCAATAGGTCTGCAAAGGCAGCTAGAAAAAGAATGGTCCTTACTCCTGGCCAACATTCCACAATTACCAGTACTGTTCTCTCTAGCTGCATTTCTGCATCTTCTAAACATACCTCTCACCTTTCTGCACTCTGCCTTCATCTTGTACTATATCTCTGCCTCTTTCAGTTGCTTTGCTCCCTCTTTGCACTCTGTCTTCTTGTCTCTTGTACCTCCATGATTCCATACTACCTGCAAGGTAGCAAATGCCACCTTCAATGTGCAGCTTCTGCTGCCATTAGGATTGTTGTCAGTCTTGCAGCAAACCCCCTGATGCTCATCCCACTTCCTCTTGCTCTCTCATCACTTCCATGATTTCTGTCCTTCACCATTCTCTCATTCACCCCCCTCATTGCTTTGATCCATTCTGCAAATTCATTCTCTTTCTATCCCTTGAGCAGGCCAAAAAACAAATCTTTTGCATTTTTTCCTCACATGGACTGGACATAGTTTATCAATGAAGAAAGCATGAAGATTCTTGATGCAAATGGTTGCAGAAGAAATGCAATTTGACTATAACTGAAGGATTACATTGTGATTAACAACTAACAAACCCAAGAAAGCATTAAACATCACCCAAACTATAAGCATGGGAAAGCTCAATCCACAAAAACTAGACAACAACAAAGTCCAACAAGTTCAAACAAAGAAAACTAAGGAATCACAAAGTTGAATAATTACCATAATACGCCCTGACATGCAAGACAGGCTGCACCATCTAACTCTAGCAAAACTGTTTTGACTCCTTAAAGGATGTGTGTACAGTACACCACAATAAAAGAGAGTATATATTGGCCATAGTTTACAGGTACTTACAATGTTTGGGCTGATCGGTTTATCTCTCCAAGTCAACAAAATCACCGTTGGCCCACATCACAGAGTTTCGTTTGTATCTGGTATAAGAGCCCGTTTCCACTTCTAAGAAATCACAGCTAAGTAATTGTCTGCCTAGTTCTCACCTTCCACTTTTTAGGACTTGCTGCTTGTAAGATGTGCAAAGTCTGTCATCCAGTAAACAATCACCAAAAATGCAGCTATTACCCAAATCCATACCTTCCACAAACCAGCTACACTGGCTTTTCTCTATCTGCTTCTGGCACCATTTCACAAATTTCCTTGCTAAACCTAGATGCCACAGTTTTCAAATCCCTGTCCAGTTCAATCTCTGCTCCACCAGTGGTTACACTTGCCTGGCTGTGCAACGAAGGCCCCAGAATGGGAGACTGTACATAAGACCTTGAAAATAACAAAAGATTTTGAGCAACACTCAGCACCTTTGATTACACCAGAACCTGCACTGGCAGTAAAAAGCTCTTCTTTGGTCTTCATAAACCGTTTCCAGCAGTTCAACTTGCAGCACCTCGGAGCATAGTGTTCACTGGTAGATCTGATGGATGATCTTGGAGGTCTGTGCCAAGCTTCTCCAAAACATCTGTGGACAAATTCCGCTCCTCTCCCTGCAATTTTGAGCCCACAGCTTGTTGCAAATGCCGTTCTGTGATCATTGTGGTCTCCACAATATTTTGACTCATCTCATCACACAGCAAATTTTCAAATTCTGTGTACAACAAGAACATGAGAAATTGTGTTAGCAGAGCAGTTGCATGTTAGGTGTAGATGAAGCAAACTGACAAAACCCTCCTTCCAGCTCAATGTGAAAGTCAATTGACCACATACAAGAGAGATAACCACATGAGGATATTGTGACTCCTCCATAAATTACATTGGGTCCAATCCATCTTTACATTCTGGCAACATAGGAGTAGCTATTGTGAGATTTTCCTGTGTCCTGACAAGTGAGAACATTTCTTGTTTTTCTCCTTTCAATAAATGGAGACACATAAGAAAAAACAGATAACATGGAAATAAAAAAAATCTAAAATTATGTGAAACACAGCCAAACCAAGATGAGTGCACTAATGATAAAGTACATAACAAGCAAAGATTTAGTCATTTTAATGTGATAGCTTTCAACTCTGCACAGTGTGCTAACAAAGAGCAAATACAATGGATAATTCCCAAACCACAGATCACATTAGTCACTACAGATCCAGTACCCAAGAGTTTGTAAGGTAGTGTAGCTTTATCTAGCAAGCTCACCATGGAACCGTGCAGAAGAGCAAATGTAAAGAATGAGAAGGCATGTCAGTAGGACAATTGGAACCAAATGCACTGCCTGTTCTGCATTGCACATCCACCAAGCCTTGTCTCCCTTATCATCTCTATTGCAGCTGTCATTCCGGACAACTGTCACCATCTGTGCTGTCTTGTTTTTGCCAGGAGGCCTTGGAGGTTTCAGGGCAGAAGGCACTATACCAGAAGACCTCTGCATATCCCTGTTCCAATTTGCACCAATAGTCACTTGAATCCTGTAGGGTTTTGTTCACCAAACAAAAGGATCACTTTTGAGATACACTCTGACTCTGCTGCAAAGTGCAGCAAGCCAATATTCAGCCTGTTCAGCCTGACCAAATCTTGCATGTGCTGCTCAATAATTGCCCAAACCTCCACAAATCCCCCAGAACTGCTTTGTTGGAGTCCATCCAAACACATGTGACTGCACAGCAAGCATATGCAGAATCATTTATAGCTAGCTGCCCTAACTCTAGCGGGAGATCAGAAAATGCTGACCTGATCATCATCCGCATGGCATGAAACCTCCCAACCTCTACAAAATCCCCAGAACACATGCTGACAATGAATCTTTCTATTGTCTCCAATCAAAATGAAATCCAGCAGATTGTGTTTCATCACATGAGCCTTGAACATTCGAAGGTGGTATATTTCCAACCCAAAAACCTATTCTTGTAACACGAGGCAAAACCTCAAAGACTTTACACACCTCTGCTTTAGCTTTCTGAAATGAGAAGGACTAAGCATGAGAGGACAAAAGCACATCGCGATGAGCAAATCCTTTTATGAAATCAAAGAACAGGAAGAATGTTCGTGCATTTCATGATGACCTGGGTGGGATGTTTTCACAAACTTCACCTAAATTTCAATTCCAAAACCAAAAACTAATTCTTGCAAAAGCCCTGGCTCCAGAACACCCTAAAGATTGTACACAAGTGTGAGTGACAAAGGTGGCAGTGTGACAGAAAAAAGTCACCACACAAAGGCAGAAGTCCTCCTCCTTCTTGGCACTGGTGAGGAGGAGACTCTTGAGGAGAGAGACAAGCAGGAATAGACGAGGTTCAGGAACAGGAACAGATAAGGATATCACAATAGGAATATTACCAGTCACAGGTCTTTCCGAAGTCCCGTTCCAGCGCTGGAGACCATCCGACCTCACATCATCAACCTTGTGGAATTTCTCGCTGTATGCAGAGACACAAAGGACGCCCGCGTAAAAACAAATAGTCGCTTTGATTGTTTTCCAACTAAGATAACACACATCCGAGAGAGAGAGAAGAAGAAGAAGAATAAGAAAACACAAATCCGAATCGAAAACCAAACCAATTTGGCGTCACTTCAAACCGGAAACTAAAAAAGCTTCCAAAACCTTGTGAAAACGAACAGTAAAACTGGAAACGAAAATTTTCTGAAATCGAATGACTTCCGAGTCCAAAAATCAAGATCAAAACAGCAGCAGAAACTAGTACTACTACTACTAAAAAGGAACGTGACGGAATGTGGGGGGGGAAACGAGAACAAGAACAAGAGCAAAAATCGTGAATGTTCGTAGAACAAAAAATTCTGGAAATCGAATCAATTCCGAGTCCAAAAGTCTAGATCAAAACAAACGGCAGAAACTTCCTTGGAGTCCAAAAGTCAAGATCAAAACAGCAGCAGAAAAACTACTACTACTGAAAAGGATAGTAAGGAATTCGAAAAACACAACAACAACAACAAAGTCGCCAATGTGTTAGAAAACAACGCCGGATCCTTCCCGTTGTCGTGGTTTTTCTCCCTCCTTTTCCACCAAGAGCTGCAGAAGAAGAGAAGAAGAAGAGGAAGAGGCAAACGCGTGGGAGCAGCAGCACACGAGAGAGAGAGAGAGAGAGAGAGAGCGATGAGCGGAATTTCAGGAGGAGCATCTGCAGCCTTTTTTTTTGTTGGCGAAATTTCGCCAAAAAGCGAAATTCAAAAATCAAGTGATTTTGGAGTTTTCCAATAGCCAGAAATGAGGGGAAAAAAGTACCTGGTAAAAATCGACATATTTCTATACTCAGTTTTTTTATAATGTGTAGCCAGAATATGGTACGATTATAAGGATTTTCATTCCATATTTGGCTAAATCTTGCCAGTAATGATTCCACTTTGGCTACAAACAAAAATTCGCGAAAAAAACGCAAAATGGCACAGAGATAGAGAGAGAGAGAGAGAGAGAGATACATTGCATGCGATGGCAGAGTGGCAGAAAGTAAATTTACCGAGTAGTAAACAGGAGCACTGCTAAGTTACTGTAGTTTCCTTTTTTCTTTTTACCACAACAGCGGACCCCACCTGACAAAGCCGTTGGCACCCCCAAGTCAAAGCTCATTGGGCAAAGGGCTGACAGGACCTTGAACTGTACACCACTGGGTTTGAACTCAAGACCTTTTTTTTTTGGTTGAGGTCTCAGAATGAGCTATACCAATGAGCCATTACTATGGGGAAAAAATAATGGCTTTTAATCACAAAAAAAAACAAGTGTCTTGGCAAGGCATTCCCTCCTTCTTCTTACTCCAATTTCAAACCAGTAACTAACAACACTTAAAATAAGAAATGTTCCATGAACTCTGGGTGCTCTACCCCCCATCCCCAAAACAATTATTATTATTATTATTTTTCCACTCATTGCCATAATATGGCTTTGCCCTTTCCAATTCATCCATAAGGATGATAAATACTTCAACATACTAGATGTATTGGAAACACATGGTGATTGGCATGGTGAAGCCCAAGAGGATCCTTGAGTTACCATGGTATATACCTTAATGGATTTGGCACTAAATAAATTGTTGAAATTTTTAATACTTTATTACACAAAATGTCAAAATTTTCAGAATTTGGTGATGGCAAGGAGATCCAATTCACCTTCACTGTAAATTATTATTTTCCCTCTTTTGATTGGGAAGTAGTAGGTAGGTAATAAACCTAATTGTTAGTAGGTAGTAAAAATAGCCCTTACCTATCCATAAACTATAAACCATATACTTACCTACTACCTACCTAGTCACCTGTTTTTTTCTTTCACTACCTACCTACCTATAGTAGGACCTAAACTTCTTACAGAACGGATTACCAAGGTGAAACCAGATATTAACCAAGTTAAGGTCCATCCTTCATACACAACCAAGGATGCATAATATTGTAGTTCATTTTCAGGTTTGGTAAAAAAATATATTATATTTTAAAATGTCAAAATTTTAGAAAATTAAGGTCCTTTCATGTTGAAAAACTTTTAAACTATTTATTTACTAATGCCAAAATTTCATAAGATTCAAGAAGTTGTTATAGGATAGTTTTCAAATGCTAGTATGTATATTATTGCATGTACTTTAAGCAATTTCAGGCTGTTGTTGAATATTTTTAAATTTAAATAAATTTTTTGAGAAAATTCAAAATAAATTTATTTTTTGTGCCGAAATCAAAATTTCAAAATATTATAATTATTTGACAATGAGATGCTGAATATGAAAAGGTATTACAGTAGACATCTGGTTGATAGGGCATTGGTGGGTGCTGGTTCGTGAAGTTTTTATGTATTACCATGCATGGAGGGTTGGGTTGGTTGGTCGGCAAACTTTCCATCATTTTGGTTAGACCTTTTTTTGGGGGAACAATCTTAAACCTAAAAAAAAGCTTTTTTCTTTCTTGTTGAAGACAAGGTTATATTTAATTTACAAGCATTTGTGGTTAACATACAACAAGTGCAGCTTCAATAGATGTCTACCAAATAATTAATAAATTTAATTTTGAGAATTTCATGTCAAGAATTGAATATTTTTTTCATACGATTCTTTGGTTTCATTCACAAAGTGTTGTTCTTTGGAGAGAAAAGTATTGTTAAAAAAATTTCAACATTTTTAAATAATATACTTTGTATTAAAGCTGCCAAGCTATTATGGTGTATATACATGTGTGTGTGTGTGTGTGTGTGTGTAATTGGTGAAGGAAAATTTTCATTCAACAACACAAATTCGTCAACATCTTCAGTGACCACTTTACTTTCATTGTCAGATGGCAAGACATCTTCTAATCCCCATACAAACTTTGCAACTAAAAGAACAATAAAATGTTTCTGGGTCGAATGAGAGAGAAGGTGTGAGTCAGTGCTTCACAAGCTGACAGAAGTATATGATTGAGCCTGGAGCACTTGATTGACTGTTTGATGGTTTGTTGTTGTGTCGTTGAATGACTTCATTTCATTTTGTCGTTGCAATCACACGAGAACTTTAACATTTAGTAGCAAGTTGAGGGGTAAGCAAACGACCCAAAGAAAACACTTTCCCTTATTTCAGATGTGGAGAAAATGAGATCTGATAATAGCACAAGAACAAAATAAAACACAAATATACAATAAATAATTCTATCTGACCAATGATAATGTTAGAATGGCAATCTTGAATTGTTTGAAAAAATTGCATTAATGAATTGCTTTAAATATTAGATATCTTTTGTATTGTGGTGTGTGCAAAATGTAAATTGCAATGAGCTTTAAGAAGAGTCTAAAGCTTTTCAACCCATGGCATGCTTCTATGATTTTAGTAAGGGGTGTATAAACCCTAACATTTTTTTGATACAATTTCAGCTTTGCAACCTTCTCCTACTAAGAGAGATTCTGGCACATTAATTTTTTATTTATTTCATCTTGCTATGGAAATGGCAATGAGTACCTACACTCTTATGAAGGGGTTTTAGCCCAAGGTCAAAAATGGTGACAAAAAGTTTTCTAGAAATCAAATTTTCATGTCAGCCCATGAGATGGCTCAACATGTGAGATACGTTTATTATAAATAATTACACATAATGAGCAAGTGTTCGCATTTGAAAGACACGAAAATACAATTATTTGTGAGATGTGAAAAAAAGGAGGAAGATGTTCCTTTTTCTTCTTCTTTTTTGTGAGACAAACAATGTTGGAAATTAGTATGCAAGTGAATGGTGATTAGAAGAAAAAAAATTTATGCTCTTGCAATTTTGGTGGCCCACAATTCTCAAAGAACCTAGTTTACAAAGTGGGAAACTTTTGGGAAATAGCACGCTTATGGTTCCATATGTACTTATGTTACAAACAAGTGGTCACAACGTTATTGTTGAATGCAAACGTGATATCGCTATTTTCCTACATGTAATGAAATCAAACCATGATGGATACACCATAACATCCCTTAGGACTTTGGAATTTTACTTGTTTGATCAGCTTGTGCCTAATACCTACCTATATGGTCACTCATATTAATTAGTTGTGGGAACCCACAAAGTTCAATTTTCTTTTCTTTTGTGATGGGCATCTTTGATTGACCCATCATCAAAAAATAAAAATAAAAATCAAGCTTTGTACACTCTCAAAATAGATAATCTCCTCCTTTGGGTTGCTTTTACAGATTACAAAAGTAAAACTTAAAGCAAAGTATATAAGATAAAGTGACAAGCTACCGGGAACATGTTGATAACACATTGAGAATTTCATGGGAACAACAAAAAATTCAACATCCTCACCCTCCCCAAAAGAAGAAAAACATGGGTCCCCTAGGTGCATTGCTGCCTCACCTCATTGGCTACAAGAAGTTTGTTTGCCTACACATTTTCTTTGCCATTTTTGGTGAAGGTTATATTCATGGGACCGATCACAATTTCTATTAATTAGTTGTGGGTGTGCATCCAAAGTTCAAACCTTCTTATTGATGATGTGCCTTGGTTTTTTTTTTAAAAATAATTGTTTCAAAATTGTTTCAACCCTCCACAATGAGTGAACTTTTCTAGCTTGGGACACTCCCCAAAGTTGAACAAATGTATTTTCTACCCTAGCCCAGGGTCAGTTTCCACATTGACAAAACAAATAAATCATTTTTTTTCAAAAAAATTAATTCATTTTTAAAATTTGAAATTATTGAATTTTCCATTATCTATTATGCTATTGTCACATGAGGAATGAAATTATTCAGAGTGTAGTGTTTCATAATTATGATGATTTTCAACATGACGACTTCATATTTTCACAAAAATTCATTTCAGCATTTTGAGGATTATTTGATGATGAAACTGACCCTTAAGGGTAAGGTATCCATTTGACCCAAACCAAGAGTAGAACATTGGGCATGCTATTTGGGGGATGAAATGCTGGGCTATTCTGAATGACATGTGGATGAATAGGAACTATGGGGACAAATAATACAAAACATGTTGACAAACAATATGAGATAAACTTAAGGAATGCATGCAAGGGACACATGGGAACTGTGGGAACAACATAAGCAACCATGTAAAAGAGTATGGAATCATGGAGAACAAAAAAGGGGACAATGGAAGGAGCATTATTGGGAACATGTGAGGAACAAAATTGAAAAAAATAATTCAAGTTATCCCCCTCCCTGACCCGCAAAAGTTACCTAAACAATATTTGGGCTCGTTCTACACAAGTTCGTTCACCTTGTTGGACGCCTGGATAAACTTTTGGTAAATTGTTCAGCACCCATTTTTACCTAGGCTAATGCAACCAAGAAAGAAAAATATCCTCCGAAATTGCAATGTTTCATATTTCCCATCATACAAGCAAGAATATTTACCAAGTATTAAACCCTAAACCCTAAAATCTTTTATACACACACACATATACATACATACATACATACATGATTGATATGAATGTTGTTTTGCTATGGTATGTTATCATTTGATTTGTAAAGCCCTATCATGTTGGAGGTCACCTTACCTTCACTCCCTCTACATGTATGGGACACCTAAATAGGAGGTATAATTGCCTCCCACTCTAAAATATGCGATTTCCTTGTGATCTATTCATGCATGTTTGTCTTGGATCTATGCATGTTTTGTCCATGATCCACCAACTCACCTCGTGCTTCATGTAGGTTAACACACATATGCATTTCCTTAAGCCCTATTAACCCCCACCTTAGAGTGTCACCTTACACATATTCCTTCAGATGCAAGATTTCAAAAGTTTTTGGAATTGAAATTGTGAACATATTATAATAATATTTTAGACACAGTGTTGTCCACATTAACCAATACAAAATCTATACATAATTAAATAAAGGTCTTGGGCCACCACACCTAATGTCTACATTGGTATTAAATCGATGGTTACAATGTTAAAAAAATGTATGAATCCACACATGCCATCTTACTTAACACCATGATTGTGGCATATGATTGTGGCAATGGAGTTATTTTAGTGTTTAAGGGTCAATGTTTGATAACATTGAAATCTACAAAGAATGGGCCACAATGAATCAACACCCACCAAAGCACCATCCATTGGATGTATGTTATTATTTAACTATGGATGAATCTCAATTGAGTTAGTATATGGTTTCACCTTGGTAATCAATTTTCTAAGAAATAAGTCTCATATATAAATAGATAGGTAGGCAAATAAATAATTATTAGCTAAGTAAATGGTCTATATATAAGTAAGGGTTGTTTTTACTACATACCTATTAACAATTTGCTTGCGGGTTGTTAATAAGTAGGTAATTTTAAAAAAAACTAAACTAACCATCATGGTTAGCTAAAATACTAGAACCCAACAATTGAACATTTACCATCCATCCTTCATGGTGCGCTAGTGGGTGTTGATTCACTATGGCCCAAAGAATGAACATTTTATGAAAAAATTACAATGTTACCTAAAACTTCAAAATCAGAACAATTAATTTAGTGTTAATTAGCATTGGCCCCTTTTCTCTCTCTATAGTTCCTACACCTTTTATTTTCCCCTTCCTACAATTCCATTTACAAGTTTTTAACATAGGTGTTATTTTTCAACCTTTATGTAGCATAACCAATTTCCTACAAGCTATGTACACAAAGTTGCAAAATATAATGACAATTTTGTCATTATATGTATTAGCATTCTATTATCATTGTATCATTGCACAAAAAATCCAAATTGCAAATTATGTTTTGCATGCAATTTTCAAACCTCTAGGCAAATTTTGTGTTGTAGTGAAGGATGGACTTTGGCATTCGTCCAATCAAAATTGACATGTAGACATCTAAACATGAGAAATTGAGCTTCAAGAATGGCCATTGAATGTTGTTAGCAACAAGTGAACCATGAGCATTTGACAAAAAGTGCTTCACCAAATGGCACCAACAACAAGTGTGGCAAGAGGTGCTTTAAGTAATGTCATACTTATCTACCCATTTTTTTGCAAGAATCCACAAACATCACAAGACAATTGAAATATTATGAAGAAACAAAATGCAATACATTGTACAAAAAACACAACTTGAAATGTATGAAAATAATGAAATTTTGATACTCTATATAATCATAATCCTCAATGAAAATAATGGAAAAAATCAAATGTAGCTTGAAAGAAGGTAAATGTAAATTCACAAACCCAAATTGTGTAAAAATGAAAGCAAGAAATCCCAAACAAGCCAATTGGGAAAATTCAAAGATTATAGCTTTTGTAAAACAAATGGAAATGCATCTTTGAAGGAGTAATGGCCAATGATCATTCCACTCATCACTATAATGGAAGAGCCTGCAAGAACAAATGGGGGTCTTCAAATGGAGACTATAAGAAAATCCATGATTATTTTAGTGTTCATGTTTAATGTTAATGTTACAAATCATAATAAAAAATTATTAAGAGATGTTTGCAAAAGACAAGGCCACACGAGGATTGCCAATAAACTCTAACAAATTATTTTTGAGCTCATTGATGTGTTCATGAATAACAAACTTTGCTTTGAATCCCCACATTCAAGGGATTTCATGAATCTAAATAAGGATGTGTATTGTGCACCACCTTATCACAATTTTTCACCATGCGAAAATTTGAAGTTCAATGAATGTTACAACCCTAGCCTTGGGCTCATGACCAAAGCAAAGGCTTGTGAAGTAACAGACCAAGAATGAAGCCCGAGAATCACATTCATGCTTTCGGGAGTGTAAAAGAGTGTGAGGGAATGAACCTCCACACTCCCAAATGAGCTCCCACTTTGGGAGTTGGAATCTTGATGGACTTTCGAATTTTCAGAAAGCGATTATAGGAGTTAAAACCCATTGGATTGAAAAGTTATTTATATCATTGGAAATCTTTTGGAATGTAAATGTCTCAAATGGGCTCAGATGACCCATTCAGATAATTAAAACACAAGTTATGGCCAAAAGAAAGGTCGAAAATCAAATTGGCAATTTGACTCCTAACCACTAAAAGTCGAGAATTGCCCCCATTTCCTTGCGGGCAAATAGTGTGCCACATACCGTTGAAAAGCTTTTGATGAGGGCTACAACTTTGTTTTAAACTTCACCTCGAAGGTTTGCACATAAAGTTATGGGCCTCCAAAGTTATAAAAGTCCCAATTTTGGGAAATTTGGGACTCCCACTTGGGAGTCCCGAAACAAAATGACATTTGGGTGCTGGTCCCGTGGCTAGGCATAAAGTATACTATAAAGTGGAAGGTGGTGGCTTTCCCCAAGTCCGAACCATGGTGAGTTTTGTGAGTCCATGTTTACCCGTGGTTCGTCTATGCACCAAAAGTGTTCTAACTATGCACTAACCAACTTGTTATGTGGTTTCTGTAGGTCCATGTGAGTAATTGAATTGCTTGTCATTTGTCCTAGTCCCATCCCGGAGATGTAGCACACCCCTTTACCCCCAAAGTGTTGCAAACTAGGAAACCTACCCCAACTCATTCTCCTTCCGTTGTTTTCGCCTTTAGACTCACAGTTGAGTCCATTAAGGAACTTGGGGGTGCATCAATGAAGACTTAAACAATGAAAAGGCCATGGAAAGAGATGCATCTCCCTTTGTAGCCCATGTTTTAATTTTACATTATGCAAAAACATTTAAAGAAAAAATAATTATGCAATTCCTCCAAATTTCAACACTTCTAAGTATAAAACATTTGTGAACTTTTGCATCTTCACTAATTGGATTTAAAACAATTCTACAATTTTCAAAAGCCCAACATTTCAACCAACATTTTCAAGTCCAAATTTTAGAGGACAACTTGCATCAAATCCATCATTGGGATGAGCTGCACAATTAATGCACATTCCAAGAAGAGTTAGAAATTCCCTTGTCATAACACACAACATTGAACAATACATAACCAAATGTAAATAAAAGCGCACAATTAGTTGCAAACAAATAAACAAAACCAATTGCAAATAATGCTTTTAGTTAACCTTAGTGGAATATTCGAAGCACATGGGTCAAACAAAAATCAATTTTAGTCCATAAAAGCCTTGTTGAAGTAATAGAAAAGGGCAACATGGGATTAGTTGATTTTATTAACCATATCCAAAGGTTAATATTCAAATTGAAAATAAACAAATTCAAGCACAAAATGAAACTCTATAACAATAATTAGAATATTTCAAACTTCAATATATAAAAATCAATCAAACCCAATAAGGTATGGTCTAGGCAATAACATGGCTTACAAAAGTGATGAACTTGGTCTTTAGAAAATATATACATGGCAACGTACCACTAACTTTTGCACTTAGTCCACAACATGTCAATTTAACATTAGACATTATCAAATGAAAAACAAGAATAAACTTGCAAACAATTTTGAACTTGAAAGAAGTTCAATTTTTTTTGTGGGATTATAATTGAAAGGATGTCAAGAATAAAATAGAATTGAATACTTCATATAATTGCTAATGACATTGTGTAGCAAGGCAAATCTCCAAGTTGTAATGGTTTTACTCTTCTAAGAGCTCTCGGCCTTGAATGTGAACATTATCCTCACCATGATGCAATCCATTCAATTTTTTTGCATGAACATCTTGCATGCGTTCAATTTGAATGATTGGCATTAACTTTTCCATATTCATTTTTTGCTTCCTAGTACCAAGTTGTGGAGCAAACAACATGTAGAAAACGTATCAAACACAATAGTTGTGTGTAGTTCTACATTTAAAAAAATCATTATAAAAGTTTGTTTCATTATGCCAAATGCATTCTCAACCACTAACCGACCCTTCTTATGCTTGTGGTAATATAATAGTTCCAAAATTGAATGAACTTCCCATTTTTCCTTATGCAATGTCATGAGCCATAGAAGTAATGGGTACCCTTTATCTCCACATAAATAAAATGGCCTTTTGTGATCCAACAACCATGTCAAACAAGCCCCCATGTATAGAACATTGATATGTAACTAATACTTCTTTGACACATGAAAATCATTCGCACTCCTAGGCAATCCCACAAGACAAAGTCTAAAATATGGTTGCACAAGTTTTGGTCAATGGCCGAAAAAGGATCATGGACCACATGGTTTTGTTATAAAAATGGGGTGTCATTTATAAGATCGATCATGCTAGGCATGTCACCAAAATTTTTAACCTAGCATTGCACTTTGCATCTTCTCACCCACATGCCAAATTATGAATTTTTCGAATACCAAATTGATTACCATGATAACTTCCCAAAACACAAGAACAATGATGAATTTCCCAATGGTAAAGAACTCACTACAAGTAAGGATATTTGCAGCCTATGCAAGTTTGTAGATCACACATAAAATGCAAATTTCCATATGAATTAATGTTTTATACCTAGTATCATGCTTTGAAATTACAGGTCTCACCTAGATACAAATTTCCATGAAAATATGCTTGGACATGTAGAAATGTTCAATCCATCTATTGGTCTCATATTCCATCAACAAGAAATAGTTGACCCACATGATTGATCATGGTTTCACCCAAGGTTCAAGTTCCTCACCCAATCCCAAAAAAATAAATGACATTTTATAATCATACAATGCAATAGACATTAGTAAGAGTTGAAGGTTGAATCGAGAGTTTGTGTCCAACACCTTAAATGTGGAGAACAACAATTTGGATTCAATTGAAACATCACAAAAAGCTCTTTGTGAAGCTTGAATCAACAAGATAAAACCAACAACCAATAATGACCACTTGTGTTGATCCACTAAAACCACCATAATGACAAGTGCTTGTATAAACATTAAACAATCATTTGAAGTTTAAAGCTTTCTTTTAACATCGTAAAAAAACAAAAAACAAAAAAGGGCTTGATGATGGAGGAAGGAAATCACATAAAATTTAAATATTTTTTTTAATGTAATAGAAACTTACAAAAGAAAACTTGATGATGGTGGAAGCTGATCACAAAACATTTGAAGTTTTTTTTCATAATTGTAGAAACTAAAAAAATAAATCGGTGATGGAGGATCAAATTACTTGTTTGTGATTCAACATTGTCCTTGTTGGAACTTGGTGATGGAGGAGGCAAATTACAAATCTTCATTTATGATTCCAAGTACAACTTGGAGCAAGGAAAAATTGACAAAATTGCTACAATTATCATTTGCAACAATTGTGCTTTGATTGGTTGATGAATAACTCTTTTACATACAATAAGAAAAAAAAGAATGACCACAACAACAAGGAATTTGGAGCTCTTTCAAAATTACAAAAACTAAATGAGCAAAAATAACATGCTTGTGTGGTGTTAGGAGGAATGCAAATGTGACTTGTGTATTCACACGTTTTTGCGATTTTAGGGTATTTGTAACAATTTTAATGATTTTGGCATCTCCAATGTCTTTCACAAGTTGGATGTTTTTGGAATGTTTACAAGAATTATAATACAAATGCTCAAACAAAATGCAAAAGGTCATACGTTAGTTTTTTTGCAAAAGTTTAAATGTTCAAACAAAACAAAGAAGCTTACATAGACCCAAGAAAAAAGAAAAAAAGGAGAGAAAACTCACCCCTCACAAGTGTGACCTACCCTTTGAATTTCAACAATGAATCAATGATGATACATGTCATTGAAAGTTAGGTGTGGACATGTTGTTTGTTGGTAGGGCTTCTAGTGTTAGGAGCTAAACATTAGGTGTTAGAGTTGTCATTAAGCCTAGACACCAAGTGTGGTGAGGTTTTAAGTTTGGCAATGCATTGCATTAGGCGAACAAACATCATAAGTGCAACTTTAATAGATATTTTGGGCCTTTATATCTATTGCATGGAGAGAAAAAATGGAGTTTAACAAAAAGTTAATTTGGACCTCACTTTGTCACCATGTTGTGAACATTAATGCAACATGCCATTTAAAAAGATTGTTGACAAATTAGGCCCAGTGTACAAATCCTAATATTTCAAATTAATCATATTCTGGCTTAAGCTCAATAAAATCATGTGTAATATTGCATTTCATCAAACTTTAACATGGATGATGTTAGATTATGAAAGACGCCCAAATTGTAAGCACATTTCCATGAAGATAATGTACTCTCATATTTATCATCCTTTTACAATCCCATGTATTAATCAAAATATATATGTTGATTGTGAGATTGAAAAGAATGTCAAGTTGTGAAGATAGATTTGTAAAATGCCCTCTTTTTGCAACTATGGACCAAATAAAGTTTTTAAATTATATATATATATATATATATATATATATATATATATATCAAATTCATTTTGCATTCAAGTTACCCAACCATGTCACATGGTTTCATTATCTTGAGCATGACTTTGTTCAAATTAATGTTAGCTAGATTTGGGCAAATATCATAATAAATGGCAACAAATATTGCCAATTTTCAAGGTGGTCCTTGAATTTCATAATTGTGGTTTTCGAAACTCAAATCACATAACTATCATTCACGAAATTATAAAAACTAATCAAATTTCCTACCACAAACATAACATATGGAGGTACTTATTGTAATTTGAATTAATTAGATCAAGGTGTTTCCCAAGGTTTGTTTGCATGAGAATCTATTTAGGCAACTAAACCTATTCATTTTTGGCAACAATTTAAGAACACCCAAGAACATACTACAAATAAAAATAATCATACACCATTTGGAACTTAGGATAATATTTCACTTATAAACCAATGTTGGATGGGTATCAAAATACTTTCGAATATCATTCAGGCATTTTTTGAATATCCTTATTTGAATCTTTAGGATATCATTTCGAATGATACCTTGACTGAAAACTTATCATAATTTTCACTTATGTGAGAATTGGAATTAAAATGGATGGAGAGAACTAGCTCAAGGAAAAAAATAAAAAATATCGAGACTTGAGTGAAATAAAACCCATTTACTTGGGTCAGGTTCTCAAGGTACTATGTACACGATTTAATGCACAAGGTTCGAAAATAATTATAGTAGTTGTACAGGTCGGAGCAATAAAAATATATGTAGCAACAGTGGAGGCATTCAGGAGAAAAAGAAAGACAAGATGAAACTCAATTTACCACCAAAACTATGGTTTATTGAGTTTCACCCCGTCCTGCCCTTCTCCTTTAATGCTAATGTACTTTTTTTTAGGTTAAAAATGTTTTTCACCCCATTTATGACCAAACTTAGGATTTTGGTGTTGTGTGTTTCTTTACTTTTACAGATACATGTATTGCTTATGATTTTTTTATTTGAAAAAAAAGTAATAATTGGCTTGTGAGAATCTCCAAATGATAACTGGCTATTCTCAAATTTATGAGAATCAAAATTGTGAGAACTGGTTCAATTATATATATAGATATATACCCGCCCAACACCCTTATAAACCTGGGGTACTCATTGTCAGTTCTTTCATGAAGAGCACCCATTTATTTAGGGTTTTGAAATAACCAGAATGGGAGGTTCTTTTTATTTGGAAATTTTCAAATAAATCAAATCAGGTGATTGATTATAAACAGAGCCAAATACCCAAAGGGCCAACACTAGTTTGGATCTGTCACCATAGTAATCAAATATGCACTCAACAAAGATGAGTCACATTTGCCGAATCAGATTTGGAATAGATCTCCTAAGACTCTGTTTGAGTACTTTTCCTCTTTGTGATTTTCTTGAGGGCCCAAAACATTTTGTCGTCGTGTATTTTGGTGGGGTCACATTTATTGAGAGCTCTCAATTATAAACACACTCTTTTTTTGCCCTGGAATGAATGTCAGGTTTTGGTTCTTTGCAATTTGTTGCAAATCTCCACACCATTGAATCTGACAAGGATGATGCTGCAATGGGTTTTACTGTATCCGACAACTTACTTACAAGGATGATGCAGCAACGTATTTTGTGTACTGATTGTAACACTGTCAACAGCAATCATTTCAGTACCCACAAGGAACGGACTCGAACTTCTTTGCATCCATCACCTGCAAATCAATAATACTTTTTTTCTTCATGTTGTTTTTTCATCACCAATTTCTTAGCATCCGTTGAAGCCCTAAAGTCCCAATCAATCCAATTTGGGTTGATGAATGATTTCACATGCGCCCTACATGCAGTTAACATTCATCCAACTCAAGATAGGCTCCCCAAGGGTGTCCCAAGTTGTCTCAAGGGCTGATTCCGTAGGTACCCTACAGCACAGGTCCAGAGTCTAATCCTCTTCAGCCAACTCAGGAAAGGCTCCCCAAGGGAGGTTTCCAGCTCCAAAATTATCTCAAGGATGATTTCACATGGGCCTTACAGGCCTTACAAAGGCAGGTACATAGTCCAATCCCTTTTATCCAACTTAGACTTTAAGAGCCTAAGCCCATTTTACAACCATTTTACCTCCATTTGAGCATTAGTTTAAAGTTTTACTCCAATCTACTCATTCATGAATTGAATTATGGATTCAACCCATAGATTCAAAGTTCACAAGCTCATAGTTCTTTGATAAAAATTTCACCCAAAATCAAGTAAAGGATGGTGAGATAGCAATATCACATTGAATTGGCAGGGATTAATGCATGCATTCTAATATGGCAACTCACAAGACTAAGTTAGTTATCCCCACAAAGTAAATCAATCCAAAATGCAATTTCTTCAATTCAGAATGAAGCCTTGCAAGTTTTGGAATGAGAATGTAAAGATCCTTTAAATCAAACCACAAATTCAAAAAATTCTCAAATCAAGAATTTGTGAGTCTGCTCATAAATGAGTTTTCAAAATTATCCCCTCTAAGCTAGGAAGGCTAAACAGGGGGTGGTCTTTTGGCTGTTGGTAAGCCCCCTCACATGTGAGAAAGCACCTGCATGGGGTTTTCTTGACTAACCCCTTCCCTACATCCACTCAGATGTGCTCAAGTTACAAATCATTTGAAAGATATTCAATCTATGGATGTAACCAAAAAAATAAAAAATAAAAAAATAAAAATCCTTGCCATCTAGATCCAGTTACAACTCCAGAAAAAGCCATTTCTGAATTCTCAGGCATTTATGGATTAAGATACAATTCCCATGTTTTCCAAATTGTCTCAGGAGATGATTTCACATGGGCCCTTCAGGGCAGGTACAGAGTCCAATCCTGTTCATTCAACACAAGACATTCTCCCCAGAGGCGTTCCAAATTGTTCACAGGGCTCAACAGCCAGTTATGAAGTCCAATCCCATTCATCCAACTCAAGGTAGGCTCCCCAAGGGTTCCAAATCCCACATTGTCTCGACTTGAAACTGCTTTTTATTGTATTTAAATGCACAAGTTTAGGAAAGGAGTCACATCTGACTTTCCCTTTTTTATTAAATAGTAAAATATAAACAACACTTTCCTGTCACTAAGGTCAAAAAAAGAGTTGTTGGGCTTTGGGTATGAAGGTTTTTTTGGGCATGGCTTCCGCAAATCAAAGGCACAAACCACTCTTAAGTCATATATGCTTTAAAAAACTAGGGTTTTTAGATACAAAAAACTTTACCTGTACTCATTTAGATATTCTTACCCTGGAGGGTGTGAGATGAAAATCACAAATTATACAGTGTTTGAGTTTGTCTGCAGATGTGTGTACCATGGCAACTATCAACAGCTTCATGGTCACTGTCAACAGCTCCAATAGCTTCAATACCACTCCAATGTCACCATCAATAGTTCCAATCACTTCATACACTCAGAGAATGCAATAATGGTGCGTTTTTGTATTTCAACCTCATGGAGTCCCAGATCAGAATAGTTAAAATAATTTCATATGAGCATGATATTCACAACAACAAAGTCATATACCCCCTTCAATCCCATGATGCAAAGTTGCTGAATAACCAGAGATTCAAAACTAAAACCCCAGAGAGAAAGGACAAACTTAACTCATGGTTGCACTGTATAGCAGAAGTTATGACAATGTACATCCCTGAAGCCCACCTGGAGAAACAATTTCCAAATCTAACTCACAAATAATGGTTTCTTTCTCTGTTGGTTTCTTCCCTGACCAAAAACATTTACTGGCTTTTGAGGCTTTTGTTAATCAGTTCAAAAGAAAAAAAGGTGGAACTGCATTTCAACTACTCAGGCTGCCCTGATTGCCAACTTTACATGTAAGCAATAACCTCAGATTCCTTTCAGAATCGCCTCTTCCCACTGATGTCAATCCCTATTACATGCACTCTCAGAGTTCTTTTCACAATTACTTCCTACAGCTGATCACAATCCTGATCAGAAACTTGAAGAGAGGTGTTCATTGCCACTTGATTTAACTGCTTCCCGCCAAAAACGAACGGAACGGTCAGACCCACAGGTCACAAATGATGACTCTGTCGGGGAGTGCTCTAACCAGCGTGGAGCCCCTACATGATTTGAGGGAAACCGTGACACAATATCACCAGTCAGAGTATCCCATACCACTACCTGCACCAACATCCACCAATTCTCATCACAAACACTGCCAGTAATAACATAATCTGACACACAAGTTACTACATCTACCCTAGTTAAAGCTCCCATCACTGATTCTGCAGTGTGGTGCAACATAATAGAACAGGAAGTCATATGTCAAAGATAACAATCTTCCAGAAGATGACAAGCAGCAGGAAGACACTTGCCCAATAGTAATGTATGTAGTTGGCTTGTCTGAGCCAAAAAGATCCAGCAAGAGCATGAATCACAAGTGTAAGCTACATATACAGCACTTGAAGTTTAGAATGGAGAAACAACTGACCTCATTCTGGGATTCATCAGTGCAAAGGATGAACTCTTCTGTATGGTTAAATACTGCCTGCACGAGACAAAATCCATACTCAGACTGAAGGAATGCTGACAAGACTGTACTAAAAGGTTGTGCAGTTATCCATTAGTGTCATTTGTCCATATTAGAGGTGTACACTAAAGGCTATGGCTATCTTGCATGTGCTTCTCTTTGCCTCTAATGCAGCACCTAGTATTGTACAAGGACAGAACCTGGCAGCGCATCTGGGGGTGCTGAGCCCCAGGGTAGTGTTTAACAAGCCGGCCACTGCCTACATCCCATAACCGCACCTGAGAATCCTTTCCACATGACAATACATACCTGAACATATTTCAAGCCAAAATTAGCATCTCCATCATTGAAAGAATCTACCCTGGACCGGAGTTCAAAGAGCTTAGCCTTTCTGTTTGTCACTGGGTCCAATCCAGCCCCATGCAATGACCTCATCCTAGCCAGCAAGTCAATTTTGCCATCCATACATGTATAAAGTGTTCAGGAACTTGGTCTGCTTAAGGAGGTACCCACTTTCATAGCTTCTATGAGAGTTCCTTAACTCCAGTAAACCTCTAGAAAATAATCTCTGTAGCACCAGATGTCCAAACCCTCCCAACAATGAACGGCAACCGAATGCACTGCATTTCTCTTTGATCAAGTTTTAAATGCAGAGTTTGCCAATTTAGAGACACACATACCTCTGGTCTTTGGTAAAAGCTGCACTAGTGGCCTCTGCTGATCCATGGGCACCAGTAATAGCACGCACACAGTGTGATGTCAAGCCATCCCATATTCGCACAGCCCCATCTTTGCTGGCAGTAACATACATGCCTCCATTTGTAGAATATCGTACCTATTCACCCCATGTCTCACACACATAAATTACAGATCTCTAGTGAATGTGCTCAGGATGATGCTCAGGTGTGTCTTCAAACATAATTCTCTTTGCTCAACACAAGACCAACCCAACCAAGACAACTCAATGACTAGCATGCCTTCCAACTTGGCAAAAATCAATACATTTGGGGACAAAAGACCTGGTTGATGGACCCCCCAACATGAGAGTCTTGCAACGAGGAAGATAAGTAGCACTGAAATGTAGACACATCATACAAATGAGGGATTGGGTGATCGGTTCCTGCACAGAAAAAGTCCAGCATCACACAAGTGATATACACCAGGGAATGGCATCAATCCAAATTGTGAAAGAGGAAACAGCACAAGGAAAAATATAACTTTGAAGCCACAGGAGTTTCAGCTGATGATGTAAGCTTGTTGCTTCAAACAGCTAATAGTAAGCAAGTTGCACAGTAAGAACTTGAAGAGAAATGAGCATACAGGAAGGTATCCAGAAAACCTGCAAGAAGATAGTCACCACATGGATGAAAAGCAACTGAACGCACATTATGGGTATCCTGCAATCCATCAGTCAGGAACAATACAGGGTAAGGCCAATATGTACAATCCAAACATGCACGAGTGTAAAAATTGATGCTAGCTGAATCTGGCATGACTGCAGACCTCTTCCCTAAGCTGTAGGTACTGCCCCCTCCCAAAGGTGGGCAATATATAGTTGCAGCACCAGGCTTCCTATTGGTCATCCATCCCTATATATTTTCCGGCCCAAGGTGCTTAAAATTCAACCTTCTTGGGGGATCTGTTGTATCCACCTTCATTTTATTGCCAACTCTAGGACTACACCACAAGCTCCAAGCTGAAGCTTTCCTACAGCATGTAAACCCTTTGACTGCTCTAGACATGAGAACCATATGAAATCAACCCTCTATGATTTAGAAAAACATGAGGTTGAACAACATCTGACCTGGATCACACGAATAGCTCGCCTAGCTGCAGATTTTGCAAAATCAAAGAACCTGCACATGCAGGAGATAGACCAGATTTAGAAAGTGTTGCCTGGCACTGTATGAACTCATATCATCTGAGCATCATCACATATGAGAATCTAATATAGCAGCAGGAGTATGTGGTGAGACAAGTACTTCTCCACTGAAATAAGAAAGCAACAATTACGTACTTGATTGTGTGATCTTTGGCACCAGAAATAAGGATAGACATTTGTGGGTGAAAGTCTAGGTCATTTATTGGCTGCACCATCCAAGATTCTCTTTCTTAAGTTGATTAAGGAGTTCACAAACACCACAGAAAAAATGTCAGAACAAAGATGTTAAAGAAGTTAAGGTCACTAGAAACAACCTGCATATGGTCATAGAATGTACGAATAACTGGGCGAATGGGAGAATCATGAACAATGCCATCTGGCATCATCATCTGCCGGACCTTCTCCACCTATGGAGTACAGGGAATTGTAATGTGATTAGTGATCAAGCACTGAGGCAAAAAAAAATTAAAATAAAAAAGAGTAGGACAGCTTTCAAATTGTAGTGAGAAAGAAGTGACATGATGTCACAAAATTATGGGCATACATGAAAGACAGCTGCACAGGTGAAGATGGCCTAATGATTTCAGCAGTTGTTGACATACCTCAAAAAGTTTGATGGATGTATCAGCACTACCAGTGGCCACAAGGCGCCCGTCTGGGCTGAACCGTGCACAGCGGGCAATGTTCTGCAGAACATCATAATCCCCCAGGCCCTACCTTTAGTGCATAGTTCAGAAGAGTGAAAGAAGAACAAACAAAACTAGGATGAGAATACTCGGGGAATACTCTGAAAGTGTAATAGTCAGGACATATCTCATACTGGAGTTGTTCCTTTTGTGCAAAGAAGGATAGAGGCTAGAGCTTTTAATAGACTCATTGAAATGTGCATGACTCTTTCTATATTCCACAAAACTCAAAATGCAAAATCCCTAGTACACAAACCCACAAGTGAAATGATCATATGGAAGGGAATGTAGTTTTACCTTGTGCTCTGAAACATGCCGAGAGTCATGCTTTGCAAAGCTCTTTGGAGTCCCTTGGTTGCCTGCACTGAGCTGCCCCAATATTCGATAAGACCATCAACTTTTCCACTACAAAACTGCAGTATTGCAATGGAATTCTTGACCTTGGGTATAGTCTAAGAACATGAAAAAAAACTGCAGAAAAGAATAGAAGATGGTGCTGAGCAGTTTTCCACAGCAGGCCAAGTTCTCACCTAAAATCCAACAATGTTTTCGGAATAATAGGTACAGGTCCATAGCCAGCTAAAGTTGTTCCACCACCACCACCTCCACCCTTGTCTAGAGAAGCAAGGGGCACTGTCATTTTTGCTGATTCATCCCTCTCTCCAGACAAACCCTGCACAAAAAAGCTGCCACCTGATTTTTCCTACTCAACAACAACACAATCGAATGTTGTTGTTTCAAAACCAATTTTATTGATATAAACAGCTGTGATGCTCCCCAAGCAAATGTAGAATAGCAAGAAATGTCATACCTTACGAACAAGGTCCAAGAGCTTATTGGGGGGCACTTCAGTATGCAAAGGTGTCATTGTTGCATTTGACACTGCTATGGCTGCCTGCAGCATTAAAACACCCACCCCATTTCAATACACACAAAGCATCTCTTCCAACTTCTTCTCCAAAACACGTTCAGGATTTTGCTAAAAAAGAACCAAAAATAAAAAAAATAAGAATAATTTTTAAATAAAAAAAAAAAAAAAAAACTCTCCTAAACCCGAAACACTCCATTTCATTCCAAAACACGTAACAGTAGAGCACCGGGAAATAAAAACAGCAGCAGCAACAGGATACCACTAGTAAAAACAAAAAACATAGTAAAAGAGACAGTCATATTCAACAAAAGAGCGCTGTGTAGCAACAACACGTGAGAGAAAGAGAGGAAAAAGAAAACCAAACAAACAAACAGGAGAGGAGGAGTTGTTACTTGATTGAGATTATTTTCCCGCAAGTGCCCAACGATGAGCGCCATAACATGTCGTTGCAACGCACCCTCCTGCAGCTGCTGTTCCCCGCCTCCTCCTACCATTCCCATCGTCGCCCCCCCCCACCGTGCCTTGGTCTCTTGTTCTCTTCTCCTCTCCTTCTGTTGTTCTCTTCTCTTCTCTTCTCTTCTCTTGTTCTCGTCCCTTGCAACCAAATCGAAGGAACAAAGAGAAGAAGAAGAAACGAAGAAGAAGAATTAGGGTTAGAGTTCGTCCGATTGAAGAAGGAATCGAAAGAGAAGAATTAGGTCAAACAAAATTAGGTCATTACGCTTCTTCATACCAGTGTTGGGCGGTTACCTGAGTTTGTTTCATAAGCCTCTGGTGCCGGTTATTAAAACTCTGGAATTCTTGTTGTTTCAGTTTCAACAAAATTCAGAATCAAAGAACCTTCAATTCCAGTTTTTTTTGGGTCAAAAAGCCTCAAAGAGAACCTGTGCTTTTCACGAAATAATTGGCCAAGAACTAGCAGAAGGTTACTTGATGGTTATTAGATCTTCTTGAGAACTGCAATTCCATATCAGAATCACTCCAGAACCATGCTATCATGGATGATTTGAAACATATGATTCATTTTACATCCTTTTTTCATTCAAATCAAGTCACATAAGATTCACCTTTCATCCATTGTAGATTGAAATCAAGTTCACAGTTTACACCAGTGTTGTGATTGTATCTGGTTTAGGACTTAAAAGTCCATGTAAGTGTAAATGCCATAATGAAATTTATTTGCACACCATGTAAATGTATAAGGTCCATTTATACCCAAGTCAGTGCAAGTATATATCGCGGACTAAGTGTAAAACAACTACACTTGTACAACTTTCTGCAGCCTTGTAAAAACACACCAATTCTGGTCTTTATTTTATCAGCAGTCCTTTTTCATGAGCCAGCCAGCCCAAGAATTGGGCACAAGAATAGTGACATGTAGGTGACCACATCACTCTTGGGTTCTCATAGTGTAACACCAATGGGCCCAAGCCAATGAGACTCTGATCAGAGTCATGAAACCCTAGTACCACATTGTCAAGTAAATATGAACTTGTGAATAACTTCAACCATACCAACATTGCACACATAATATAAACGTTCAGATGTTTGTCCAATAGATGTTTGTATCCTTTTACAACACAGGATCAACTTTGGGGACAATGTCAACACTAGTCCTTCAGAAAACATCTTGCAGCTGAGCATTGAATTTTGATACAATGCCCTTTCCCCTACAGAACAAACAGAAGCAAAGAGAAAGCTCATGAATTGGCCCTTGCTGCAAAACAATGGAAATCCTTTTTTTCTGACCTTTTTGTTCAGATTGATACCTTGTCCAATTCCCTCTTTGAGCTTAGAACAAAAAATAAGCACCTCAGTCAAATGAATCAATAGCAGAAGGCATCGATTTTCATTTTCCCTTTCTAAAAGAGGTGAGAGGTACTTGCATGTAGTTGTGTACAAGTGATCATCCAATTCAGGTATGACTTGCACAGCTCATTGCAAAAAAGTACCTTCACATGAGAATCTCTGTATGACTGAATGGTCAAAAGTCATCACTGGCTGCCAGTGGGAAAACATGAACGTACAAGGTATTACACTTGATCTTCAGATCTCCAAGTTGTGTTTCAAGCCCCTGCTCCGTCCATTTGCTTAGGTAACTCGTGGATACTGCTGACAGTAATGGAATCCTTACCACTAGATCAGCCCAAAACTGAGAATTACAGAGAAATGTGGGATTCCTATATGCCATGTAGTGTTGGCAACCTGTATGTTCAATTTTGTTTCTTTTTTGATTTCCTTCCACAACCCTGCTTAACAGGTGGGTCAGCAGCTTGTTGAAGAGATTCATCAGATACACCCTTGCCTGTATTGCCAGCATCATCAGTTGCCTCTTCACTGCAAATGAGCATCAAGAATGGCATCTTAGGACTTCCATTGAAAGCAAAATCAATTGCGAAACAACCTCTGAAAGCTCATGGATTTGCATTTCAAAAACTTCCAGGGAACTTAGCAATGAATATTTGCATTTATGATAGAACTCACTTGGGATCTTTCAATATCTCAAGTTGCTCTATTGCTGTCTTGGCTGCATACAGCATCATCTTCTTCACCTGCATACAATTCAAATTTTACCATGAGTTTGCTATCCTATATGAAAGGTTTCATACTTTGAGGTTTCAACTAAAACACAAGAAAGGCCTCACCTCTAGTTTATCTTCTTTTGCTCGATGATCCATAGGAAGCAGACGGAATTCCTCTGTCAGCTTAAGGCATTCTTGTACATTTTCAGGAGACACAAAATCGAGAGCAACCTTAATGCATGACTGCATCATACACCACACACACATAATGGTAAGAGAGAGAGAAGGCCACTTCATTGTAATTCAAATGTACCTCCCTGAACATTTCTCGCAGTTTTAAACTATACAGAATGGTTTAATACAGCTTATAATACAGTTTAAATCTGTACAAGTATGTTCAAAAGTAAACTTGATCAATTTTGACCTCCTGAACCTTGTTTAGGTTCCAAAATGTAAGCAATGGCTTTCCAATTGTGAGGATAAGAACTTTAGGGGTAGTCTTGTCGTCTTGTCCATTAGGATGCATAAGGTATCATAGACAATCTGACAATATAAGCACCTCGACAACACTCTCACCTTCAAGTTGCGAACTTGATGAGGACAACCAGCAGGAATGAAGACTGCTTCACCATGATCCTGCTCAAAAGTCCATGCTTCAATTCCTGCAAACAATATTGCAAGTCAGAATCCATCAAATAGTACGACAGAAAAGATCGCCTTAGCAAGCCACCAGCAAATACTATGGTCGTGAGAAAACCATTTCCACTACTGAAATTTGAGAGCCAACATGCTGGGGGATTTGTGTAAATCACCTAACAGTAGGATGTCAAAGAGACTCAGCACATCCTGTGTATGATACCAACTTTGGATCCAACACTAATTTCAGCTAATTCAGAAAATTGAGAGACTGCTCTAACCATGCTGTTGGGCAGAACAGAGCTACCATCTCCCTTTCAAGAATTCCAAACCAAATTCCTCTTCTCTCAAAATCAGAGTAGATTGAGGCAACATGAAGATGAATTCAGACTATAATATTGACTTACCAAATTCCTCCTTTAACTTTCTCTTGTGCTCCTCATCCAAGAAAAAGGTTTGATCATGAATAGGGTGTGTAATCTGCCAATGGATTCCCAAGGGAAGTGAAATCAGGACAGACATGAAGGCCCAAGTCAAATGAGTCTCTAAGAGGGATAAACTTTCAATCATGGTTAAAGGAAGCTAAGTGTACAGTGTAACAGAAGACTTAGAAGGGAACTTACAGATGGTACAGGCTTGCCATCTAAGTGCAGAAACTCCTTCCAGTGAATTCTCAAGTACTCCTTCAGCTTTGGCACATCTTGTCGTCGAAATATGTCCCACAATGCCCCTCCATATTGGGCTCTGTCCTGACCATTTGACAGTGACTCAGTTGCTGCACTCACTCCATTTCCCACTCCTTTGTTAGTCTCAGTGTGTAGGCATTCAATTCCAACTTCCATCAATGACTTCCCATTGTCAGGCTGTGCACTGGACCCTGTAAATAAGAGGGTTATCTTACCATTTGCAGGTAGTCCACTGTCCCCATTTGATTCCAATTTGCTGGATAAAACAGCATCTTGTATTTCTCTGTTGTTATCAATGGGCTGTTCAGTTCCAGCTCCAACTAGTGAGCACTTTTCAGAGTCCTTTGAACAAGGAGCCATATCTGTTTTGCCCACAGCACTTAAAGAATCTCTGCAGTCTGGTGTTGAGACTGGTTCATCCTTAGCTTCCTCCATATTATGGGCCTCACTTCTCTTGCTTTCCTTGAAGTCCTGAAGAAGTTTTTTGATCCTCTTTTGTTGACGATAAGGATACTTGATCTCTGCAGTGTGTGTGAGAACATTCACCTGGTACATTCCAACCTCTATTAAATTTGGGAACTGCTGTAAAAGACATGTTTTGGCATATAAGCAGGTTTGAAAGTCTGTATAGCAGCAACAGATAGAAGCAATGGCTCCAGAGGGCTCTATGCTTTCCTGCCAAAAAAACCTTTCCAGACTTATAAGCCTTGACAGCAAACATCTTACCGCATCAGACATGTCACAGTGCAACTTGGTCACTGAATCACCTTTGCCAAGCTCCTCCTTAAGACCATATGCAATGTATGTTTTAGGACCCAAATCAGGTTTTATGGCATCTTTTGGTAACAGAGCAGCTAAATTGAGAAGACCATCCCTAGGATCTGTGTATTCATGAAATGGTAGTGAGGCAAGAAACTCGGCTTCATGACGTGGAAGGCGCTCTTCAAAGTAGTTTGAGGGTGGCCAATCCTTGAGCTTCAACATTTCAGGCCATCCTCCAGGTTGAAGACGGCCTTCCTCGTAGCCAGCAAAGAACTGATGAATATTGATCTCCACCTGCAGTATGAAGCCTTAGCATCATCTATCTGTTATTATGGCACCCTATAAATTTGATTTGTCTCAAACCAAAGATTCTCCCAGCATAGAAAGAGGATGAATTTACCTCACGCCAATCCAAGCAATCGAGAGCTTTCACACTCTTAGTCTCCTCCTTGAATTTGTTCTTTGTAGTTTCCCGTACAGCACGCCACATAACCATGGGTTCCCAGCTGAGACCACTGCCACCTTCTAGCACGTCACGGACTATAACAGGCTCACCTTCAATCCAATGTCTCTGAAAATGCACCAGACCCTCGGCCTCAACACTTTGTCGGGTAGGGCAGAAAAGATGATTGTCATGGCCACCTACTCGGTGAGCAGCAAGACGTAAATGCTTGCCACTGTCTGGGTCAGATAAATCACAAATTGAGCAGTGCATTGAATCCTGTTCCTTCAGGTTGTGGCATGTCGCAGCAATATTTTCCGCATCAGTTGTCAACTTTGCCAACCAGTCAGGCTCAAACAAAGTTTTCAACTGTAGAGTATGCAGACCACCACAACCACCTTGTGACTTTGGAGGACAAGGAATTCTGCCACCCTG
>Ga0116231_10001542_pt1 | contig 47207 bp, 25 predicted proteins | sample S1TSphgellanicum_2_FD_89695 | JGI IMG/M metagenome (GOLD analysis project Ga0116231, IMG submission 89695) | Host-associated microbial communities from peat moss isolated from Minnesota, USA - S1T2_Fd - Sphagnum magellanicum MG | ecosystem: Host-associated > Plants > Peat moss > Unclassified...
CCCCCCCCCCCCCCCCAATCCCTAAACTTGCCTTTTGAAATAATTTATTATACAAAGTGGTGTGCTTGTGTTTGATTTTGTTAATGACCCCTAGTTTTGGTTCTTGTAAATTTTAAACTAAAAGAACCATCAATTCTCTTTTTCTGTAAGGAAAAAAAATCATAATCAAAGAACATTCACTTCAATTTATTTCAAAAATTCAAAGAACCTACAATTTTCATGAAAGTACTGGCAAAGGAGGAGCTTGGGTTTGTGGGTGGTTCTTTCATTACCTATTAAGGTGGGTGTGCTTAATCCCATGACAAATAGTACTTCATGCCAAAAGAAAAATGAAGTCAATATACATTCAATTTTGGTGGATAGAAAGGAAGATTTTCATCTAAATTCAAGTGATTGAATGATTTTTGGGTACACTTCCTACGATTTTTGTGGGATTTTTTTTGAAGGTTTTATCATGGGGGGGTTGTTAGGTTGACTAGTTTCCACCACAAAATGAACCTATAATCAACAACATATGAAATCTATAGTTCCAATGTATTGACTCTATGTTTCATGGCTTCTACTATGGAAAATTTTACTCACATATCTAAAATGGGTCCATCTAATAGAACTATGCTTATAAGATTTTTCATTCATCAAAATAGGCCCACATACCCACCCTATTGCCTTTTGGGAATGGTGGTTATATATTGAATTGATTTTCTAAATTTTTGGGAACTATGATTATGAGATCAAATAGTTGTTCAAATAATCAATGGGGTTTGGTTCCACTTTTCATACTTGCACAATAGAATTAGAGGCAAAATGAGCTTTAGGGCATGAGTTCCTTGATGTTAAAGGCCAAATCACCTTATCGGGTACTTTATCCGATGTTTTAATTGTGTAGAATTGGTCCCCTTTGCTAATCGTATGGCCAATAAATGTTGCCATGTTCCCCAAGTAGTTTTCCTATGTTCTTGGTGAGTTCCTTACCTTTTGGCATTAGGGAACTAGCCATTTATGGTGCATTCTACCAAACAATCCATCATTGGGTGAGTCTTGTAGCAACTTTACTTGGCAAAATGTGTCAAAAATGGCCATAACTTTATAACCTATATGCAACATCATGTTGAATGAATACCCTCTCTCAATGTCAATGATTATGTTTCAAAATACTTATAGAGATTCTAACACAAAATTATCCTTGTGAAACAATATGGGTCCATGTAATGTGTTATCATAATATGGTAAAATGTAATACTCCACCACGAGCACTTGTAGTTGCACAAATTTTCATGTTCCACATGTTAACAACCCCATTAGAAGAAAACCAAAGTTCATATATGGAAGGAAACTTGACCTTGTTGCCATTTGGAAAGAACAATTTTTTTAAATGACATCAAAAGCAAAGATACCAACTCAAAGCCTATGATTTGCAAAGCAAGAGAAAAACTAGGTGTATGAACACTTTGATGTACAAAAACACCAAAACTATTTTAAATGCAATGTGCTTACAAGCACTTCATTGTGGAAGGACACTCAAACTATTTAAAGTGTAACATCCTTGGAAACCCAACATTAGGTGAAAAGAACAAAAGAAGAATAACATTGCAAAACTATTGAAAGAAAACGATACAACACAAAAATGTTATGTTGAAAACATTGCACAATCCAAACATGAATGTATGAATGTTAAACCCTAGAGGTTTACTAACTAGTTCAAAAACAATTTAACACATCATAATGTCACTAAGATGTTAATAATTGAAGTGATCAAACATGTTGAAGCTCTTGGTATGTACTAATAGGAAAGGCGATCCGTCAAACATACATTTAACTATGCTTCCATTAAGAAATAATAGTATAAACCAACTTGTGTATAAATGGTTGGACTTATATTCAATCAAAAAATTCATGCAAAAAGATAATGTTTTGAATGTGAAATTGATTAATAATAATTTAATTTTACACTATTAATTAAAAAAATAACGATTCATTCAATGTTGTCCTAATTTTTTAATTTTTCAAAATTATTTATTTATTTATTTTACTCCACATGTCATTTTTTATTTTGTGACTTCACAATGTCTTATTTCAAGAGTTCATTATGGTTTCCTATTATTTTTGAATTCATCCATATTTTTCAATAGGGATGAATTCCATCATAAATTCTATTGCAACATGTGGATAATTGTAAAATAAACATGTGTAAATTCATTTATAGGGACTAGGATATCTAATACAATTCACCTGATTATGCTTTTACTCAATCATGCTCACATCTAAAATGTGTGTTTCTACCATATATATATAATTAAAAATAGTGTGGAAGTAATTTCTTCATCCCCAATTAACATGAAATATTGCAAAATGTATACTAAGAACCAATTAAATGTCACCACACGAGTCAACAATTGTGATTGGCCAATCAAAAGTTAACCATATTTCATTATTAGTCCTTTGGGAGAGTTGTGTGACATGCACACATATTTGTAGGTTCAAACTAGTGTTGTCTAAGTAATTCCATTTTGACTTACCAAACTAATCCAAGTCTTTTCAAAACTTGAAAGTTATTTACTAAGTGGTTCATGGTATGTTATTCCCCCCCCCTTCTCAATCTAGTAAGAATAGTTTCTTACTTTTCACAAATCTAAATGGCATGAATATTGAAATGTTTTACAAGGCAAATGTATATTGGTTTAGAAAGTGACATTTTGAAATGCACCCCAATACAAATTGTAAAATGTGATTAACAAATTGCTTGAGTAATGAAACATGTACCCAAGTAATGAATAAACATACTTGAATAATGAAAAAGAAAAAAAAAAAAGCTCCAAATTACTTCCAATAGGCCTACCTACACTACCACTCCTAAAACCTATATAAAGTTTCATTATGAAACTTCAAACGCTTACCATGGATGACATGTGTTAAAATGAACCAACACCCACCAATGCACCATGGATGAACCTTAACTAGTTAGTAATTGGTTTCACATTGCCAACCCATTATGTAAGTAGCAAGTATTATATACATGTAGATAGGAAAATAAATGATTATTGAGCAAGTAGATGGTTTATACATAAGTATGGGTTTATTATTATTATTTACTTAATAACAACTTGAAAGTGATTGTTAGTAGTTAGGTATTGAAAATGTGAACTAGGATAATCAATGCCATCATTGACTAGGGAACTAAAACCCAACAAAAAATTGTTTCCTATTCATTTACCATCCATCCTTCACGGTGCATTAGTGGGTGTTGGTTGACAACCAATCCCAAAACAATTTTATTAGTAAGAAACATGGTTTCATAAATTAAAATATTAATTGGATTAGGTAGTAGCTGAAGTAAGTTGAAACATCTTATTGGGGCAATATTTGTAAAGCCTAGGTATGTTAGTGGGATCATATCATGTTTTATAAATATGTCATATACATTTGCTTACCAACACCACATATCAACGTATAATCTATATGATAGTACAACATTAGTCCAAATTTAATTGATGACAATACTTAACATTTGAATTTCATCCAAACTATTATTTACACACCATTACATTGATATCATCTAGTTATTTTCAAGGTTGAACCTTATGATGTATTTAATAATGTATCAATTTTAATACATGATATATTCATCTTTATGTACAATAACCAAGAAGGAATGTTCTCAATATTAAGTATTATATGTCCCAAGACATAATGATTGGGCTTTGGATATGGGGGTGGGAGGGGGACTTCACAAATTTTAGCTTTAATTTTCAAGAACATTTGCCACATATATATAGGGCATTTTTTGCTATTATTCTTTTTTTTTGACCAATTAAAAAAATTCCCACTATATTTTAGTTTGGATAATTACTATTTATGATGGTACTAGTGTTTTTTTTTTCAAATTTAAAAAAATTTATGACACATTCACCAAATTTTCTATATCACAAAATTATAAAATATCCTTGAATGCGATCGACATTTTAAAATTGGAAAGATGAAAATGAATAAAAAAACACTTTTAAGGGTTTAATTTCATTATTCAATAATATTTGAAGGTATTGAAAAAGTCATAATTATGGCAAGATTTTTTTTGTTGAAAATATGAGACCAAACATGAATTGACGTAATTATGGAAAGCTAGGTACAATATGAAATTATTAGAGTAGAGTCTTGTATCTCATCACAAAATATAATAATTTCAAACCTAAAAAGAAAATTGATTTAAAAAAAATAAATTAAAATATTCAATGGGAGTTTTCAAAAATATGACACTAGTGGCCAAGGTGTTGAAAATTTGAAAAATAATATTTATTGATGTTTTATCATTAATTATGCCGAGATTTGTGAAAATCATGTCACAATTCATTAAGGTGTTGAAAACCATTATAATTATGATAAAAAATATGGCACATTTTTTTGGAACAAATGTTTTGGCAAAAAAATTATAAAATTTCAACCTTAAAAACAAGAAAATAATATTTTATTGCAAATTACCCTTTTGGGAAAATATTTTCCAAATTCTCAAAAAATATAGAAAAAATTGGAATATATTTGCACATTTTGACACACTTCCAAAAAAAAAGTTGAGGCAATTTTTGTGCCAATTTATCATAATTTCTCCAATTTTGACAACCTTTTACAAATTGAGGCAAGATATTGTTTAAGATGACTACTAACCATGTTATGTTAAAAAAAGATTGAAAAGTACATATAATATACCCTTTTTTAGTGGTAAATTAATTTGACATTTTTCAACTTGAAAATCTCATTTCAACCTACTTGTGTTGTCCAAGCCATTATCAAATATTTCAACATTGGTTGAAAGCACCAAACATTTTCTTCATTGTTGTAGCCTACTATGGATTAGTAAAAGGCAAAGTCAAGCAACAATTCAAAAAAATCAAGCCAAAATTCAACATCATATGTTCTACACCACATTCGAATTGTCAAAGGTAGGAAAATGGTTGAAAACAATGGCACAAAATCAAAACTTGGGCAATGTAAACTACAACACAAACATAACTTGAGGATTATACCAATCCGGGGTGGTTATTTGTTTTTTGTTAGGTAATAGTTGGATTTGGGTATTTGAAAATATAGAATTCAAAGAATGGCTTGAGTCGAATTCTTTTATTTTTAGGAGATTCAAAGAATCACTCAAGTTTTGGTTTTAGAAACCCAAAGAGGGGTGATTATGAGGTGGGGGCAAGGATTAGGGTATGTGATTAACTAGGTATAATACCTAGTTTTTTAGCTCAAACCCAAATGAGTACAAACAAGTTTTTTATCAAGGTTTTTGGAGATCCCTATAAAAACACATGCCATAATACTTGCATCCTTTGAAAGATCACTACATGCCTTCTTATCATCTAACCTTGCTTTAAATTGACTTGGAATTTTTGGTTAACATGCCATTTGAAGTCTACAACCACACTCCACATGGCCCAAAATTGTTTTTGGTAAATAATTGTGTTTATGCTTGCAAAATTGATTTAATTTTTAAAAAATCATTTGTTGTTCTTCATGCATTTAAGGGTTTAATAAGAACTCATTAATTAGGGTTTATGGTTTAGGTTTAAAAAAATGATTTTGTTAACAACCATCAATTTGAGTTTTAAAAATATTCCAAAATTAAAGAACCACAATTTTCATGCTTTTGCAAAAAACACAAAATCAAGAAATTGTTGGATTTAATTTATTTTTTAAAATGTTGTGTTTTCATCAAAGATTGGCAAATCATTCATAATTTAGTGGGTAGTTATTTCATTTTTATTTTTTCCTTTTGAAAAGCATGGTTGAATATATTAAAATTAGGTATTTGATTCTATTCAAGGATAATGATTATGAATAGAAAATTTGCCTTAATACTTGGTAGGGGTTTGGTATAGTTGATAAGAACATTAAGAACCATGCCTTGATACTCAACAAAAACTTGTTCATTTAAGGTTTAAATAAAGATCTCATTTTTGAGTTTTTTTGACAAAATATTCCTAATTGCAAAGAAGGCTGAATTTGATTTTGTTACATGATAATATCATTTCAAAAATGATGTGCACTCATGTGTTTGCTTGCAAAATAAATAAGAAAGAATAAAGGAAATGAAAAAATGATGATTGATCACGTGGGTAGGTAATTTAAAATTGGAACTATATGAACTTCTTCTAAAAATGATTGATCACATAGGAAGAGGAAGAAGGAAAATAAAATAAAAATGTAACATCCCAACATCATTAAAGATTGGTTTGATTTAGATTTACTAAAATGTTTATGAATAGTTGCATCTTTTGAGGAAGATTTGTGCCCCTTGGTTTCAATAGAGAGAAAGGGGGTTGTCGTTTGGGAGTTCATTTTGTTTTACCCATTAGGAGATGTGACGCTTGTGTATTTCAAAGGACAAACATTTGAGCTTTCAAGTAAGGGATTCTTCACTTTCGTTTTTTTTTCCATAAGTATTTTTTGAAAGAAGAAGATTTTTTTTTTGCAACGAAAAAGAAGAGAAGAAGAGTTTGGAACTAATAAAAGAAGAAGAGGAAGACACCCATCATTCGATTTGGGAGCTTTAGGGGGAAAAAATGGCACAAAGAGGAAGGCCTAGAGGTAGAAGAGGTGCAAGCCAAGGTAAGAGGAGACGGGCAATGAGAAGAAGCTATACAAAGAAGAGGAGGAATGTGAGGAATGATGTGAGACAAAGGAAAAAAACCAAGTACAACAATGAAGAAGTGGAAATTGAAGTATTATCACAAGAAGAAGATGAAAATCAACAACAACAACAACCGCTCAATGATCCCGAATCTCCAAAAGATAGGAAAGATAACAAGCATAATAATAAGTCTAGATTAGGAGATCAACATCATAAAAGAGATCACAAGGGAAAGAGGACAAGGAAGAATGTGGAAAGTGATGATGAAGAGGAGGAAGAAGATGAGGAATTGGGTGACAAAGAAGAAGAAGAAGATGATAATGAACATAATTCACAAAAAGTTGTAGATCCTTCAGACTCAGAAGAAGAAGCCAATGCTACCACCAACAACAAAGAATCTTCAAAGAGGCAAAGATCAAGTAGCAACAAGTATCATGGATCCAAAGCTACAAGTAAAGACAAGACAACAAAACCCAAGCATAATAATGCTAGTGCCACAAGCACTGCTAGCAAAACTTTTGTCAAATTGAGGTCTACACGCAACAACAATAATGTAAGAAAAACAACACAAAACAAAAGACGACAAAACAATAATAACAATAATAATACAACTATGAACAAAAGGGATGATGGGGGAGGGTCTCGAGCTCATTCTAAGGCAACAATAGTAGCAACTCGTAGTCAAATTTCTAACAAAACAAGTGAGTCAGATGTGAGTGAATCCATGACACAAACACCCAAAAGCAATAATAACAACAAAGATCATCAACAACAATCATGTAAAGATCAAAGCAAAGACAAAGGCATCAAAAGGTCATCAGATTCTTTGAAATCCAAAGCAAACCAAAGTGAAACAAGTGATGATGAAAGCTCAAGCGAATGAAAGGAAAGAAAAGAAAGACGAACAAAAGTTGAAAGGGAGGGGGGGAAAGAACTTGCTTTTGACAACATGAAAAGAAACAATAACTACAACAAAAGCTAACTTAAGGAAAAGAAAAAAAGAGTACCTTCCTTGAAAACTTAACAATGATAATAACAACCAAACAACATAAATGCCTCATTGCCACATGATGAACCACATCAAATTGCAACAAAAAAAATAAAAATAAAATTGCAACAAGATTGATTGATTCCAACAAGTTTGTGTCTTCTTCATCATTTCTTTACATTTCCCAAAATTTAGAAACTCCAACAACACAAAATCCTTAATTGACAAAAGGAAGAAAGGGAAACCCAAAATAAAAACCTTGTCATGCTTCAAAATGATTTTTTTTTGCATAATTTGCTCAAATAGTTTTTTATTTTGGCATGATTGAAACTCTTGGATTCTTTAACACATTTAATGACTGATATTTTCCCCCAATTATGACTTGCCATTCTTATCGGGTTGGCAATTGTGGATGACATGTAACATGTTTTGTAATGTGAAGAATTAAATTTGTGACCCTCAAACACTTGCAAGGTGGTCATGCATCATACTTATTAAGTGATGAGTTTCATGGTTTTTTATTAGTTAAAAGTTTAGACTATTCCCATATACAAAGTTGAATGTGCAAACTATGGTCTAGAGAGCTCATAAAGATGTTTTAGTCACTTTAAACCTTGCTTCCAACCTCTTGAATTCACTCTTGACATGAGGTTTCTTAAAAGTTGGTTTCCAAATAGTTCATGGATATTTTCAATGGGTTTAATTTTTTCAATGCATTTGCATAGTTTGTGTGACCTAAATCATGGCTCTTTTGCTGAGATTATGGTTAATCCATGTATTATTTTGATGACCTAACTAGATTGGGCTTTAAAAATAATTTCAATCATGATATGATATGAAGCCATCTCATGTGAAATACATCATTCCCTTTTTCTTTGCATCTTTGGATTGTCCAAATTTCATTTCATTTATAATGCACCACCTACACATTGATGAATGCACCTAAAAATCCAAAACAAATGAAACTGATCAGTATATCCCATGATCTTTGTGTCCACATATTTAACCTTTGGATTCCTTCAATTGTTAATCATAATGTTTTTCATTAGGTTGCTGCTATTGTGAATTGATAGAATGTGATGTTGGCACTCATAGAGGATATTTCAAGCTCTTGATGTTTTCATAACTCGATTTCGCCAAAATGCCCCAAATGAAAAAGTATCAGTTTGCATGTTAACATTTGATTACTCATATGCAATGTGGAATATTGCATCACCAACAAATTATTGGAATGTGATCCCTAAGCTGACACACTTATCATACGTACCCAAAATCCACCAGACTCCCAAAACCCATATGCAGAGATGGACCTTCAAACCGAGTTTCCAAATACCCCAATCCCTCCGCTTGTTTTTTTGCAGGTTCACTTGTTGCTGAAAATCACATTTTCTTTTCATAGCACCTTTGATTACCACAACACTCTGCAGTCATCTTCTGCAGCAACACCTTGTCTCTATATCTGCCTCTCACCACAATGGAGTTTGCGGTCAAGGAAAAACCATGAAAACATGGAAGATGCAAATTGTTTGCAAAACTAATATGATGTATCTTCCTGTATCGAATAGAAGTTGTCATCAGAGTCATAGATACAATGCCAGGTGCAACTATAAAGCTGCAACAAATAAACAGAATAGCAACAGGAGTTTCTGCAGTGAGCATGGACTTGCTGAACTATAAGACCTATATTATGCCTCCTATTAAAAAATGAGGCTTCCTTACCACCCAGACTTCAGATGTCCTTGCCCCTCAAGGTGGCAAGGTGAACCAAAATGTTTTGAGCTCAGCACTGCAACAAAAGAAAAACCCACATACCCATTCCAAGATTGCAATCTTAAAAACTGGTTTTGAAAAAGTAGTGGCCAAATGTGTATTCCTTGGCATTGTGATGGTGGTGATGTTTGTACACCACTTTGATCTTGATCATGACCCTTCATCTCTTCTTATTGCTGTTTCCCAGTTCAGATAATAACAGAAGTGGAAAATGAGCAATCCATTCAACCATAAAAAAACCCATCTCCTGAGGGAGGACACAGTTAACATTTCTTGCCCATCTGCCAAGAATATGGTGGTTGACAGTTTGTTCAGTGAATTCTCCTGTAGCTGCACTGTCCTCAACCATGTGCTCTGCAGCCGAGGGGGAGAAGGAGGTCCAATCTCTGGTGGTGCTCAGCTGGTACATGTCTCTCTCTCCCTCCCTCTTGTCACTTCGGCATCCTCCTCCCATGCCTCCACACGAACTGTTCTTTTTCCTCAATTGAGATGATTTTCTCCAGGTGTTGATAGATTGATTCTTTGCAAGCCACCTGCCACACTCACTTTCAAAACCTAAACCCCAAACCCTAAACCCTGCACATAATTTCAAAACTGTTTGTTTGTCGTAATAATGGTGATTTGTGTTTTGATGTCATCAACAACAGAGCTCAGAGGTCAGAGATGATGGGGATGTTTCTATCTGCAGTGACAATTGCACTCCCAGACATTGGTGGACACTTCAAAGTAAGAAACCATCTCGCCTGCCTACCTGCTTGTTGTGTGAGTAAATGTGTCCTAACAATTCCAGCTCTCTTCTATTACGACATTGTATTCAGAAGCTCCCCTTGGTTTTTAGTTCTGTGGAAACACTTTCACACCCAAAGTTTTTCTGCTTTCCAATTTTCCAAGTTTTGCACCCAAAGTTTTTTGGTTCCGAGTTAACAATTCACACCCAAACTGTTTGTTTCTCAATTCTGTTGTTGTAGAAATCTGATTGTTTTTCTTAAATTTTTTTTAGTGACTCTACTCTTTGCAAGCCTCTTTCAATGGGTTCAAGACTTCAAATATGATTGATGTGGTAAAGTCAACAGCCCACACTCCTTGTTGACCAGCAATATTCATCAAACCCCCCTGGTATCAATGGAATTGACCAGTGGTCTCTGAATGAATGATGTGGGTGCATTGTTGAACTGCTGGACAGGCCAGCTGAGCTTTCTAGACAAGACAGAATCAAACTCTCAGTTCACCACAAAAATAGATGATTTTGTGAGTATATATTAGCATATTATTATTACATATAGTAAAGGACGTCGGGATGAGAAATGAAGCTTCCCCTGAATCCGTCCGGTCGTCCATCCCGTCATCCGTCCAGTCCATCCATCCAAACAGAACATATATATATTTATATCCATCCATTCGTCATCCATCCTGTCGTCCATCTGTCCATCCGTCCGGTCAACACCCTGGAAGCTCCGAGGTTGCCGGCTGCACACCATCCCTCTACTGGGTCTAACACTGCAGCTTTCTGCCCACCAAGAAGGGGAAGGAAATAAACCAGGAATGACCCTCCATCCATGTCCCTATTTAGATACATCATCATCCTCCATGTGCTTGCTGGTATACTTATATTTTGCAAGCTTTTTTTTTTGAATCTCACCCCATGTATATAACCAAACTTAGGGTTCAGGTGCTGTTTTTTCCTTACTTTACGGATAATTATGAAATCAATAATTTGTTTGTAATTTATGGGTTTTTTAAAATAAAAAATGGTAATAACTGGTTGGTGAGAACTGTCAAATGATAACAACTGGCTGTTCTTAAATTTATTAAAACCAGCATAATGAGAATCAATTAATTTAAAAATATATATATATATATTGATACGCTGACCTGATTTTATAAGTTTTTAATTAATTTTTTTAAAAGTGAGAACTGAAACCTTTTGTAATCTATCTTGTGAAAACCCGATTCAGCGGGTATCAAAAAAAATATGATACCTGCCCAACACTGGTTTTACTTTCCTTTGTGAACAATAGCCAAATTTAGCTAATTCTTCCTGTGGATGATCCCCAATGTGCCTGCAAGCGATTATTTGGGGCAAAATTTCGCCATTTTGATAAAATATTTTGAAGAATAAATATTCAATTACAAATTCCCTGTTTTTTAAAAAAAATCTCCAAAAAAACGAAAATTTTGTTAAAAAAATCACCAAAAATCACCTTCTTCCTATGAAAGAGTGGTGAGGTTTTCTACTTTCTTTTTCGAATATTGTCAAATTTGGCAAACCATACTTATGGATGATTGCCACTTCAGCAACATTACAAATTTGAAAGGAATTTAAAAAAAAATAAAATAATCCCTGATTGAAACCCTAAAAACTGAATTCATTTACAAGTATTTGATTTTTAATTTCAATTTCTGGCGAAATCTCGCCAGGTAACTCAAAACGACTATATACTTTGAAGTTTGAACCTATGCCCTTTTTGCCAAAAAGTGAGCCAAGGTGGAGTTTAATTGATGTTTGGTGGTGGCGATAGTCATCGCGTGGTTGAGAAAAGCCAGTCTCATGGCGAGTGATCATGAAGGGTTCCCCAGTGTTTTTATTTAGGAATTTTTCGTTTGTAGCCAAAGTGGCGATCATCCATAGGAAGATGTAGGAAAAGTGGCGATCATCCCTGTGAAGATTTAGCCAAATCTGGCTATAAACAAGAAATAAAGTGAAAATCTTTTATCAACCTTTTATATTTTTGGATATAGAATGAAAACCAAGTATATGAATCTGGCGATTTTTGGCTTTCTCATTCTAACTTCTGGCGACTGAAAACCTCGAAAATCACTTTTTTTCGAATTAAAAATTAATTAATTTCGCTTTGTGGCGAAATTTCGTCAATAAAAAAAACGGTCATGGGGTAGCAGCAGCAGCAGCTTCTTCTGCTGTGTGCTTTGCTGCTGCTTTCTCTCGAAGATTCGGCGACCTCAAACTACTACTTCGACCCTACTACTTCTTCTTCGTTCTTCTTGAACGCTGCGCGCCAAAAGACTTTTTTAGGAACTTTTTCCTGCATCGGTATGTTAGTTTACCTATTTATTTGTGCATTTCTTCAATTTGCTTTCTGGTCATCTGCTGACCGAGCGGGCTAATTATCGATCTACTTCTGGCTTCACCTTTCCCGTTTCCGCTTTTGCGATTGTCGAGTTTTCGGTTGTTTCTACTTTGGTGTCTGTCTATGCATAGATTTTTCTGTTTGAAATAAGAAGAAGAAGAAAGAAGAAGTTAGAAGCAGTAATTTTGTTTGTTGATTCTTCACTTTGCTTTCTCATCATATGGTGACGGACGGGTCGGACTAAATCAATCTTAATTTGGTTTGGCATCCGTTGTGGGTTTTGCGATTTTGGAGGTTTTGGATTGTTTCTGCTTTGGTGTCTGTTTAGCCATAGATTTTCCATTTGAAATACGATGAAGACAGAATAAGAGAGAAGAAGCTATGGACATGCCATCGGCAAGCTCTCTCTCTCGCTCTCAAGCATGGTTCATTTCATCCCCAGTTTTGGCGAAACTGGGGCCCAGTTTGGGGTACTTTTGTAATGTTCCCCCAAGTTTTGAACCAGTGTTGGCCGGTTCTTCACTTTTATGAAGAACCTCTAGTTGCCATTCTACAAAATAAATTAGAGCAGTTTCAGTTTAGGTTTCAGTTTGAAAAACAACGGAACCTGGAATCCGGTTTCAGGTCCAATTCTTAAAAAAACCAGATCCTGTGGTTCTGGTTCTAAAAATCAGACTTGGGTTTGGTCCAGTTTCAGGGTAACCCAGACCAAAATCAGTTAACCTTCAGTTGGCCCGTGGTTCTAGTTTTTTGGTTTTTTTCTTTCAAAAAATCCCAGTTTCAATTCCAAATTGGGTTTCAAAAATCAGACCCTATTTCAATTTGGTTTTTACTAACTGGAATTATAACCAACGATTCTAACCTGTCAAACCCAGTATTCACTCAACACTAGTGAAAACCCAAAATTTCCTCTAAACTAGTATAGCCTGTGTTGTTGGCCCAAGTGTGAACTGGTTACCCAACTTATTTTACCTTTCAAAACATCTTTTTGGGGGTAATTTAGTAGAATTTCCAATGACAAAAACTACTCTAAATGCAATATCACTCACAGCTTGGGTCTAAAAAATTCTAAATCACCTTTATTAAATCTTACTCATTAAGGGCTTTCCAACAATACCATGAGCCCACCAAAATTTCCCTGGAATTTTTATTTTTGATTTAAATAAAATTCTAATGAAATTATTTTTCAATATTCAATAACTTTTTCATCATAAGTCAAAACACTATGAAACCAACTCAAGGCACCTTATTCGTCAAAAACTTTCTAACAATATCAAGAGCTGACAAAAGGCACCATGGTTTGGGAGATCTCAACGTGAGAAACAAACAACCTTTGTCATAAATAAATTATTTATAAATATCATAAATATCCCATGCTTAGACTAAATCAGGTTCTTTGAGTCCAAATCTAACATTTCTTGAGTTTGATTAGGCCATTGAGAGGCCTGATTCAAGAGGGTGAAGGTACCAGTGCGGGTCTTGGTTCACCATGTTCCTTAATGGGCAACTAGAGCAAGGATTGTACATTGATCATAATAACCTTGCCACAACCTCAGTGGCCGATGTCCTTGCATTTCATTTCTTTCACAAACATGCAAACAACACTAGAACATGAAAATGGCAAGAATTATTGAGAAAATATTGACCATACAATCACAAAGAGGTTCAAGAAAAACAAGGTAAGGTGAAATTTGGTGGTCAATTCTCACATTTTGGGGTAGCCCTAATAGATTAATATTTTTATTGATTTTTAGGTTATTTTAGAAGTTATAAAAGGTTGTTTTAAAAAGTTATTTAATATATTTTGAATGACAAGAAAATTTGTTACAAAAGTTATAAGCTATTATCATGCCTGCACATGGTCTCATACATGATGGCTAGTTACGGGCATGTCCATGTGCGTTTTTAAGGTTAATGTACGATCTTAAACGATTGTACGTTATTAAATATTTAAGGTTTCAGTTTGTTGGCGGATGTATAAAAAGTTGAGCCCTTTCTTTCTCTTTTTAGTTTTTTTAAAATTCTTTTGTCAAGAGAGTTTCCTCCATAATCATATAGGATTTTTAGATGTTCACGGTGATCATTGCACGACCACCATCTACATACATTTCATGTTTTTTTTTTTTTTGCAATTCAATATACATGAGAATTTCATCTCAATTTCCTTTTGTGCATCTCTTTTTGGTTTATTAGTTTAAACCTTTGACTGACCTTAATCTTTTTGTTTAGTAAAGTTTACTACAGATTTACACCCTTATGACACCGTATGTCACGATACTACACGTATCAACACTATTGAAAGTGGTATGAACTTTTTTCAAATGGCAAAGTGGTAACTCATGGATATCATGGCATGATACAAATGACATGTATACATGATATATATCAATGTCATAGATGCAATGCACATGCATGCATGAATTCTCATAGCACGTCATAGATGATATGAGTTGACATGTCATATTATACATACATTTTTGTGCCATGTCATGTTCCATGAAACTTTTTTACATGTTTATTTGACTGTTACACAAACTGTCAAAACTCGAAACCTTGGATGAAACCACTAAAAGCTGATGTTGTGTTAAAATAAAGGTAACAATCCTCCATCATTAGCTGATTTGTGACAGAGGAGTCCTTTTTAGCATTAGGTCTTCTTTTTCATTCCTGTTTTGATAGTTTTGGTGTCTCTCTCGTGTGTTTACATTTGCTTGGACATACCTTGTACTTATTGGGGATGGATTTTCATCTTTATATATATATATAAAGGTTTCTCTTCTTTTTGACTTGTTCACAAGGTCATACTCTTGGCTCGCTTAAGGTCAACTTCCACTTATTGACACCAAAAACAAAAAGTACATCCTAAGAGGGGTCAAACCTTAAGGGAGGCTTGTGATTGCACATATTATGAAAGAAATTGTGCGAACATTCTGCTTACCCTACCATGAGTTGAGAGGACTCTGACGTACTATGGAACAAGCTGGTTCAACCAAGGAATGTATGTGTAGTAGTGCTCTGCTGAGCCAGATGCTGTTTTTGGAGGAGGTGGTGAGTGGCCCTACCACAGCCCGCTGTTGCACCTTAGTGTTCCATGGCATGGATTCATCACAAGTGGAACTGGCAAAACCAAAAGTGGAACCAGCAAATGACCACTTATATGCCACCTGTGAAAAAAACACATTTCCACGACTGCCCAGTGGCCCACAATTTGTACTTTCCCCGCCCAAATAGTTGGGGTTTTTATGCAAAAAGTTCAGAAACCCACTCACTATGTGAGAGGGGTTTCCGTTGTTTCTTGGGGTGCCCACCCATCAGCCTTCAATCTGAAGACACCCACCATACTCACAAATGCAAGTCACCTTACTTCAAAAACCGGTTGTACCATTGCAAAGATATTCTGACTTGGTCCATTTCACATTAACTCTCTTCACCTGAAACTGCCAGATGTGGGTTTTTTCAAAGTGGGTTGAGAAAATAGTGCATGCAATGAACATAAAAACCCTTCACCAATAATTTGACCAAATTAATTGTGGTTGGATATTGAGTGGCTGCAAGACAAAGAAACTTTAGGTGGCCTAAAAAAAAACACCAAAACCAGTTACAATGACTTAGAAAAGGATGAACCTTGGAGATGTTTCATGTGCTTGGCCATCCGGATTCTACTGCCATGCTCCTTGACTGTGTGGCAGCAAAGCTCGTGTGCTTGTTGGCCACCCAGAATCGACTGTCAGGCTCTTTCACTGTGAAGCATGATTCAAGGACCCACCATTGAAAGAACATCAGGGCACACAATCCCTAGATAATTCTAGATGTCGGGATAGAGAACAATTTGGTCCACTTTTCAGTGTGTTTTTTGTTTTTTTTTTTTCCCCCTTTCTCTCATGTTAGACCTACTGCTCAAAATATGACCAGAAACGACCAAAGGTCGTCTTATGGGTAAGGAAGATTCGTGGAGGAGCTAGAAGCACAAGAATACTACTAGGTAGTCAAAAAGACATTACTTACATAAGTCAGAGTTCACAACATTCTTTTGTTTTTTTCCCTTTCTTCTCTTGGTTTGTTAAACTTTCTTTTTTCATTATCTTTTTCTCTTTTTCACTAAACATATGGTTGAACATTTATTTATTTATTTATTTTTGGCTCTTCTCAAGTAAACATGTGACTTTCTCCCCAACATGATTTGGTTTTTTTTTTTTTTGGGCAATTTTTTTTACATAGTGTCAGTTGGGAGTATCCCAAGATAGATCTCATATTATATTTGGTGACTGGTTCCTAGAATCTATCTAAACATTTTTTAAATTAACCAAAAAAATTGCTACCAAACCCAAGGCAGTGGCGAAATGTGGCCCCCAAAAAGAAAAAATCAAAAAAGAAAATCAAAATCTGCCGATTTTTCATCTAAAAACAGTGAATCTAATATGGTACAATCGCTTTTCTATTTTACTTTTCGCATCTGTGCGAAATTTTGCACGAAAAAATAATGGCTTCTCCCCCAATCCTAAACTTAGGTTTTTTCCAATAATCTTTTTAGGAGTTTTTTAATGTAAAAAAAGTGGCAATTGTCCCTAGGAAGCTTCAGTCAAATCCGTGTTTTTAACCTTCTCTGATTTAAAACTCAATGTGAAGTACAAATTTCTAATTATCCTTTTATATTTTTTGACTAGGTACATATTGAAAACCAAATAGGTCTAAAAATTGGACAATTTTTACTTCTTTTTTTCTCATTTTTGTTGAATGAAACAAGCATTTAAATTTTGCTAGATTTTTCTTCACTTGGTGAAAACAAAAAATCCTGTGTGACTTACTCGTTCAAAGGATTTTTTTGGGAAAAAAAATGCACCAAAATCATCAGATCTCAAAGAAATATTTCAAAAATAAGCACTTCATATTTTAACAATCGATTCCAGCAAGTGGCCTAAAATAGGGCAAGATTCTTAAAAAAATTCCTTTAATTTCGCCATTTGGCGAAATGTCGCCAGAAAAAAGGAATTGAAAAAATTGGAATGGACACCGTTATACCTTTTTACCCCGCCCTTTTGAAACTTATTAACTTTTGCCACGCCACACAATAACGACTCCCTAAAAGTGTGAGACGACTCAGCCTTTTTTCTTTAAGAATTTAATTAATTAATTAATTTTTTTGGTTTTTTTTTTCGATTTTTCAAAATTGCCAAAAAGTGAGCTAAAAGTGGTAGTTTAACGTGAAATTTGATGTTTAGTGGTGGCGACAGTCGTCACGTGGTTCAGGAAGAGCCAGTATCATGGCGAGCGGTCCTGATGGGACTCTCATCCAAGGCGCAGCTGCGGTAGCAGCATCGTCAGACTCCTCCTCGTGCTGCGCTTCTTCCGCTTTCCCTTCGCTGTGCTTCTGCTTTCCTTCGAAGCTTCGGCTACCTCAAACATTTCTACTTCTTATTGTTGTTGTTCGACACGGCTTTTCAAAGGATTTTCTTAAGGACTTTCTCCAGCATCGTTATGTTATTTTATCTATTTGTTTTTTTCATTTTGCTTTCTCGTTATCTTCTGACGGAGCGAATTAAATCAAGCTGACTTCTTCTAATTCGGCATCCATTTCCGATTTTCCGATTTCCGATTTTTTCGGTTGTTTCTGCTTTGCTATTTGTTCATGCGCAGATTTTCCGTTTGAAAGAAGGAGGAAAAAGAAGACGAAAGAAGAAGAAGAAGAAGAAGCCCTTTGATTTGCTGATTCTTCAATTTGCTTTCTCGGCATCTGCTTCTGGTGTGGCTTCCGTTTCCGCTTTTGCGATTGTCGAGTTTCTCGGTTGTTTCTGCTTTGGTGTCTGTTTAGGCGTAGATTTTCCGTTTGAAATAAGAAGGAAGAAGACGAAAGAAAGAAAGAAGAAGACGAAGAAGAAGCTATTATGTTTGTTCATTCTTCATTTTGCTTTCTCGTCATCTGCTGACGGAGCGGACTAAATCAATCTTCTTCTCCTGGATTGGCTTCCGTTTCCGATTTCGGATTTTCGGTTGTTTGCGCATTTGGTGACTGGTTATGCGTAGATTTTCCGTTTGAAATAATAATAAGAAGTAGACAGAACCAGAAGAAAGAAGAAGAAGAAGAAGAAGAAGAAACTATTATGGACTCTGGCGCATGTTTCGTCGCGGCGAGTCAGTGTTCGAAGCATTTCGTCGGCTTGAGCGAGAACTTCCACTGCGGTAAATACTAATTCACATTTTGTGACTGCGATTCTCGTTTATTTTTTATATTCGGTGGGAAACCTGTTGGAGAATGCGCAATTTCTGTCTTCAGAATTGTGTGTGTGTGTGTGTTTTGCTGTGAGCACGTCCATGGAGATAGAGAAGACACCCGGGAAAAAGGAGAGTGTTTACTGATGTAGCGTTAAGCGATTTGTGTATGAATTCAGGCGGTCACGCGGTTCCGGGGCGCAGTTCCAACCATTTCAAGTCCTTGTCGAGCTCCATCACACTCTTCTCTCAGGTGATTGATTTTTTTCCCCAGCAGATGTACATAGCATGTGTGCGGATTTAGCAATTACGGACCTTCAGAAGAGTATGCAGTAATCGTTTTGACACTTCACAGGCATTCTCAGTGAACACAAAGTCTAAGTTTTCGGATTTGGCTACTTAAACAAGCACAATTGTGCAGGCAAGTGGGAGAAAAAATTGAATCAGCTTGATTTCAAGAGATTGATCATCTCGTTCCTTTTGATGGTTCTAGGGTTCGGCTGCACATCGAGCAGGTTTAGTTGTGGTAGCACCAGCTGAGCAGAACCAGGGACCATGGAGATCAAAGTCAGCTGCAGCATCCCCCACAATGTCAGTTAGGTGTGCAGCAGGCAAGGGTGCAATCAGTAATGGTGCTGCAGTAGATGAAGTGCTGATGGGTGCAACTAATGTTGCTCACAGTGGGAGTATCCAGGCATTACTAGCAGAAATCACACCTGTGGCAGATGAGAAGTTTTCCAACAATCGTCAACGCGATACAAACTCCCCTTCAGCTGGCTTTTCATCAATTAGTGAAGCTGTGGAGGCCATTCGACAAGGCAAGGTGGGGTGATGGGTCCCTTTTTTTTGTGAGTGCACTAATGGGTCATGTTCAAGTATGACCTGGTAGTTTGCAGACATTTTACCAGGGACTGACATTCTGTTTTCTCTCTTATCTATTTGCAACCGAACCTCTTTTGCTGTGCTGTTTTTATTTATCTCCATGTACTAATAGAGAAGTTTTATCTGGCTGGACCCAGTTTGTGGTGGTGGTAGATGATGAAGACAGAGAAAATGAAGGTGACTTGATTATGCCAGCTGATACGATGACACCAGAAGCCATGGCTTTCCTGGTACAACACAGCACAGGTATTGTGTGTGTTGGTATGAAGGGGGAGATGCTTGACCGTCTTCAAATACCTTTAATGGTTCCTGACAAGGACAATGAGGAAGCACTTCTCACTGCCTTCACTGTGACAGTGGTAAATTACTTACTTCATGCTCTATTTGCTATGGTTGCCACCATTTGAAAGGGAGCTATTGCACTGTCATTTCTTTCAGCTGTGGCTTGCTACTCTTTTGGCAGTGGAACATACATTTCCTAGCTGCGATTGTAATAGGGGTAGGAAGCCATGATATCTGACCTTCTTGCATGCTGCCCCATGAAACACTGTATTGACCTCAGAAGTTATCTGACCTCTCTAGCCTGTTGTGTTCTTGCTTCTTATTGAGAATTATTTTTTAAAAACCTGAGAATCTTGAATGACATCATGCTATGCTGATATCTGCACAGGATGTGAAGGCTGGAACATCCACAGGGGTATCAGCCAAGGATCGCTGCCTGACAGTCAGGGCTTTAGCTTCCTCAGATTCAATGCCCAATCATTTTCGAAGACCTGGACACATCTTCCCATTGAGATACCGAGAAGGTGGGAAAGTCTTTAGAATTGTTAGACTGAGGATACAATGTGCATGTAGTTTGGCTAGTGCAGAGATTCTTTTTGAGGACTGATGGTTATTCAATCAGCTGAATTATGGTTTTTTGCTTGCTTGAACTGCAACAAGCTGAGTCCTTTCCATGTATGCACAGGTGGTGTACTAAAGAGAGCTGGGCACACAGAAGCAGCAGTGGATCTAGCAGTCATGGCAGGTTTTGCACCAGCTGGGGTACTATGTGAGCTTATCAATAAGGATGGCAGCATGTCACGCTTGCCAGAGCTCAAGGAGTTTGCAAAGGCTCATAACTTGCCTCTGATTTCTATTGCTGACCTTATAAGGTGAAGTTTGTGTCCAGGTCACATTGCTTTTTGTTCTATGTGAATTGCCATATTTGGTTGTTATGGAACAGCACCAGTGGATGTACTGGAGGAATCTTTACTGGGAAAGTTATCCTCTGTCAGGGAAGGAAACTGAAGGTTGTCTGCTGGAATGCTACAGACATAAGCAAAAGAGTGCTAAGCTGGTGACAAGGACAGCAGTGGCACGGCTGCCCACCAAGTGGGGCAACTTTCGAGCATACAGCTATCGCTCAGAGCTTGATGGCATTGAACATGTTGCCATGGTCAAGGTATTCAGTTGGACCTTTGCTCAACATTGGGAATACCATGATCTTCTTATGATTGCTATTAGTTGGCTTCACAATCTGCTGGCAATGTTGTCCAAGATTGTACTCCACAATAACCCATTCTTGATGAGTATGTCCTCTGAAAGTTGAGATTTATATTCATTCTGCTAGATTTCACAATTTATTTTCATCTGCATTCAAGACATAACTGCAGAATTTAGTGTAGCTCAGTCATCACACCCGGCTCCAATATTCTCTGTATTGGAATGTCTACAAACCTAGGTTAATTTTGCCATGGTCGTGTCAACTCAGTTTATATGTGGATGCTCACAGGGTGACATTGGCAATGGGCTGGACGTGTTGGTGAGAATACATTCCGAATGCCTGACAGGAGATATTTTTGGCTCCTTTCGCTGTGACTGTGGCAACCAGTTGGCAGAAGCAATGACCCACATTGATAAAGTAGGGAGAGGGGTGGTTGTCTACTTGCGTGGACATGAAGGTCGTGGCATTGGTCTGGGACACAAGCTCCAAGCCTACAACTTGCAAGATACAGGTCTTGATACAGTGGAAGCCAATGTTGAACTCGGGCTGCCCATTGACTCACGGGAGTATGGCACTGGTGCTCAGGTATGCTGGCAAGGGATGCAAAGGAGCAACTGTGATGAAGGGGAGTTTGAGTCTTGGATATGACTAAGATGCATGTATCTTCCTTTATTCATGCTCACTGATGTGATGTGATTGACATCACTGATGCCCTGCTCAGTGATGAGGCAGACAGTAGTTTTGTTTGGAGGGAATGAAAATTTTCCATTAAGAGGCATTAGGAAAAGTATGAAGAGTTGAAGGGCATGCTAATGTGTCTGTTGTGTGGCAGATTTTGCAGGATTTGGGGGTTAAGACTATTAGTCTCATGACCAACAACCCAGCTAAGTATAGGGGTCTCAGAGGTTATGGCATGGCAGTTACTAGCCGAATACCAGTTATCACTCCAGTCACCAAAGAGAATCGACGGTACATGGAAACAAAGCGTACCAAGATGGGCCATTTATATGGATCAGATTTACTGGGTATCTTTAATGGTGGAGTCCTCAACAATGAGCTCAGTAACTGAAGACAGAAGATGAGCTCAGGCCTGACAGAAGACGAACAGGATTTTTGGAGTTATTGGTTGATTCAATTGAGTGGAGAATTTTTCCATCTTCCTGTGTTGAGGCCACAGAGCTCTATGGAGTTCATCAGTGCCTCCTGGTGAAGATGTGAAAAGCCAGTTCATGAGGGGTCATTCTTTTTGCATGTGCGCAACAGCATGACACTGATTGTGGAAGGTTAAGTCTTTACACTCCATCTTCAGTGTCAAATGTCAAAGCCTCTTAAAGCACAATTGGGCTTTGCAAATACTTGGGGCAGATTTTTGAGAACTTCATATACTGATTCTCCATCAGTGTTTTTAGTGTACAGTAGAAGATTTTCTTTGTTAATTAGTCCACAATTCATTGATGTCCTGGACAGTCTTCAAGATTTAAGAATTGCAAGCTGAAAGCAGATTAAATTCCATTGCTTTTTACTCTTTGGGGTTTGTGCTGAGGTGCTGGGCTTTTGTTTTTAGGGCATACTGTCTTGCTCTTTGGTGTCATCAGCATGTGACAACTGTCAGGAACTTAATGGATCCAGGAGGAAAACAATGCTACCTAGCTCTGGTGGACACACCAGACCCTTCGGCTGAAAATAGTCTTGGGATGGGTGATGGCCTGTCAAGATAACAACTGGCAAATGAACATAGAGCTCACTCCAAGAGGAGGTAAAATCCCCTCAGTGGTGCCAATGGAAGAGCTTGTCTCCAAGGGATGCTTTTGTGCTACAGAGCTCGGCATTGAAGGTTTGTTCTTTTTCACTGAACAGAGACAGTCTTGGTTAAGGGGATTGATCGTTCACCATTAGTGGATCTGGTTGCTTCTCCATTTAAGTTAGATTAATGTGTTCTGCACATATGGAAAGCCTTCCCATAAGTGAGATGCCTTCAAGACCAACATCAGAATTGGATTACTTACAGGAATCATCTCTGTTTTTTTTTTTTGGGCTGGTGTTTTGAAGGTAAGTAGTTTATTATGGTGCAATAATTTTATGTATCCCTTTCACTTGCTATTTAGTAAGCATACATTTGGTTTGATCCTTGAGGACAAAAGGGAAAGGTAGGATGTCCACTGCAAATTGATCAAGCGTGCGATGTGATTCAGCTTGACTACACAACCAGTGTATGTGGAGATTAGGCTTGGAATCTTACACCTGGATGGACCTTACTCTACTTAAAGAGGAGGAGGCATGACCACAAGCAATAGAATGCCTCAGTTAGAAGGTAATGATAGAAATGCCTGATGGTCTGAATGTTAGAATATTAGGATACTTTCATTGCATAAGAGTTGATTGGTGGTTTCAGATCCAATTCCATAGTAAGGTACCAACCTAAACTTTGAAACGAAGATTTGCGTAGCTCTAGAGCTCACTCAGCATGGACTGTAGCAGTGTGGATTTGTGGCAAAACTTTGTGGCAACTTCTGGGGTTCCATGGTAGGAGAAGAGCCTCCTGGATGGTTGTTTCTTTTGTCCTGACTACTGTTTTGGAGTAGAATTTGCATATTACAAGACACAATTTTTCAAATGCAAATGAGATCATATTTTGCACAATTACAAAGACCTGCAATCAAGGACTCCTTTCAATGTATGCAAAATGTAATATAGGAAATGACTCCAAAATGTATGCATGAATGGAATATAAGCGAACCTTGAACTCAGGCAAAAATATAATTTTGGCCGTGGGTATTATTGTAAAGGTCATTTGATCAGCACAATATACCAATCCAAATATATATTCAATTTTCTCATTTGATTGGTTTAATAATAATTAAACCAAGAAGAAGCCAGTTACATCATGAAATTAATTAACTCGGACATTACTTTTGTTGCTGTTTTGTATGTGGTCACATCAACCCTATTTGGACTCAATACAGAAGATCATATGTTTTCTGATAAATGTCCAAGAAAAAACAAAACAAAACAAAACATCATTACTTTAGTGCCTGGCAGCTTCAACAATAATTATATTACTTTCAGAAATGTTGAAATTTTAAAAATAAAATGAAGAACATAAATTTGGGAGGAAAATATTGAATCTTCAAAATGCAGACGCAGAAGGCATTCCCATCAGTACAGTGGACAATATGACTTCTTTAGTGTTTGCCATTTTGGACAATATGACTTCCTTAATGTTCGCCATTTTGGCTTGCTCTACAATTTTTGTATTGGATAAAAGCCTTATGGGGAGGGCATTCTCAGAATAAGGGGCCCATGGGAGGTGGAGCCGAAGGTGGCACCTTATTCTGAGTATCCCGTCCCCCAATTGCTTTACCTTTGGCATAAAGCACAGCTATTGAACATTCTAAATCTGAAAAGTTCCTCACCTGAAAGGATGAACTTTCATGGTTATAAGGTGCCCTTGAGTACACCCTGGAAATGACAGTAGTGCTTTACATGCTGGGGAAAGCATTGGCAGCAAGGCATTATACCCACTGACCTAGGGCTCCACCTAAACCCTAAACCCTGCTGCCCTTGGCATAAATCCAAGAGTGGAAATCATACAATTTGGAATGTGATGTGAAGTGTAAACTCCCTTTGAGTGTTGGCATAACACATCTATATGAAACTACATATACCACTCAAGATTACCCACAACTGTAGATGCATCCTCAAAAGTAATCCATCCATGAACCCCACATTCCATTGACACCTTTTACTTGTGTGGCAAATGGTTGTACCCAAAGGTTTAAATTTATGGTACCTACGTTTCTTTTTGGTCATTAGTTCAATTAAGAAATTGTATTATAGTTGGGCTAATGCATGTAGGTATAGGAAGGCACTTCACTTTCAATAAATTTTAATTGAATGAATTTTCACCATATAAAGTTATTGCCTCCAAAAGCTTTTGAAAAGTATTTGACTCCCTAAGTCTTGCAATGGACACAATCAGGTGGTGCAATCTTTTTGCCAAGGTTTGAACCATGGTACCCACATGGTTCATGCTCACCAATTAACATTGTTATTATAATTGCATTGTTTACTATAAATAACATGAATATTGCTGCATATTGGTGAATTGAGCCCACAACCACTTGCAAGGTCATGTACATCTCAACGAATTTGGGCTAGTGGCACATGAGACATATGTAGTTTCAACAAGACAAAATCTTTGGCCAAAAGTGACCTCCTATGATAATAAACACCAAAACTATGTTACAGCCCACCTCCAAATGGAAGGAATACCTTTAATGACACTCAATGAAAAAGGGTATTTTATCACCCTTGTTTTATGAAATTTATGTCACATTTTATTCTTAGAAGTATATTTCATATATACTTATATAATAGTCATGCAACAAAAAAAACTCAACAAATGATCAATGAAATTGGATGATTGTGTTTACCAAAAACCATTGTTTAGGGATATAGTATACATAATTAAATATCATGGACTTACTTCCATGAAACACCATGTATAATACCATATTTTTTCATGAATGTCGAATCATCCGAAAATTTTAGTACATGCACTTTAAAGATAGCAAAACATTTTGTTGCAATATTGACTATTGTGTTATGGCATTTTAATCTCCCAAAGATTTCAAAGAAATTCAAACAACATCCATTTGTTCCAAATGAATAGTTTCAACAAGTTAAAGGCATGTAAAAGAGGATCAAATCATTGGTTTTTTTTGTTGTTGACAATATTTTGGTCATTTTCCATACCTAAATATAATCTTATTGTAAAATATATATTTTATAGTTTTTATCCAACAACCAATGTATGGGACCTTATTATTTTATTCATGTACCTATTTTGTAAATTTAAGGAAAAGTGTCCCCCAACTATATGATGATGATAAGAGAATTTATTTTATAGTTGAGATTTCAAACTACAATTAGAAAATCTTCATCATGGGAATGTCAAGAATTTATGGACAATTTGATGACTAGCATTCATGCAACTACACAACATCCAACCTTTTGGGTAAGCTCACCTTGGCATAACTAAAAATGAAATACATGCATGGATGCAAGTGTTGAATCATCCACAAATGTGATATTTGGTCATATTAATAGTTTATCCATTTGTTGCAATTGCACAATAGGCAAACTTTAGATGGGTATTTTGCTTCACCATTTCCCGATTATCTAATTGAAGGATATGTTAATAAATACATATGGTATCTTGAAAAATAGTAGTCTTATCACATGATCTTACCATGTTCAGTTGCATTGATCCCAACTTCAACTATGTTTTAAATAAATAAAAAAGTGAATAAATTTTAAGTATCAAAATTTGATGCAAAAAAATAAAAATTAAAATTATGGTAGTTAAATATGTGCATATTAAAAAAAACTAATAATTAAGGCAAGGAAAAAAAATACTTCACATAGTCCCCTCTTCTTTCCTCCTACTCTTAATCATCAAAATACCTTGTTTGACTTAAATAATGTAACATTTTAACATTTAGTGTCTTCCTTGGAAGTACATTATTGTACATAACATATTAAAAATAATTGTTGGGATTATTTTCATTCAGGATAACAAATTTGACACCTTTTTAAAAATAAAAATGTGACAACAAATTGGTTACACATCAACCTTGCATTACAAGGAATTGTGACAAAAATTCAACAAATGATAGTTAATTAAATGAGGTATGTATATGTTTCCACAAGGTGTGGGCTACATTTTTGCTTATTGGGCTTTCCATTATACTATCTTCTTGTCTTCAATTGAAGTTCAAATTTTGCCAATGTACATGAAGAATGTAAATTATTTCAAACAAAAAAAAAAACTACTTAATGTTCAACATGGCTTTACATTGGCACAATATTGCCACATGATAAATTTCCAATGGTGACATTGTTGGCAATTTATAATAAATGAGAAAGTAGGTATCAAAACAAATAAATATAAACATAGGTCCACATAAGTTCCAAACTTGTGAGTTACCCCCATTTTCATATAATATTCTTACACCAAATGCAAAAAAATGAAATATCTTGAAATGTAAACCACTAAAGAAACATTAAATACATATGCATTGACTTTCTAGATAACACATCAAAACATCTAGATGATCGTATTTTACATCAATAACATTACAAATTATCATGGATGCCAAGCCTATAACAAGTTGTCAAAATAGTTGATAGGTTAAAATTCCTTTGCTAAGAAATCTATGCACAACACTCCCACTCAACAAGTTGTCAAGGTATATCACATACTTAATTTTTCTATTCACATTTTAAAAATGTTTGTGTTTGCTACTATAAAAAAGGTCAAAATATTTTCAATGATATTTTTGGTGTTACAAGATACCAACTTGACAATGTTTTCACAATCTTCTTTCACACCTAAATGCCATTGAATTTCAATTTGTACCATGTCATGTGAAGATGAATTGTACCATAGTTATGTTATACACGAATAAAACCTTAGATGTCATCACATAGACATTGAACTAGTCTAGAAATGACAGATATGAACATAACTTGACATTAAGAAACATGTATTGTAATTTGAAATGCAATTTAAGCTTCAATATAATACAACAATCATGGATTTTTTGTTTTTGTTTTAATTCACAATTGACATTGTCAACATGAATGTGCAACAATTTTAGCCCAATGTATATTACAAAAGTTATACTAACTAGTGTTTTTTCAAGCATCTTTAAGTCATAACTTTGTTAAATATTCTTCACAATGTACATTTTGATCATAACTATGATACTTGCATCAAAAAAAGTGTTTTAGCAATTGTCTTTAATGAAATATACTTGGTAAATTTCAATATTTTTTTCTTTTCACATGATGACTTAGAAAAAATTATAATAAAACATAATCATAACCCACACATGAGTATCATGAATGTTGTTTTATCCATTGAAGTGGTAATTTTGCCAAGTACTTTAATGATGTGCATCAAGCCCATAGCTATAAGGCTTCCATAAAAAAAATTGTTTTAGCTCAAAGCTTTTTAATGAAATACACTTGGCATGTTTTGATATTATTCCATTCACACAGTGGCTTTGAAAAAAATCTAACATAACACAATCTTAACCAACATAAGCATTGTGAATGTCTTTAAATCACAAAATGGAGTCAATTGAATTTTTTAGACAACAAAAAAAAAAGTTTCAATACAACCTAATGGGGTTGCTTAGGATTAACAAAAATGAGTTCATCACTCCCATTACTTGTGCAATGTTTAATTTACAACTCTTGCATACATGAAAATTTCCACAATAACTTAAATTACTTGTGCCTTCGTTACTTCTACATCTTGAAATGGAACTATATAAAACATTTTAAATTTATCACAAAATCAAACTTTTGTTTTAATTGAACTTCCAAAATATTCATGATAATTTTAATATTCTTTAATCTTTAAAAATAAATATTTATTGTATGCATTAATATTGAATCTCTAGTTTATTCATTCATCTAACTTGTGACCCTAACTTTGGTTGGTGATTAACTCTTGAGAATGACAAGGAAATGTCCTTATCAATGACATGACCCAAATTTATGTGATCTAATGCTTAGGATTGAAAGGGAAGTGCTTTCAAAACCCATAAGTTTCACTTTCAATTTGGGAGTTGAGACTTTCCAATCAAGTCATGAATATCTTGTCAAGGTATGGAGGGATTCAAACCTTCTATGAATCAAATAATCTTTGACTCATTGAAAAGGTTTTAAAAGGGCTATAAAAAATATGGATTTTTATTCCCAAAATAAAAACTTAAAGGTTTTAAAGAGTTGTTTTCTTGAAATGTTATTTTAAAAAGTCAAAATTACGTAAATCATCAAAAATAGCCTTAACCTTTCAAATGTCAATTTGGAAAATTTGGAAAGATAAATGATATCCAATTAATCAGCTTGACATAAAGTTAGAAACCTCTTCACAAAAGATCCAAGATGGCTTATTCACATGTTCAATTTGGTTAAATTTCCTATAAACTATCAACCCCCAATGTCAAGTAATTGTTCACATTAAAGAAAAGGACTTCCAAACTTTTGAGAAAAAATAAATTAAAGGAGATGTGAAATATATTATAGGGAGAATATCAATGTGGTGAAGTTTGTATGAATCTATTATGAGTTTATGACTTGATTATGACCCCAATTGCACTCAATGCCTTCTTTATTCACAACAACACATTTTGGATTTTGTGACCAGTTTAAAAAATGACTATTGTCTTTTTCAACAATGTTTATAATTATTTGGTCATAAAAATTACTATGTAGTTATGAAAGACATCAAGATGCCATGTGGCATCATGCTTTTGTGACTATAATCAATATTACAACTTGTTCAATTTTTAGGTAAATATATTATTATTATTGAATTTGTATTAATATATTTGAATGATTTAAAACAAAGACTTCAAAAATACCATTTACTTTTGTGACTAATAGTAACTAATAACGACTCAATTTAATGATGATGATGTGGCATGACATGTGTCGACAAGGTGTTACAACTAATAGGTAACCTCATGATTCATGGCATTAATTTCAATAAATTGCATTTATTGATTGGTCAAAAGTGTTCATAATGTCAAAACATGTATTTTATGACTTGTCTTATGCAATTACAATGTCCAACATGATCAAAGAAACAATTCAAAATGACACACCCCCAAACTCCTTGATGGATTCAACTACAAGTCCAAAATGTGAAAACATTGAAAAGATAAAGAGTTAGGGCATGTTCCTTAGCTTGTAGCACTTTGGGGTAGAGAGGCGTAATGGAGCTCCAGGATGGGGACTATGAAGAGTGACAAGCAATTCAATTATTCACACGGACCTACACAAACCAAACACAAGTTGGTTAGTACGTAGTTGTAACACATTTGGTGCACGGATGAACCACGAGCAAACACAGACTCACAAGACCCACCACGACCTGAACTTGGGGGAAGTCACCACCTTCCCCCTTATAGTATTTTCTGTGCCTAACCATGGGACCATGCACCCTAATGTCATTTTGTCCCAGGACTCCCAAGTTGGAGTCTTGAAATTTTTTAAATTGGGATTCTTACAATTTTGTAAGCCCATAACTTTATGTTCAAACTTCCGATTAAGGTGAGTTTTCAAGCAAAGTTGTAGCCTTAGTTGAGAGCTTTTAAACGGTATGTGGCATGCCACCTTCACTTAAAGAAATTAAGCGATTCCTTACTTTTAGTGGTCGGAAGTCAAATTGACAATTTGACTTTTGACCCTTTTTTTGGCCATGAATTATGTTTTGAGTACCCAAATGAGTCATGTAAGCCCATTTTAGACATCTAAGTTCTAAGAACTTTCCAATGATATAAAGAAGTCTTCAATCCAATGAATTTTGGCCCCTAAAATCGCCTTCTAAAGATTTGGGAATCCATCGAGACTCCAACTCCCAAAGTGAGAGCTCATTTGGGAGTGTGGGGGATCATTCCCTCACACTTTCATACATTCTTGAGAGCATGAAATGTGATTCCCATGCTTCACTCTCGGCTCGCACCTTTACCAACCCTTACCTTAGTCGCGAGCCCAAAGTTAAGGTTACAACATAAAATGTTTTTTGCAATTAGTAATCAACCTTATGATTCATGCAATTAACAAAAATGACTAAAAAAACAATTACAATCACATAGGACCAATCATTTTATTAAACAAGTTTAGTTTATAATTTTATCACAATTTAACTAGATTTAACCATCTATTGCTTCAACTTGAACTTTATTTAAAATTTTCCACTTGTAACCAAATATAACTTAAATATTCAAATTTAGCTTAATTTATCATTATTTAACCATGTTTAGCATAAAAATTATGTTTAATTTCATTTATGTTTGTTTAGCCATGTTTAGCCTAAATCATTATTTTAAATATAAATTATATTAATTTAGTTATACATCAACAATTTTCAACCATGTTTAGCCTAAATAATTATGTTTAAAGGTGTTTAACCATGTTAAACCAAAGTAATTGTGTTTAACCATGTTTAATTGAAATAAATGTGTTTAAAAGTTTTTAACCATGTTTAACCTAAGTAATTGTGTTTAGCTTTATTTATGTTTGTTTAGTCACGTTTAGTTTAAGTGGTTGTGTTTAATTTCATTTATATATTAATTTAGCCATGTGTTTGGTCTAGGTGATTGTTTTTAATTAAAATTATTATGTTTAGCCATGTTTAGATTAGGTCTACTCTATATTAGCCTAGGTCTAACCTAGCTAAATTTACCCTAGTTTAATCAAAGTCTAACTTAGAGCCTAAGTAATCCTAATTAGGCTAAACAAAGTTAATTTATTTTTAACATCAGGAGGTGTACGTTAACCTATGTTAAGTTGGTAGGTAGTAGGTAGGTTGACCTATTTCAACAATTCAACCTAAAGTGGCCTAATTTAATTTGAGGCTAAAATTTTTAATCTTTATAATTTTGTGCTTAATAAACTTAATATATAAAAATGTGTTAGTGCAATGGATGGGAACTTGAACCTCAAAGTGAAAGTTGAGGGGTTCAAATCCTTGTTCTTGCAATTTATGATACATAAACCACTTAACATAAGTTAAATAACTTAGTTTAGGTTAAGAGGCCAAGGTTTGTTTTAATTTAAACCACCTAGCTTAGGTTAAATAACCTAGGTTACTTAAGTTAAATTAGGTTAAGTTGGCTAGGTTAGCTACCTAGGCTAGGTTAGGTTGACTTTTGTTCATGTTTGATGACTTATAATTGAACATGATGTGTTTATAGATTTTTAACACACGTCATCCATTTATCAAGGAGTTTTTTAATAAAACGACTAGGTTGACATGACACACATTTTACACATCAAATTAAGGTCAATGATGACATGACATTTCAATATTATAAGAAAAATTTAAAAATCTAATTGAGAAAATAATTGAGCTTTGCAACTATATGTCTTTTGCAACTAAATGGGTGAAACGACATGGGTTGAACAACTCAATAATCACTAGTCACAAATGTCATTTCTAATTAATACATAGTCATACAAGCAACTTGCAAAACTCAAAATGTGTTATTGTGACCTAATCATGTGATTGAAATGAATTAGGGTTGTTTATAAAGAGTGTCAACTCATCCTAGCCATTTTTGTCTCCGTTTCATGGTCACATAGAGTGAAAAAATATTCTTAGGTGTCAAATTTGATTGCTACAAAATTGGAAATTATCATTAATACCATTCAAAATATACTTACATATATTTTCATCTTTAAATAAGCTTATGTATTTATCATTGCCAAATTTTATCATATTTATCAATAATTAAATAAATATTGGCATTCATCCCATTTGTTATCAAGTAGCAAAATAACATCCTTTGCAAGGAACACCCAAGAAAAAAAAATGGCTTCCTTATAATGAACCTTATGTTTTATTAGATACCCATTTGCATTATACTTGCCTTTGAACATTAATTTTCCATCAACAAGATAACAAGTTACAACCAAATGATAGGTAAAAAAAAATCCAAATCATATTTTGAAAAACCTTAATTTCTTAATTAAGAACTTATTAAAGAATCATCAATGAAGGTCATGGTGTATTTTACCTCTATATGATACTTAGGTGGCATAGGATTGCACAAGTTCATATGTACAAAATTATAATTTTTGTGCTTGAAAATGTCCATTTGTAGGCTTGTAGGGTTGTAATGATCTTTGGTGTACACAAACCCATCACACAAAATCATGACATGATTTCATTCAAATCCATGCCATCAAAAAAAGTGTTAACCTTCAATATTTCTTGTATTATTTCATTTGATGTTTAGAAAAATCCTTTTCAAAAATAATATTATTCATTGATATTATGAAATATGTATATTTTATATGGAAAATAGTGTTTTACCAAAATAAATTTTGTGTCCCAAATCAAATTCTTGACAATATGAAAAGGTTTCCTTCTTGAACATATCATAAATAGACTTCCTTGAAATCTCCTTCCAAACTTCTAAAATGTGTTATGCCATCGATGATATAAACTTCTTGATCTCCACCAATGTTTTAGCTTTCTTTCTTTTGTCATATATATTCCTACAATAATTTAATGTGATTAAATCCATTAATAATTTGGAAATTGAATAAACTCTAAATCAAAAAAGAAAATGATTTATTCAAATACTAGTGTAAGCCACATGTTCATAAAAAACATGTTGATTTAATATTGGGCACTTGATCAAATAATGTCCAAAGCTTATCAACATATTGGACACAAGTGTTGAAAATTAAAGTTCAATTAGTTAATCTTCATTAGTTACTTACTAGGAACAAGTGAGTTGGTTAGTTTGGTGATTATTTTTCTATTTAGTTTAGTTTGTTTTTTTTGGAGTTTATATTTGAATCTTTTTTTTTCATTGTTGCAAGTTGATGTGTTTTGGGTGTGCAAGAACCTTGGTGTGTTTTTGATTTTATGTTTCATGTTTGTGAGCATGTTATTTTGATGTTTTTAGTTTTTTTGCAATAAAATCATTTATATTCTTCATTTGATTTTTTATTTGTTAACATGGTATTACAGCTGAGGATTTTTTGTAAAAAGGTTGAAGGAGATTTAGAGTTAAATTTTTTTTAGGTTAGAGCTTGAAAGTGTCTAGTTTTTCCATAAGAGTTTGTCAAGGGCAATTAGAGGAGAAGAGAGGAAAAGAAAAAGTGTGAAGAAAAATATAAAAAAAAGGAATGAATATTTACAAGATCAAAGGTTATGAAGGTTAGATTGTTTAAATATAGGTCTTGACCTACACGTCCAAGGATCTTGAAGTGAAACTAGAGGGATTATAGAAGAATATAGAGCATTTCCATTCCCAAAATTTTAGAAAAATGAATGTGTTTTGTGAGAGATACGGGGTTTCGAATATTTTGGCCCAAAGTTGACTTTTTTTATCACATCAATTTCATTTTACCTTTTTTGGTTCTTTTTTTAAATTTGAGGGCTTATAATGCATAAGAGGATAGATGTGCCATTTTTTTAAAAATTCAAATTATTGGATGTGTATTGAAAAAAATATGAAGATTTGAAATTTTGGTATTAGACTAAAGGTCAATTTCTTTCAAAAGTGATATTTTCTTTTGTCCATCATCAATAGGGCTGAGACTTTTAAGAAATGTGAAAGGTGTTTATTTGATATGTTTATTAAAGTTTCAACATGTTTGTAGTTATTGAGAACAAATTAAAAGTCATTTTGTGTTTGGGTTTTAATTTGAGGTTGATTTGAAAAAATCACTATGAGAAATCGCATCTGTCGAAACCACATTACCTTGCAACTAAAACTCAAAAAACAACTCACATACAACTATTATGCAACTATCCTTTGGGTATTACAACTATTGTACACCTATCCCTTTAAAAATATGGTGTATTAATAAATAAATTATCACATCAAAAAATTAGTTAGTTATATTATAGTTATAAGTGAATTGAAAATGGGTATTCTATATGATAATCTATACACATTGTATATACATATGTAATCAACCATGTTTGATTTTTTACGGAGTTGCGTTGTAGTTGCATGTGACAACTACTTTAGAACTATTATAAATTTGTTACTAAAACAACAATTATGTTATAATTAGTGTACAATGCACATACATGCGATTATGCCACATGTTCACATCTTCACCACCCATTATGGGATACATTTGCAACAAAATTTCAATTATGATTCCCATTGATACGATTAGTATGGCCACTAGTGTGTCACTACTAAAGTGTTATTGTTCAACTATGTTATGACTATAAAATAACTATTTAACTCAATAATGATACATATTCATCAATTATTTATATCTTCATCATATGTGTTTCATTTTGAATGATTTAAAATGTTATGGGAACACTACCTCAAGTTCTAGAAATCATTTTTCAGGTGCAAAGGAAAATGAATAATGAAAAAATAACAATAAAAGAATTAAGGTTTCCAACTTACAAAACATTTTTTTTTTCTTTGGACCCCTCCTACATTCAAACCTCATAACTTTCTTGTTTCTCATTCATTTTAAACGATTTGAAGTGTTATAAGAGTGCCACCTAAGTTCTACAAATTATTTTTGAGTTTTAACAACAATAAAACAACATATAAGGAATTTTGTGGGTGTTTGGGAACCGGCCTTTGTAGCATTTGGTGGTTTATTTTTTGAATTCATAACCCCTCTATTTTGAGGAACCATATTTTTTTCAATTATATTCCATTTTTGACAATCTTTAGTGCATTAGACACAACAATAGGAGGGGTTCAAGTTTTGTTTAGATGCCAAAAATAATGGAGCCCCCCCTTGGATCTGGCTTACCTTGAACGCTTAAATGTTATAATTGTTACTATTGCAACTAATGAACAACTAAAAGATTTAACCCATATGTTTTGTCTTTGAATCCCATGTTACAAACTATATAAAAAGATTTGTTCTCTTATGTTTTCACATTAGAACACATGTGCCATTTTGGGATGAGATGAAAAAAAATAAACCTAAAAGCAAAACATAAAATATAAAATAAAATTTCATGGTTATTCTTTAGTGCATTGAGTCTTATGCACATAGGTAGGTAAGTAGGTAGGTTTTACTTTTCTACCTAGGTAGGTAGGTAGGTCTTAAGACCTACTAACCTACCTACCTATGGTTATGTATGACCTACCTAGCTACTATTTTTTTTTTAATTCCAAAATATGCCATGTGGCAAATTTTTTTATTATGCCACTTCTAATATCAAATCATCATTAACAATCATAATGGATAACGGAAATCAATATTTCAAAATTTTTAATCTCTGAAAATCTTCATAATGCCGCATGTTTGATTTTAATAGATGGATGACAATTAATGACATTAGCATGACATCATGGTGTAGTTATTATGGAGCTGAATAACAGTTGAAACTGAGTTGTTTTGACTGAGTTGCAATTGAGTTGTAATGAATTGCACCATATATACGATAAGTTGCAACTCATGCAACTCATGCAACTTGTCCATTAAAATTCGTGGTGTACAAATACAATGAGTTACAAATGTCCATTGTAAGTCAAAAATTGAGTTGGAAGGCTAGTTGCAAAACACCCTTTTTTTCATAATGGATGTCAAAATCCTTGTCTTGAAAAATCCAAATGATCTAAAATTTTGAAGGTTGATAGTAGATATATACTATCATGTTGCAACCAAGTTTGAAGTTGATTTAAGTTAATATGTGAGTGATGGAGGCCTAAGAAGTTGTTAATGGTGAAAACTTAAGTTGAAGAGTTTTTCAAAACAAATCTTTGCAAATGGAGCCATTACAAGAGGAGTACAAGGGAAGGAGTATGGATTTGGTGGAATAATGAAACTTCATCTTGAAGAATTGCATACCAAAATATGTTATGAATTCATTTACTTAATAACTATGAGATAATATATGAAATATATATATGTATCTTAAATCAATGTATAATGTAAATTTCCATATAATATTTAAGCCATGTACACATATATACTTTAACCAAATGTTTTCATCCAATACCTTAACCTTAAACCTAAAAAACCATGAAAAAATTAAAAAACAAATTTGAAACAAATTTTTTGTGGAAATTTGAAAAGAATTATTAATGTTGTTTTAAAAAGTGACATACAACCTTTCTCAAATGATTGAAAGATTGGACAATAATCATTTCATAATAACCCTTGCCCATCAAAAAGTTCATCATCTTAAATTATTGTCCAATCTTTCAATCATAATTTTTTGATGGGCAAGGGTTATTACGAACTTATAACTTGGTGATGAACAAGAACCCACACTCCCAATAAATCCCACACCACAACAAATCTGGGCATGGAGAAACCAAGAAAATTTTGCATTGATTTTTTGTGAATGTGTTTGATTCCATGATTATGCATATATAAAATGCAAAAATCACCCAAGCAATCTTGGGACACATTAATGAAAATATATAACATTAATACACAAATTCATAAAATGAAATTCAAGCGAAAGTTGCATAACTTGTAGAAAAACAAGTTGAACATTAATGATTATTCTACGAAGGTGAAAAATCTTGCATATTTTTTGCATATATTGGAGCCCTTTTAAATGATGATGATTTAGTGGTTATGAATTGAATGGTTTTGAAAAATACTATAGCTAATTCCAAACTTCAATTGCAATTCAAGAATCACTTCCCAATTTTCAAGAATTGAAAGCCTTTTCTTATAAGTGAGGAGATGAAAATTGTTGATAGTTCATCTAATGAAGGATCAAAAGAAATTATTTTTTATTCAAAATATTAATAGAGGCAAAGTGGTAGAACACCATTTTGAGGTTGTGGTGAAGGCCAACATGGAAAACATGGTGAACATTAGCAACAACAAAAAAAATTCCCATATAGGTGGATGAAGAAGCCTTAAAAGAAGGGGGTCACGGTAGAAATCAACAAAGTCAACAATCAAACAATAGCTCAAATTGTTATTTTTATCATAAACTTGTACATGTGACAAATAATTATTACCAACATGAGCATGACATTAGGAACAAGGCAATCATGCATCAATAAACAATCAAAGCATGAACAATTCTTTGTGATGCAACATATGGTAAATTTGATGACAAGAATTTGATAACATCACATTTGGTATATGGATTCTAGAGCTTCAAATCACATGACTAACCATGGAGAGTGGTTTAAAAACATGAGGGATTTCAAATCACCATGGTTTGTGAAAATTTGTGATGGTACTATACACATCCGATTATAAAAGTTGACAATGTCATTGTCCATGCGAGATGGGTAAACAAAATATTTGAAGGATGTACTTCATGTTCTAACCATAATTAAAAAATTAATCTTAATAGGTTAGATGGTGGAGCATGGTTTACAAATAATATTCAATCTTGATAGATGTTTTGTGGGAGACATGGAAAACCAAGGTTAGTTGATAACAAAAGGGAAAATGAATGAAAAGATAGTTACCTTAGATGTGAACATACTTAAGGTGAATTCCATGATTTTTACACATTGAATAAAGTTATAGATATTGAAATTTGGCATAAAAGGATTGGCCATGTCAACTTACAACATTTTAAATTGATGCAAAACTAAAATTTTGTTAAAGGTCTTCCCAAATTTGGGATGTAAAAGGTGATGCCAAAGTTACATGAAACATGCCAAGTAGGAAAACAAGTTAGACATTCATTCCCAACTTAAATAATTCATGTGAGTTTGAGACCTTTAGAAGCAATCCATTCAAATGTGTGGACCACAAAGACCAAATTCATTGGAGGATGTAAGTATTATGTCAACTTCATTGATGACCACACAAAAAAGGTGTCGGTTTATATCATGAAACACAAAGGTGAAATGTTTCAACATTTCTTGAATTTTAAAACAATGGTTAAGAAGGAGAAAGACATGAACATCAAATGCCTAAGGTTTAATGGAAGGGGAAAATAATTTTCAAATGAATTCAATGAGTACTAAAAGGAACAAAACCTTCAGAGGAAATACTCGCATAGTTATTCCCCTATATAAAATGGAGTTGATGAAAGGAAAATACACATATTTTAAAAACAACATGTGTCATGTTGAATGATAAGAACTTGTTAGATTACTTTTGGGCAAAAGTGATAGTAATTGCAATTTACATCATGAATCAAACACCCATTATTGTGATTCATGGCATGACACTTAAAGAAAAATTCGCACTTTAAAATGTTTGGTTGTCTTGCATATGTGTATGTTCTTGATGAAAAGAAAACATAACTAGACTCAAAAACAAAAAAAAAATGCATCTTCATTGGATACTTCTTGGAATAGAAGGGGAATAGATGTTTCAACCTTTGCACTCAAAAGTTACCAGTGAATAAAAATGTTGTTTTTGATGAGACGAGTAATTGGTATTCACTAGTGAAGGTAGTAGAAAATGAAGAGGCTAGGAAAGGTGATGTTTCATCAAATGCAAAACTTGAATCACAATTGATTAGTGGACCATGATAATCTTCCATTAATGGGCCTAATACTACACCATGGAAAGGAAGATTGAGATCTTTAAGCATTATTGATCATGGTGGTGCTTAAACATGTGGAAATTTTCATGTGCATGATGAGTCTAACAATTCAAAAAAAAACATGGGTGAAAGATCAAAAGTTCTTCCAATTATTACTAATTATGGAACTTGGAATGCCAAGAAGGGTGAAAACATATTAACCCCTTGAAAATTTGTAGTCCCCCAAAATAATCTACGATGTGATGTCCATGCATTACCAAAAACATTTTGTAATATTTTTTTTGGCAATGTACAGACATCACATCTTGGATTTTTTAGCTTGTTTTAAATATATCTGATTAAATTTAGGCTTAAACTAGTCAACCATTTTTTTTAAATTTATAAAAAGTGAAAAATTTGAACATATGGAATATATTTGTGATAAAATAATGCATGTCATAAAATTTGAAAGATCGCATATATATTTCAAAATTAGGGATGTCATGGGTGGGTGAATTTTTTATGGTGAATGGTCTTGATATACATCAATTAAATGTAAAATCATTTAAAATTTTAAACTTTTTGGTTGAAACTCCATTAAATTTTTTGTTTTTTTGCATTTTTGAACAATAAATGCATAATAATATTTTTTTAATGGAAAAAACCTTAAAGAAGACCTCCTTAAGTTTAATATAAAGAAGGAAATTTTAACCTTACCATATGAAAGAGGAGAAGATTTTACAAATAAACATTGCATTAATTTTTCAATTTTCTTTTATTTGGTAATATTTCATGAACCATAAACATGAGGCCTAAACATAAGTTATATATTTTATGTACATTGATTTTACTTAATCCTTTTTCATTTAATAGTTGGATCAAAATTATTTTTGATTTAAAGTGAACTTTGAATTCCAAAATGTTGCCATGTAAAAATTTTAATGTTTTTTGTGTTTAGGATAGCCATTTGAGATGTCATCAAAAATTTAGTTTACTATGTACTATGATATTTGTTGTACATCACCTTTTTTGGTGAAAAGTGGGTCACATTTAATGTGCTTTCATCTAGAAAATCTTAAACACATTTAACAACAACAATGGAATATGGATATCCACATTAGTTAAATATCTTATACAAAGAGTACAAAGATCCACAGAAGTCAAAATTCATGTACAAAGGTTCACATATGATGGATTTGTAACTCCTCATTATGCATACATTGTGAAAGTTATACAATAAATATACCTAATTTTCTTTCAACAATGATTAGAAACCTTAAATGGATAATGCCATGGATGAACGAATGGTGGCATTAAATGCTAATGCCACTTGGAAATTGGTGACTTTACCCAAGGACAAGAAGGCAATTGGTTGCAAATGGGTGTACAATATCAAACACAATGTAGATGGATTTGACAATATGTACAAACAAGGTTGATTGCCAAAGGTTATGCCCAAACCTATGGCATAAACTATGAAAAGAATTATAGCCTAGTTGTTATGATGACGATATTAAAAACAATTGTTGTTATAGCAACATCAAAAGGATGGTCTTTACATTAAATGGATGTAAGGAATTTTTTTTCATGGAGATTTGTAAGAAAAAATGTGCATGGAACAACCATTAGGTTATGTGGACTAAACACATTTTAATTTGGTTTATGAATTGAAGAAACCTTGTATGACTCAAAGCAAGCACCTAAAGCTTGATCATGTACAAAATAGGTCAATATTTTCTCACAAATGGATTCCAAATATCCAATGCATGGGTGCAGTCACAATCCAACAAGCCAAAAAGGGCGTCAAACTACAAAGAAAAATAATCAAAATTGGATAAATATTAATGTTTTGCCATTTAAATTCATGGAAATCATGGCAAGTTGTTACTTTTTCATTCATATGAATGTCAAGGAATTCAAATCAAAAATCCATTTGATGAAATTTTAAGTTGAAGTCTGGATTTAGGACCTTTGAAAGTGAACACGTATGGCATTAGACATGAGTCAATTTTGCAAAGGATTATCAAAGGACTCATATAATAAAACACATTTGATGGGAAGAAAATTAAGAGGATAAAGACCTATTAACCACATTTGAAAAACACCCATACCATAAAATATGTAAAATTATAAAACTTTAAAAATTCAAAGAACTTTCCAAAATTGATCTAAAACTTTAAAATTTCAAAAGTCTTTTACCACACATAAATGGGGTAATTGTACATGATGAGTTGAAAAGAATTGTAGTTTATTGTACAAGAAAACATAAAAATGTATAAATAAATAAAATGGCTGTGATTTGAAATTATTATCATTTAAAAAGATGAAACACTAAATTTACAAGGAATTAGGACACTTCCAAAAATTCATATTTATTAAGAAATGATAAACAAAAAAAATGTCATGTACTTGGACAACTATAAACATTTATTATAACAAGTTGCCAAAAAACAAAATTCCAAAATTCATTCATATGAAAAAAAAAATTTGGGAAAAAAAAACATGTTTTCTAAAGTAATCATGTTGGCTCATTGTATCTCATTTGCACCCACATTTTTTTCGTTTTATGTGAAGAAGACAACCACGAAATAATGGTCATAATCATTTATGTTGATGACTAGATTGTCATGGGAGATAATGATGTAAACATCTTTGATTTGAAATTTTTTTAAAAGTAGAAGTTTGAAATGAAGGACTTGGGAAAGTTGCATTACTTTTTTAACATCAAGGTGATCAAATACCCAAAAAGGAGAAGGCTATTATACATGCAATATGCTTTGAACGAGTTGTCTAAGTATGGGATGACATGTTGTAAACATATATCGATTTCATTAGAGCTAAATGTGAAATTGAATGCAAATGCAAGTTAGTTTATGAAGGGGATTGCACTATGCATAAATGCATAGTAGAGAATTTAATTTACATGATTATCACAAAGCCATATTTGGAGTGGTGAATCAATTCATGCAAACACAACAAAAACCACATTTGGATGTAGTGAGGCACATATTGGGGTACATTAAACACACCTTGTAGTGTGGAATTTTTTATGAGGCCAAAAATCATCTAGAGGTAAATGGGTATAATGATCTTGATTGGGTTGGCAACATTTCAAACAAGAGATCAACTAATGCTTTCATGTTTTTTTTTGGAATGGTGTTATTAGTTAGAATAAGAAAAAGTGACCAACAATTGTATTGTCAAGAACAAAGGTTAAATAAAAAGGTGTAATAATGGTTGCATGTGAAGCAATTTGGTTAAATGAAAACTATTTTTAGACTTGGAATAATTGGTGGATGTTACAATTGTCATCCATTATGATAAAATTAGTAACATACTACTTGTGAATCAAATTTATCATGTTAAAACAAAGCAGATTGAAGCGCATTATCATTTTGTGAAAAACAAGGTTTTAGCAAAGGAGATTAACTTTGTTCATGTGAATGTTAAAGATCAAATTGCAAACATTTTCACAAAGGTTTTAAGTATAGACAAATTGTTAAAATCTAGAAGCATGGTTGGTGTACTAGATCATATGTGGACTTGAGCTTGGGGAGTCTTGAAAATCCAAGCTTAATTATTTAAACTTCATTGATTATTTGACTAGGTGAAAATAATTTAGTTAGTTTGATGATTTTTTTTCCTTTGTTTAGTTTAGTTTATTTATTTTTGGTTTTGGTTTCTTGATTAAGTTTCTTAGTGTTAGTATTATGGATCTCTCTTTTCATTGTTGCAAGTTGATGTTTTATGGGTGCAACAAGAACCTTAATGTGTTTTTGATCCTATGTTCCATGTTTATGAGCATGTTATTTTACAATAAAACCATTTACATTTTGTATTTGATCTCCTATTTGTTAATGAGTTGGTTCAAACTTGTTACCCTAGAGATTTTATATTAATCTTACATCAGGTGTTGACTTCCAAAATATTTTGAAGTTCCAACCCCTAAAATCATTTCAAATATTTAATTATGGATTGTTGGGCACAAATTAACTTAACCTTATTTTGATTAGAACCATTTTGTTGGACAATCAAATTAATATCCAAAGTGGATATAAAAACATAGGAAGAGAGGAGAAGGTTTTGGGTAAACCTAAGGTTTAAGGTGGGATTAAGGATAACTTGGATCTTATCCCCCCAAGGCTAAGGGGAAAGGTGGCATGTATAAAATAGGAGGATTGAGTTTGCCATGGTAGGGTGGGATAATGTTTGCTTTATCTTGACCTTGGATTTATTATGCATAAGTTAAGGGGCAACAAAGGAGGATCAAGGTAACTTTTTAAATCCTTTTTAAATAGGTAATTAGGTCTAGTTTAAGGAGGTAGAGTAAATTGTGGCTTCCTTACCAAATTTATTTTGTTGACCTTTCTTGTTGTTTGAATGTGTTGAACACTTCATGAAAATTTTGGGATTAATGGTTGGGTATGATGTGAAAAAAATTGTGAGAGCTTGTGAGGTTGTTCATTCATGAAATAGGTGAGTTGTTTGTTCATGGAGTGAGTCCAAAGGGGAGTTTAAATGAAGAGTCAAGCTTCAAGGAACAAAGGAGGTGGTATGACTAGCAAGGGAGGTGGCAATCCAAGGTCTTTTCATGAGGAGAGCTATCCAAGGCAACAAGGAAGCAATGGGAAGGCAATCAAATAAGGTTTTGGTAGGAATGGAAAATGAGGAAGTAGGAGCAATGGGGGAGAAGGTAGAAAAAAGAAAGGAGACAAATTTTTAAAAAATATCATGACATAGTGCTTTTTATCTGGTGTAGGTTTTTTTTTTTGACTAGTTATCCTCTACGTAATAATTCGATTTCTTGCTTGAAGGGTTCTAAATTGTTTTTGAATACCTTCTTGCAAAATCTATTTTATTAGGGTTTGATGTTTGTGCATAGGATTCATGGAGGCTTCTTTGATATCATTTTTCTAGACTTGGAAAGATGTTATAGCTAAAGCAAAATTTGCATGTTGGCACTAGGACTTGAAGACGTAGATAATAGAAGGAGGAGGAGAAAGGGATCACATTGATGACTTCATGTAACTTTTGGGATGTGTAATTTTTTTAATGTGTTTTGAGGATTCAAGAATGGAATTGATGGATTCATCATTCTTAGTACCTTGAGTGCATGGAAGTGTGCAATTGTTTAGATCAATTAGGAAGTTATAGCTATCAGTGGGCATATAGTTACAATCTGACTCATGGTGCTTGTTGTCATAATTGTAATAAGGGAGAATGTGTGATTAGAGGGATAGGGAATTGTTGTTGTTGCTTGTTGTCTAGTATTGTGATAATTGGGTAAGTGTATGGAGAAGTTGTGAAGTTGTGGGCTATCATGGCTTAGTTGGTTTATTATCCAAAAACCCAATGGATGTGGTGATATTATTTTATCTTCTTCAATTGTTGTCTAGAAAATGACAATGAGAAGGGTGCATACAAGAGATGAGAAACATAAAAAATGGATAAGCAAAAAAAAATTACTTGAGTAATAAAACCCATCCCCTCACCCCCATCCACCCTTAAATCTTTTTCTTAGACTTAGGAGTTGTAGTTGTAAGTAGTTTTGGAGGGTGGGGTCCCACTTGTAGGGGTCCAATTTAGTGATTTAGGGTTAGGGGGAAAAGGGAGAAAAAGATGTTCAAGGTAAACATTGGGCTGATAATCACTTACATAGTAAACTTTTAGGGGAGGAAAGGTAGTTAGAATAATTAGGGACAATTTGTGGCTCCTTCTTGGATGGGCCCTGGGAGGTGGAGGAATGACCAAGGCAAGGGATGTTTGGGCATGCTAATTTTACACCTAACACCAACCTCCAAGGAATCACCTCAAAACATTTATGTTATCTCATGCACTTCAAAAACAAATCTTTGACATGACAAAACATTATTTTCATGCCAGAACATAGAGGTGAAACTAGGTGTTAGTAGCAAATATGTGACATAATTCGGTAAAGACTTGATTTTGTTGGGAATCAATTTTTGTTTTAGCCCCTATTTCACTCCCTTCTTCGTGCTAACCTACATAGAATTAATAGGATGACTACCGTAGTACTAGGCTGATTATGCAATAATCACTTACTTTTTGGAATTGCCAAAATTCTGAAGAATGCATGCCGTCCATGCCAAAAATCTGAATGAAGCTCTCAAGCACAATGAGTTATCTGTAAAGTAACCCTGTCTTCACCCTGTCTTTGGGCCTCCTTTCACCCCCTATCCCCTCTTTCAGTGGTTTCCACGAAGTAAAGACATTTTAATAAATCTCAGTATGAAATGCTCAAACTCAGCATTTAATGCACGAGGTCCAAGACTAGTTATAGTAGTTGTACAGTTAGGAGAAGTGAAAATATATGTAGCAGCAGTGGAGGCGCTCAGGAAAAATGAAAGATAGGATGAAACTCAGTTTACCACCAAAATTGATGGTTTTCTGAGTTTCATACCCCGTTGAATGCTAATGTACTTTTTTGCAGGTTTTTTTCTGAATCTCACCCTGTGTATGACCAAACTCAGGGTTCTGGTGCTGTGTTTTTCTTACTTTATGGATAACTCTAAGAGCTTCATAATTTCATATAATACCAAATTGTAAGTCATTATTATTATTACTCCCAAACATAACTGACAAACAAATAATAATTTTTAGGACCCTTGCAAGTTGCTGCCAAATCAACCTAGTATTAGGAGTAGTGGGGGAAATATAGGTACACCAATTTGTTAGACCTGTTGCAATGGCCCTGGAATGGGCACAATTGTTTCAGTCACTAGTGTAAATGCAAAACCCTAAACCTTCTAATGCTGGGCCATAGTAAACCAGCACCTACCAGAGCACCCATACAACAACAGTCTGCAGACATGAACACTCACTCTTTATCATATTACTGTCTCATAGCTAACCGCATATAAACCTCCCTGTGGTTAGCTATGTACTCATGATCCACATGTATGTACCTATTCAGTAGGCATTAAGGAGCATTACCAACTTACCTACCTACATAGGAACCTACTTACATTCCGTTTCAACTTGCATGATGATACTTACCCAATTAGATTAAGCAGTTACCTCGGCAGTGTGAGGTGGAAGTAGGACGGTGTACAAGAGAAGTTACCAAGCTTGGTAACTCAGTTGTGGTTCATCCCCAACTGAGTCATAATAATGGGTTCCCCATGGATGTTGCACCAGTTGGTGCTGGCTCTGTTATGGTGTTGTTAACTAGACTCCAGACTTTAACCTCAGGTGAGAGTTATTCCATGGCGTCCATGCTTTCCATGCTTTTCACTTGCTCCACACTGTGTTCCAACAGTAGCGTACCTGCCATTACGGCAGGGAGCGGGCAGGGTTTGGCTGTGTGGGCTCAGCCACTGGCAAGTTACGGACCAGAATCAGCTAAACCCTGCCAGCTCCCTGGTATGAAGTGGGAGGCATAGACATTTCAGCCAGTCCTTCTAGTCTTCAACCAGTGGCCATCTTGATGGCCAGAGTGAACCAGCACCTGGGAGCTCACCATGAAGGTTCATGGTCAGTGGTCAGGAAACAATTTTCTGTTGATTTCTAGTTCCTTTTAGCTAACTACGGTGGTTAGCTCAGTTGCAGTACTTAGAGCGTCTCCACTGGTGCTCGGTATGTCACTCTGGATAATAAAATTAAATGTCTAAGTTTAGCTGTGTGTTTTTTGGGCAACCCCACCAACAAAACTGTAACTCGAACTGCATATATGTGGGGACTACTAATAGCAAACCACCTGGACCAATCATTATGATCGACCAATCACAAATACTGAGCTGCAGTTAAGTCCAATTTATTACACTCTTTTTGGAGGTGCACAACTGTGTTGCGCCTTTTACCAGCCACGGCAAGCTACACAAATTTGGTGCAGAAAAACCCATTTCCTGAGCTAAACCGGCACATTTTGATTTTTTCGCAATAAGTCTGGAGTCACATACTGAGCACGTTGGAGATGCTCTTACTACCTACTTACTCACAACCTGCAAATGCTAGCCACTGATGATGTTCCAGGCCTTCAGGTTCTTTCTCATGCCTTTTATGTGTGGGTCAGAGTTCACAAAGCTCAATGTTAACATTCCAAGGCTTTGCTAATTCTAAAGTTGTCACATGATGCCAGATATGCAGAAACAAGGATGCAGTTCCACAGATCTGGGAGGATGTACAACCACGAAAAGGGTAAATAACTTCTTCATCACATGGAG
>Ga0116231_10001543_pt1 | contig 47206 bp, 32 predicted proteins | sample S1TSphgellanicum_2_FD_89695 | JGI IMG/M metagenome (GOLD analysis project Ga0116231, IMG submission 89695) | Host-associated microbial communities from peat moss isolated from Minnesota, USA - S1T2_Fd - Sphagnum magellanicum MG | ecosystem: Host-associated > Plants > Peat moss > Unclassified...
ATCAATATCTATTCTTAACTTTGATAAGAAATTACTTGAAAAGAAATTAAGTTTTGGAGCTAAACAAGCTCTCTATCAAAACTGAATCAATAGAAATTAACCTCAAGGTGTCATCCATAATGAACAACCATGTTCAAAGTATGTCACTTTAGGGTTTATGCAAACTTAATATTCAAAGACAAACTTTGAACCAAAAATAAGAATGATAAATTGGAGAGCATCAAGGGCACCAAGAAATACATGGGGGCCTTTGCAAGCATTGAGGTAAAAAATATTTCACATTTCAATTTTTTTGAACTAAGGGTTATTGGGAAACATGGTAGGAAGAACATTGGGAGATGTTGAAAAGACTAATTTGTTTTTTGAAGGCTTTGAAGGGCACCCAAAAAAACATCATTGGTGTTATAAATGTTAAATTTTAATAGGTGAAAATGAATTTCATATTATAGAATTAATGGAAGTGGAAATGATTTCATGGACAATTTATATGATCTTGGATTATCAATGCATGGTAGTAGATTATATATTAAATAATTAATTTAAGTAATAATGAAACCCGAGTTAAAATTTTGACCTTACATCAATTGATCATCACTTGTAATGCAAAGCAATATGAAGCCCAAGTTTTTTAATTGCCAAAAATAAAGGGTTCTAAACTAAGTTCACTAAATTAAAAAAGTTTGCAGTTAAAAGTTGCTAAACAAACAACATGATTACAAAATGTTTATATTGTCCTACTTATTTTATTGTCATTTGATGTTAAATCCTTCTTAGGGTGCTAGCTAATGACACAACATCAAAAAATTAAAAAATAATATCATTACTACATCTATGGGGATGAAAGTTTACACTTACAAGAAGTGTAAATAAATTTGAAAATTTCATTTAAAGGACGTTCTTGAAGATTTGATATTTTCCTTTAAAAAATTTCTTTGAAAGAAAAAAAATTCAACATTTATTGGAAATAATATAACTAAAGTCAAAGCTACCAAGGTACTATAGTTTTAAGAGCATCTTAAGTAATATCAAAAAATGATGTTAAAAACTCCAAATGTTTGTCAAATGTTTGCATGCAACATGTAAATACCATAATACCCATGTGGCACCTAAAAAATACCCAAAAAATGAATATTTTGAGATTGTTTCACTAAATGTATATTCATAATTGATATAGGTAACTAACTACAAAGATTTTTTTTACAAGTTTTAATATCATGTCACCATTTATTGTTAAATCTTTGTTGGGATGTTCACTATTAACATTTCAACAGAAATTTGAAAAGGAAACATTGATACATAGATCAAGTCAAAAACATTGATCTCCGAAATTGCAAAGTGAAAACTAATAATTTTTTTTTCACAAAATCAAGTATGGATGTAAAACTATAGGGGGAGTTTTAAGTATTATGTAGAAATTGCACACACAAGAATTTGATCATGGGTTTTTAATTTGAAACTATAAGTTGGGAGTAACATGGCAAGCTTGTTGATAAAAAGGAGGATAAATTCATAATTGGTGCATTGAGTTGATCATAAAAACATCCCCACTCATACCTAAAACTCAAATGCAATACAACTAGTTTTATGTGGTTGTTTGTGCACACCATAAATGGGCTTATCATGGGTGGCTAGATGAACCCCATGTGTGGAGCAATAAAGGCCCAATATCCCATGCTCTCTTGATTTTTTCGTTTTTTTTTTGTCATCACAACAAGCATTTTTGTTTACAAATCATCCATTGCAACTTTTACATCTCTCTCACATTTTTAAAGGTTCTACAATTTTTTCATTCTCCAAGTTTCTACAAGTTTACTATGCTCTCTATGAGAAAATGTGTGCAAATGAAACATAAAACTACCAAAATATTGTGACCTAATTTATCAATAAAAAACAATGTTTCAATTTCTTCCACCAATTGCTATGACTAAAGGAAATTTAAAAAGATGACCATGATGTTCATGGACATGCGGCATATTGGTTGTTTGTAAGTGGGCATGACCATCCATTGCAAATACATGATGTTACATTGAATTCACTTTTCCCCAAAACAATTGCATTGTCATTCATCGTCAACCCCCCCCCAATGCCACCATCAAGCAAATACATTAATCGTGTGCTTCTAACATATGCTTGTTGGTTATAATAATCTTGTGGTAGTAAGAAGACTTTGGAAGTTTAAAATCCACTTTCCTTGTTGTTCTTCAAGCATTTGCAACTCTTTTTTGCTCCCTTGTGCTCTTGAAATTTTTGCATGCTTTCCAACATTATTTTATGGCTTGCACTTTACATGTCACACTAATAAGCGTGTGATTCAATGCAAGATTTATGCCTAGAATGTTGCACATCATGGTGCCCATAAGAGTTTTTCATTATGTCCAACATTTTTTTTTATAAGTGTTGTTGCACCAATAGCTATAGGGACACATTTTTTGTTAACTCAATGCATGAGACCTAAATGTTATGGTTGTAATGACTTTTTCAACCCTTTGATAATGATGCTCTAAAATCAAAGAAAAGCAACCTTTGATCCACTTGGGCAAGTGAAATATAATTTTAACCTATAATTGAATTTAAAACCCTTAAAATACATTTCAAATATCTTTGTTTTACATCTTTTGACTAATTGTGAGGTTCTTTATGTAACTTATGAATGAAGAGGATCCTAGTTTGATTTTTTGGGGTGTGAAACCTAATAATAATGAACTTGTCAAAGAATTTGTGAATTCAAAATTGTTTATGTTTTGAAAACATCAAGTGTATTTGACAAAATTTAAATGCCCAATGCAATGGTGAAACAAACATGAGGCACCATTTTCTTTTGTGTTAATTTTTTTTTGATAATATCCAATGATGAATCTCACATTGAAGTTTTCCCCTTTTCTTATTGATATTTCAACCAACTTGAAAACATGTATATAACAATCAAGTTCAACCTTGACAAATTCATTTTTATTAGCAAAATTGACTAGATGATGATATAATAAATTGTAAAAACTTTCCATCAAACATTTTTTGGGGATAAACTTTGAAGTTTAGGTAGAAGAAAAACCAAAACAAATGTTTGAGAATTGTTTTAAGAGATGGGAATTATGGATTCTTGTCAACAACCATAATTTTAAAATATTTTAATTTTCTCATTTGTTTTTATAACTCATGCAAAAATTTATTTAATTTATTAAATGATATTTAATTTCTAGGTTGAAAAAATTTGTATTCAAAACATGAAGTTGAAAAGAATTACATTTCTAATTAAAAGAAAAGACCTTATGAAAACCATTTATAATTTATATATATATTGGGGGTGATGATGGCAATTCTTTCAAATTAACTTTTAAAATAACTTGCCAAAAACATTCATTAAAAAGTTAAAATCCACACAACATTGTTTTTTTGGCGAATTAATCCTTTGAACATGAATGTTTTGTTTAGGTAAAGATCAAGAACAAGGCAATTTTGAAATGATGGCCCAACACAATGGGGAGTCAAATGTTGGACCCAAATTCCCATAATAACCCTATACACAAATCCTCACTTGTGAAAGATATAATATGATTTCAAATGGTTGTTATCATTCATCTGAGAAAGAAAGGATGTGATTTACACATAAGGTTTTTCATTTTTTAAGCACCTTACATGTTAGAAACCTATTCATAAGGAGTCTCTTTTGTTGAAGCAAAAAGTTTTATTGAACAAAGCTAAAGCACCTTCCTCATACATGACAAAAAATTTACCAAAATTTCACAGGTGCCCAAAGCCCATGCCTTTAATAATGATCATGTGCATGATCCCTCCTAAAGCTTTACCTAACACATAATTTTTTCAAGTCAAAGTTTTTTCAAAATTAAATTGCCCCCTTCTTTTAAAACTAGTTTGTTCTTATATTGTTGTTGTTATTTAGTAATACCAATAGTTTATGACAAAATTCCTTTTCTCTTTTCATTTTGGAAAATGTGATAATAACCCACCCATGTTTGCATATTTAAAAATATATGTGAAGTTTTTTAAGGTCATAAAATGTAGGGTAAAACTTGGGGACCAAGGTTGTGTGGAAATAAGGGACCTACACCTCAAGGGGAAGGTTGAAGGTGGGTCTTATATTTCCATGCAACCCCACTCCAAAAGCTTTACACAACGTAAATATCAAAAAGCGAACATAAAAGAACACACATCTATAAGGTTAATAAAATGTAAGGACTTAGGTTAGGCTAAGAAAAGCATCATAAATGTTTTTATTTAGTATTAGAAAAGGAAAATGGTTGTAAATGCTTCTTATTGAAGGTGAGGAAAGGAAAAAAAACGTTTAATAAATTTTCACAATTTGGGGTTAGGAAATGACAATAGAAGTAAAGAGTTGAAGAGGTTGATGCGAAGGAAGACAAATTATGCATTTTTGTTATTTGTGGTCAAATTCATATAAAAAATACAATTTACCTCCCACATGTTCGAAATGGAATTTTAGGTCAAGTCTTTACATAAAGTTAAGGTTAAACCCAACAACAACAAACATAAACTTAGTTAACCTTTCATCTAAATAACCAATTGAAAGGTGGTTCATTGGTTCATTAATTCCCTCAGGTAATGAAAACAAACGTAAACATCATCAAATGTTTTGGGAACATGACAAGATAACTTTGAAAACATCAACCAATGTTTGTCCAAAAGGTTATTGACAACCATATGTGACACTATGGATATGATGTACTTATGGGTGTTTTCAATTGGATAATGAAGGTGCAAACATGGATGCCATTGGTTGGGTAGTGAATAGGGGAAGGCTTGCTCCCCATTTCCTAAAACATCATTTAATTTGCATGTCATAACCTCAAGGGTGTAGGCTCAAGGGAAGCTCATTGGAACAAATCTTCCCAACATAAAACACAAAAGGTTTTTTAATTAAAATTATAGAAGGTATATATACATCAATGTTGGGTGGTTTTTGATTTTTATGAAAATGTACAATTTCAAATTTTAAAAGAATTAAAATGATTTTAGTTCCCCCAAAAAAAGGAACATTGGCTTTAGTTGTGGTGTGGTTTTGAAAAAAAAATAAAGTTTCAATTTTGGTTTCTAAAATTAGATTAGATTTTGATTTGATTTGATTCTAGGTTGTTTGGTTGGAACTGATGGTTAATTGTTGATTAGTCTTTGGTTCCATAATTTTTTATCACAAAAAATATTTTGAAAATTTGAAATTTTTGTTCTAAAGTTAAACTCAATTTCAATTTTGGTTCCAACATAGGTTTTGGTTTTAGACCCAATTTTGATTCCAATTCTAGAACTATATCCAATCAAAATTGATTTCAAATTTGAAATTGAAATTAGGTAACTACCCAACATTGGTCTACATGTATGATCAACAAAAGGTTCATTCACTTGATGAACAAATTTTTCATGAGGGCATGTGTGTTCAAATACAAAATAAATAACCTTAGAGTGCTTTATGTCTATGGACATAACACTCAAATAATGGGATGTTTTGGAAATAAACACCCCCCTTGGTAGAGACAAGGGAACATTTATGTCAAAAAAAAACCTTGCCCCATGCACATTACCCAACATAAAAACTTACGAGGATTTTTTTCATGTAATACCACCAAATATCATGGGGGAAATGAAAAAAAACATGTTTTTTTTCCAATAATTGAAATGACTACTTTGGCTAACATTTTTTTTTTTGAAAGATTCATTTTTTGCAAATGCAAAAATATGTTTTACAATGTATCCTTTAAAAAAAATCTCCACTACACCTTGTAAAAGGTGCATGAACAACATTATGGCAAGCCCAATCTTGAACTCCACCAAAACCCTACCTCACTATTGCCTTTTTTTGATAAATTATGCAATCGATGTCTCCACAAACCTAATGGAGCTCAGCCACATCATAGTGCATATGCTACGTTTGACATTTTTATTTTGGGCAATTGATCACACGCATGAGATGATTTGTCATCCTTTTGTGCAATCCTTGTTGTTTTCACTATCTTTCCTATCACCATGGCAATGCAAGATTAAAAGCTAAAAGAGTGATGAGGAAGAATTTTTTTTTGGTAGAGGAGGAGAAATGTTAGTTATGTAAGAACATGTTTGACACAACTCAAAATTCAATTATTGGAAATGGGCAAAAAGATCAAGCTTTCTAAAAATGCATAGCTCTACATAATATGTTAAGTGGGAAAAGTGTTGAACTAGGAGCTTAAAAACAAAATGGGGCCGCTTGATAAAACATGATCTCTTCAAAATTTGTGGTAATCATGGGGTTGTTCTTGCATTGAATGAAAGAGGTGTTTATAATGAAGAGAAAACTTTGGAATTGTACAAGTTTGAATCACCCCAAAAATGTATCATTTTTGTTCATTCATGGTTGGTTGCTCTTCAAAGATATACTTTGGTGGGTAAAAACAAGAAAATTAAATTAAAAATTACAACCATGAAAAGGCCTAGACCTTTGCATGCAATAAATGTAGATAATGCTAGTGAGTCTATTGAAAAAGAATTAGAAATAGTTGAAGGTGAAGTTGTGGCTTTAAACTTGAAGCACCTTCAAAGTTGTCATGTAACAAAAGAAGACAAAAAGGCCACAAAAATGAAAGAATATGCAAATAAATAGCAAAAATTTAGGCCATTACTAACATGGTAGCTTCTACATTGCAAAATGCATATATTTTCAAGGAGCGTAGTGCATTGGCACTTTCTACAATTTGTAATAATTAAGTGCCAAATGTGGAAGCACATGAGTACTTGTACCTTTGACGTCATGAATAATTAGCGAAGTTGAAACATAATTATTAACTTCAACCTCTTCCATCTTTCCTGCATCAATCATGTTTGTTTACACATCAACCTATTTTACAAACACATCAATCCCTTCTACATCACCACTAGTTCCATCAAATTCAATGCCAATCAAAACAATGGAAGACTAATGTGTTTGTGAGTTTTTAAGGTGTTTACGATTATTATTATTTTAAATTATGTGCAAAACTTTCCTCCTATAAAGACATTGATTTTTAATTATAAAAGGATTGGCACAAAAATGTGTTTTCCATGCAAAAAAATTATATGGGTTGAGCTTTTGTGAATTCAACAATGGCTAGAAGAAGAGAGGGTTGTCAATATTTGTGAGATTTGGCATTGGGAGTTTTTGTGGGATTTTGTTATGGTTACAAGAAGAAGGTGGTTGTGATTTTTTTGTGGGAGTCAACAATGCCCAAAATTTGGGGTTACTTGTGAGTTTTTGTGAAATTTGATGATGGTTAAAAGAAGGTGATTATTATAGTACATGAAGAATTATGACATAAATGAAATATTTCTTATTTTTCCAAAATTTTGAAAAAAATTACTACTTGTGCTAAAATTTTAATAATTATTATAAAATAAAAATTTGAAGAATATCAACTATCAAGTTTGAACTTTAAACTTGCCACTTCTAGAGTGAAGAATGTGATAGTCTAGACACATTTAGATTATCTCACAAAAATAGCAAACTCATGTTTATTATTTTATATAAACATTACCTACCAAAAAATTCAAAATTAAAAGACTAATTTTTGAAGTTAAGATTTGAAATATAATTAATTATTCAATAGTTTGTTGCCAAATCCATTCGGGTACTAAGACGTGTTTTTTGTCAGGATTCGATAATGCCCAAGATTTGGGGATGCTTGTGATTTTTTTTGTGAGCTTTTGCAATTTTTAGAATATGAAGTGTTTTAATAATCCAAAACTAATGCTAATAATCCAAAATTCAATGAAAAAACTAAACATGGTTTTCCACATAAGTTTGGCTTCTTAAAAGTCCAATTTTGGTTCATATGGCTTAGAAGAATTTGGGGGAATTAGGTACTTCGACATTTAAAAGAGTAAAGAAAGATGTTGTGGGAAGCAATTTAGAGTAATAAGAGGAGTTGAGTGCGGTGCGGTGTTTTTTTCGGTTTTTTTATTTTAGTACAATAATGTTGTTCACTTATCCTTTTTTGCTAAGGTGACAAGTTTTTGAAGGATGGAGGTTTCCTAAAATGAAAGGCAACTTCATTTTGGATCTCTTAATTTCTATAAATGTAACAATTTGTGGGTCATGACCAAAAAATATTCATATGATAAAAACAATACAATATGTCAAAAGGCATACATATAAGTAGAATCTTTTGTATTGGTATGGTGTTTTATAGTTTTATAGTTTCAATTTTATTTTTCTTTAGTTTTCACTTAAAGATTTGTAGTCATTTCTTTCAAATTGACAATCTGGATTGAAAATTTAATATGATCATGACTACCTCAACAATACTTATGGTTTTTTTCTCTTTTTTTTTTGGAAAAACTTGCCCTATTGGCCTACTTTTTTGTGACAATAACCTTAAACCCCCAAAGCTTTGTTTTTAAAGGTTTGCAGTGGTTATTTTAACATACCTTTACATGTAACTCTTTTTGTTTGGATGATTCTTTGCATGTTCGCTGACTTTCATGAAAATATAGATTTCAGGTACATGTTTTTGAAAACTGTGTCATTGTAGGTTATTGGCAAGCTCAATATTCTTATGGGGTATCTTGTTTTGAACAAATCTTTAACATGTGCCATCTACCATCCTTGATAAATCAAGATGCTAAATTTTATTGCTATAAATGTAAGGCCATAGTTCCAATGCAAATCGAAGCACAAATTGCATGCAAAATTAAATAGGAAAGTGGTTGAGAATTTAATTGTGTTTTATGTGACCTTTGAATCAAAGCATTTTTTGATCATGATCTTGGAACCCCTGAAGATTTCATAAAGATGAAAGGTTTTTTCCTTTGGTTGTTTTGTGAAAAGATCCTGAAGGGAAATTCATTTTGAGCCCTACAATTAAGGTCATTGGATTTTCTACTTTGAAGAAGATGTGAACAAAGATGAAAAATCAATAGGCGGAGAAGAAGGAACTAAGCATGGGAAGTCCAAAAAAAAGAAGTTGAAAAGTCCAAAGTTGCAAAAGAAGCTAAAGAAGTTTGTAGTTTTTTTTTAATTCTTCTTAATCTGTTTGAAAAGTTTGAAAGCCTTTAATGTACATAACAAAAATTTTGTGGATTCTCCATATTGTGCATGTGCATATAAATTCATATTTGAACTTAAATCTTGTACATTTTTTAATCTTTATATTTTTGTTCATGTTTTGAAATTTGTATTTGTATTATCATTTTGTAAATTTCAATTACAACTTGGTTTTAAATTTGTAAATTTTTGGATTGGAAATTTTTGAATATGATCTTTTGGGAATTTTCTTTTGACACATGGCCAGTGGTGATATATGAATGGTATTAACATATTCAACATAAACCTTGAGCCCTAAACCTTAACACTTGCAATTTAAAACCTTAAAATTTGAAACCCTAAAACTTCAAGACTTCAAATTTACAACTTTCAAACTTGAAACCCTAAAAATCCAATGTTAGAAATTTAAAACATTAAAATTTGAAACCTTAAATTGTAAAGTTGAGCATTGATAATCACAACTTTGAAACCTTAAAAACATAATTGTGAAAGTGTACACTACAAGTCAAGAAATCAAAAACTTTAATACTTAAAACCCTAATTCCAAATTCATTAATATCAAAAATCAAACAAAAGAACCTAATTATGGAACCATAAATCGAAAAACCCAAACCCAACACCTTAAGATTTGAAACTCCATAAAATAAAATAAATACAAATACAAATCCAAAGCCAAAAAACTCATAAAGTTGATAATATTAATCTCAATCTCCATCACAATCCAAAATACACTATACGCATTAATTAAAAATTAGATTTAAAATATTACATATACAATCCAATATAAGTTAATACAAATTTTCATATTGATCAAATTTTAGAACATAATTCAAAAAATATATTTTAGTTTTTTAACATATAAAATAAAATTAAAAATTTCATTTCATGGAGATTGATTAAGAATTAACCAAACTTGGTTTCAAATGAATTACTAATTTGTAATATAATGTTAAACATTATTTAGTTTATGCAATAATTTATTTATTAAAATACTCAATAATTTTAAATTCAATTCGAATGAATTTTTTGTTCCATTTACAAGAATTCTTAAGGTTTGAAATACCATAGGCATTGTTATGTTGCGAATGTGAATTAAATTCTGAATTGTTGCATGATTTACATCATGGGAAAGCAAACAACAAAAAAACATACATAAAAATAATGTCATTATTAGCTTTGAATGGTGGATTATGAGGTGACTTTATTGTTTTTTGTTGGATATCACATTACTTGCAATGTCCTATCTATGTTTGGAATAAGAATAACGGCTGCATAATAGTTAAAATACAAGACGAAAACAATGGGAATACATCACACATTGTGTACAAAAACAATCACTTTGAACCTACATATACATGTTATCAAACAATAGTTTTTTTCAATTGCCAAAATTAAAATATGTGTGAAACAAAAAGTGATGGCATGACAAAAGAACCCACTAATTAAAAAAATGAGCTTCATAACAAGTGAATTTTTTTTACATGGACTTTTCAATTGCATAATAATTTGTTGGAGATTGAAAAACAACATCATGAATGGATGCCACAAGAAATTGCACTAACATTCACAACCAAATTCCCAATGTTGGGGTTGAATATATTGGAAATCAAACAACATTTGAAACACATCAACTATAAAAGAAAACAACAACCTACCTACAATAATAAAATTTCTTCAAATGATTTTTTAAAAAATAATTCAAATATTACCATTCCCCAAGAAAAAGAACTAGCACCAAGAAAAAAACAAATCAAAGATACTAATACACAATATATTTCCAAAACTTCACATTATGTAAAGTTGCTTTCAAAGGTAACACTTCCAAATAATGATATTGAATCTAATAAAACAATGTTTATTTAAAATTATAATTTTCATAATTTTATCTATTCATTTAATTTGAACATTTATGATATAAGTCATTTAAAACTCAATAACTCACTAGAAAAAAATGTTCACAAATTAAATGAAACATCACAAAATATTAATAATATTGAAAACAAAAATGTAAATGAAAAATACTGTAGCTATTCTAAAGACAAAAAAATTTGATGGCATTACAACAAAAAATTTTACAAAAATAATGAAAAAAAATAAAAAAATAAACATAAGTAAAATACAAAAAAGAAACTAAAGACATTACAAAACATGTTTGCTATTATTGTCAAAAATTATGTTTTGCATACCAAATCTAATATTGAATTGAATCATATATTGATTGATTTTTTGCAACCATTCCAATTACAATATTATATGATCATGTATTGATTTGTACTTCATGCAAAAGGAAAATAAAACATGGAAAACCATTTGATTCAAATCTACAAGATTGTATTATAGAAAATAAATCAAACATGAATCTTGTTTTAATGTTAAATAATATTTGAGAATGTTTGATCGCACCTTGCCTTGCATTTGCACAAATTTTTCAATTGCAAGGATACAGACAATACAAAAATACAAGGAAATGTTGTGAATGTTCAAACCAAATTGAATCTAGTTCAAAATGTATTCTCACGTGCCATATGATGATTTATCAATTATTATGTTTCTAAAAAGGAAATTGCAATATAATTCAATATATATGATAGGTTATGTTCATCCTAATATAATTATGAAAGCCTTATAACAACTTTGTCAAATTCTCGTGTATATGTGCAAAAATCTCTATAAAACCCAATTGGATAGGTCTTGCAAAATTCGCAAATGCAAAGTAAAAACATTGATTTGGAACAAAAAAATTATTGAAAATGATGTCAATGAAAAAATTTCAAAGAAATATTAGAAGAAAACAACACAAATACATTAATACGTAACCTTATAGATGTAGAATTTTTTTTAACAAGTCACTAACAATCACCAATTGAAGGTTTTCTACCTTTGGGATTATTTCAAGATACATATTATGAATAATGAAAATTTCTAACATTTAAAACTACCATTGAAATGTTCATATCAAAAAATAACACATGCAAAATTGATTAGCTCAAATAGGAAATTTGCATACCGTTTAATGATTATATTTTTCAAAACAATTAAAATCTTGATCCATTTCATATTATCTTCTACATGGATTCACATTTGAAAAGCAAAACTTTTGGGTCATGTTCTAATAGCCAGTGATGTATCAAACAATGTCAACTTAGATAAAATATTGATATTGATTTCATCTATAAAAAACTTGGATGTATATGAACATCTTTGGACTATTTAGACTAATTTTGAAAAGATGTCTTTGCGATGATACACAATAAGGTGACTTACATTTTTTGGAATAATCATGATAGGCATCAATAATTGGCCTACACTTATAGAAACATTGAAGCAATTATATAAAAAACATACTAAGAAAAATACAATAATAAAAAATGGCAATCCACCAACCATTAGAAAACTTGTTAGAAATGATTTGGTTATTTGTGTCTAATATTATGCACATAGAATGAATAGTTTATGAAAACTTCTAAAAAATAGATTTTATCATGTTTGGTGAAATACAAGATTATTTCTTTGAGACATAATTCCAATCACGAGGTTTAGTACTTGACCATGGATTGCTATGGGTAAAAAATGTTTCACAATACAACATTTCTTCAAATGAGTAAGTCAAAAAATTTGTTAAAAAAAATTAATAATGGATTTTTTTTTTTGAAAAATGAATTATGAACTACACAAATACATAAACACAAACGAACATATAGGAAAAAAATTCAATTGATTTGTCAATTTCAATTTCCAAAACCTCTAAGGAGATGCATAAAAATGTTACTACCATTGAATGAAAATGAACATACATTAAACTTTTTTCAAATATTAATTCAAATATTTGAAAAACTTGTTGACATGGGATTAGGCAACGAAATTTTTTTCAATGAATTTTTTTCAAATTTACAAATGAACAAATATATTTACATTCTTGCATTACAATGCATTTTGTGAAAACCAACATTGTTCCTAAAATGTAAACCATGTGACATATGCATAAATTCATTTAAAATACGTGTATGACCTTTGTGAGAAGCAAATATAGATGCACAATACATTTTAGATCCATATGTAACTGTAGCTTACTACATTTCTTATTTAACAAAAGTAGAAAATTTTGTGATGAAATAAATGCAAATATGAACAAATAGAAGCATTTAAACGAATTAAAAAAATTGGGAACAACATTTTTAAATGCACAACAAATGTCTGTGCAACAAGCTGTACACATATCATTATCAAATTTTCCATTATATCATTCAAAAAAATCATTTTAATTCATAAACACATGTGAAGAACATGATAAAACATTCATTTTATTATCGTAAAAAATGTTACATAATTTGTATCCGACCTCAAAAACATTCATTGTAAATTAGTAGTCTATAAATACAAAACACAACCTCAATATTTGAACCACATTTCTTTAGCAAAATTTGTTGCTAAACATAACACTAAAAATCATAAAAATTATAAACATGTAATAAAATTATTTGTTGGGTGTCATTGAATTTATATGAAAACCTTGAAAGTCAATATAAATAACTATTGTTATTATTCAAACCTTTTTGTGAAACAGAAACAATTTTGAAAAAAATTATGTTTCATGGAATGATGCGTACCTTAATTCAAAAAATGTTACTAAAAAAACCCCAAATGTTTTTTACACAATTTCAATTAAAATGGTGACTATAATAATGAATGGGATGATTTGCAATCACAATTTTTAAAATACACAAAATAAACCCAAAATAAATGGATGGGATTTATTTTTTGAAATGAAATAATTAATAATGCAAAAAATTCAAAAAGAATCCATTACATTCTAATATTAAAAAATTGAAACATATGATTTAAAATACGAAAATAACACAAAATCGAAAGATAAATATTTGAAAAATATATTCGCAACATATAGTGATTTTGGAATAATGTTGATGGACATTTATCATATGAATTATCTCAACATAATAATGAACAATGAGCATTTGTTGATGACATCCTTCTTAAAAAAGAAAAACACCCATCAAATCCTTTATGCATTTTCCTCACTTGAGGTGCAAGAATAGGGAAAACATTCACATTAATGCACATCATTCAAAACATGTTACAATATTACATACAAGAAACACCTAATCCCAACCCTTTGAAACCAATAATTATGAAATTAACATACACATGAAAAACAACATTTAATATTGATGGTACCACTATACATTCTACACTTGCAATCCCAATAAATAAAACTTTCAACAAATTTAAAGCATTAAATGATGAAAGATGTGATATTTTAATTAAAACATATACTCAATTATAATCATTATATGAAATTTCTTTAGTTGGTAACATAATGTTGTCATTCATAGGTTGTAAATTACACGTAATAAAATAAGTTCATGATGATTTCAAGGGTGGTTTAAACATTGTTATGTTAGATGATTTCTACCAAGCTCCATTGATTCAAGATTCATGGATTTTAAGACCAAGACTATATGAGCTTAACATTCTTGGAACAAATTTTTGCAATGAACATGTAAAATGTTATGACTTGAAACAAATCATGCAACAAAATGATATAAATTTCATTAACATTTTAAACCAATTTTGAATAGCTTTAGAAACTCATGATGACATAAATTTTATTAACCAAATTTGTTTGAAAATGCCACCAATAGATACCACCTTGCCATATTTGTTTTATACGAATGCTAAAACAATTGAACACAATAAAAACACATTTCAAAACACACTAGGTGAAACATTCAAGTTTGTAGCATAAGACATTAATTAGACACATGTCATGTTCATTTTCAACTATTAGATCTTTCAAACAAAACAACTAGACTCCATCATGAACTATTTTTCAAAAGACATATGTTAGTGGAACTATGCACTAGAAACTATCGCACATCATATGATCTTGTTAATGGTGTTGATGAAACTTTCGAAGAATGTATGAAAAATGTTTCAAAACCTTTGATGTGGATCAATTTCTATAATCCTTGCATTGGATTCAACACTAGGTTAGAAAATTCACACATTTACAAAAAATTCCTTGCATTTAACAAGAATTAGACACCAATTGTATAAAAGGTCACTGAAATACAAATACATAACAACCCACCTCACACTATCACAAGAATCCAATTTCCTATCCAACTAGCTACAATACACACTATACACCACATGCATAAGGTTTAACCCTTGAACATTTAGCATTCAACTTTGCTAGTGTAATAAAACATACTTAAACATATACAACACTATTTTGAATTTGTTTTAAAAAAATAAAAATTATTATCTACATTTTCAATCAAAAATTTCCAAATAGATCCTTTTATTGAACAATAAATGTATCAATTTCAAACTACTACATGATATGAATTAACACTCCCATCTTTTAAATCTTATCGTGAAGAATTCACATTCATACAAACAAATTCGTTGACAAATGTTGGTGCTGAATTTATTACTACATTTTTCAATGGCAACACATGAGAAACACTATATTTAATTGTAGTCTACAAACTACCTAAAATGCAAATAAATTATTTTTGTTGTATCTTAGAAACCATCATTAATCAAATGCCTCAAAACGTTCCAATAATCATCATAAGAGATTTCAATGTCAATATCTTAACATAAACATGTCAATCACAACATTACGTAACTTCATGAATACACAAAAATTCAAACTTTTGTTCTCTGAATACACAACCATTAATAAAAGACAAATATACCGCACATGGACAAATGCATCAACACAACAATGTCATTCAAAATCTATTCAAGCTTACTAATTAAACCATAAACTTGTTTACATTGCATTTAGATTACCAAACTATGTGCCTTGTCTCATTACACCAACAAATTAAACACAATTTCATAAACATCTAAACAACATTTTCAAAAAAATTCTATAAAGATTCATTTTTGCTTAAACGAGCCAAATGTGCCCATATGGATGAATCTTTCTAACCACTCCATAATCTAATTAATTTTAAATCTTTTAAGGAATCCATTACCCAACAAAAACATGTTTTATGACACATTAAAAGTGATTTTCAATATTCCATATTCATTACATTCATTTCAATTTTTTTCCAAATGTTTCCATATTGTATTACAAATATTATAAAAAAATTCATTCACAAATTTCAAAATCAATTGATTTAGCACCCTACAAGCAATGTAAAATTCAAACACTCATTATGATGCAGGTGGCTCAATACATAAGATACCATCATTGTGTATCTAGTTTTCAATAAATAGAACATATTAAAAAAGATTTAAAATGCTTTCAAAATATACAATCAATGTGCTTGATTTTTGAATTTTTAGCACTTTTATGAAATAAAGTTAATTTTTCTTGAAAAATAATCTAATTGGTAACTACACATATTGCATACAATTACAATAATCATTACTTTCCAAAAAGATTTGAAATCCAAAAAATGCCCTTCAAATATACGATTTTAAACAATTAGTATTGTACTACACCCTCCAAGTAGGGCCTATGTGTCTGTAATGCCTTGTTCATCTCTATTGTTTTCATCTTGACATCTCATTTCGTACCCAGTTTGGAGGCCCGGAGGTGCCAGATTTTAGTGTTTCTTTTTATTAGTGAATTCTCGCCAAAATTCGACCTCAAGAATTTGATTTCGACCTCTACAAAGGCTTATTTATGGGAAAAATAAAAAATAAAAATCGCCAGATTTTGAAGATCTTTTTTTCAAATAGCCAGATCTGTATGATAAGTTCCAGCAGATAGCCAAGGATATGGAAGGATTCTGGCTTTTTTTTTTTTTTCCTACTTTCATATCTAGTATGTAGCCACATTTGGCTAAATTATTTTTCTGGATGATCACCACTTTGGCTACATCACAAAATCCTTAAAAAATAAACTCTGGCCTTAGTTCATATGAAATTCTCAACTCAAGTCAACCAATTTCCACCTGAAGTTGAAGCATAGTGTACCAGATGGACTAATTAATGGGCTCCACACTTTTTGAAAGCATGAAAATTAAATTCCATATTTAAAAAATTAATGAAAGTGAAAATGATTTCATGGACAATCTGGATTATATATCATGGATTATCAATGTCTAATAATTAATTAAAAAAATAAAAAATAATAGAGTTATCCGCAAAGTCATACGGGCATGCCCTGTTGGGCCTGAGTTGCACCCTCATTTGATGCTTCATGATCCCCTCCTGGCTGTCGGTCCGCAAAGTCACGAAATTTTATAAGATAAGGGTATGAAATCCTGAAACTCAGCATTTAATGCACTAGGCTCGAGAACACGACCATTTACGCTTTGGAAAAGGCATTGGTCAAACCCATTACAACCCCAACGGAACAATGGCTTTACCCTACTGGGATCGTCACGTTCCCATGTGGAACGCCCTACGGGATGGGTGTTCCCTTGATCATATGAAGTGATTACGTGATTATGTCACGTTCTCAAATCTCCCAGCGTTCTCGAGTTATCTCTTGACACACGTTCCCAGACTCCTGCCTCACTAGATAGAGCGTTCTCATAAAATCTTCCCGCCCTCTTACGCGAGAGCGTTCCTTAGAGTTCCCCAGAGATTAGGGTTTGGCGCTCTTCAGTCTCTACGGCCCCTCAAAGAGTGTATTTCAAGTGTCTGCTTTTCTGTGTCTCTGGCGCTGTTGCTGTTTTGCCGCCATATTTGCATTTGCTGCAATTTCTTTGATTCTGTTCCGAGCCTTTTTTTTTGTCTTCGTCGTATAACATCCTTGGAAAGCCTTCTTTTTTAGGGTTACTTTTTCTTTGATAGTGTGGGGGTTTGCGGCATTAAGTTTGGGTGATGAGAGGAGAGGAGAGGGAGGGAGTGAGGGGAGGGAGAGGGGGGGAAATGAGTACCGCTAGGCTTGGAGGAGTGGCAGGGGGAGGTTTAAAGATACCTCCTACTGCGATGGAGGTAGTGCGAAGCTTGAAAGAGATTGTCGAGAACAGTGACGACGAGATTTATGCAACGCTGAAAGAGTGCAACATGGACTTGAATGAGACTGCGCAGCGGCTCCTCAACCAAGGTACCGAGGCTTTACCTGTTTTTATTAGCAAACCTTCTTGATGCTCATAGTGGACAGCATTGTACACACACTGTCTGTCTGTGGTTGCTGGTCGCCACGGCCGTGATAATACAGATTTTTCTGTCTCTTCTTGACGCATTCTTTGACGAGGAGACCGCTGTCCCTCGCTGGGAAATTGTGCAAGGAACATTCATCTAGTTGTTCATTCCAATGGATAATTCAATACCAGTGCTCAATAAAGCCTCTTAATGCCTAAAGTTCTGCATTCAAAAGTGAGCTGGTTACCTGCAATTTCAGGGCCCGCTGATTTACTGTGTAGTATTCTGTCATGCACTCCCTGGCAGCCATGTATGGGACAAATGCTGCCTCTGGTCATCTTTCAAAAACTGCATTTGGGGCTGTACAGGTTATGAGAAGATCTTTCTGATTACCTAGTATGCAGCTTGCTCTGTGCTGCTGAATGTTAGAAACTTTATTGAATAGTGTAGAATGGGTCAGTAAGGTTTATAGAGCTGTTTGTATTTTGTACCCCAGTAGCTAGGGTTTGGAAACTGTTTTCTTGACTGTTGCTTTCGTATTGTTGATCAGCTTCCCTGTGGTTTCTGTACCAGCTGATGGAAAATTCTTCTTTTGTACAACAGCTCAAACATTTTTGACATGCAAATATTGTTCTTTTATTTGCCTGCAAATGCTAGTCATTCCTTGTTTTTTCTTTACAGTGCTGACATTCCTGTGCTTTGGCCTTGATGGTGCAGCCCACTTCCATGAAGTTAAGAGGAGGCGAGACAAGAAGAAAGAGGTGAGGTTATATGTTGCATTATCTCTCTGGCATACAGAAACTCTCAAGTTGCCCTGTGGATAGTGATACTGAACTTTCCGTTCATTGGAGGTGATAATTTAGGGTGGAGCCAATAAGGAATCAGCAGACTTGAGAGCACGGCCTGGCAGTGGAGGTAACCCTACACGAGGTGGGCGTGGTGGAGCTGGGAGAGGATACTCTGTCACTCAGCATTCCTCGCTTGGTATGCAATTAGCACTATAATTCTGTATCTTCTGCCACCTCATTGACAACCCAAGTCAAGACCCCAGAGTATTTTGAGCTGAAAGTGCTCTTTGTTGATAAATTATCATTACACTTGCTGACTAATAAAGTGAAGGGTTCAAGCTCTGTCTGAGATTGTTACCTTGCTGGTAGTCGAGGTTGCATTCTCACCTGTAGCAAAGGCATCCAAGGTTGTGTCTGCCAGTTTTGAATTCACTTTCTGTCTTTTATTCAAATATCATCTGATTTGTTGTATTTGAAAGCTAGGACCCAATTACTTGTGTGGAGTTTTTGTGACTTCAGAACTGTTTCACGACCAAATGTGTCGTAAAAGCTATCACAATATTCTAATAAGTGGGATTTGTCCTGTATCTGATTCATTACCAGAAGTTCAGGCATTCTTATTTCAACTTGCTGTATATATGTCTCATATCCTGTTCAAGTGCTTCAGAAATTGTCTAAGGCTTACTGCTTCTAAGAACATTTAGTGGATCTTTTGTGGTCTTTGTTGGAGTGGTTAGAGTACTCAAGTGGACGGGGTAAGCCATTTCCAGCGAGAGAGAATGGGATCCATCCCAGCATGCTGAGCTCCAGTGGAGTCTCTACTCCAAATTCTTCAACTCTGCACAGCCAACTCCAACATTCTTTGGCTGCAGGCACTATGTGAGTATCATGGACCAAGGTCTATGTGAAGCTTTCTAGTGTCTCCATTATGAATCTCTGATTGCAAATGTGTTCTTCTATAGCAGTATCTTCTCATTCTGATGAATGACTGCCATGTTACTAGTCCATCAACAGCAACATCCTAGTTTTCTCATGTGTTAGGATCTTAAGATCAAAATGGGATAACCAAGCACCTGAGTACAGTATTGATCTGGGAATATGACTGAATGGTGTTTTTCTCATGTTTCCTTCTCAAGTATTCTTATTTTCTGTTTCCTGAAGTATACCAAGTAAAAATTTTCTGCTGGAAATGTCTTTTGGGCATGTTGTCTGTGTTGAAATGATTCTTATTGGTGTAAGTGTTGGAAACAGCAGTTCTCTATCCACTCCAGCACAGACACAAATGTCGACAGCTGGGAAGTCAGGGAATACACTCAGTGGAAGCTCAATCCATACATTCTCACCTCCTGTTCTACAAGGGGCATGGGGATCAGGGCATGGAACTATGGCAGACATTTTAAGATCAAGTGGAACACCGCCTATTCAGCCTGCACCAGCACAGGCTTCTCCTTCTCCTGCTGTAAGCCAACCTTTTGCTGTTCGCCATGAACCTCCATCAGAGCAGTCTGAATTCCATTCTTCTTCAACAGATCCAGTTCTTCCCCCATTGCTGGATTCCCAGACTCTCGGGGCACAAGATGCAATCAAACATTATGTAGGAACAGGTGGAAACCAACGGCCTGTTGGAGATCACCTTTCAAGTTCTGTCTCTGTAGATGCAGGCCCAGTTGTGAGATCGTTTCCACCACAGGTTGCAACACCAACTGGTGTAGAAACAGATTTGGAAGCACAGGTGACAAGGACCCCCTCCCCTCCGCCCCCTGCTTCTTTGCCATTAATGCAGAACCTGCCTGCTGAGGAAGCTGTTGCTGTTGAAGATGGAGGCTTCAATGAATCACAATCCCAGCGGACAGGAGGAATTGGCAGTTCCGGACCAGGACTTGGTGGAAGTGAATTCAATGGCAGGTCCACATATTCATCCCAGCAACAACCTGTGGGTACTCAGAAAGGTATCTTCCCCTTTAACTTCTGCATGTTTTTCCTTCCCAAACTTTGGAAGTTTCCAGTCTTTTGGTATGTGCCACTGGTTATCTCATCTAAGTCTTCAACTTAACATACAGGCAGAGAACTTTCTGGGAAATTGTAGGTGGCATTCTTGCCTGTTTCACATGTGAGTTTAAGTCTAACTTAATGTCATTATTTTGAACAAGAGCAGGATCTGGAGCTGGGTTGGAATGGAATAGCAAAGCCTCAGCGCCAGATAATGGGGGACTGGCTGCAGATGCACAGGTTCCACCAACAACAATTGAGGAAATGGGCAGAATTGTGGATTCCCTTCAGTCTCTCAACATGCAGTATCAACATCCAGTAGTCATTCCAAGTCATCTTCAGGTGCCTGAAGCAGATCGCACACACTTGAGTTTTGGCAGTTTTAGTGCAGATTTTGGAACCATTTTTGCCACAAGCTTTGGCATTGAGACTGATAAAAGTCAGGTTATGATCTCCGAGAATACTCTGGCAGTTGATGCCCCCGTGGAGCAACCTATTCCTTCTAGGTAATCTACTTGCCTCAGGGTCTGATACTACATTCATGAACTTTTGCCTGTAGGTTTGAGATATGTATCTTGGCAAAGGGAGCCTTTCTGTTGCAGGTAAGGGCCAACATCTTTAGTCTTTATTTGGTGGCACTTCCATCCACCTTGTGCATCATACTCATGTACCAGAATGCCTGCACTATTTTTTACAGTATAGCTTCACCATTGAGTTATGCACACCAAACGGAAGTCACATCTGTGGAGAACTTGGCTGCGAGCAATGATGAGGTGGTTTCTGTTTCTCCTTCAGAAAAAGTTACCCAACCACTGGAGCTCCCAAAACCTGATCCTGTGGCACAACAAGGTCCTCATTACCCATATCCCCCTCCTGCAGCAAATTATGCAGGATTTGGTTTAATGCCTCAACTTTCTGGTGGCCAGTATGGGTATGAAACACAAGATTCTCAACCACCAGATTTTTCTCGGTTGCCAAGCTTGATGGTACAGTTCTTACTTTGCAGGATTGTGTTTGTGTCAAAATTTGGTTCATGTTTGAGTTTTCTTGATTTCAAAAAGACATTTGCATACACAGTATCCATGAGACACTGAAAGCTACTAGCATAGGAGGCGACATTGGTCACTATCATCTGAATTCTATAGCAAGGTTGGCAGGTATGAAACAGTTTGTTGGTTATATTTTTTTGACCTTACAAAGATTAAATCCATGACAAGTTTCTGGGTGATGCAGCAGCCATACTCAGATCCAGCTTCCAGCTATTACACTCCTGCTTTTCGGACAGTGATGGATGGTGATGCCCGGTACTATGTCCCATCCAGCACTACAAGCAAGTATAATGGAAGTGTCGGTCTTATGACTGGCCCTAATCTCCAAGCATCTCAAGAGGTGAGCCCAACTCTTGGTTGATACTCAGGGTACAAGTTAAGGACATGCAAAGGGGAAAGCATTTTTCCTTGTGTCCAGATATGTACTGCAGTCTCCACTTGTTTTTCCTTTTTTGTATACGAGCTACCTTAAGCTTACCTTCCTGCATACATGTGAGTAGCAGCATTTCTAGTTACTGCATCTGTATCAGCAAGAAGGTTGGAAGTAAATCTTGCTGCAGAGTTGGCTTTTAAGCTTCCTCTGCCTTAATGGAGGAAACCCTTGCATCTTCACATTTTCTGAGAATTTGAAAATTGTTGTGATGTCCAGAATGGGAAAGTCATGATGTCAGCATCAGCTCCAGATGGTATCCCAGCATCTCAACCAGGCAATAGTGCACAAACTGCTCCGAGTCTCCCTCAACAGCCATTGCCAATGCATGCTTATGCAGCACAGCCACCTCTAGGTCATTTTGGAAATTATTTGGGTTACCAGTATTTGCCACCCAACTACCCTTATATGCACACCACATATCAGCATAACTATGGCCCGAGTAACAATGCCTATGCCCAGACAACTGCAGTCTCTTCCTACCCATCTACTGCTGTGTCTGCATATCCAGCAGGGGGCTCTGCACCACTCAAGTATTCAGTGCCACAGTACAAGCCAAGTGTGGCTACTGGCAATGATCCTCATTCTGCTTCTGCCATTAGTTATGAAAGCTATACAACAACACCCTCAGGATACGGCAGCAGCTCTGCTGGGACTGCAAGTAATCACTCTGGCTATGATGACATTGCTGTTTCTCAATACAAAGACAATTCACTGTACATCCCCAGTCAGCAGGTATGTTCTTGATATCAACTTTTCAGAGAGCCATATAAGGAGTTGTATCTGCATTTCATCATTCAGCCAGTCAAGCTATTTGAATCCTTGTTTTAATTGAAGATATGAGTATTGCCCCCATAAAATTTACTGTGCTCATGTTTCTTGTGCACCAAATGATATGAACAATTTTCAAATGCTTGCTGAAGGTGGTTGTGGGGTGTTTGGGACCCAGCCAGGAGAGGGTTCAGCCATATGGATTCAGAGCCAACAGTTACCACAGGACATGGGTCCCACAACAGGAACAAGCTCATATTACAATCTTGTTGGTCAGGGTCAACAGAGTGCATATGCACATTCACAGCAACCAGCGCATAATCACATACACCCAGGAACTGCATATGGAAATGCCTACCAACCATCACAGTCGGCTGCCACTCCCAACACTTATCCAATGCTACAGCAGCCTCAGGCCTTAGGTGGCAGTGGTGCCAGTAACATACAAGCTGGGACCTATCAGCAGGCACAACGTTCTCAACAAACATGGACAAACAACTACTAACTGCATTAATGAGCTTCTAGGGTAATGTGTACTTGACATTGATGTTATTGCTAGATGATGGTTCTCTACAGCCAAAAACTGGTGACTCAAGGGCTTGCACTGTTGGATGGATAGAAATAGTTAAGGCCATGGAAAGGCCTAAAAAGAGTGTAAATACAAGTTTGACAAGAATGTTAGGATCTTGACAGCAGTACAACTGTGGGTATTTCTTGACACAGGCACTTGGTGAAGAATGACTGAAAGTGTGACCCACATTCCTCACCATACCAGCATAGTGTTTTTCTCATGTTTTATCCTTCCATTGGTTTTGACGGTTCCTGGATTTCTCCATTGAGTGATTTAATGGTTCAGCTCTTCCCTTGGCTTTCATGAATACAGGATTTTGATTCTGTTTTACAGACATATTTGTAACCATATATTTACATCAAGATTGCCAAATGAATTGGGTGGTCAGATGAAGTAGTTCTCAGTAGGAAGAAATAGCAGATGAGAAGCACTAGGTTCAATGTTGAGAACTAAGGAATGGTTGTGGGTGCAATCCAGCCCCCAAACTGTCTTGACGTTTTTGTATTCTTTCTCACTGTATGGAAGTTGATCCAGGGGAATATGGGTTCAGATATGGAGTCAACTATGACTATTGAACTTGACGGAGATCTCATTCTGTTTAAATGTTTCACAACTCTCTCTCTCACTTGCTGATATCAGTTTTTTCCTCACTTGCTTCTCTCACAGAGCATGTCTTTTGGAGATGGTTTGAAGTTTCCAGAATTCTCTTAAAACTCCCTTCAAATGTAACTGAATATTCCCAGGTTTTCTTCTATCTCAGCCTTCTGATTTCCTCACCACATGTGCAGGTATGTAGCTGATTTAATTTTGTCTCACAATGGTAGGTTCTAGTTGGATATGGGATATTGGGATACGTTCCATTTATGATGTGGTTTTAGTCAGTCTGCAGGTTTATTGACTACTGAAGTACTTAGCCTGGTTAGGCATTAATTAATTACTTTCTGGAATTGTCAAAAATTCTGAAAAATACCTGCCTGCCATGCTGGAAATTTGAAAGAAACTCTCACAGTCTCAAGCACACTAGCTTCAATTTTTTGTATAATGCCAAATTGTAAAGTATTTTTATTTTTATTGTCGAACATAAATGACCAACAAAATATAATTATTAGGCACCTTGCTGTTGAACCAGGCTAGGTACAACAGGTAGTTCCTAGCCAGTTTTGGCAGCAAGATGCCTAATTAATATTTTTGGGTTTAGGGTTTAGCTTTCTTTTGTAACATTCTGCAATAAACATTTTTCAATTTGACATTACACTAAAAAATGAAGCTAATGTGCTAAAGGGTTTCTTTCAGATTTTCAGCATGGCAGGCAAGTATTTTTTAGAATTTTGATCAATCCAAAAAAATAATCCATTAGTGCCTAACCAGGCTTGTGGGTCTCTGGATTGTCACCAGAACTGCATGAAACCCTTGAAGTTTGTTTGACAGATTACAACAAAAGACAAACTTGGCTTAACAGGGTTTGGCTTCACTGATTGCATGAAATGAGTCTGGAGTCTGGACATGAAAAATATTGAGCTCCCTTGACATACATGCCATCGTTGTGTATTCTGAGGTGGCCTTACCCGAGTTTGGCAGTTGTAAGGTGCTTGGCTCCTGAACATCACTTCAAAACACTAGGTTGGATCCTGTTCACTTGCACCTTGAGAAGCAATTTATGTTGTTGTCCATATTGAGTTGTGCTGCAGCTAATCCTCAAAGAAATCTCTGACTCAGTCAGTTAGTCTCTTACAAGTCTCTACTATGTGTAGGGTAATGCCCTGGCAGCATGGCAATGCACACTGTGAACCAAAGTCAAAGCCCGAGGTCTGGGGTGTAATGCCCTACTGCCAAGGCATTACCCGGCATAATAATGGAGGCAAGCTGGTATGGCAAGGCCTCCCTTTGGTATAGTTGAAATTGCAAAACATAAGCTCCCATCGCATTTTGTAGTTTCCCATTGGCACACCCCATTGTACAGCCCACCTTGCATCGGGGTGTTTTGCAGAAGAAAATCGCCCACCTGTGAGGTTATTAAGTGCCAGGTTTCTAGTGGGAAAAATAAGCAATTGTATACTTAGGCTCCAGGTTTTTAGTGGGAAAAATAAGCAATTGTACACTTAGGCTCCACATTGCTTTGCACTATATGAGACAATCGGCTATGTGAACAATATAAAGATAGGCCTAGGTTCTTTCCCAATTACAGGAATTCAACCATCATACTGTCCTAGTGGAAAACATGATTTCATGAATAAAAAATTTGAGGGACATAATAGTAATTGGGAGAACTGTTCCTACAATGTTCTGGGCATCAAAGGAGCCCACTAAAATCTAAGAATAGAAGGCAATGTGGGTCCAGTTTTTTTCCACCAGAAGCATTGGCAGCTTGGATAGAACATCAGCAACATTGAAAACATCAACACAAAGTGAAAACAAGGGGTGTGTCACACTGTGGCCTAACCATTTACATTTAAAAGTGTACTAAGGCAAAAGAAGAAATATGGAAACCCAAATATTTCACCATGAAAAAAAATTATCTTCAAAAAATCATCAAAAAGAAACCAAAATCCTTTAAGATATTATAACTCTATAATCTTAAGTTTTAACACAAGCCAAAATATCATCTTTTAAAAATCCTCTGTATAAAAATAGACCTATTACCTAGGGGCCAAAATCCCATAAGCTACTATACTCTATAATGAATCTAAACACAATTTCCTTGCCTTGGTAGGCAAGGCCAATAAGATTACAATCACACGAGTACCAATTTTGAACATGGCAAAGTGAAAGATAAAAAGAGGGCCACATGAATTTCCTTGCAGTTGAAGGTAAAGATGTCAAAGAAGATATGAAGTCACGTCAGATTTCAACCATAATGAAAATATTGTTGTATATTGTATGGTTGCAAAATGGAAAAGAATTAGTCAATGCTGGTTATATGAATAATACTATTGGAATAATCATTCCAACTCTATACAAAGTGCACATATTGAGATGTCCAACCTGTGTAATATATAGATTGATCCAACTTTTATATGTAGATTTATTTACAAGTTTGTTCCCCCATAGCTTCAAGTACCCATAAGGCTTAGAGCTTTCTTTCCCAAGGTCATCATGAACATTCTCCGCTACAAAATATGTCAAAAATCAAAAGTTGTTGTAAGCTTTGATCATTACTCTTATCGGTGGGAGCAAATAATTGGCTCTTGAACCACACTTGAATGATCAACCAATGTGTTATTCAACACCTTCAGGTCATGCATTAGTAGCAAACTAATTGAGATCAGCAACCTGGCATATGCCAAGTAGGTTCAACATTTCAGCGATATTTAGTGTTTCCAATTGCCAACTAATATCCAAAAGAAAGGTTTCAAGGCAAGTTGTGTAGCAAGCATGAACAATGTGCATGAGCATCCCCTTCACACAACAATGAAAACAATGAACCAGAACTTTGGTGTCAAAATTTTGAATCCCTCCCAACGTGGTGTTCCTACAGAATCATGGGCATGTGAGACAAACCTTCATCATAGACACTTTGGAGGACTTGGATTTTGCATTCACTGCCTGCAATGGTTCCAAATTGTTCTGCCTTAAATTTTCCATCATAGTCTGAATCTTACATGGTGATGTCATGTTGAAAGAGGCTTGCTATAGGTTTCCCTGCAGGTGGTGTATTTGCATATAGCAATCCACCTCTGATTTCAAAGCCAACAGACACATGCTAGGATTATAGATGCCACTGTTGCATAAGGAGGGACTGAAGCTTCAGTTACCAGACATTTGTTAATTCCTTCAAACCATTTTTTTTTTTGGATCAAATTCAAAACTAATGGTGACTTTCATACTCCACACATTATAACTTGAAAGCCTGGATCATGCATTATGAGAGGGTGGGGCAGGATTCTTTAGCAGGCGCCAAAATCCAACTACACACAGACAACAGTTACATGCAACCATCTCCACCTCATGCCACCCACCCCTCCCCCCCATGCAGGAGTTTAACACAGGCCTGTGAATCACAGAGATTTTGTCCAATTGACTTCAATGTACTTGCTGCTTAATGATTTGAGCAGGATCATCATTATCATGGCAGCTCAAGTTCTCAACAATTTGGAGATTTGCACGTGCAGGATAGTTGACTTTCAGAGTTGTGGATGTTGAGTTCACAAAATCAAATTGAAATACCAAAAAAATTGCTCAAGAGTCACAAACTTACATCGGAGCTACAACTCTTGTTCATGCTAATTGCTATGCAAAACATGGCTCCTCATTTGCCAGATCCCATTACTCTGTGGCTTGTGAGTTTTGCTCTAGATGAGAGGAATCTCCAAAGGAGAAGAAGCTAAAGACACGTTAGAGACTTCCAGCAAGTAGCATGATGCATTTGAACTCATCATGACCAATTGCCCAATCCATGTGAACAATTACATGTTTCCCATGGCAGTTTGGGGAAGACTTGGTCCATAGCTAATATGTGCAGCTCTTTGACAATTGCATAAACAAGTTCAGTACCAGAGAACATGCCCCTGGTGGCTAATTCTGCTAGGCAAGCGATCACTATGTGAGCCCTACAGGGCATGCCTAGTAGCCGCTAGCCTGACAGAATCAGCCACCAGGAGCCTGTTCCCTGGGGTCAAAAGCCAGGAAAACTCCCTGAATGTCAGGGTTCCCATCAACTGCTGATGTGGTTGGCAACATCACACCACAGGAACAGCTGAATTAGCCCGGTTTTAACATAAACAGGACAGGACACAATCTTACATAATAGCCTGCAAGACCTCACGAGTATCACCAGCCAGGCACTTAGCCTCATGCCAGTAACAGGTCGTGACTGGTCACTTCATGGTTCAAACATCTGACTACACATGTGACATGGTACATCCACCCTCTGTTAAAAGGTCATAGTATACTGACAGGAAATGTACTGGGCATTCTCACCCATGCAGAGAAAACAAGCCCTCTCTCACTATGTACAAAATGACTGGGTCATGGTTAGAGATCAAATGACCAGACTGAGTGTAGTATGACATCTTTCAGTTGACAATTGAAGATACACATGCACATATTACAGAACAGGACTGCAGCATGGTGGCAGGAATTGAAATAGGAGTCTATCAAACAGTTTCCTAAAGAGCCACACCATAATGAGTGTCCCATTTGGTTGAGGATGCCCTACGTGGCATCAAAACACATGATTCTGATCACATTCACCCTGCTAAAGGCTGTGATTTCAAGTTAGGAAAACCATGATATACCTTAGATTGAATAAAAAGCACACTCGATATTGCACCCCAAAATTTTGGAATTGACTGCAAAATGGTGTACCATGACTATGACTCTGATCATTCAGCTTTAGTCTGGCCTAGATGAAAGTGACTTTGAAACCTAATTTCCAACTATATACAGTAAACTTTTCTACTATCTCCCAGGTTTACGACTTTGATGCAGCATCTCAACCTCCACATCTCACCTGTTATTCAGTTTACACTGACATTGAGCAGTTCCTTGAAGTTGACCAAGCCTGCAGTGGCAGCTTGTAGATTCAAAGTGGTGTCACTGCCTCTTCCCGTCCATTTTCACCAGTCCCTCCGCAACCCTGCACCTTCATTATTCCATCCAACTCTAAGAGTCAACCCTGATACCATACAGAGGTTACAGGGTATCACTAATGAAAAAGGTTTCTCTTCTTGTCTCTCAACAGGTAGAGACTATGAACAAAAAATGGAGACACCTCCAGGCTAATCATGGACTTTAGAAGGACTTCTGTCAATTCTGTGCAATTGCTTGCAGAGTGTGACATCACAGAAATTAGTCCAATTTCCACCAAAAAATCCAGAAAATCACCTTTGCACAGCCTTCAGAGTACAGATTCATGTTTTTGCTGAAGTTCAGAACAAAGGCAGCCTGCTAAGACTTGATACTAAGACTCCAACCAAGTGACCTCCCCTCAACAAGAAGACATTGTGCTGACCAACAGCTCAATAAATCAGTCCCATGTCAAGCCACTCTCATTGTTGAGATGCCCAGTGCAAACCACAGGCCAAAATTCCTTCACTATCCCCATTATATCCCTCTTGTGAACAGCTTCTTACCTTTTCAAGTGCATCTCCATGTGAGTTATCACTGGCTGGCTGTGGCGCAACTCTGCTGGAGCTGGCATTTACACTCCCTGCATACACTGTTACACCACTTGCAGAGCAAGGCAATGTTGGTTCACTTGAATTGGATGGCACGAGAGGCACATCAGAAGATGAAGCTGACACCTGCTGCTTTTCAAGAGGCTCAAGTGATATGCGCTCCAATACACGCACCACCCCTGCACTCACCTCACGAGCACGGGCTCCAATATCTGCCATTGTCCCACTCCGCATTCGTAACCTTTCTCTAAAGCCTCGAGTGGTTTTGGATAATGACTCCTTGCACCTGGCCACAAAAAGGAGACCCAATAACAGGTTATACAGTGGTACTTGCTGCTCTAAGGTACAAAAAAACTTGCCAGAGGACTCCCTCAAATTCCTTAACATGACAAATGCTTAACAACTGTATTCCAGTGACTGCACCACAACATACTTAATAGAACACACCTGGAAGATGCCACAGCCAATCTGGATTTCATGGTTTCAGAGAATGAGTGCAACTCTGAGGGTGATGTTCCATGTTGGTTCTCATCCGGCTCCAGAGCAGATACCTGCCTGCTCTCCACAGCAATAAGGCCAGAATATACCATTGCATCAGGCACTTGGATGCATCATGGACATCAAATGGAGTTTTACTCAAAGATTAGAAGACCCAACACACCCAAGCATCATACTTGCACGGCAAAATGAGGGCAGCTCTCAATCACAAAGAGCAACATACTTGTAATTCTCCAATGCAACCTCACTTGCTCACAATCCAAATGTCAAGAGGGATGCAAGCTGACCTTGGAGAAGATGAACCCAGAGCACTATGGTCTGCACCAGCTGCAGGGATGGTAGTGAAGGAGAAGGATGGGGGCGGTGCCTCATGACTGGGAGGTGAGCTGGCAACAGGTGGACTACTCACTGGAGTTGACCCTCCACTGCCTGAGGAGCTAGACACTAGCATGTGTTGGAGATGTCCTGAAGCTTGAGCAGCTGGTTGGAAAAGGATAGGACCCCTTCTTGAAAAATGATGGGTGCGGCCAATGGCAGCTGCTGCCAGGTGCTGCATGAGGCATTCTTCATCCCCATATGATGCAAACTGTTCAGGGTAATTCCACCAAAGAAAAGCACTTCAATCAGGCAAATTTTCAACTCTTGGCATTTTATCTAAATGAATAGTGTCAAAGGATAGGCTGTTCTCAATGTTCTGGAGGACATGATGTGTGCCCATCAGACATAAAGTTAACATACCTGCATATAGTGGTACTACAACAATACTGTTACAAATCATGTTTCTGTTTACAACCAATTTTATTAGAATGCATCCCAACAAGGTGAACATTAGAACAGAGTTCAATCAATTTGTGACCCTGATTTAAGAAATCAAAAAGCTACTGCAACTTCTTGCTTGTAAATAACTAAGGTGGAAGATCTAGAGAATTACAAAATGATACACAAGAAGGATTACCTGATGAAACTCAGATTCTTCTACAGAAGATCGCTGGTGGATAGAAGACACATGCACTTTATTACGTCGTAATGCCCTCTCATCAGCCACAGCAGCAAGCAAATCTTGACTATCAGGATCTTTGAGGCTGAGAGGCTGCCAGCACATGGGACACTCTTTGCTCCTTTGAGACCTGCACAAACATTCAAAATCCCTCAGCTTTCCATTTGTCCCTGAGTGGGACATTTAAGCCAATTCTGTTGTGTAAATTAGAGCCCTCTGGCAACAAGGGTCTTTTTGTCAGCTTCAAGATTAACGACAGAAACTAGATATCAACACCAAGAGACAAATCCCTTGAAGAACATTTCGTCAAGAGAATAATAAGCCTTCAAGACAGGAAGGTCAAACTACAGGGCAGCAAAGACAAAATGATTCCACAGTATCTCCTGCTTTGCTGACAAACTTGTAATATCAGAAACTGATAGTCATCTTTAGCCATAAACTAACTAATCCAACCAAACCAATTACACTCCAAATTTCCATCACTGGAGCAGAACTACAAACAGTTATTTCCAATCACATACTAATACTGCTCTTTCAAGAAATTGGTCGACATGGGGGTGGGGGGGGGGGTCGGGAAAGACAAAGTCATTAAGCTCACCACTCCAGAATGCATTGCAGGTGGTACTCATGTCTGCAATTGGTGACCTGCTCCCACACAACAGATAGGTCAATGAACAGCATGATCTTTCTATTTCATGTTCCATCTGTGTGCTGCTAGTGTCCCCCTCATACCTGCAGCACTTAGCCAACCTCTCAACCCACTAACCTTGATCCTAGTTAAAGAATCAAACAACTCCCAAGCTTGTGGAAGCAGCTGGATTGAAGATCAAGGCCTCCAGGCAATTAGCCACCTTCATTAAGTGCAATAGCAGCATATACACAGACCCCACAGACTGAATTTTCCAACTTGGACGAGTTATTGCAGTGCACCCCGAACCTATATACCCTCGTAAGTCTCCCAAAATTTGGTGCCAGGACTAGAAATGAAAAAAAATAAAGGCTCGACATTCATTAGACACAAGCTCCTGTAATAGAGGTTGAAGAACGATTAAGTTGTCAGCACAAAAGTATCCAGAGAGAACCGCCCTCAAACTCAAAGTCCAGTTCACGATCTTTTCAAAAGCCTATCTATCGCAGAAGGAATGACATGAAAAGCCAGGTATTGAGTAGGCCAGGTAAAGAGAAAAAAAATAGAGCCATCACCGCGAAGAAACAAGAAAGACGGTGTCTAATTCCTCACATCTCCCATCACAACATCATGCAAATTGACCAACAGAAAAATAACAAGATGTAAAACACTACAGGACTGAAATCAAGCAAACAACAGAATTCCAATATCTCGGCACTACTGCAAATAAGAGACAGAGAAAAGCGGGAACAACAACAACAACAAAAAGAAAGAAAAAGTTCGGGGGTTACGGTGGCAGGGTCTTCATCACAGAAGGACTCCAAGCAGATACTGCACGCATCGTCGCAAGCATCCTGTACCCCGCCCTCCACAAAAGCTGCCGCCGATGTCATTGATTCCACCACCGCCCCGCCCCCCTCTTCCACAGAACCCCAAGGGAAGAGAAAAACACACACACACCTACACACAAGGCGCAATCCGGACCAATTTCGCACCCTAAAAAGCTTCAACAGGAGAAATCATCGGCATCAAGACAACGGAGGGAGATATGAGATAGGTGATGTGGCATAGCCGCATCATCCACTGTGTGTACACCAAGGATGTGCACAGCACAACAACAGCAACGCACACGCACAAGACGGTCTCATCTTCTTCTTCGTCTTCTTCTTCCTTCGCTCGCTGTCTCTCTCGCCGTGTTGTCAGGGCTACGACAAAAGCGAGAACGAGGGTAACTGTCTCAGCGGGTTCCCGATTTCCAGGAAACCGGCAATAGCCGGTCAGTCTTTTGTTTCGGAAAGTCCGTAGTCTCAAAGTATGACTTACCCGCGGAAAACTTTAGGAAAAAAAAAAATCACTTTTTTGGACCCCCGATTTTTTTATAAAAAACTACCCTCTACCTATTCACTCAATTTATTCACCCATTTACACCCTAGATGAAATTTAATTCAATGTTTTTTAAAGGAATTTTTGAAATTTAGCCTAAGTGAAGATCATCCATAGGAAGCAGTGCTTTATTGTGTTTTTTTTTCCTCCAATTTTTAGTTTGGAAAATGTTTGGAAAATGTGGCGAATTTTCCCAATTTTCTAGAAAAATGATCTAATTTGTACTTTTAAAAATTCCCAAAAATCCAATTTTTGTGTGTGTAGCCAGTCACGTCAAAAAAGCAAAAATATATATTATTATTATTATTATTATTATTATTAAGAAGATATAGAAAAAATGGTGATCATCTCTAGGAAGATTTAGCCCAATCTGCTTATAAGCCAGACGCCATGCACAAGTCTTAAATTAACCTTTTATATTTATGGTTACACACTGAAAACCAAATATAAAAATCCAGCAATTTTGTACTATTTTTCTCACTTCTGGAAAATGAAACCCTCCAAAATCACTTCAGTTTTGAGATTATTATTTTGAATTTCTATTTTTTTTGGCGAAGTTTTGCCAATAGAAAAAGGATGGATGATAATTTGTAGATGAACCTTGTGGGTGGTGGAGGTTTTGCCTCTTTGTTGGTTCTGCCTTGTAAGGTAGGGATATTGTGTTGAGAATCATTATAGAGTATATACTAGCTTCAAGGGATTTTGCCCCTTACCAACTAGGTGAGATGATTCATCCTAATTTGGTCGTAAAAACTTCACATTCATCTTTTTGACATTTTGTTTTCTCTGCCACCTCTCAAATGTGCACCCAGCCTTAGTGACTTTGTCACCAATTCATAATCACAAAACTAAATATAAAAATACTTTCTCCAAAAATGGTTATGGCACCCATCATAAGGCAAAAATTTATGTAATTCTATTAAATTGTGACCATGTTATTGAAAACATTCAAATACACATGCCACGAAAAGTCCTTTTTTTTTCTTTGGTTTGAACTTTTGCAAAATAAATATGAAAAGAAAATATTTGGTCACTTTTTTTTGAGGAAAAAGTCATTAGATTGTAAAAAATTAAAATTCATGTTGTGGCATTTCCCTAATGGTTTTGATTTGGTAAAAAAAATTTAAATGTTTAAATATGTTTCAAGAACATGTCATAATTTAATGTGAGATCCCTTTTGGGTTCCTCATAACTAATGTGATGTTAAAGAAATGCAAAAAAAAATTTGTGAATTTTTTTCCTTTCACAACAACATGATGTACATTAAAATGGATTTATTTTTTATTTTTCCCCTATTTATGACCAATTTATCATAAATATCAATTGTTGATATTAAATTAATGGCAGGGCCATTGTGTATAACACACCTTGTTTTTTTGCCTGTTGCTTTTAAGAAAGTGTAGGGTAAGAACCGTGGCTGTTCTGGGAATGCGGAACCTAGTGCAAGGTGGGAACTGATTGTGGGGAACCCTAAGTTCCTTGGAGGTGCTTACCTTCAAGGTGCTTACCCAAGGTAACTAGCCTAGTAGAATTTTCAACAACTGGAGATAACTTAGGGTTAAAGTGCCATCCTCTCCTGAAACACAAATTCTAATGAGGGTAAAGGTGCCCCTCCACACATACCACAACAAATTCTACCAGTTCTTAAGGCGGCTAACAATGAACGTCACAATTGTCAATAGATTGTGAGGTTTCTAGGAGTCAAGGGTTCTAAGTTTCTAACCCCATGAAGTCCACTAGAGCATCAAAATGCCAAAGCCAGTTATGGATTACTTTTGGCAATAAGCATTTCCTAAGGTACTTCTTAATAAAAGAAAGACTTTGCTTGTGTCATCAAGTTGAGTTTGTCTATATAAAAACACGAAATAGGTTTGCATCTAAGGGAATAAAGGTGTAAAATACAGGTCACCATCATTTGGGGGGGGGGGGGGGGGAGAGGTTCTTGGGACATCCCTAGGTCCCAAAAAGGGCATCCATGGTAATTTCTCACTTGAGTTGCAAAATTTTGGTTTGAGGACATTTTGTTTTGTTTCGGGGATGACATGGCATAATGGGGAGGGAGATGTTGAAAGATCTTGGGCAACAACAAGATGATGGTGAGGTATGACAAAGGATGATGAAAGATGATGAAGGATAATGAGGAACATGGAGGGATGGTGAAGGACAACTGGGGCACGTCAAGGGACTTTGGGAATGATGAAGGGGTATTGAAGAATGCTACGGTTGTTGAAGAATGCCAAGAACAATGAAAAACAACAAGACAAATTGTAATGTAATTTTTTGACATTGTCGAAGCACATCAATGTGACCTTGCCATCAAATCAATGTTTGCATGTCGTCCCCAAACCTACATGTGTTTCTTATGTTGCTTCTCAAACTTAAGCAATTGTTTAATGAACACAACAAGAGATGACATTTTTGAAATTGAAGGTTTGAAGAATGATGGGCCTTTAAAGCTTTCACTCATAATTTTTTTCCTTTTTCTCCTTGCATCTTTTGTGTGTGTGGATCGAAAAAATTCTTTATTTGTTGGATTATTCATTCCATTTATAAGATTACAACATGTGCACATTTGGTGGGCTATTGTCCATTTTTGGTGTTATTTTTTAAATCATTTTCATTATTTCCCTTGTACTCTAAAGGTTGGATTTATTTTAAGGATTTTGACATTTGCAATTTGAGCCTTGAAACTAAAATACACAATGCTGAAGAAAAAAAAAACAAACACAATGTCCAATTGAACCTAAACATCAAATGATCGAGCATTAACATCCTTTTAACACATGTAACATGAATTGGTGAATTTTTTTGCCACAAAAAGATATATTCATCTAACATTGATTATTTGTCTATGTAAAAAAAATGTTGGTTCAATGAGTGGTGGAGGGGGTGGAAACCTATGCAAATGATTGGATGGTCATGCATCATGCATCATGGCAAGGAACAATATTTGAAGAGTACAATATGTGGCTAATGGAAAATTCCAATAACACTTTAATTCACATGTTGTGAGTGCGTTTAGTGCATAAAAACCCACCACCCATTATTAAACAAGTTCAAGAAGGTGAATTGTAAATTAATGAATACACACAATTACATGAAGATGTGCAATGATGGACATTAGAAACCAATCAAATAATGGAATGAAAAAAAAATGGACCGAATGGACAAATCCATGGACAACCCACATTCCATATATGCATTCTTGGGAATGAAACATTTGTTGTCATCATCCATCCTAGTGCCAAGATTGTGGGTGAAAGATCATTTGCAATGGCGTGCAAGTGTTGCATTAAAGGTGCCGCTAATTTATGTTCCAATGTATAATATGTGTGCAAGGAGCCCAAAGGTGAATATGAGGCTAATGTGATATCACAAAACAATGAAACCATGGTTTCAAACATTTAATCACCTTGGAACAGTCAAGATTTGGGGATCTTACACTCCCATTTATGGTAACATTGAAAAGTCATTTTCTTTCATGCCCTGTTGGAACCTAGGTTGTTTGCAAAAGATGATATAACTAAATAAGATTTTTTTTTGAGGATTGACAAATGATGAGTTTGTGATCCAAGGCCAAAAAAGGGAAATTGCACCTCATGAATTAAAGGTCCTTTGGTTGTATCAACAACATCGAACACCTTTGGCGTGGGCCTTCATTCAAATAATGAACATGTACATTTTGATTAAAAGCAAAGGGCTTAACTAACACATGTATTTGTTGACTAATCAATTTGACTATAGTGGTTTATCTAACTAAATATACATAGTCAAGTTGTACAACCTTAGTCAAAATGACCAATGGTCTTTAATTAAATTGAACTAAAAATCAAAATGGCCAATGATTTTTAATGATTAATGATATTTAATAAAAATGACCAATGGTTTTTAATCAAGTTGAACATTTAATCAAGATGGCCAATGAATTTTAGTCAAATATGACATGGTCTACTACCCTATGTATTTACCTCCTACCTATTCATCCACTTATTTATTTAATTAATTACTTACCTAGCTATTACCCACCTACATATTATTTATCTACCTATCTACTTATATATTTTCATTACTTACCAACCTACTTATACTTTCTCATTACTTACCTACCTATACTTATTTATGTTTTTCGTCTTCATACAACCTACTTACTTGTTTACCCACCTACTTACATATCCACCCACTTACTTACTTATTTTTAACCATTAGGTGTAACCACTATATTTAACCATTAGGTTTAATTTAAATTTAATCATTATGTTTAGCCACTAAATTTGGCACTAGGTTTAGCTTAAATTGAACCATTAAATTTGGCTAATAGGTATAGCTTAAGTTTAGTCCTTAAATATAATCATTAAATATAGCTTACGTTTAGCCACTATGTTTAACCACTAAAATTACCCCTTAGGTTTAACCATTATGTTTAGCTACTAGGTTTAACCTAAATTTAACCAAGTTTTAATCATTATATTTATCCATTAGATTTAGCAACTATGTTTAACCTATGTTTACTTACCACGTTTAACCAAGGTTTACTCATTATGTTTAACCATGAAATTTAACCATTAGGCTTATCAACTAGGTTTAACCACTATATTTAAACATTAGGTTTAGCCATTATGTTTAGCCATTAATTTAAATCACTAAATTTAATCATTGGGTTTAGCTATTATGTTTAACCATTATTTTAAGTCATTAAATTTAACCACTAAGTTTAACCATACTTTGAATCAATGAGTTTCACCACTAGGTTTAACCATTATTTTAAGTCAAAGAATTTAGCCATTAAGGTTAATCATTATTTTAAATCGGTAAATGCACACTACACTCAACCAAATAGGGCAAATGAAAGTCCATTTTTATAGTCCAAATCTAGTTATTTTTCCAAAAAAACATTTAAATGATGTTGTAGTTCACATTTTTTTCCATTTTCAAGTTCATACCACCATACTTTAAATTATTATTTTTTAAAACCTTAAAAAATATCCTTGAAAAAATCAATTTAAATATCGAAATGCATTTTATGAATTTAAATTTTTCATTTGAAATTTTTAAAATTTTGAGAGACTTTTTCTTGCTTGAATTATTCATTTTAAGTGTTATGGTACTTCAATGTGTAATGGTAAAAAATTATAGGTTTAATTTGCAATTCCACTAGAAGAAAAAAGTCCATAATGATAATTTTTTTGGGGTAGTTTGGTTGTGACATTGGATGTATTATACTTTGTAAAGTCCACCTTGAATTGAACATTTATCCTTTTGGTAATTTTTTTTGAGGTTAAAAGATTAGAATGTAGGTTTCAATTTTTCATCTCATTTTGGCCAAGTTTTCCAAATAGATTTGAATACAATGTAACAATACTTGATTCACTTAGGAAAAACTACCATTGTGATTTTCAAAAAAATCCATTATAGTGTGTTTTTACCCAAATCACTAAGTTTAACCATTAGGTTTAACCATTGTTTTTAAATCATCGAATTTAGCCATTAGGTTTAGTCATTATTTTAAATCATTAAGTTTAACCATTCGATTTAGCCACTAAGTTTAACTATTATTTTAAATCTTTAATTTTAGCCATTAGTTTTCACCTAAATATAGCCATTATGTTTAATAATGTGAAATAAACATGTGAAATAAAAAACTTTATAAAAGCTGAACAATTTTGATGGTGTAGTCCATTAGTAAGGATTTGGTTTATCATTTCGAAGGTTTGGGATTTAGTTCCTTGTATTTATAACTTTTGCGCATGTTTAGAAGGTGAAGGTAGGTAAATTAAACTAAGGTAACTTGGTGAAATTAAGTTAGGTTAAATAAATTAAATTAAGTTGTGTAAATTCAGCTAAGCTAACACCTACCTACTTAAATGCATTTTTTTTACCTACCTAAACCTATTTACTACCTACCTACCTACTACCTATTAATTTTTAAAATAACAATCCAAAATTTTATTTTAATTTAAGTATAAAATTGATTCAATTAAATGGTCCATTATCTATTAGTCAAATAATTAATCACTTTGTCAATCACTCTATTGGTCAAAATGGCAAGGTCCAAATTGATTGCCTATTAATGTTGGGCATGTCCAAAATAATTTGTTAAGATTATTAAGGTGGTTTTTTTTATGCCTATCATTTTTGGGTTTTTTTTTCCCTAAAAAACCTAGTCGAAAAAACCATGAATTATAATAATGGTTGACAAATTGGACCAAAAACATTATTGGTTTCACATATTGGGGTTTGGTTTGCCATCATGGTCATTGACAACCACTTGGATGGTTTTAGATGAACATTTGGATGGTTTGGGGTTTTAGACTTTAATATCTCATTTTCATTATATGTAGTGCATAAAAAAAAATTGCTTTAAAAACAATTTTTGGATGAAAATAATGTTGAATTGTGATTGTAATTACAATGTCAAAAATCCAATGAGAAAACACCTATAAGCAAACAAGTATCAAGTTTTAACCATGGGGGATGAAAGTAATTTATAAACCCAAAAAAGGGCAACTAAACAAATCATAGATGAATAATTTTATTTTTTTTTTGTTAGCTTTTATTTTCATTCATCAATGCAAGATGTTGAGTCTTGACATTTGAATTTGGTATGATTTATTCACTATAAGAAATCACATCTTTTCAAAAGGCCAACTTGACCAAATGTCAAGTTGAAAATTTGGTCAAAATGGACAAATGTCCATCAAAATGGCCATGGCTTAGTCAAATTGACCATATTGAATGGATAAGATTTAGTTAAATTAACCATCTTGATTTTACCTTTGGTTAAATTGACCATTATGATTTGACACTTAATCAAATGAAACATATTCATTTAATGATTTGACTTACTTGTTAAGCCTAGGCTACCTACCTAACCTAACATAACTAGTAGGTTAAATTAGGCTTAGACTACCTATCTAACCTAGCATCATTAATAGGTTAGTAGGCTACTTATTAAATAATATGCTACTAGTTAGGTAGCCTAGCCTAAACTTATCTAATATAAATTAGTTAAGACATAACCTAGCCTAGACATATTTAGTATAGGTTATTTAAAACGTGACTTATGACTATTAAATAGCCTACAACAAAGTAGTGTAAACCTTCTAAATAGGTTATTTTAGATGATTTAGGCTTACTAGGTGGACCTATTAACCATGTACTTATTAGCCTAAACCTACTATAGGTACATAGCCTACTAAGTAATAACATAGGCCACTTAGGCCTAGTAAGTAAGTAGCCTATTCTATTAGCTAGGTAAATAGCTTTGGCCACCTAGGCCTATTAGGTAAATAGCTTAACCTAGGTTATTGAAGTTTACTTGGTAGTTATGTACATAGTGTAAACCACCCAAACCTACAAGGTAGGTAGCCTAACCTAGGCCACCAAAACTTACTAAGTAGGTGCGTAACCTAACCTAGGCTACCTAGGCCTACTAGGTAGGTACGTAACTTAACTTGTGCTACCTAAGTAAGTACATAACCTAACCTAACCTACCTAGGTATCTACATAACTTAATTGAATTCTAAGTAACCCAAGTTAACTTAACTTAAACCTACTAAATAGGTACATAACTTAGTTTAAGTTATTTAAGTAATTATGTAACTTAATTTAAGTTACTTAAATAAGTATGTACATAGCCTAACCTAGGCCTATTTGGTAGGTACATAGCTTAATCTAGGCTACCTAGGCCACACGTGCTTATTTGATAAGTATGTAACTAATTTAGGCTAGGCCATCCAGGTTATTAAATAGGTAGCCTAGGTTATTAAGTAGGTATACGCTAAGTAAGTATTAGCCTATACCTACTTAATAGGTTAAGCTACCTACCTAGTATGCCTAGGTTAGATTTATTAATAGGTTAATAAATACCTATGTAGTCTACTAAATAACATAGGCGTAAGTAATTTACTAGGTAGGTATAAACATAGACCTAGTAGCTACCTATAAGGCCTAGTAAACTATAACCTACATGTTACCTAAGTACATGCATTTATTAATAGGTACCTTCTACCTTCCTATTTATGTAAAGAATGTAAAACAATTCAAATTCATTTAGTGCAATATGTTGAAAAAAATTCATGGAAGTTGATCACAATATGTTGGTCCAAAATCATGTTCATTACAATATGTTGTCCAAAAAAATCACCTCATGGGGTGATGTTGCAATGGTTCAAAACTTGATTCTTCAATGTGAAGGTGATGAGTTCAAGTCACCACATTTGCAACCTAGGCTATTTTAACTATTTAGGTGACTTAATTAGGTAGCCTAGGTTGTAAAGCCTACTAGATTGTTTAGCCTAAGTGGCTTGGTCTAGCCTAGGCTTAGGACATAAGGTTGGTAGGTAAGATTTTTTTTTTTTGGGCATAATTAATTATTAGGTTTATTAAGGTAGGTAAGGTAGGTAATTAATTAATATTTTCATGTAAATTTTTTAAAAAACATTTTTTGGCCAAATTTTATTATTGTCATGGTGGTTGAATAAAAAACCATGGTAAAACCAACCAACCAAAAAGACCCAATCAAAATGGTTGGATTCAAAACGATTTATCCAAAATGAACGAATGGACCAAGAATTTCACATGATAAGTGCGTGAATTTTGACCATTAAAAATTCCATAACTATAGTTTTATAAAAGAAATTCCAAGAGGAATTCATTTATAAATTCTTCATGGTTTTTTAAAAAGGATATTGAGTTTTGAATAAAATTTTTAGAATGATATCCACCAAAAAAATAAAAATCCATATGCAAATTCATTATTATAATAACATTCCATGTGTTGCAACTTCAAAAGTCCATTCACTTAATTTAATGTCATTAAAAGATTATATATATGTGACATTATGAAAAAAAAAGGTGTTTTGCAATTAGCCTTGCAATTCAATTTTTGAGTTGGAAAAGACATTTGTAATTCACCATATACATGATGCAACTCATTACAACTCAATTGCAACTCAGTTAAAACAACTCATTTTCAACTACTATGCAACTTCATTATAATTACACCCATGATGTCATGCTAACATCATTACTTGTCATCCACCTATTGAAATATGACACATAGCATTATGAAAATTTTTGATTTTTTTTTTTGAAATATTGATCTCCATCAACCATTATGATTGTTAACCATGGTTCAAAATTGTGAAACGTGGCACAGTAAATTTTTTGCCACATGGCATATTAATTATATTTTGGAAATTTTTAAATAAAACAAAATAGTAGCTAGGTAGGTCATACATAACCATAGGTGAGCAGGTTTCTAATATGGCAATTTATTTATTAATGCACCGTATTTCTAAAGGGATAGTTGCACAATAGTTATAATACTTAAACGATAGTTGCATAATAGTTGTATATGAGTTGTTTTTTGAGTTTTAATTGTAAGGTAGTGTGGTTTCGACGAACACAATTTCTCATAATGTGAATTGATAACTTAAACCCAAATTCCAATAGATAGAATATTGATTTTGTTACAAGCCAAATGGTTTTGAACAAAATTAGTTTGTAAAAAATCATAATACAACACCAATATTAGTCTGTTCATTCATGTTTTCACTTAAAATAAAAAAACTATGATGACATTGGTTTTAGTTGATGCATTTGGTGATGAATGTGAAAGCTCCCATTTCACCTAGCTAAATTGAAATGTACGTTATTGTTTAAAGATGACAAATAAATGAATGAATAAGCTTAATATCTATGCATAACAAATAATCCATAATCCATTTTTTTCACATTTATCATGTCTTAAATGTGATGGGATGAATTATTGTTATAATGTTTCCATTTCATTACTCTACAATGGTTGGATGTATTTTCAAGTTGTGTAAATGTACACCTTACATTAGGTTACACAGAAAGTTCAAGTGTTTATACTTCATATTCTTTCTTTTAACACAAGCGTATAAATGTTTACATCACTAGTAGAAAACCCCCCCTTTTGCAACTACGTTTTCAACTACTGTTCAACTACAAACCAAGTTGAAAACTACACATATAGTTATAATTTTTTTTTTGCTACTAGGAAATATTTTTGCAACTACTAACCAGTAATGTTGAAAAGTACAAGTCGAGAGTGAAATTATAGTTGAAAGTGTATGTCATGTGTCAACACCATAATAATAACCACTACTTGCCAATTTAGTTGAAAATTGTTGTATTACTATAGTCGAAGGATGTTGTCAACTACATTCAACTAATGGATGAACTTCATTTGTTGACTAAGCATGACATTAACCAAAAATATAAGTACAATTTCAACTAGGTTGCAACTATGTAAATTGAACATTTTAACTATGTTGTAATTATGTAAATCAAACATTTGGCTAATGGTTTGGTAACATGTGGCACATTCATAAAATGTGGGGTCAACAAATAATTAAATGACACATGGCATGCTCACAAATTTTGAGGTCAACAAATAATTAAATGACATGTGGCACATCCACATTAATAGCTTAGGCCACATAGTGCCTAAACGTAGATTAAGTCTAAACATAGGCCATTAATTTAGGTTTAAGTTAGGGCTATATCTAGGCACTTGTGTTAGGCCTAGACCTAAACCACATGGCAATTAATAAATGAAATATTGTTTCATTTGGTTTAGCCTTTAAGGTTGAACCTTTTTTATTGGTTCATCCCAAATGGCTATTACATTTTCATGTTTATTGTGTTCAACAATCTTAGTGCACTCCTTTATATAATTTGAATTCATGGAATGGAAACCAAACAATATGGGATCAAAATTTTAGTTGTAACGTAGGGTAGACACACCTATCATCGAACATTTTATGATATTAAATCATTATAACTTTTTTGTCCATGGTCTGTTCTTTTCGAAACTTCAAACAATTTTATAGTCCTCCACCTAGTGTATCCAAATTTGTAAAAAATGCTACAATCTAATGGAAAATTAGCAAGATATGCCCTTTCAAAGTGAAGGGGTTGTGTTTTGGATTTTTTCATAAGTGTTTAGTATGATTTTAAAACTTAAGCTCTTCAACTTTTTCTTTTTTTTAATTTTTCACTCTAAATTTTTTTTAATATGTTTTGAAATAGTGTATTTGTAGCCTTTGAAATCGTTCAAAATGAATGTGAAATGAGCAAGATATAGTTGCTAGAAGTAAAGGGGTCTAAAGACAAAATTTGAAGCAAAATATCATTTTTTCTCTTCCTACAATTTTTTTGTTTTGTTCCTTTGTTTTTTGAGGTTGAAAGAACATTTGTAACTCCTTGTTTTGCATTTCCAATGACATAAAAAAATGTTCAATTTGGTTTTGAAATGAAGGAAAACTTGAAAATGTTTGACAATAGAATACCATTTGGTGTCTACCCTAGTTGTAACCCAATTGCAACCTAATTGCAAATCAAATAGTTGTAATTTAGTTGTACAACCTAATTTAAGTTTAATTAGGCCTAGACCTAACTTAATAATCTACCTAGCCTAGGTCTAACTACTTACTTTAATTACTTATAGTAATTATTCATCGATTATTTTTAATTGAATAGTTGTATAATTAAATAATTAAACATATTACCATCAATTATTAATTAATATGGTGATTAGTTTTTAAATCAGAAATTAAATCTATTTAGCTATTAATTAATTAATTATCACTGAATATTTTTTTAAATTCCAAATTCATTATGAATTCTTATTACCATTTCATAAAACAAACAATTAATTCAAATATAAATATTCAATAATAAAAGGTAGATGATATTTTAATTATAGTAATTTTTATAATATTGTGATAATTAATAATTGACTACAATTAACAACAACATTAATCATAATATTGTAGTTAGTAGTTATGTTAGGCTATTTTTATTTGTATTTTTATCTAACTTGTTGGAATTATTAAATAATCTAGTATAATAAATATTAAACATGGAAAAATATTTTAAACTCTAGTAATGATAAATATAAATAAAAATAGAAATTATATGATAATTTATTAAGTATCTTTACTAATTGTTCTAAACATTACTATAATTTGATCATAAATAAATAAGGAATTTTAATAAATGTAAATTTATTGGAACTAATAGCAAAAATTAAAATTAAAATTAAAATTCTAAAAAATATTAATTATGTATCATTACATGATATGTTGTAAACTAAAATTAAATCTAGATGGAAATAATAAATTACACATGTATTGAACATATTCCAAAAAAATATTAATTAAGTATCATTATTTGATATGTTGTAACTAAAATTGAATTTACATAGAAATAATAAATTATGCATGTATTGAACATACACATTATTAAGTTGACTTCTATTTCAAAAAAAAATTAAATTTTATTTTCAAATTAAAGTGTAATATTTATATGCACAAAAAAATTCATCATACATGTTATCGTTCATGTATACAAAAACAATTTACGTGTACCTTAATAATTAATGAATCTTTATTGTAATTTCAAAAATTATTAAGACATCATACATGTAAAAATGAATAAACATTGAAGTTCCACAAAAAATATTAAATATGTATCATTATTTGATATATTTTTAATTTAAATCCAATTTACATATAAATAATAATTAGGTTTATTGAACATGCACATTATTACAAATTTATATTTCAGAATTTCCTTAAATTTCCTTCAATTGAATTTTATTATTCAAATCATACATAACCATTCATTTTATACAAAGAAAATTTTCACATAATTTAATCTATCAATGAAGGTAAATAATTTTTTTTGTTTTATTCTATCATGTTGAAATTTCCCAAACCAAATTGTATCATATAATGCTATTGATATCTTTGAAAATCCTAACAATGAATAGGAGTGCATTGACTTGAGTTGAAGAATTTTGGAGCTACAATGCAAAGGTTATTGATTTTTCAACCATTTTCCTAATAAACATTAATAAAATCATAAATAGAAATTTTACTCAAATCCAAAGGTGTATTTGGTATTGTTGGAAAGTAGTTGCTAAATTAGATTTAATAAAATTTATTTCACAAATTTCATACTTAAAGTGGAAGATATTGAATTTTGAATGAATTTTTTTATTGAAAATTCAAACAAATTACAACAAATTGGATTTAGAAGAGAAAATGAGTTGAGTGTGTTCACATTTGGGGCCAACAACACATGTTACCTTATCTATCCATGAATTAGGAAGGTAATTCGTTTTGTTTTGTCATAAACCCTAAACCCCAAACCACGGTGTTTTAGGTTATGCTATGGAACTTATCATCAAAAAGTTCTTCATGAATAGGGGTGCAATGACTTGGTTTAGAATGTTTGGAGCTACAATGTGGAATCTATTGATTATTGAACCATTTTTCATTGAAAATTTTGAGAAACCAAGATTGAAAACTATATTGGAATTTGGGGGTGTTCTTGGTATTGTTGGAAAGCTTTCACCAAGTTTGATTTAATAAAGTTGATTTCATAATTTTGAGACTAAAAATGTGAACAATATTATTGAATTTTTGGTGGGTACATATTGTTGTTGGAAATTCAAACAAATTGCAAAAGGGGGTTTGGAAGGAAAATTCAATTGAATGCATTCAAACTTGGGCCAATGACATAAGGTACATTAGTCTTTAATGAGTTTTTATCATAATTTAAACAAATATTAAATTATCATGTGTATAAAATGAATAAACATTATAGTTGCACAATATTATTAATTATGTATCATTACTTGATATGTTGTAATGATCTACATAGAAATAATAAATTACATGTCTTGAACATAAACATTAGTACTAACATATTTTTTAAAATTCTTAAAATTTATTTTGAAATTAAAGTTTAATATTTATATGCAAAAGAAAAAACCATTCATTTGCACAAATAAAATTTACATGTAATTTAATGTTATCATAATTTTAAATAAATATTACAATATTACA
>Ga0116231_10001544_pt1 | contig 47203 bp, 23 predicted proteins | sample S1TSphgellanicum_2_FD_89695 | JGI IMG/M metagenome (GOLD analysis project Ga0116231, IMG submission 89695) | Host-associated microbial communities from peat moss isolated from Minnesota, USA - S1T2_Fd - Sphagnum magellanicum MG | ecosystem: Host-associated > Plants > Peat moss > Unclassified...
CACACTAAATAAATTTTTTTTTTTAAATTTTTTTTAAATCTTCTACTCCAATAAAAATTTTAATCAACATCTCCCCCCCCCCCCCCCCCCCCCACTTAGTTAGCATGTGGTGAAATTTTCCTATTTTTTTTTATTCTAAAAAAGTTGGTGAATATTTTCTAAAAAGGGAATTTTTGATAACATATTCTCATTTTACTTTGTTTTGTCACTAGGATGCAAAAATTCACTAAAAATTTTGTACTATTAATGTTTGTTGATCATTCTTTTTTCAATTTTATTGTATAACAAATTATATTTATTGGTGACCATCAACAAGAATAATTAACCAAATTTGGCTACAAATTAAATATGAAAGTAAAGAATTATTTCTTTTTGTATGTTTGTTATTACATTCTAAAACAAGTTGTAATATCATACATACAAAAATAATTGACAAATTAGGGTGATCTTTTCACAATTCTTTGTATCAAAATCACATTTTTTTAATTGAAAAAATGAGAAAGGTCACCAAAAAAAACCTTTTTGGTTATACCAAACTAGTGTAATATTTCATACCAATAAAACATACTTCATACCATATTGATATGGATTTCTGTCAAATCCAACACTAGTTAGGATTTAACTAAAAACATCTTTTTAATAATGTTTGTATAAATTAGTGGTGGGTGGTTTTGGGTAAAGGCAAAAAGAACCTATCATGAACCTAGGTCTTCGTGCAATGACTAGATCCAAAACCTAACCTAAAATCTAGATATTTACAAGATCCAAATTTAAACCAAAGCCTTATAATCATGTTCCACTTTTTCTTTTAGATGGCCATGAACAAATGTTTGTTTTCAACAAGGTCCTAGTTCATTTACAAGTTTAAGGTTCTTTTTTGGGTTGCAATACATCATTTTCCATTGCCCTTAAACATTTTTCTTTCTTTTTCACCCATTGCTTTCAATCACCCCTAATTTTGTTTCTCATTTTTCACCTCTAACTCCCTTTCCATCACCTTTTCTTTTACTCCCTCAACTCCATATATCCCCTCTACATTGTCTATTTCATGATTTGTTGCAATGGTTGTTGGAAGTGTTTGTCATCATGGTGGTTGCAATAAGTGTTATCATCGTTACAATTGATGGTGACATTCATCATCATCATGGTTGTTGGCATTCATTGTCATCATGATGGTTGTTGTAAGGGTTTTTTTCTTGTAACATGTTCTTCATCTTTGGAACAAAGTAAATTATTTGTTGATCTTTTCTTTTTTTCTCTTATTGTGTTTATTTTATGTTTTTCAATATTGTGGTTCTTATTGTTGTTGTTGTTGTTATTTTTTGGTTCTTGTTGATGTTAATTTTTTGGGTTGTCTTTTATGTATTGTTGTATTTTGAGGTTATTTATTTAAAAAATTGCAAGTATTAAAACAAGAAAAAAATATACATATGCCATCAATGGCATCCACAAAATGCACTTAAGCCTACAACAATAGTTTGTGATGAAAAGGATGCCCTTGAGTTTGCTTTTGAAATGGAAGTGGAGTGTGGATCACAAAAAAAATCTAATGTTGAAGTACATGTAGCTTGGGAGCTTTTCATTCCGTAGTTCTAAACCAACCAAAATGCATGGTATCCATCTCATCATCATACATCAAGTTATTGGGCATTTTTTGTTATCGATGATGATGCAATATTAACATCCTATAACCCATGGATGATCCTAACCCAAGGGAACTGTAAGGGGCTTGTGAGGTAAACAAAAAACATTATACAAGTACTTTGCAAAAAATAATCTTTCATGAACATTTACAATAGTATAAAAGATGGGGGTGGTTTGTTGAACAAGGTGATATAAATTAGAAGTGATGAACAAGCTGGTATAAAGAAAAGGAAAATTGTTTTGACTTTTTAGATCACAAACTTCTTTGGTATTGGAAAACATTTTTTAAAAAATGTATTGAATATTTTCACTAGTTTAACAATCCTTAAAATAACTTGAAAATGTTTGAAAATAATATATTTTTGGGAAATTTTTAGTTTAAATAGTAACATAATAATATAAATGAAATTTTTTTTGGGTCATAAGTTTTTTTTAAAAAATTATTCATACTTATAAATCATGAAATCAAGAATTTTCTCCCTAAATAATCAATCTTGTTCTTCCATCTCAACATAATTGGTTAACCCATTATTTTCAAATTAAGTTTCATTTAAAGGGCATTATTGGCTTTTATTGCGTGATTCCACCTTTTGCCATTGTGGCTAATTTCATGAATAATAAATATGAGATCCCACCTTCACAATTATTGCAATTTTTGAGTTGCAAAATACAACAAGTGTAACCATGGAAAACTAAATAAAAGCCTTTTAGATTCTTTTGGATTATTTGATAAGGTAATTACCTACATGAAAATGAAGGCTCTAATTTAAGTACCTTGATTTTTAACATTGATTTCCATGGTTTTTTGTTCTACCTTTCAATTAACATGCCCATATGTATGGTCATGTTTTGGCCATTCCAAATCAACAGCGGTAATATTATGCTATTAATGATGCCAAAGTTATGTGTCAATCTTTTAGAAGTGAATTTAAAGGCGACTCAATCAACATGGAAAAATATTATTGCTTTATAAAAATATATGAGAAAAGGAAACAAAAGTGGAAATAATTTTGTATAATTGCAAGGCTACCATTTAAGATGTTGAAAACTTCGATGAAAACATCATTTGTTTCTTGAATCATCTTGTTTGAAAAAATATTTGAATCTCAAGATGTTATTTCCATTTGCTCTGGATGGAAACAAGCTTGATGTTTGTGTTCCAAATTGTAATTATATTAATGGTAGATGTTACCCAATGTATGGTAGTGATTAACCGAAACATAATAGGCCAGGGTGAAAGCATGAATAGGGGGATTGTTTGGATTGTCCCATTTGTAATTATTTTAGATTACATACAAATGTAAAATTTAAAGCCATATTCAAAATTAACATTATCAATTTTTTAATTATTCATGTTGTCATAGACTTTAATGGGAATCATCATAAAAGATTTGGATGCATTCTAAGAAGATTATGGACTCGTAATGTACTTTTGAAATGACAACATTACACGTATCACACAAAGAAAATGAAAAATGTGGACTTGAAAAATACATCAAAGTATTGTCAAAATGAAAATTAAAAAATAAAATGAAAAATTGATTGATGAAGTGCAGTGAAGTTTTCTTAATGTATATATTTAAAATTTTAAAAAATTTTAAATGACATGATTGTTATAAATTTTATATTTGGGAATCCATTTCACATTTTAAAATTTTAATTTTTTGCATTAATTTTTTGATCAATCACATGTTTAGGGATATTCATAGGTTGGTTTATTAATATTTATGAATAAAAACATAAGGGATAATTATAAGATTTATGATTTGATAATTGTTAAAATTGTAAAAAAATCATAAGTGTTAGATTATGGACTCTCAAATGACACTTTTGAAACACCTAACCATGCTTTCACATGTTAGGAGAATGGTAAGGATTAACCAAGGCAGTGAAGGAGTTGGATAGGATTAAGACTATTGAATAATTTAATTTAAAATTATTTTTGGAGGAAAGTGATTTAGGATGAGGTTTTGGAAATTGTTGGAATTTAGGATGGTTGTTTTTTTACACATAGAATTAGGGAGAGATTTGTTGGAGTTAGATAAAAACACACATTTTTGAGTTCATAGTTTTGTTGGTATTAAAAAACCATAGATTTTTCATGTTTCAATTGTGATTTCTATCTTCTAAAACTATCGATTGTTGATATGCTCAATTTTGAGTATAGATAAGTGTAGATTTGATGAAAAAACATGGGTTTTTGTTCTATATATGTTGTGTTTTGAGTTTCTAATAAATCTAATTGTATTTTGACCATAGATTCCATTTAAGTAGGGAAATAAAACTGAGTAGAAGAAACAATAGTTGTAAGGAAAATTTTGTGTAAAAATAATCCATCAAAATTGTTTGCATAATGAAACCGTAGATTTTAAATGTTGAAATGGAATATTGAATGAAATTTTGTATTGTTTTAAATAAGCAATGAACAATACTAGGATAAAATATGTGTTTACCAGTAGGCTAGTGTTATTGTTCAAGTCATCACAAATATGTTGTGTCACAATTTTAATCTTGGGTTTGCAACCAAGGTTAAAACATGATAAAGGATTTGGGTTGCAAAATTGTCCTAGGATTCAAGCACATTTTCACAAGTGTGAAAAAGTGCAAAACAATGAGTCCCAACACTCCCGAGTGGATTTCCCATTTGGGATATAAATGTCATGGAATGTCATGTAATTAATTTAAAAGCAAGGTTAGGGAATCAAAACTTATCCAAATTGAGTTTTCTTTAGACCTTTGGAAAGGCTTTGAAGAGTAGATATTTAAAGTGGGATTTTATTTTCCATTTGGTGATCCAATACATGAGTTATGCTCAATTAAATTGTAAGGAATAAAATTGGCAATTCAATTTTTGATCACAAATATAATCAACAAAAGGGTCAAATCACCTTTGACTATAATGTGATATGCCATCGGAAAGGTTTTTCAAGGAAACTTTTGGTATTGAAAGCTCCTGAACTAGAGTCCATATGCAAGAATTATGAACTTAGAAAATAGGAAAATTCATAACTTGAAAATTTTGGGAGTTGCAAAGATTTATGTGCATTGTTTCACTGTAATCTTCACCACCATTTACAAAATATACAATAGATGGAAAAATGTGATGAATCATCCTAAGTATGGGTTGAGTCATGTGAATGTGTTTATCATGATTTCATCTATGCACTATTTGGGTTCAAATTTGCATTCACTACCTTCTTTCATGGTTTGTGCAAATTGATTTCACCTTGAATTCATTTTACTAGGTTCATCATAATCTCATCCCAAAACACCCATGAATCTTTTCTTTGTGGGAAATACTTTTAGTTTGTGCATACTATTGTTAGTTAATGTGGCTAGGATTTAAGTTCTAAATGAACCATTAATTTGGAATCATATAGGAGTTCAAATTGAAAATGATGACACAATTTTTCAACGTTCTAGTTCCATTCTTAGCATTTATATTAGTTTACAATTAGCTCCAAGTCCATAATATGTTTGTAATCATATTCAACCTTTATTTCAAAAGGATGAAGATTATACAAGATTTCATGGGCATTTCACCCCATTCAAATTGTTCTTGAATCCCTTTTCATTTGAACATTAATAAGGGACTAATAAAGTTAGTGACAATTGAAAATGATTATTTATTTTCTAAGTAGATTAAGTTTCAAGTTTTAACATTGGCATTTGTAAAATCACATATTATAGTAGAATGAATTTTTGATGTTAGGGATGTCATCTTAATCTATAATGGTCTAGATTGGGGATTGAAAATATGGATCACCTCATTTTCATAATTAAAAATTAACCAATTGATGTTCATATGGGGGATGTGATGAACATTTGTAAATTTTCTTAGTCATATGTTAGATTGCAATGTTGGAGGTGAGGTCCTTTATAATTTTTTATCATGTGTAGGGCTACAAGAAATCAATTTGGTTATGTTTTGTAATCATATGTTGAAACTAAGATCAAATTTCTACTCCAATTGTTCATGTTTTAGAGTCATATGTTGAAGCCCAATTTAATTGTATGGTGGGTCAATCATGTGTTGATTTGTCCTTCTATCTTGAGGTTAGTTGTCAATTTTGTGTGGTTGGATTTATGGTCTTTTAAAGGTGCATAACATTATTTCTATTGTCATTTGTTGTCTAGTCAAACCTTTCAAGTTTTTAAATGTCAAATGTACTCAAAAGCCCAATTTTTAATAATCATGTTACTTGTGGGAATAGGCATGTAAGTGTTGCAAAGTAGGCTTTCACCTTGATAGATTTATAGTGTCCCAACCCTAGTCTTAGGTTTATGAGTAAGTTTAAGGCATAAAAGGGGAAGTGAGTTGGGAGAATATCTCAAAACTCAAACACGTTTTCACAAATGTGAAAGAGTTTCAACATTCTTAACTTTTTTTTTCATTATGGGAGGTTGAATCCCAAGGTGTTTTGCATTTTTGGAACAAAAATGAAAATATAAAATAATGTTTAAAGTAGGTTTTTTTTATAAAAAATTGAAAAGGTTTTGAAATGTAGACATTTAAAAATGGGTTCACATTTTCCATTTAAAGATTTGATGTTCAATTTAGGGACAAAAAATAGGTTGGACGTCAAATTATTATGAGTAAAAAAATCTTTGATTGGAATGTGTGATCTATCACTAAAAAGTTCTTTCCAAGGAATGTAATTTTGTAGTTGAAATGTCTTCAATCAAAACTTGTATGCAAGACTTACGATCCCACAAAATTGCAAGATTCATAACTTGACCCCAAAAAAATAAAATTAAGACTCCCAAGTTCAAAAGTTTTGAGATTTTTGTCATTGTGATGCAACCTTTGTTGCTAGTCATAGAATATAGTATAGAGAGATGAATGGTGAACTCTTTGTCAAGAGTGTTAGTTTAGCTACCCAAGAATGCATGACATTTTTTTTAATCTATGTGGTGATGTGTGTTGTGAGTTGAATTGCTTGTGGTTCATTCATGAACTGTTTTGATTTCAATTTGCAATAATTACATTCTTTCTTGATTTGTGCATATTGAATTCAATTTGAACTTTTGCTTGTGAATTCATTTTAATCATATTTCAAAACTCCCATGCCCCCCTTCTTTATGGTAGCTAAGAAATACATCTTGAATTTGCATTATATTGCAAATTTTGAAAATTGATTAGTTCTTTACTCCCAATATCACTTGACAAATCTAATGGTGTGTCATGTAACATAATTATTTTCAAATTGAAATAAATGCAATGTTTTGAGAACATGTACTTGGCCTTGTGATTCCAATGACTAATCTTTTGTTTTGTTTTGACAATCTAATCAATAACCCTAAACCCTAACCCGTCGTCAAAAAAATTAAAACCCTAATACCCAAGAAGCTCCCATATTTGAGCAAATGAATATTGACTATAACCAGAGGTTCTGGTATTCTGGTTTCAAAAATCCAGAACCTTACCCAAAGTTCCAGCAAACTTTTTTAGTAAAAAATAACTGGAGGTGTAAAAGAACAGAGAACTGCCAAACACTGGTACGGACATTGTGTCCACCCAACAGGAATGAGGTCAGAGGCATTGTGGAGCAACAAAACTTTCACATCAGTGGCAACTATGAACCAAAATTACATTGGAGAAAATGCAAACTGCGGTATTGCCGGTCCAAGATCCCCGAGAGTGGCTAGTTGCATTTGAGACCAAGAAGCAATCATTTGCAGTGTTGCTATGTCCCTCCAGTAAGAAACAAGGTTGGACCACAATCCCAAATCACACACCCCTCAATGTACTTCCATATATATTGCTCATTGTTCATGCCCCTGCCATTAGACTAGGCCAAAAATGGCAAATAATACAGATAGGCAAAAACATTTCTTGTAGCCAATGAGTGAGGCAGCATGCACCCAGAGGCCCAGGTTTTTTTTTTCTTTTGCAGGATGGTGGGAGTGTTGGATTTTTGTTTTTCCCCATGATGTTCCCATGAAGTTCCCATTGCATTTCTATCAATGGGCTTTCAACATGTTCCTCAAGTTCCCAGTGTGTTCCCACATGCTCTCAATAGCTCCTCACTTTATCCCACACCTTTACCCTAAGTTCTACTCTTCCAACCTATATAACCAAGCCTGAGGAGGAGATTACAAGATATCTATTTTGGGAGTGTTCAAAAAGCTTTCATTATCTATTTCAGTGGCCCACCAACTATGCCCATTACAAAAGAAAAGAAAAAGAAAGAAAAAAAGCTTGGGGGTTCAGATGACTAATTAATATGAGTCACGATATATTACCATATATACCTATGTTGGATAAGCCCCTCAGTAATTAACCCACAACATATTGTCTGCAGTTTTAAGGTCATTGGAACTAGCACATCAAAAGTTGTACATATGTTCTTTTCTAGGGGTCCCTTTAGCTTATGGCCCTTTGGTCTTGACCCGGTGGTTGTGTTTTCCGTCCTTTGCAATAAGATATCCAATGGGTATCATGAGATATGATTTCTAAAAGGGTGACAGTTTTTATGTCATATAAGGCCCATCCCACTCCCCCTCGTGGGTGGGATTTACAGGCCCACTCTTGGCTCTAACTCGTGGGTCCCTTATTCTGGTGAAGCCCACCCCCTCAGGCTTTACCCTACACTATACAAAGGAAAGGTACTTCCAGAAAATTGTAAGCATTGAGTTTGTCTATCGTCAAAGCTAACATTCCATTGAACCACCAAATATGCAAACATGTAGGCTTGGTGGACGGTGGCAGATTCTCAACTAGAAAATTACGTGGAGTCCCACTAGAGTGAAACACGGCTGGCTGTGTCTGGCCGCCGCATGCACCGTCAAGCAACTCTGTTCGGGTTTCTACTAGGAACTTACTCAACAGTTTGGGCACAATAAAAGTTATCCGTAAAGTAATCTGGAGTTGGGCCCACCTCTCATCCCCTGTCTCAGTTTTCATCCCTACTTTAGTGTTGTCCCTAAAGTCTCCAGATAGGGGTCCAACTCGGCAGAAAACAGGGAAAACCAGGATGGAGTCCCCAACATGGGCACATCAAACTGTTTTTTCTCGCCCAGGGGCTGCCTGCCTTTTAGACCATTGGCTATTGGCTACTAGCTAGGCTATTTGCTATTGACCATTGGCTATTGGCTACTAGCTAGGCTATTTGCTATTGACCATTGGCAATTGCCTACTGGCCATTGAGAATTGGGTACTAGTTATGGCCATTGGTTATTGGCTTACTAACATTGGCTTTTGGCTATTGACCTATGGCTATTGGCTATTGGCCATTGGCTAAACTTCTACCAGTTATGGCTATCAATTCTTGACCATTGGTTATTGGCTATTGGCGATTGACCATTGGCTAAAATCCTACTAGTTATGGCTATTGACTATTGACCATTGGCTATTGGCTATTGACCATGGCTATTGGCTACTACCTATGGCTATTGGTCACAACTGCCTATGGATATTGGCTATTGACCATTAGTTAAACTCCTACTAGATATGGTTATTGATTATTGACCATTGGCTATTGACCACAGCTAATGGTAGTAAGGTTACTACCTATGGCTATTGGCCATTGGTTATTGGCTACTAACATCAGCTATTAGCTATTGGTCAAGCTAAGGTTTTAAATGGGTAACATGGATGCAAATGAATATCAATCCATGCTTAGAAAACTAGTTTTAGGGTTTTGTCTAAACTAGTTAAAATGTAATATTCATAAATGTAGTTTATAATTTGAGACTAAAGATGTCTTGTTCATATGAAACTCACTCCACATTTTGTTTTCTAGCAATCATTCCTCTTTTAACATCGATCATTTCACCTCTACCTCAAGTAATGAAGAAATATTGGAGGATATGGATGAAAATGATACACCATATCTTTTTAAATCCTTGACCAATTTTATCTTGGTGAAGTTCGATGAATTGGCAACTCTAATGGTCCCGACAATCTTGGCGCATGCACGATCCACAAGTGAAGCTTTAATTTCATCTTGAAGGTTTGATTTTTTTTTAATTAAGAATTTTTTTTCATTTAACCTTTAGGGTTATAAGCTTTTAAGGTATGTTTTTACGGTTAACATTTGGAATTAAGGTTTAATTTTTTAGTTGGTGGCAAATTGTTCATTAGGGTTTTGGGTCTAAGGGTATTTAGGATCTGTTTTTAAAGTTAAGGTTTTGAATTTAGGTCTAATGTGTTATTTGTTGGCAAATTGTTCATTGGGGTATTGATTTTAAGGGCTTTTAAAGTCTATTTTGGGGTTAAGGTTAGGGATTTCAACACTAATTTTTTTGTCTTGCATGAAATTAGGTGAAATATCAGTTGTATCAAGCAAACCATCCAAGTTGACACATGAACAACATTTCCTTAATTTCATTCTCTACATGAAGCATAATAATATCAATAAGTATGATGCATTCATGTGGAATTGGTCTAAATCCACATTTTCTGATGATGCATTATTCATTGCATCAACAATGCAATTAGTAATGAGATCTAGTGGCCCATAGGCACCAAAATGACCAAGTTGTTGCTATAAGATTTGGTAATTTGTGGCCAATACCATATCTAGAAGATAGACCTAAAAAGTTACAGCACCATGGTTGGTGCCTGAAAGTTTTTAAGAAAATTGCTTCATGACAAGATCATAATTTGTAAAGTTAAATTGAATAACGCAAATGGGTACTAGTTAAGGTTTAATGATTGTCAAACTAGAATGGAAATGAAAAAGTTGAAGGCTTCAATAAAATTTAAAATGAACTATAAGACCAAAATGACCAAGTTGCTTCCATAAAATTTGGTAATTCATGGCCAAGACCATATATGGGTCAAAACAAGTAACTAGGAATCAAAAAAAGCATCGGATGTTAGACATAATTAGTCAAAATCAAACATTTTTATTATTACCATTTAACACCATAGTATTCATGGCAAGTTAGTCATTTTCCCCTTTTATGAATGTTAAGGAACTTAGAGTAAAAATTCATTCAATCTAATTTGAAATTTTGGTTTTAATTCAAGACATTTGAAAATGTACACCTATTGCATCAAATGGAGTCATTTTTGTAAAGGACTATCAAAAGGACTCATATAATATTTAAAAATTCATTGAAAAAAATATAGATGACATCAACATATTAACCACACTCAAAAAACAATCATACTTTTAAAAATGTGAAAATTTAAAACTTTACAAATTCAAAAAATGTTTCAAAATTGCTTCAAAATTTTAGAGCTTGAAGAGTCCTTTACCACATATAAATGGGATATAATGTACGTGACATATTAAGAAAAATTATAGCTTAGAGTATAATAAAATTAAAGAATGTGAAAATTTAATTTTTGGCGATTACTTAAAATTTTGATCATTTTTCAAAATGAAACATTAAATATGTGAAATTTGAACACTCTTAAAAAATCATATTTATTCAATAATGATGAAAAAAAGTGTGAGGCATTAGGGAAATTTTAAATATTTAAAAAAACAAGTTATAGAAACTCTCAATCAAAATTTCATTTGCATGTAAAATGTTTTTAAAAAAAAAACTTGTAGTCCTTTTCCAAAGTAATATTTTTGGTTTTTAGTTATAGGTTTTGACCCATTTAGAAGACATATTTAAAAAACTACAACACCATGGTTAACACCATAAAGTTTTAAAGAAAAATACTTCACTACAAATTGATGCATCATGACATGATAATGATCTATAAAGTTAAATTGAATAACACAAATGGGTATTAGTTAAGGTTTAGTGATTGTCAAACCAAAATGGAGATGAAGAAGTTGTTGAAGAATGGAATGAAATTGGAATTGAACTACAACATTAGAATGACCAAACTACACCCATTAGATATGGTAATTCATGGCCAAGACCATATCTAGAAAACAGACTTGAAAAGCTACAACACCATGGTTAGCACCTAACAATTTTAAAGAAAATTATTTCATGACAAATTGATGCATCATGACATATTTCTCTTATTACCAACTAGGTCCCAAGTGCAACCTTGCTGCACACATGGAAGCTTTGAGACTAAAGTCCTAGTTCATCAATGAAATTTGAAATCCCCCTAGGTCCTAAAATTGTTTCAGACATAAAATATAACAATATAATCATGTAGGTATTCAATTCCAACAAAGCTAATCATCACAGCTCAATCCAAATCCTTAAAAATAACCTTCAATCACAACAAAGGGGAAGGCATACAAGGCTATACAAGGCACATGACAAGTGAAGGCATGAATAGGGGAACTATTTGGATTGTCACACTTGTAATTTTTTTGGACTACATACATATGTAAAATTTAAAGCCATATTCAAAATTAATATTGTTAATTTTTTAATTATTCATGTTGTCATATACTTTAATGGGAATCATCATAAAAAAATTGGATGAATTTTAGGAAGATTATGGATTCATAATGGACATTTAAAATGACAACACTATGTCTGTCACACAAAAAAAATGAAAAATGCTAACTCAAAAAGGTGCAAGCATACAAAAATAAGCCAAAAAAGTATACGTTGCAAGTAGAAAACATAGAATTATTAATTTTGAAACATAGAAAGTAGAACCTAATCTTTAAAAACATACAAAAAAACTACATGAGTGTATGTAGGAATGTATGGATATGTTTCATAAAGCTTAAGATTTTTTGTTTCCTTTTTTTCAACCTACTTTCATTCTACTTTCCAAATTTACATTCTTGTCCCATATTGCACAAAGTAGGGTAAAAGTATATTAATTAATTATCATTTGGCCAAAAAATTCATGTGTCCTACTTTTAGAATGTTAGAGGATTATTTTGACATATTATATGCAAGTATTAATGTTTGGGTTCATATAAAAAATCATGTTTAAGATGCATAATTATGTTAAGTTGGAAAACGTTTTTTTAAAGGCTTCACATTATCATAATTGAAATATTCAAGTTTCAAAAAAAATGTATCAATATGCATGATAATTCAAACATCAATATCACAACATTTGAATAGTTTGATTTTGAAAAAGTATTAGACATTAACTTGTGATAAATAAATAAAATGATGAAAGTAATAAAATACATGAAATATGACCATATATGGTTTATTTAGTACAACAAGTAAATTCTAAAATTTGTAGTATTGCTAAAAGCCTTAAAATTCAAAAATGCAAATTTTATTTTTCATCTATTTTTACTTTTTGAGCAAGGATCACCAATTAACCTACTTTAACATGCTTATGCCCCAAAAATATGTCAAAGTAGTTCAAAATAAAAATAAAATTTTTAATCATCAAATGAAAAATTTATTAGTGAAATGCATTGAAACTTTATATATATATAATTTTAAAAAGTTTTAAATAATGTGATTATTGTAAATTTTTATCCTTGGGAATCCATTTCACATTAAAGATTTTAATCTTTGGCATGGATTTTATTATCAATCACATGTTTAGGGATATTCATAGGTTGGCTTATTAATATTTATGATTAAAAACATAGGCATAATTATAGGATTTATTGTTTGATAATTGTTGAAACTGCAAAAGAAGTCGCTAATGTTAGATTATGGATTTTCAAATGCCACTTTTGAGACACCTAACCATGATTTTGCTTTAACAACATTATTTTCTTTCATCATCGAGAATTGAAGATCTGGCAAGTTTTACATCCCAAAAGTACATCTGGATAAGTATCTAGAGCCATATTTGCTTTAGCACATGGCATGTGAGTTTCTAGTGAACTGAACTAAAAACATTGTCAAGTTTATACATGGCTTGATATGAAATTCATACTGTAATTTCAAGGACTGGACTTGTTGGTTTACATTTATGGCATCCACAAGATACTGTGAAAGGACAGATATAAATGTTGTCAATTTGGTAAGCCTGAAGATTGAATCCCAAAATGGTAGCACATATGAGTTTAGTTGCAGAAACCCATAATCCCCTTGTCGCATGACAAAGATTGTTCAAGTTAAAGACTTTGAAAGTATAAAAGTGCACTTCATCTTTTCCAATTTTATAAGTGACAATGCATAAATAAACTAGAAAACTAGGTTCTCACTCTATATAACAATTTCAAACATGCTCATGAAATTGATGCATTTTGACAAGATCATGACAAAAATTAATGCATCATGACAAGGTAACAAAGTGAAAAAATAAAATGAAGACCACAACTTGGTACTGATTAAGGTTTAATGACTATCAAACCATAATGGAGATGAAGTTCAAGTTTTTTATTTTTACTATGAAACAACAAATTCTTCTAGAACATTAGAATCACTAGTTGTTTTGTCAACATCCACAATTCATGGTAAGTCCATGTTCTAGAAGACCTAAATGAATAGTTGCAAAACCATGGTTAAGACTTGGAACAATTAAAGAAAATTATTTTAGTAGAAACTAATGCATCATGACAAGATCATGATGTGAAAAAATAAAATGAAAATCCCAATTGGGTATCGACTAGGGTTTAGTGACTGTCAAACCAAAATGGAGATGAAGTTCAAACTTTTCTAGAACACTAGAATCATTAAGTTGCTTCCCCAGCATCCAATAATTCATGGCCAAGACCATAATTTAGAATACCTAAATGAACAATTGTAAAACCATAGTTAAGGCCTAGAATTTTTTTTAAAAATTATTTTAGTGCAAACTAATGCATCATGACAAGATCATGATGTGAAAAAATGAAATAAAGATCACAACTTGGTACTAATTAAGGTTTAATGACTATCAAACCAGAATGGAGATGAAATTCAAGCTCCTTGTTTTTACTATGAAACAACAAACTTTTCTAAAACACCAAAATCACCAAGTTGCTTCCCTAACATTCAATAATTCATGGGCAAGTCCATGATTTGGAAAACCTAAATGAACAACTACAAAACCATGGCTAGTGCCTAGAAGATCTTAAGAAAACTATTTTAATACAAACTAATGCATCATGACAAGATTGTGATGTAAAAAATAAATTGAAAATTGCAACTGGGTTCTAATTAGGGTTTAATGACTGTCAAACCATATTGGAGATGAAGTTCAAGCTTTTTATTGTTACTAGGAAGCAACAAACTATTCTAAAGCACCATAATCACCAAGTTGCTTCCCTAACATCTGGTGATTCATGGCCAACTTCATGATCTAGAAAACCTAAATGAACAACTGCAACACCATGGATAGGGTTTAAAAGATTTTAAAAAAATTGTTTCAATACAAATTGATGCATCGTGACAAGATCATTATGATGTGAAAGACTAAAATGAAGACCTTAATTCGATACTAACTAGAGTTAAATGACTATCAAACTATAATGGAAATGAAGTTCAAGTTATTTGTTGTTATTATAAAATAATAGATTTTTTAAGAACACCAAAATCTCCAAGCTACTTCCCCAACATCTGGCAATTCATGGCCAAGACCATGATCTAGAAAACCTACATGAATAGCTACAACACCATGTTTTAAAGAAAGAATGTATTAGTTTGAATCGATTAATCATGATATGAAATGATACAATCAAAAGCCCAAATAAGTATTGGCTAGAATGATTATCAAATCATAATAGAGATAAAAATGAGGAAAACATTTGATTTGAAGCAACAAAATGATTCCATGATTCATACAAATTGACTTGTAGGTATAGTTGCAAGGTTTCAAATTGAGTATCAACTCACATAATCAAAATATATCATTGCAAATTAGAAATGTGAATCTTAAAGAAATTGGTTATCAAATGGGCCAAAAAACAAGCAAACATTTACCATGAAGCATGGTTGGATTTACATCCAAAATGTCATTTGTCTACCAAAACATTTAGCAAACAAAGTTTGAGACATGTTATTTCAAATTACAAGCGTTGTTTAAAGACTATTTCGAAAATCCTTGGGCGACTATTGTGCAATGGTAGAAGGCGTTGTGATATTTCACAAGGTTTAGGGCATGCCATTCCATGGACTCACCCACAACTTTATACCAAGTTCAATCTACTCAATAGAAGCACCACATCTTTGACGCATCCATTGGTAGTTTTTAAAAATATGTATCAAATGCATTTGTTAGAGGCAATAAAGGACTAGGGTATGTAGAATTTCTTTCATGGCAATGGGGACATTTAAGTGTACAAGGGTTTTGGGTAGAAGGCAAGAATTTTTTTGGATTTTGTGGAGGTAGAACAAGGATTATTATTTATAGGGTTGGAAGTGGAGGTTCACATTCTTATTGTTTGAAGGATGCTTTAAGCCATCCACTAGTTATAGTTTGTAAAAAATTCAAAAACCTTGTGGCAACAAATGAAGAATGTCCACAACAATAATAATAATAATGTTTGCCAAAAGGTAAGTTCTTCGGCAAGGTAATTGAAAAAAATTTCATCCTCTTGCACACCCTAATTTATAGAAACCATGATCTCCTACATTGGGCTAAACCTCACCTAGAAAAAAATGTAAAGTTTGGAATAAGTAGTTGCATGCAAACTCCTTTTTAAGCCTCCTTCAAGTTGGGGCATTCTCCAAAACTTTATTCACCCCAATGTTGAATCCAAAGGTAATGATCTACACTTCTTTCTCACTCTCCTTTATCTTTTATGACCTACAACTTTTTGTTCTCCCTCTACATTTGCATTTTTCATGCAAAATACGATTTCTTTTCATTCATCCACAATTATAAGTTATGGTTTCAACACATGTAAACATGGGCCCTTTCCCTCCTTTGTAGCTCTAGTCTCTCATTTGAGATGCAAGTGACATAAACACGGGGTTTTTAACATCTAACCAAATTCGACACAAACTCAATTTGTGCCAAATATAGGTGGTATTTTGAGTTATGAGCCTTGTTGCGCCCCAATGTAAATTTTTCCTGCCATATTGTTGTTGATCTCATCTTGTGATGTCGTAATTTTAGCCTTGGGCTTACGACAAAGGCAAGGGCTTGCGAAGGTGCGGGCCAAGAATGAGCTTAGGAATCACATTTCATGCTCCCAGGAGTGCAAAAGAGTGTGAGGGAATGAACCCCCACACTCCCAAATGAGCTCCCAGTTTGGAAGTTGGAGTCCCAATGGACTTCCGAATCTTTAAAGGGCGATTGCAAGAGTCAAAACCCGTTGGATTGAAAAGTTCCTTATATCATTAAAAATATCTTGGAACTTAAATGTCTTAAATGGGCTCACATCACCCATTAGAGTACTTAAAACATAAATTATGGCCAAAAGAAGGGTTGAAAGTCAAATTGTCAATTTGACTTCCAACCACTAAAAGTCAGGAATCGCCCTGATTTACTTGTGTGCATGTAGCGTGCCACATACCGTTGGAAAGATCTCAACGAGGGCTACAACTTTGCTTCAAACCTTACCTCAATCAGAGGTTTGCACACAAAATTATGGGTCTCCAAAGTTGTGGGAGTCCCAATTTCGAGAATTTTGGGACTCACACTTGTGAGTTTCAGGATAAAATGCCATTTGGGTGTTGGCCCCGTGGCCATGTACAGAGTATATTGTAAGAGGGAAGGTGATGGCTTCCCCCAAGTCCAGGTTGTGGTGAGTCTTGTGAGTCCATGTTTGCCCATGATTCGTCCGTGCACCAAAAGTGCTCCAGCTGTGCACTAACCAATTTGTTATTTGGTTCGTGTAGGTCCGTGTGAGTAATTGAGTTGCTTGTCAATCTTCCTAGTCCCCATCTTGGAGCTCCAACACGCCCTTTTACCCTCGAAGTGCTATGAACCAAAGAGCATGCCGTGACTCCTTATTTTTCCATTGTTTTCACCTTAGACTTACATTTTGAATCTATCAAGGAGCTTGAGAACACGTCATGTGAAATGAGCAAACATGGGCTTTTGGTGCCATGTATGTTCAACTTTACGAATAATTTTAATATCTTATTGTTGTTAATAATCCATTTGTTATAAAGGGTAGTGCTTAGTTTGAAACTTTGAATAGTCAGTTTGGAAACAAATCCTTAGATTGTGCACCAACCTAGTTTGGGGACTTCAAAATCAACTTGGGTTACATTTTAGCTAAGGTATGGTTAAAGAACCCTATGACTTTAGATGAAGTATGGCATGATCCCATACTTAACCTATTTAATCCTAGAACCAACCAACTTCCCCTTGGTGGCATCAAATGTATGGTCCAAAACATAGAAAAAAATGCTTCCACATATATATGTCCACAATTTATAAAAAATGCTCCAACATATATACGTCCACAATTTCATCCCATTCAAACGAACCTTCAAACTCCTATAGCTTTCACACACTTGTACAAAGCATAAGAAAGGGGGCATTACCAATTTGAAAGGTTTCCAATCTTACAAAATGGCTTGCAAGTAGATGAAATATTAACCTTTTTTCACTTTCAAGTTGATGAAGCTTTAAAAAATACATGTATTATCAAATTATTCATGTTATGATCATAATACATAAAACTTATAGTGTAAAAATAGGTTTGAACACCAAATTGACCCTATTAGGTTCAAATCTAATTTTCACATAATTTATGATGCCAATTTTTTTCAAATTTTGTATTCAACTTATCATAAACTAAATGTAGGACCATGTTTTTTCATATTTCTACTTTCAAAAATTTTAAATATACTTTCATATGTTTATATCAAAAAAATTGTCATTTTTAAATTGCATTTTGGTCGCAACACTTTTTTTGTCTATTTTACCATGCTTTCACCCTATAAATATTTTTCATTATAACCAACTTTGGAGGGTAAATTTTATTTACAATATGAAAGGTAGCCATTATCTAACAACATTTAAAAAACCCCAAACCTAATTTTAAATTTTACTTAACACCTAAATGATTATTGAATGTACTAAAATACTAGGCATTATTTTAAACCCTAATATTGATTATTTTAAATAGCCTAATAAGGTAACAATTTTAAAATAAAAATAAATACAAGGTTTCAAATGGATGGTTTTCAATTTAGTCAAATCTAATGAATGACTTTTAAATGGGGCATGACCCTAGGTAATACTCATCTAGGTATTTAACTTGATACCATGCCCAAAATTTAACCATTTTTTTATATTCGCCCAACATGAGGTATTATGTCAGTCATGAAAAAACTTTGCATTTTGTAACCAAGGTCTATTTAATACCGTGGAATAAATGAAATTTATTACATTGATCTACAACATTATGAAATTAAGTCACTACATATGGTATCCCACGCATCAATATTTTCATATTGCAAATTAGGCCTATTGATTTTCTAATCAACCATTCTCAAATTGTAAGAAGTTGGTTTAGGTTTTAACAATCCTAATTTACTTTTCAATTGTTCAATGATAATGTTCACACGTAACCCCCCATATAGGAATACATCATCCACTATATTTTGGCCAATTTGCACTTGGATCACCGCCATGTGATCACATGATTATGGGTAGCTATTGCAACAATACATGTTTCCATTGTCTTTTAACCATTGCAAGGCCAATAGTCTTGTGAATATATATTTTAATATTGTAGGCTTCATAGTTTCATTTTCTACCACATGTACTTTTTTTGATTGAGTGCGATTTTCAATAGTTGCCCCAAATCTAACCTATATATGGCTTCCAACATCTATTGATTAATGTCTTGAAAAATCTCTTCTATAATTTTTGTTTGGCTAAAAACAATGGGTAATGGATCCTCAATTGGAAATGATGTTTACTCCCACCATATTCGGTAACATGCCCAATCAATATTCCAATTTCATGGGCTACTTGTTTTTTCAAGGGATTTTGCCACCTATAATTGTTAAATTGTTTCCACAAATGATTTCTTCAACTTCTCTTTTTCATCCTAGTCTACAACATTTTTGTTTTTGAGCAGCTCCCAATCCTTGAACACATGTTCCTCATTCCTTTTACTATGAATAACCACTACAGCCATGTTGACTAAAGATGTAAGTGTTTTCTTGTTAGCAAGTGGTTGATTGTTTATTAATTTACTTGCCTTGTCCTTTAATAGGTTTTTCATTTCTACAAACCTTGGACAACCTACCATCATGTGACCAATCATTCCACAAATGTGACAATGGTACTTGGGGATGGGATATTTAATATCTTCATTTTACTGTTTATTAATAAATGTATGTTATTCTACTACATTCTATTGTAGTTTGTTTAGAAAAACATGATTTTACTCTTCCTAAATTTTTGAATCTATCTTCAATTATTTAGAATTATACTTTTTGATACAATAAAAAAAACTTCAAGAAAAAAAAAGTTTAGAACAAGAGTCACAAAAAAAAATTCAAAAAAGTTTTGTTGTGCTTTTGAATTTTTTTTCTTCTTTACCACATAATTCTTCTTTAGTTACAATGGAAAGAACTCAAGCAAAAAACAACAACTCATCATCTAAAGAAAAAAGTGATCAAGTTAAAAACATATGTAACAAGAATGACAATTCAAACTTGCTATACCTTGAAAATGTTTTAATCAAGGTTTAATTCAAACTAACATTATGAGTAGTAATGCAACCAATATCTAACTAGTAAAAGATGAAGATATGTATCACCATAAGCTCAAAGCTTATGGCAATATTAGATTCTCTTTAATCTCATTTACACAATATGACATGATATCAATCTAATGCTTCTAAGTAGTACTTGTAGGCTAATTTAGAACAAACTTGCATGTTAATTATAATGTTTGTTCCGGTATTATTTCTTCATAATCTTACATTTTGTTAAGACTAATAATAAGATTGTTTTGTTATAATTGAGTAATTTGTTAATATAAACACTTCACCTTTATATTGTTATGTACTTGTAACAAAATTGAAGTGTTTTCAATCTGACACCCAAATACACATATTCTTAATGAAATTGTACAATTCAATACATTGATTTTAGCTAAATTAAATCATGGCTTTGGAGAATTTTTTTTTCCAAGGTTCAATTGTATTTTCAATTCAAGCTATCATGATTAATAAACACTTATTACAATTTGGCATTGAATTGATCATTCCATACTTGAATGACATTGTATGCATTAATCATCATTTGATAATATTGTGTTATTGGGTGCAAGCATGATTGGGGTACCACATTTGAACCATAAGGACTCATTCCAAGGATTCCCAAATTCACCTTTTCTGCACTTTTCCCATGACCTATCTTCCATTTCACCTTTATTTCTTATGTCAAATGAAATAATTTTGTTCCAAATTTTATATAGGCCTCTAAAGTTTTCTTTTTTCACATATGAAAGTGAAAATAGTAAAATTTATCCAATGTGGGCCATGTTCTATCAATGGCCCAAAATTTATAGAAATTTGGCTTCTTGAAATTTTTTACATGATAATAGGGCATTTGGTTCTTGTCACATTCATACATTTTATACACATGAGCACATAAGGTGTTTATGGTAAAAAAACTTGGGCCAAAAAAAATTGTTTAAACATATCATATGAGTCCTTGAATTATTTTTTCTCGTGAAACAAAGTCCTAGATTATCTTCAAGGACTTGGCTATTTATTCCATCAAAACCTTGATTAGGCCACTGAATTACATTGTAATTGTGAAAATATTAACAATTTTGTTAATCAATTCAACTCACTCATTAGGTGTTTTCTTTGATAGAAACAATTATGTCCATGAATTTGGTGTTGCAAAAGAAAGATTTTTCCTTCTAATCATGCCCACTTTGACTAATTGTGAGTTTTGTACAAAAGTTGAATATGGTACTTGTACAAGGATTTTTGGTACTAATTAAATCTAAATTTCCTTTTCATCTTGAAACACCATTCGTTGATTAGGAACATGTCATTGCATTCATCTTCTACATCCTCCTCCTTGTCTAGATGATTATGGGATATTGATTGGTTACAAATTCCCCACCTTTCTGTGGGAGAATCGGTTTGAGTGCATATGCCATGCATTCTTGCAAACATTGTTGTTGGGTTGATCTACTAGAAACCATCATGACCAAAAAAAAGAAGTAAATGGCACCTTTTTTTTTGGTTCAATCAACCAATCCCTTTGCAACCTTCTTTAGCTAATTTATAGAAAACACAAAGATCATGTACAAACAAATAAAATCCTTGATCTTTCTTGAAAAAACAAAGAAAATGATGGAATGTAATGGTACACAAATTGATGTATTGAATCTCCCTTTTTGCTTTGCATTCATTAACTATGCCCACAAAAGGTGATGGTTCATGCAAATTGGTGGCAAGAGTTAATGCCAAATAGTTAAATCATTCTTGTGAGCTATCCACATTAAATATTAATTCGATAATGATGAATAAGAGCTGGCACATGTAATATTGAATTGTAAAAATGAAAATGTTGGTTAAGTTTTCAACGAGTAAATCTATGGAACAATCAATCAAAGATAAATTAATAAGATAAACTAGTATCAACATTGTAAAAATAGTTAACCCTTGGGGTAATTCTTTCCCAAGTAAAATTGCCAACTCAATAGGGTAAACTAGTTGCAGTATATATGTGCTCTCAAGTGTTCTATATGGTTTTAACTTGTTAATATTAACAAGAACATGTTTACTATCAAATTTATCCACTACAACTAGTAAGGTTGTGTTTTTCAACAAAAGATATTAAATTTGGTAAGGACCAAACCAACAATGTACAAATTTCCCTAGATAAACATTTATAGATTGGGAAAACATAATACAAAATCCCCAAACTCAAATCACTTTTGAGTTGTTTGGTTTGTGACCATAATGTTCAATTCCATTGATTAGAAGCAACAATTTCTTGTGCCTTTAATCTTGACCTTGTAACTTTTCCAAATTCAATAGTCTATTGGTCAAAACCTTAATTAGTGTTGAATCAATCCGTGTACTTGGGTAAGTAGGCAACATGTATTCAATAGGTAATAATGGATGTAATCCATATGGGTGTGATCACAATCAAATGAACCAACAACGACAAAGGACTCAAGGACTATAAAGTTTTTTGTGGTCATTTTTCACTTTCTCATAGAAAGGACTTTTGAGATGAAATCTTTTGCAATATGTTACTAAAAATACATATAATTTTTTTAATACATCACATTTTTTAAATTAACTTTTCATGAATAACTAAGTTTTTAAAAAAAGTGTATAGATCTACCAAATTATGTGTTTCATTTTGAAAAATTATTTTAATTTCAAATTGTATGAAAATATGTAAATTATTTAATTATTTATTTTATTGTTTCATAAATTGCAACTTTTTTTTAGATGTCATGTACATTACATCCCATTTACATGCGGTAAAGGACTCTTGAATTTTAAAAAATAGAATCAATAGATTTTTAATTTATTAAAATTTTAAATTTCATAACTTTCAAATTGCGAGTGCTTTTTGAATGTGGATGATCAATTAACCACATCATCTCAATTTTTTTCTCATCAAAATTCCTTTATAAAGAGAGATTTTAACTTAGTAATTTACAAAATTGATTACTTTTGATGCAATTGTTGTTCAAGTTCAAAGGCCCTTTACTAAAACCAAAACCCAATTTATTTTTTTTGAATTCTTCAGCATTTGTATTAGTCATTTAGCACAACATTCCATGATTAACATGGCATTAAAGTGACACACAAAAATAAATCTAACAAGATAAAAAAATTTATTGAGTTTTGGTGGTCACCTAATATGTTTTTTGGTTCATTTGATTGTGACTACACCCATATATACTAACTAAAAGGGAATATATATCCTATAATGTAACCTTATATGCAATTTGGTAAAAAATAATATTGTGGGCCGAAATTCATCTTAACTCATATGTTCATCATTAACAAGTTTGGTTAATAATGTACCAATCACTTTGTTAGTAGATTTAGCTTGTCCATTACCCTACGAGTAATAAGTTATAAAACTAATATGTTTGAACAAAAAATGATCAATAACATACAAAAACCCTTCATTAATGAAATGAGTACCTTAATCTATGACAAACTATCAAGGACATCCAAAATAGGTTAAAATGTATTTATACAAAAACTTTGTTATTACTAATGCAATATTAATCCAAAGTGCTTTTGTTTCAACCCATTTCGTGGCATAATTGGTTGCCATTAGAATGTAATGATTGCTAGTGTAGTGGATAATTGGTTTAATTAGTGACCTAATAAAATCAAAACCCCACTTTTGGAGTGGTTCATGTGGCAATGTAGTAAATCTTGCTTAGTTGCATGTGGCAAAATTTCCTAAACATTGACATCATAGGTTCAACAATGATGAAAAGTGTTTTTAAACAATGTAGGCCACCAATATCTAGCATCTAGAATTTTTTATGTAGTGATCAAAAGGACAAATGTCCATTTGTAATTCTAGCATGTAATTCATGGATAACTTTAACTATTTTTTCATGTTGTAAACATCACTGATATCATTAACCCTGACTAATTTGGTATAATAAACTGTTTTATATAGTGAATGGTTTTGCTTTATGAACAAATGATTTGATTTGAACACCTTGGCTAGTCTTGGAGCAATTTGTGGTTTGAAGATTTTGGTTATTTTTGGTACAAATACCACTATATAGGCTTTTAATGCAGGATCCATGGATTGTTGTAATGCATCTTAGAAGTTGTTGATACTATTTTTATAACAATTAATTCAATACATATATATTGCATTAAATTTTCTAATGAAAAAATAGGTTTGAACACCATATTGACTAGTCAATTTCAAACTTACTTATTCCTTACTTTTATTATTCTAAAGTTTTTTGAAATTTTGTAGTTGATTTACAATAAACCCAATTGAGGGTTCAATAGTTTCAAAATGAAAATTGAATCTACTTTCTTGTGTTTTCGTGAAAAATTGCCTCTTTTTTAACTTGATATTTTTTCGACAACTTTTTTTGTATACTTTACAATGCTTCCACCCAAGTATAGTTTCCTATTGTCTACTAAGTATATCTTCATCCAAAATCACTTCCCAACAACCCATAGGTACTAGACATGCATGACATGGGGTTTGATTTAATTTTGATTGTATAACCACCTACTAACATTTTCTTATTATAATGATTCAAATCATTGAGGTACAACTTTAAAAACATGTTCATTTTTTTTACACACATCCCTTTTTGAACTCTTCAACTTTAGAAGAATCTTGTTGATGTTGATAAATGGTGCCATTCCTCTCATGTTATAAAAAGAACATGGTACCCTACAAGTCAATTTTTTATTTTCAGAATTGCAAGTCTCACATGATGAACACTATTAGGAATGCTTACAACCTCTTTGTTGTGGGCATCTACTTACATCTCATCATGTTCTTGCTCTTGTTCCTCCCTATCACCTACTTGATCCAATTTTTTTTGTAGACTTTTAGTCACCATTAGTCGCATTCTAACACCAATTTTCTTTAATTGTTTATTTTGATGTTTTCAAATAGGTATCCTTACAACATTTCTTGTTCCAAATCTAAATCTTTAGTCCGTTAAACAGGTGCAAATACGCTTGAAGGAGCCAAAAACCATGTCAAGTAGTGATGAAAATTGTCAATTTTTTTACATATGTTTTTGTTTTGACATTTTAAAGTTATGTTAATCATTTTAAGTTGTGCTAAATGACTAATATGAGTGTAGAGGAATTCAAATTCAAATTTCATTAAATTTAATTTTGGGTTTTGATTTTAGTAAAGGACTTTTGAACTTGAACAATAGCTATGTCAAAAGTATTTTGCAAGGGACTAAGGTAAAAAAATATTTTAATTAAAAAATAAATGGTAAAAAAATTTAAATGATATTAACCTACTACCCACATGTAAACCACACTCACAAGTTAAAAGTTATGGAATTTTAAAATTTTCAAAATTCAAAGTATGATTCAAATTTTCAAAATTCTTGTAGCACATGTGAATGGGGTGTAATATTGTACATGACATATAAAACTAAATTGTAGTTTATGGTACAAGAAAAAAAAACCCTAGAATAGTTAACATATTTTGGTATGATTTGAAATCAACATAATTTTTCAAAAATAAAATGTAAAATCTAGCAAAATTTGCACCCTTTGAAAAATTTGTATCTATTCAACAATGATTAACACAAAAGGGTGAAAATTTTGTAAATTAGACTGAAAAATATGTCTGCTCAAAATCCCATTTAAAAATATGACATTTTTTTACATAAACACAAGAAAGTAGATTGGAAAACTTTTAAAATTTCTTTTGAAGATATCTATGCCTCCATTGGGCTTATGGTAAGTTGAGTATAAAATTTGAAGAACTTTAGTAGAATAAAAATAGGTAACAAGTATGTTTGAAATTGATTAATAAATATTTTTTCAAACCTACTTTCACCCTACAAACTAGATATATTTTTATTAGAATGTGAAAAAGATGAAAAACCAAAACTACATTTGAGGACCACATTAATTCAAAAAAATTAAAAATGAACTATTTAGTCTATTTATAACCTACTTAAAGGCTATAAAGTAGATTGTGAACTTTTTTTGAATTTCAATGAATATACTTAAACCTACTTTAAACTTGTAATCTTTATTTAAAGTTTTAACAAAGTTGAAAAAAAATTCATATTAATCATTAAAGTAAATAATATTTTTAAATTCAATATATCTAAACCTAATTGATGACTTTTTTCATTTATGTTGCAAGGAACACGAGCAATGTAATTTACCATGCTTGGACCCAAAACATGTGATATATTGTGAAAATATGTTTATCTTTAAAATCAAGGCCTTATATTAATCCAACATTCCTTTCATTAATAACAACATTGAAATTTAGTCTGTTTTGATGTTTTTGATAATGTGTTAACCCCTTTTTTCCACAATCTTGGCAATTTTAACAAACTTTTAAATTCATGTTGGACAATGAAAGAAGTTTGCATAATAAATTTGTAGCACATCTTTAATCTTGCCCCACAATGTTTAGTTTACAATGATTTTGAACCACCAAATTGGTGTGGTTGTTCATGTATAATGTACTTTGATCATGAATGGTGCATTTTGACCTTTCAATTAGATTGTCACACCTATTCTAACACCTTAAAACACACTTGTTGCATCAATTCCAAATGTTTATCCATTTGGATGCAATTGTTCCCTATGTCAAAGCATCAATGAACACCTTGACATCCACCAATTGTTTTTAAAACTTATTTGAAGTGGCCCCATAAACCATGACATATTGCAAGGATAACAATAAAGGTGTTCATTGTCAATCTTCAAATTTCAACCACATATGCATGAATGGAAACCCAAAACTTTTGATCATAAGTTGTGACTTTAGACATATTGAATTCATTGCACACAAACGTTTTGCATTCTAGACATCTTGAAAACATTATTTGCTCATACTCCTTCCATTTCCTCTCATAATCTTTGGTAGAATCCAAAGAATTGTGCTTTAAAGGAAGGTTTAGGAGAAGGAACGTGGATTAGGATTTGGTTACTAAAGATTTTTTGTTGGTTGCTTCATCGTGAAGAAAAAAATGACAAAACATGAAGTTTTGGGGAGGCATTGAAGATGCCATGGTCATTGACGTTAGCTGAAAGAAAGAAAGAAAAAACATAAATCCATAATCTTTTTTTTCAATAAAAAGAAATAGAATAATGTGCATTACAAACCCTAAACATTTTGATCATGATCATGATTTTAACAACCCACACATAAGAAGGAAAACACAATTGAAGTTTGATGTGGAATGTTGTGCATAACAACCAGGCTAAGTTTCTTTTGAAGTTTGATTATTATTCATGCACTTGTGTATGACTAACTTAATGCAATTGCAAAATGAATCTTATTTGAATTGAAAAAAAAAAAAAAGTTGAAGTTGGAAAATACTTTGATTGCAAATTGTTTTGTCACATTGTAAATAAGGAAAAAAATTATAACATCTTGGAGTTGGGTCCCCATGCCACCATTACAAAACTTGAAGCCCTTCAAAGTTAGTTTACATGAATCCAAACTTTGAATCAAGAATTGTGATTCACAATTCAAAGGCGGCAAGGTCTACACATCACATGACACACGTAAATATTAGCACATTACAACAACTTGCAACTTGCAAATGCAAAGCTCAAAACAAAAGCTAAGGTTAGAAATGTATTCTAGATTCTTGAATTGGTCATTGCAAAACATTGCAACAAAATGCATCCATGTACACCAAGTGATTTCATTGGTCCCAATGAATGAGACCTAGTGTGGACATAGTGAATTCATGAGTCCATTAAACATGGACTAGTGAACTTCACCCACATTTTGTAGTAGTGAAATCATGAATATTTGTGATCACCATTACATGTTGCAAAACATCTCACCTTAATTATTCCAAACTTTGAACCAATGAGATGAAATTGCACATTAATGAATATGTTAAGCAATTTAATGGCCCATATTAAGGATAATTTAAATTTTAACATTAACATCATTATAATGATAAGATAGTGATTTCAAGTAAAAACACATACTCAACAATGGCAAGAAGCCCCCTTTCATAAGGGACAACAATAAGTCACATGAGATGTACCAATCAATGCATCACGTGAAGGAAGAAGAGTGAAATCATGCTAATATGTACCAAAACAATTGTAACAATACATAATTTTGCATATCTAACATTTAAAGAGTTTTTTCAAACGTTGTTATTTTCAATATATTGGTATACATATCTTGAAATTTTGAAATCAATCTAATGAATTAAAAATACCTTAAAATAATTTGACATAATAGTAACTAGTGTTTTAAAGTTTTTTTTGAGCATAAAAACATTATTACAACTTCTTGAATTTTTTTGAAAATGACAACTTTTGGCAAATTTTTAACAAAAAATAAATAATAGTATTAATTTTTTTCAAAGACCTTTTTCAAGACTTTGTCAAATAAACAATAAATATACAAAGCATTATTAAGCAAATGGTTGTGATTCATTACAACATGGTTTGACCCATAAGGTGGCATAAACATTGGCAATATTGGATAGTGGGATTGAACAAATTAGCTACCTTTTTGCTTGCAAGTTTACCACATGTAGTGATGGGGATTAGGGTGTAGGAAAAAGTTTAGGTTCCAAAGCCCACAATCCATTTTGTAGCCTTTCAATGAGTTATCTCCCAAAAAAATCACCCATTTTCTAGATGTAATGCCTATAGTAGGACCTAAGTATAGGTTGAAATATGGCAAGAATTCACCTTCAAAAAAATTGTTGCAAGGTTTTGTACCTATCATTTCCTATAAAATTCTTATTTTCAATTCATCCTTTTGAAAACTATTTAGTGTTGAACTTAAATTGCTTCAACTTAAAGTGAACTTTGAGTTTCAAAAGGTTGTCATAGAAGTTCCAAAGCTCCTAACTTGAATTTAGGATTGCCAAAAGGTTGCCATAAAAAATTCAAGTTTAAATGCATTACCATATTAGTTATACATCAATTTTTTTGCTTTAAGTGGGGTGACCTTTGTGTGCTTTTACCTATTCCAAACTGATTAATGACATAATACCCTTTCTTTGATTCATGAATAAAGAAAAAAAATTCCTAACTCTGATCATGTTGTTACCATGTATCAAACAAATTGAAAATAAATTCTTGCCATCTATTGTGATGATTTTTGAATTGAAAATTCTTTCCACGATGTTTTTTCAAATGTTGACCACATTTTAAAAGGAAAAATGAAATTAAAACAAATTTATAACACTATTAAAAAAAAGCAAATACAATACCTTACAAAAAAACTAAAAATATTTGAAATGTAAACAAAATAACTTCAAAAATGGAAAATATCACTTATTGTGTTACTTAGGAAATAATTGTCATGTATTTTCCACTTGCATAGATTCTAATTAAAATTTGGTTTTTTTTCCAAACAATATATGATGAGAAACATACAAACTTGAACATACGAAATTTTAAATAACTAATGACAATTTAAATAGAATATCTTGATGATAAACCATGAAGAAAAAAATCAACTTGGATTCAAAAGATTAAAAGGAAATGTAATATTCACCTAGTGGACAAAATTTGTGGTCAATTTATACTCAATAGGTTAGGATCCTATTTCAATTTTAGTGGAAACCATAGAAGGTCATTTGACATTTTAAGCCTTTTCAAGGTATTTAATCATTTAACTAGTTGCAAAAATGACTAGAATGCATTGAAAGGGTGGGATCCTAATGCTAGTGTGGGTTTGTGGAAATTTTGAAAACACAAGTCTTCGATGAAATCCTCTCATGACTATGATTGCTTCTATGTCATTAGGATCAACATCTTGGGTAGAATAGGCTTGAATGTCAACAAGTGTTGGGTTCAGTTTTAATCCCTTGCCTATTATGTAGACACATTTCGCTTATCTTTAGCTTTGTTTTTGCGAGTGAAAGCACACTATAGGGGGGACCAAGATTGTTGTCACATTGTATTATTTTTTAAAGGTCCCATGTTTGATGTTGCGACCTTAGCTTTGGGCTCGCGACCAAAGCAAAGGGGTTACAAGGTTGCGGGCCAAGAGGAAGCCCATGAGTCAAGGCAAGAAGAAGCCCGAGAGTCACATCACATACTCCTGGGAGTGTAAGAAAGTGTGAGAGAGTGAACCCTCACATTCCCAAGGTAATTCCCACTTTGGGAGATGGAGTCTCGATGGACTTCCAAAATTTTAGAGAGCGATTTTAGGGGTCAAAATTCAATGGCTTGTGGCGTTCTTTATATCATTGAAAAGCTCTTGGAACGTAGATGTTTAAAATGGGTTCGCATTACTCATTTGGACATATGAAACACAAGTTATGGCCAAAAGAAGGGCCGGGAGTCAAATTGCTAGTTTGATTCCCAACCAGAAAAAGTTGGGAATCGACCTAATTTACTTGGCTGCAGAGGGCATGTGACATATTGTTGGAAAACTCTTAACGATAGCTACAACTTTGCTTTAGACCGCATTGCAATCCGAGGTCTGCTTGCAAAGTTATGGGGCTCCAAAGTCGCGGGAGTCCCAAATGATGCGATTTCGGGACTCCCACTTGGGAGTCCCGGGAGAGAAAAGTCATTTTGATGTAGGCTTCGTGGCCAGCCACAAAGTATACTATAAAGGGAAAGGTGGTGGATTCTCCCAAGTCCGGGCTGTGGTGAGTTTAGTGTGTCTGTGTTGCTCGTGGTTTGTCCTAGCACCAAAGGTGCTTCAACTATGCACTAACCACTTTATGTGGGTTGTGTGCAGGCCCGTGTGAGTGAGTGAAGCTTGTCAACTCTTCCTAGTCCCATTTTGGAGCTCCAACACGCCCTTCTACCCGGCCCTCAAAGTGTTGTGAGTTAAGGAGTGTGCCTCAACTCCTCCCTCTTTCGTTGTCTTATACTTGGACTCACATTTGAGTCCTTCAAGGAGTTGGGAGTGCGTCATTTGAACTTCAACCATGTCATGTCATTATTATGAAGAATTTTCACAATGTTTTTGCATATTATGGTAGGTCAAAACCCAAATAAGTCAAATTTGAAAGAAACTACACTTTTTAATCTAATATGATGTGATGTTAAAGTATATTTGTGCCCACAAAAAAAATGTCACAACGTACCAAAAAATCAAATATATTAAAAAATTTATTGAAATGATTTTTAATCTTTATGAAATTTGTAATCTTTATTAAACATTGTGATTCCATATGATTGAAATAATTTTGTGAGCCATGTGAAGAGTTTGATAGTTATCATATCACAAATGGGTGTTTTGGTGGGCAATGACTATACTTGTATTTGTTAAATTAATATTTTGACAAACCATCATTTTCAAATGGAAGATGACAAGATATGTCAAGTGGGCCATTTAAAAATTTTTAATTTCAAAATTTTTTGGTTGATTATTTCAAACCCAAACATAATGTAGTCCAAAACCAAAAAATGTTCTATTATACTACATATACCATTTAAATATACCCATTATTCCTTGAATTTAATCTTTTAATTTTTTTCAAATAATAGTAAATATCATTAACTTTGTGAAAATCAAAATATCAAGCCCAAACACCAAAAATGAAACCCAAAATTAAATATAACACACTTTGCATAAATATACTTTACACACATGTCATGAAATTACCCAAGTTAGCCCCGCCATAGTGTGCTTTCACCCTTGTTCAATAACTTATTCTTTGCAACCTCAATGCCCAACCTCCCAAAACTTACTAATCTTCATGGAATCTTTGTTCATGACTCTTATGTGGAATAACCTCAAAAGTTGGAGTATTATCTTTAAAGACAATCTAAATATCAACCATAATCAACCAAATAAAAGGACTATCAGCCCTTGAATAAATCCTTGCAATACATGGTGTTGTCCAACTTGGGGTCTTGTTAGATTGCTAGAATATTGGGAATTTTCTCAAGAGCACCAACTAAAAAAACGATGTGGTAAAAATATTTACAAAGAAATGAAATGTTTTTGAAAATCAAAAACCTAAATGCTTGGTCCGAATTTCATGTGAATTCTTCCATGGATACTCTTGGTTTCAAACGTAAAACAAATGCATTACAACAAAATGCATCCCTATACATACACCAAGTGATTTCAATGGATTTTGAATGAATTCACTAATCCCAATGAATAGGACCTAATGGGGAATTCACTAATCCACTAAATGGAGAGTAATGAATTGCACCCACATTTTGTAGTAGTGATGGGATTGTATTTCTCACCTACTTTCAACATTTAAAGTAGGTTTTGAGGCTTTGGATGTGTTGGAAAAAGGTGTTGAATTGAATTTTTTTTGAAGACAAGAAGTTGGAGATGCATTGGAAGATTAAATACTTGCTAGTAAAACATTATGTAAGAACTTCTTTTCTTCCAACATGTTGTTCCCAAGATTTGTTCCTCCATATGCCATCCTTGGATTTGAGCTCCTTGAAGAATCAAGTCTTGAAGATAATAAACATCCACTCATAGATGTAGTGCACCAAGGAAATCAACCCAAAGATATTCCAAATTAAGAGGCTTAGATAAAAAACTATCACATGATCATATCATTTGAGTGCCTTTGTATCAAGTTGTAATTATCATAAATGTATTGTTTAGTCTTGAAAACCCAACTCCTAAACTATTCAAAATAAAATTGAAACAATCATTCAAGATTTAATTTATTCGCTTTTTGCCATAAAGTTTGCTTTGTGCAACCACTTCTTAAACTAGAAGCCTAAGAATCCCTACTTAGGGAACTTCTTGGCTTCCTTCAACACACCAAATTCATTCCATTATTTGAACCAAGTTAGTTTCTATTCATGATTCATGAAAGAATAGACAAACATTTGTAGCTTTTATGTGAGAATCCCAAGCTTGGAATTTGTATCATAATGAACTTGTACCTCCTGTAGAAACTCAAGTTCAAAGGAAGGATCACATACATGAAAATGTTTCTGTACAATGTGGGATAATGGTATTTCCACACTTACTCTATGGCCTTTTCCATGAATTCTTCCATCTTGTTTGTTGAATGTTTTGGGTTGTTGTTAACGCCATTCGATGAATTATTAGATTTTCTTGTGAAAATATGTAGGAACAAAAGATAAAATCAAAATATGTAATTTAGGAAAGCAAATAGCTTAAGTATTTTCCTATCAATTTAGTAGGAAAGAAATAATAATATTCAATAGAATTATTTTTTTGAAGCCAATACAAATTAAAAGACATTATAATGTAGAAAATACTGCTAACAACAATTGGAAGAAATAATCTATTTCAAATTTAAAAATACACAAGAACTTCGTCAATTTTAGATTAGAACACTCCCTTTTACCTTCAGAAATTGAACACCTTAAATACCCTAAAAAAACTGCATCAAAATGGTGGAACAATCATTTAATTTGATCCCAAAAAAATTGATTCTAAAAATAAACATACGAATCTAGTGATGAAATTCGGTATAGGAAATTTGGTGACAAGAAATCCAATTAACTAAAAAAATTTGATAATGTGTTTCTAGTATAAAATTTGATAGTACAAATTAGATAAATTTTTTACCTTCAACATCATCCCCCTTTCTAATTGAGAGATTGTCCTCGTAATTATAGTCTAATTTATAAATGTTCAACAAAATAAACTATTCAGAATTCCATGGTAGTAGCTTCAATTAATTTTATTACCTCTACTATAACACTTATTCCAAAAGTCTTTAGTACACCATAAGTAATGGGAATAACAACTCTATAGGTGTTTACTTCTTTTGGCCTTGTGGAAATTTTTAATGTTGCATCCGTGCTAGTTGGAACAAAAGTGACTTCACTGGCAACAATAATTGTTGAATAGAAAACAATTGTAACATTAAGGTCATTAATTTTTTTTGGGTATCATTGGAGGGCCCTTGAACTGAAATTGCTTGCAACACCTAAAGTGCCTCTAGTTTGATAGGGCCAAAAGCCTGTGCAGCACCTAAAGTGCCCTCTAATTTGGTAGGGCCAAAAGCCTGTGCAGCACCTAAAGTGCCCTCCAATTCAATAGGACTAGAAGTTTGTGCAACATTGGAATCCACTTCCATGTTAACTCCTTCATTTTAGTCGTCATTATGATGCGTGCTAGATATAATAGTGGATTCAGTGGGTGTTGGTACCATGTTGTAATCAAATAAAAACATCACCAGATGAGGCATAACTTTTTGAAAGGCCTGTAACCTTTGGTAATAATTAAAACTCATTTTTCTAGTAATCGTCGAAAGATTCCCAGATTATGTTGGCAACCTAATATTTACACAGAGCCCATTGCTTTGTTTGTGATTTTTTGTTCTTCCATTGATAGATTTAGAGCTCATCTTTCATAGCTTGGCATGTTCCATCTTCAAAGTGTCAAACTCTTCCATCCAATGATGGTAGAGATCAACCACTTCCACTCTATGCCCTAGGGATTTCATCTCCTTTTCAATTACCTCTAGTTCCTCTTGAGTCATAACCAAGTTGGGCTTGTGGGGAGGTTTCAATGATGGGTGCCAAGCTCACTCTTGGGCTAGGCTCGCGGGGAGGTCTTGACAATGGTTAGGTTCGTTCCTAAGGCTGGGCATGTAGAAGGATCTCAGCAATGGCCGTGCTCACTCTTAAGGCTGAACACGTGGGAATATTTCGGTGATGGCCAAGGTCCTTCTGGCTGGGTTTTTGGGGAAGTATTGGCATTTGCTGAGCGAGCTCACAAGCCGGGCTCACTAGAAGGTGTTAGCAATGGCCAAGCTCCCTCCTAGGTCAAGTTCTTGGGAAGGTCTTGGCATTTGTTGAACTGTCTCACGAGCTGTGGTCATGATAAACTTTTGACAATGGCCGAATTCCCTCCTGGGGCTTGCTTGCAAAAAGCTCTTGGCGATGGCCGAACTCCTTCTCAGGCCTTATTCACAAAAAGTTTTCTTTCACTCCCAATAACCTTTTTTTTGTTGTTTTGCGCTCAATTAAAGTCCCTAGTTCTTGAGGGAGGACGCCAAGACATGGAAATTTCTTTATCTTTCTCAAGGATAAATTTTCTTAAGGTTTTTTATTGTCATTCTTCTGAACCAGTTAATTATTTTTTTACAGGGTGTTGTGACGCCTACAGATCAAATTTTGGATGTAGGTCAGAATTTGGAGACAGAGGTGAAAAAGAAGCGAAATGTTTTATAACCTTAATTTTGTATGAATTATAACCTTAAGATTGTATGGTCAATGTGGAGAATGCCAAAATCTGAAGTATGGTTTCCAATTTCTGTACTAATGATATGATTTCTTTACGCTAGTGTAGAGAAAAACTAGAATATATTCAATTGCATTGTGAGGTGAGAGCTTGACAAGGAGGAGGAAATGTTTTTGAATAACTTTCTATTATGTATGATTACTAATTATCCAAGGGTGTTTGGAGCATTTTGTGAATAGGTAGCATTAATAACTGAAGGCAGAATTGTTGAATTACCTTCTGGGGACGCTCAGGAGGAGGTATACTTCATGTATAATTTTGGTTACTTTGCATTTATGAAACATGTGGAACAAGCCTGAACTTTATACTTTGTGTCATCTAGGAAGTATTCCAGGGACTAAATTTTGATTCAACAATCAAGATTTTGCAATGTAAGGAAGTAAGTTTTTGGGAAATCCGATTGGGTTCAAATGAATACAAATATCAACAAGCTTTTCCAGTACCATGATCTAGGTGTCCACCTCCAGTACAATGAACTAGATTTCCAATTTTTCTTGAACCATCTTATAATGAATGAATTGTGGACCGTTACATTTATAGGTAGACGTGGAGGAGTCACAAATAGAACGAAATAATGTGTTGGAAGGCCTGGTTTCAGCAAACCCAAAGAAGTGGGTCTTTCAAAATTCACTTCTCAAATGTTGTAAGGGAGACATTTTTAAAAAATAAATGATTTCACATCTTGAGTCTATTTTTGACTCCTATGGTCAGCAGGGAAGTTGCATTTTTTTTTGAGAAAACTGATATTTTTGTTTGTTTATCAAAGAATTGAGTTGTACTTTGCCTCTGGTAGATGGCTATGGTCTGCACTGACCATAGGGAAAGAACCTTTTAAAAATGTAGCAAACCTTTATTTTTTTTGGTCAGAGTTCATTGAGTTGCACTAGATCAACCTTTGAGACTGTAATCTGTGTCAATTTTCTTTCATCCCTCCCCCTATAATTCGGCACTAATTATAGGTTTTATTTAAAACTGTTCTTTTGAATGTGTTTCCTTGCATTATAATAGTTCAATTTAAAATCCAATTTTCTTTTTTGTTGGACTTCATAACCCCAACACCCTATAGAGGGAAATATCCTATTGAAAGCTCAAAATAATTTCATTAGTCTTGCCTGAAACATTTTTTTCTTCTCTTTTATTTGTTGTAAAGCCCTAACACCTTAAAGTCGGCGTTGACTATAAGGAATTTTGTCTACACTATATGAGGATTAGTTTCGTTGGCATTTCATTGTAGGATAAATCACTTGTTTTTTGAGAATTCATAAGTTTTTTCTATCAATGGTTGGCAGCGACTATAGGACAAATGCTCACAAACATGCCCCCAATGGTACTCATAAGCCCTCTTGTGTGTCTATCAATTTTGACCTCTTAGTATCACCTCCTCCGATACTATCTCTAGTTATTTCAATTTTTTTGGCATTATCATTCTCTTACTTTGTTGGTCAGGGTTAGATTTGAATTGTTACAAGTGAAACAAATTTCACTTTGGATCTCCAACTCCCATTTATGTTTTCACAAAGGGAGTCTAGTTGCCAAAGGACCATAGAGGTAAGATAACATCAAAATAAGTTGAACACTTTGGAGGTTTTGGACAAGTACAAAATGTTCCTAAAGAACAAAACTAAGATAATTTCCCTTTGTGTCGCCTTCTAACCATGCTAATTGTTGGCCAACATTAAAGATTGATGTGTTCAAGATGGCACAAGCATTCTTTATAAGTTATTGGGAAGGTGAAAAGGCATTCTATGTTTCCTCACAAAACTAGAAAGGTGAAGAAGAGGTGAACACCTACAACAATACATGGAGTTCTCTCTAGAAGGAAAAGAATGCAAAGTTTGAAAAGTTCCTAACTGAGGATCCAAATTTATGCTAACTTTCTAGAAATGTTCCATGTCTATGGCGACAATCATCACCTTTAGGCTTGGTAGCCATACATTGATTTGAACCATCCTAATAAGTTGGACTGGCACATCAAGGTCGATTCATTTGTTTTAGACACAACAAACAGCCTGGTCAAACTACTCACAACTATGACCAACATAAACAAGTGAGATTCCATTCTCACTGTTCATTCCTTTTTCCACACATGTCAAATTATTTCTTGTTGATGATTGATAATTTCATTCTTGGTAGGTCCATTGAGATGGACCATGTGAAGCCTTCATTGGTTCATGATTTTTTTTGCATTCAATCCATTGGAACAATTCCACTTCATTAGTTCAAAGAGGTCATTTCTGATGCCTAATACAAGAAATGCATGAGGCGTTTTTCAAATATAAGGTAGGTTTTTTACATCTTTTCTCATATGAGCTTCATTTACTAGAACAATTACATCTGATTATGAGATAGAGTTTTTCTTGCAGAAGGAACTTGTGGTGGCTATGGATGTTGCACACTGCTTGTATTATGCAAATGTTCAAGCTCTCATTTTTGTGACCCGAAAATGGTGGCTTCATTAAGTAATAAAGCCATGGACAGTGTTCAACGGGAACACTTGACTACATTCCATAAAAGGCTACCTATTTGTGAACTCACATTTGGTGCTGAATTCTTCCAACAAGTACAAGTTCATTATAACATGAATCCTAATCTAGGATGATGATAGAGAAGTTGCAACTCATTATGTTTTCACAAGTGAGCAATGAGCAAAAGGTTTCTTGGTTAAAGTAGTGGAACTAGTCTTTGGTTATGAAGGAAGTTCAGAAATTTCCTAAGGTCGGGTTGTCGATTGCCATTTTTGAGAAATGGATCCACAAGGCAACGTTTTGGTTTCAGGTACCCTATTGGTTCTATTTTGATGGTACATTGAAATTCTTTCTATGTTGTTTTCATTGGCCATATTTGCTAATGGTTTTTTTTTTTTTTTTGGGTGTGTTTTCATTGTAGTTGGAAGTGGAGGCCAAGAAGCTTCATAATAACATTGTCACGAACCTTGGTGTTTATATCCTTGAAAGTGTCGAAGTTGAATCTTGAGGACTTCATAAATCATTGGAAGCTTGAATTATGGGAGATTTTGTTTTTTCATGAATTCAAGCTCAAGGGTGGAATCCTCAAAAATAAGACTTGGCAATAACAAACTGGTGAGAAAGTTCTAAAGTGTGTGATTTATAGGTAATGGACAAATCTTCTTTGCCAAGTCAACATTCATTTCCATCTTCCTGATTAATTCTATACTTGGTTTCAAGATTAGTATTCCCCACATTTAACTCCATTTCATTGTGACATGTATTTCTCCCATGTTTTCTTTGTAAAGGAGGCTATTCACAACCTCCTTCCCCTTTTTAGGATCTAGTGTGATCCTAAAGCAAAAAACCATGTATAGGAAGGATCTTTTGAAGGAGTGGTCAACTGGCCACCTAACATCATGTGGGTGGTAATTAGACTACCTAGTTGATAGTACCTTAAAAGTTGGAATGTGGGTTAAGGGAGAAGTTTGAGGATGATTGCTTCGACAAGCCCAAATCAACTAATTCTAATTTCAAGGGTGGCAAGAGGAGCCATAATGCCAAGAGGATTAGGAAGATTAAGAACTAATCGGCTAGACCTTCAAGTGAGAAATGGGATGAAGAGAATTTAGAGTAGGAGGAGCCCCTTCCAAACCCAAAAGCTTTATAGTTTCGAATCATCCATCGAAGGAGGCGACTTCTAAATATAAATGTGGATCCTAGTTTGGATCTTCTTCAAAATCCCCTCCCAAATCCCATTGAAATCTTAGTTAGTTATGATTTCCTAATGCAGCTCATGGTTTTAATTTATAATTTTTCCTGGCCAAACATGGTGGTGGCTAAGGGGCCATCTGGTTCGTGGTCCTTTCAGTATGAGGAACTGAATGAAATGTTCATAAAAGTAATCATTCAAGAAATTCCTTATATGCATTTCACATGATTTATATTATTCTGGATGGTGTTGACAATTTTCCTTCCACTTTGTGGGATTTTGGAATGGGAAGCTTGCTCTCCTCATTGCTAAAGTTACATTCAACTTGTTAGTCCTTCTTATTTCCACACTTCCCACTATTGTCCCCTCTTGGAACCGTCACATAAATAACTAATGCGTATGGAATATTTGGTTTTGCAAACAAATACCTAGTAGACAATGGTGTGGTTCTTATTTTCCATGATGATGATCCTTGTGTCCTAAAGGAAATCAAGTCCTTCTTGGAGACCAATGGATATGAGATCCATTCCAAATGGGTAGTAATCAATACTATGTCGTGGATGAACAATGAAATCAAGGGGAAAATGGTAATTGCTTTCCTCATTTGTATATACATTACCTATCATTCTAGAAAGTCATCTTGGACTAACTCTTCTCATTCCCCATCTTGCAACTTGAGTAAGCTAGGTGACTCTTCTTGTTTGTTAGATGCACGTAACTTCTAGTTTCAAGAAAGTCACCCAAAGATGGTAAGGCTTGGTGTTCCTTTGGGTGAGGATGATATCCTGCAAAATTGTACTAACATTGAGACAATGGAGAATTCCAACAAAGGTATCCCATTCATAGGAGGTCAAAAGATGCATGTGTCCACATTGAGGGTTGTAATTCATTTGTGTAGCCCTCTTGGTTCACCTGTTGTCAACATGAATTCATCCATTGGTATGTCTTTGTGACCTCTTTGTAAGCTAAAATCACAGTTTGTGTTCCCTCATGATTCATATATTAATTTCTCTGATTATTTTGCAAGGAATTGCATTTGACCTATCATTCTATTGGCCGTGATGTTTTTGTGTTAGAACCAAACAACAATGTTTATGAAAAAGTTTAAACTTGAAGTGGAGCTTGGCTTGATTGTTCAACCTCCCTTGGATTCACCATGCAAAAAGAGAATGTGAGTCATTCTCGATTATGAATAAGTTGACATTAATCATTTTTGAATGCCTCTTTCTTAATCATTCTACCTTTGATTTGAAGCTAACGTTCTACATTTTTTGTAGAGATATCTAGCTCAATTGTTCTTGGTTTGTTCCATTTTATGCTTTGAAGGACTTCTTCCCAAGCCCCCCTCCAAACAAATATTTATTGGAATATGCCAAGGACATCTTTCGACGCATGGCCTCATTACTCTTTCCCAAATCCTCTAGTAGCAAAAGGTCATATGACCATGGTGTTTTAAAACTTATTGATTATGAGGCAACAAAAAGTTTGGAGTAATGTTTCATTTGTAATTTATGTTGTTTCTTTGAATTTGTTGTTGCGGTCTATTTTTTGCTACTTGGTGTTTCCATCATCTTCTTGACAAACAAATTGGTTTGATGTAAAAGAATTTCAATGTTTCTTTACTTTCATATTGTAAATACCATTGCAAATATCTATTAAGTTTGCAAGAATAAAGAACAATGATTCTTCAATGGTAGATCTATGTATTGAATCATTTCGACATTTCAATTAATCAAACTTTTATTTAAAAGATTTTTAGAACTACATTCCACATTTTTTTTTCTTCACATTCTAAAAAAGTGCCAAAATTATTACATCATCAATAATTTCACCATCAAGAATTAGTGTAAGGGTTCTATAGCTTTTCTTCGATTGTTGTAATTCAATAAATTTAGTTTTTCTTCTATTCCCTCTCCCTTATGGTCGGTGCCAACCATAAGGAATGGAGTATGTTGTTGATCATAATTTCTTTTTTTCTATTATTAATTCCCCCCTATGGTCAATGCCAACCATAAGGGATGGAGAATGTCATTGAATGATTCCCCCCCCCCCTTTGTAATTATCAAATAACATTATTTAATATGAAATCCATAACTTTGATAATTGCCACATTTCATTGAACTTATATTTAAAATAAAACTTATATTTAGAATCGAACATAAATTTATAATTGAACTTAAATAGCCTTATATTTATGTAATGAATGTGAAAAGATTTTTGGGCTCATTTTGAATGAAAACTTACTTGCATCCCTTTAAATGGATATTTATTCATAAATTATCGACCATCACATTTGTGTCTTCAACATATTAAATCACTAATTAAAGATAATTCACAATTGAAACTAATGAAAAGAAAGAAGAAAGATAGAACCTACCTGCATTGCTCCTAAATTCTCCTTCTTATCTTGCCTTTCATCGTCCTACTATGCGAACCTCCATTAAATGCCATAGCTCCTTCGGCCATCCATAACTCGGTGTCAATTTGTCCTTCATAACACACAAACAAATAATTCTTCCTACCCATGTTTACAAATTTCCTTGAAATAATAATTGTTGCAATGACTAAATAATTATTGTTGTTAGCGTGCAGAAAGTTGACAGCCACTGAAAACAAAAACAAAAACCCTTAAAACTTGCCATGTTCACATTATCTGAGTGCCTTCCTGTTTGGTCACACTAGCACCTACCCTGATTCCTTCACCTTTTTAACTAAGGCCTTTTAAAAGCTGGACCAACACCTATATTGATACCTTAACCTTTTAAAGTAAGGCCTTTAAGAGCAGAGAAAGAAAAGGGAGTAAATGTTATATTTGGACTCAGAGACCCAAATTTCGTGTGGGGATGGGATGCCTAGAACGTTTAGAAGCAACCCACAAACTTTTGGGTTCCTACAAGTGTTTTTTTATTCTTACTTTTCAAGCTTGAACCTCCAGTCTTGGTTCCAAAGAACCCTGGGTCTGGTTCGATGATTTTTTTAATTTTAATTTCTTTTTGTGTGTGCTAGAACCTTCAGTCCAATTGCATACTTTCATACCCAGTTCTTCACATATTAAGACTCCCAGTTCCCAATTTTTCAAAAAATAATCTTAGGAGAGTCTAGTTCCAAACTGGATCTGATTCTACATACCTACAAATAGCCCGAAATTATTATTTTTAAGTTACTAGCACTTGACAACCATAAAAAGTGACAACTTATATAAGTACATGCCGACACCGGAAGAAAAAGAAAAAAAATTGCATATTTGAGCCAAGTCAAAAAGTAAAAACTACATTCTTAATACCAGCCCCCTTATCCGTACCCCAAATTTACTATTGAAAAATGTATACCTGAACTGTTTCTCACACTAACAACATTTCTGACCCTAGATGGGAAATAATAATAAGAATAATAAATTAAAAAGAAGAAGAACTGGACCCTAAAAAATTTGGTTTAGGGTCCAATTCTGGTTCTGGGTTTGGTTCTAGCTAAAGGTCTGTTCTTGGTTTTGGGTCTGGTTTTGAGTCTGGTTTTGAGGCTAGTTCTGGGGCTGGTTCTCAAAAATTTCCTTAAAAAAGTTTCAATTGGCGGTCTGGGTACTCAAGAACAGCAACTGGAATAGCCTGTTTTTTACCAATGTTGGGCAGTTGTTTAGTTTTATGAAAAACCTCTGGGTCCAGTTCTAAAAACTAAATTAAACCTATTTTGGTTCTAGTTCCAGTTTCACACATAAATTGAACTAGGAGTCTAATTTTGGGCTTGGTTCTTCAACAAAACAAAATAGTTATTCTGATTTTGGTTTCAGAAATCAGACCTGAATCCAGTCCAATTCTTAGTAACCCAGACTAGAATCAGTGGATAATTGCAGGTTACCCCTGATTCCAGTCACTTTTTCTTTCCAAAAACATTTTAAAAAATTCTTGTTTTTGGTTACAATTTTGATTCCTCACCTAAATAGAACCTGGTTCCAGGTTCAGTTCACTAAGACAAAATAAAAATCAGGTTCCAATTCCTGTTTCCGATAAAAGATCAGACCCCATTCCAATTTGATTCATAGTCACTGAAACAGGACGTTCTTGCCCACCAAAGCAGGTACTCGCCCATCATTAGTTTTTCCATGCTACCATTATAGGTGCTGGTTCACCCAAGGCATGCAGAGATAAAGACTCTGCATGTTTTGGTCAACTTCATGGTTGTTCTTCTGCTTTTTACCTTGGGTGGCTTGTCCCTTGCACCTATGAGGAAAGGTGATGACTGCAGGATTATTTCATATGACAAATTATGTTAAGAAATTTCCCTCCAAAAAAGTTGCTCACTGGGATGCTAATAATATGCAAAGGCTTTCAAGAGCCTGCTTAGCTACTTCCTAAATGGGGACTGCCACCTCTTTCCGGATATGTTCACTAGGTCCCCCCTTGCACCGGCCAAAAAGCACCTACCCAATGGAACATCTGTTTTTCCTCATGGGCGCCCTTGCCGACAGACTCAATAGTGCCAGTTCCAGGCCCCACTCCTTTCAGATATTCCTGACTTAAGTTCGTGGGAAGAGGGTTACCCTTATTTTAGTTATACAAAGGTTGAAAGGGGGGCGGGGGGAGGGGGGTGGGGGGCTTACCTGCCCTTTACTATGATGCACTGGTCTGCTGTAGCATAGTAAATTTTCATATTCAATAGGTTTGATTCACTTGGGGGAGTAAGTGATTTTCTAGTGAAAGGGTAACTTCTCACTACTCCAGAGTCTACACTTTCCAGCGGTCCACAAATTTTAGGATACTGAATTAACATTGGCTCCAGAATGGGCATTATTTAGGCTTGTTGTTGGAGGCCGGTTTTTGCCAAATTTTGTCCTGGCAAATATGATTTTGACCTATACAAAGGATTTCTCATGGAAGAAAGGGCTCAAATTTATCAGGTTTCGAGATTTTTTTTCCCCCAAATCACCAGAATTTTATGATAATTTTCAGGAGGTAGCCAAATGTAGATGGATCTATAATATATATAACTTTCAAATCTAGCTTAAAGCCAAATTTGGTTAAATTTAGCTTCTGAATGATCACCACTTTGGCTACATCACAAAATTGAAAAAAAAATTTTAAGAAAAAAATGGGACTTGCACGGCAGTGGGTAGTTTTCAAGCTTCTAGGAGCTATCAACAGGTGAAGATAAAGGCAGGATAAAAGACAGCCTGCAGAATTTCAAGGTGATTTCCAGTGTTGGGCGGGTCTCTAGTTTTTATGATAACGGCCAGGTCCGGGTATGCGACTGTTTAAACCTGACCCGGTTCTTTTTTTCAATTTTATTTTCAAATTTTCAAGACCCGGGCAGGGTTTCAAAAATTTGCAAAAAATAATTTTGCCCGGGTTTCAAAGTGCCAGTTCTCCAACATGTGATACCAGTCAATTTTCAAAGCTGGTTTTCACATACCATTTATTAGAAATTTTATTATCTCAAAAATAACAAACTTGCACAAAAAAATGATAATTCTAAAAAAAATTCAACATTTTATATGTCCACTATTTCATCTCATTCAAATGAACCTTCAAATTCTTCTAACTCCTCTTCAAAACCTAAATCTGTTTGAATTAACTCTACTAAATTGGAAGGTGGTTTACATCCATTTCTAAGATCACTTGGTCAATTTTTGCTCACAAAAATCAATTTTTTTTTTTTTTTTGATTGCAAACAACATCTCTTGAGATTTGTAAGTATGCCCACTAAAGAAAAAATTCTTTCTATTTCAATTTGTGACCTTATAATGCTTAAGATTTCATAAGCCAAAAACCAACTGTAGGAAACATAACTTCATGTTTTCCCCACCATTGAAGAAGACACTTGATGTCTTTGGGATCCACTTGGTAACATTTGAAAATCAATAGTTCCCTAGTGACAAATTCCTTTGATGGTTCACTTGCGGATGTAGTTTGCTGAAAAATATACAAATTAAAATCTTCATCATTTGTTTGATCTACACATCCAACAAATTCTATCAATGGATGCAAATGATGATAACACTTCAAAAGCATAGGAAATAAAATTTTCCTATCATAGTGATCCACAATACTTACACCTTCCTTTCGCCCAACAAAAGAAAATACTAGACAAAGGCCTTTGAATCTAGGGTTTAGCATCAAAGACAACATGTTGTGAGTTTTTCTTTCTTCAAATTTTTTTTAAAAGAAAAAAAAATCCAAAACATTATAGACTTCTTTTCTGATGTCAGAAGCAAAGAAAGATAACTCAAAAGCTATCCCAAAATCATCATTAATCAAATTTACTAGGGAAAATGGGTTTATAATATCTTCCTTGAATTTTAAGCACATAATAATGGTAGAATGTAATGCATCAGAAAGTAACCAATGGTTTTTAGATTGGTTCAGAACACAGGCAGTCACAACATGAAATAAGGAGTCCATAATTATTTTAGAGATGTGCCAAATAAGAAGAAGAAGAACTTTTCCACTTATTTTGATAATATTATGCCTATTATAACAAATAATAATAACATCCTTGAACTATAAGGCTTCTTGAAACATAATGATTTTGCTAGAAAATCTACAAACAAATTTAAAATCCAATGTTAGAAGATCTAATTAGAACATTAAATAAGAAACAGGAAAAACAATAATTTTGGAAAAAAATTATAATAGATTAAATAAGCACCTTGTTTTCATTAGAATGTTTAATTTTCTTAGAGGCAAGTTAAAATCTAAACAAGCTTTGTTCCACTCTTATTTACCCTTTCCATATTTTTTAGGCCAAGTTATACACCTTTGCAAATCTAACTGGTAGATTTGATTGAAACAAACTTGAGATTCTTGCAAACTTTTTCATTAGTAGTAACATATTGGCATGCTTTAGAAAAAACATGGCCAAAACAAGCACCTTGAAAACTTTCATCTAAACGAAAGATTTCACATTTTACAATATATTTTAAAGCAATTGTCATAGTATTTAAATTTGAGCCCTCATCTTTAACGTAGGCAATGATTTTGTTTCTTAACCCATATTGGTTAAACAATTTTGTCAAATTGTTAGTTAATGTTTGCTTAGTAATTTTTGTTGCCTCAAATAAACCAATAGTTACTTGTTTGGGTTACCAATCACATCCCAAAAAGTTTAACAAGAATAAATATTTCATGCACACGCTTTGACATCCACAAATCAAAGCTTGTTGTTATAGAAATACAATTTGTTAATTTTGGCAAAACATATATTTGTTTCATTTTCTCCACTAAATTAGGTAATATTTCGTGAGAATTGTTCTTTAGAGGGGACACACAATTTTAGGAGACAAATGTAATATTAAACGCTTAAACCATACACTTTCAACAAACTACAATGGTAAATTATTTTTCATAATCAAAAGGCCAAGGTCTTGCAAAAAATCTTTTTGTTGCACATCATCCTTATTGAAAGGTTTTTTATAGCAAAAGAAGATATTGCAATTGTTGGAACATTTGGCCTTTTCTTTGTAGGTTATTATTCAATAGTTATTATTATTTGATTGTTAATTTTTTCTTCATTTTTTTTCACAATTATAGAATGATCTACATCTACATGTTTTTTAAGAATAATTATACCATAAGTTTTACAATAAGTTATTAATCATTTTCTTTTTTTAGTTCTTGCATTAAAAATATTTATTACACTATCATAACATAAAATACATCTCATGACTTGATGGGATGTAGCTTCCACTTCTTTCCCATCATTCACACAATAAAATGCCCAACATATAGAATTTTTATTATGCCCTCTGCAAAATTTTCTTTGGACATATAATTTTTGCAATTTTTTTTTCATTATTTGTTCCCTATTTTCTTCAATTATGTTATTTTCTATTCGCACATTTTCACATTTTCCTTTTTCCACATCTTTTTTAGTGTACATTTCATTTTCATTTTAAAAAATTTCTTCAATCAAAATTAAAATTTCATTTTGAGTAGATTCCCCCATTATTTTCTACCATAATATTATCTTTTTTAAAGGAGAAATTATAAATAAGTTTTTTTTTTGCCAAAATAATATTTTGCCAAATTATGAAAATCAACCTAAACATTTATAAACAATTGAAAGAAAAATAAAATGCAATGTGCTCAAAAAATACACAATGACGCACTCCTAAGTCACAGGGCGAAACCCACTTGAGGGTTTCACAAAGTCAAGTTGCGGAAATTGTGACTTAGCGGCATGCTCTCGGCTTCCAACTCTAAAAAGGGGTAGAGGGTCGAGTTGGGAGCCCATGGATTAGACTAGGACGAGGGACTAGTTTAGCTCGTGTGAATCTGCATCCAAAAACCAACCACAAGAGGTTAGTTTAGCATTCGGGACACCCTTGGGTGTTGGGACTTGCCACGGGCACTTGGACACACAAGATTCACCA
>Ga0116231_10001545_pt1 | contig 47200 bp, 38 predicted proteins | sample S1TSphgellanicum_2_FD_89695 | JGI IMG/M metagenome (GOLD analysis project Ga0116231, IMG submission 89695) | Host-associated microbial communities from peat moss isolated from Minnesota, USA - S1T2_Fd - Sphagnum magellanicum MG | ecosystem: Host-associated > Plants > Peat moss > Unclassified...
CCCCCTCTCCAATTTTGTGATATCAAAATTGGCGAAATTTTCCAAAAATAGCAAAAATAGTTGAATTAACACTAGGGAAAAAGAATTCCCCCAAATTCCTCAAGATTTTGTCCAGAAAACGACAAAATTTGTCAGAAAAATACACTGCAACCATTGTGGTTCTCAAAAATTTGAAAATAATCACTTTTATAGCACCAGTGGTTCTGAGGTATTTTGTACCATTGTACACTGGCAGCATCAACACATGTTGGTCGAAAAATTAATTAATTTTGAAATCTTCATTTCAACAAATAGAATATTCTTGAAGATTCGATATTTTCATGTGCAATTTTTTTTAAAAATGATTCTAAATAGAAAATTTTCAACATTTCTGAAAATAATATAATTAGTGTCAAAGCTGCCAAGGTAGGATAAATAGAGTATTTCAAAATCAGAGGAAGATTGGTGACAATTTTAGAGGGGAAAGAAAAGAGAAGAAAATGGGAAAAAAAAAAAAAACAGAATCCAAGAATTGTCAGTTCTGGGCATTTCAAAAACCTTAAGGAAGGAACCGGCGGTTAATAAGCAAAAAACCGGTAAAGATACCCACCTAAAACTAGGTTTTACCGATTGTTCATGCTGTCTAGACTCAAGAGAGTAGGTATAGGAACCTATATATGGCTAGGTGGAAAGTTTCCAGTAAACTCCCGGTTCTTGTCCTTCACTCCATATATAGCTCACAAATTCTGAGCCTGAAGCTACAAAATTATGTACAATTTACACAATTTTCTAATAATTTTTTTGTGGTGATGGGGCCCAATCAAAGTGGCTCCCTGCAAAAAAAGGAAAAAAAAAGTGTTTTTAGTTAGTTAGTTTGTTTTTTTCTTTTGTTGGAGTGAAGAGAGAATCTAGGAGTAGGCTGGAGGGTACCTACCTACCACCAATTTAACTCTTCTTTTTTTTTTGTGGTTTTCCTCAAGTCCTTCCAAGCATCTTCTGCTATGACCAAGCTTAGTCCACAACAATTTGCATTTTGCACATGCAATAGCAAAGCATCTCCTCTTCTCAAAATCAAAACCATAAATTGCAATATATTCTTTCGAAGTTTCTTCTCTTATTTCTGACATTTCAGAGGGTATCTGCCTGTAGCTTGCACACAAAAGATCTGTCTTTTGTTTTTTTGAGCTCTGAAGAATTGAAGGTGTTTTGGGAGGGCATAGGGTTAGTCAGGATTGAAGCTATTAATCTGCTCAATTCAAGTTAAGCTTTTCCCATCTTGTTGTACTGTGATTATTCACGAACAGTAGAAGAATTTCATAATTTTTTAAGCTTTTCCATCTTGTAGTGATTTATGATCAGAAGACACTCTCATGAGTAGTTCGCATGATTCTATGCTTTGTTTTCGTGAGTGAAGAGTTGTTTTGGTTGTATTTGCAAAATTGCAAAAAGGGTGCAAGGGACCCAAGTTATCAGGTATCTTGATCATCAAGTTTTTTTTTTTTGGGTGGTCTAAGTGGTTTTTTACAACTTAGAGAGCAGCAAGCATGAGTTATCCTCCATATCAAAGCCACTCGAAGAGGGAAGATGATGCTGATATTGGGTATCGGCCTCGCTATCGAACTTCAAATCCTACCCAAGGTTACCCACCATCAAAGGATCAGGTACCTGTGTACCAGGGCTATCAAGCATCTTCTGCTCCAAATTATTCTCAAGCTTATTCTGCTCCAAATTATCCACGAACTTCTTCATATCCTCAAGCTTATTCCGGTCCAAATTATCTGTTGACTTCTTCATATCCTCAAGCTTATTCTGCTCCAAATTATCCGCAAACTTCTTCATATCCTCAGGTTTATTCTGCTCCAAGTTATGTGCAAACTGCTTCATATCCTCTGGCTTCTTCTTCTGCTCCAAATTATGCGCAAATTTCTTCGTATCAGCAGGGTTACCAACCAAGTCAGTCTTTGGTTGTAGTAGGACCTCACTTCTGCTTGCCTTATGAGACCTCTTTTGCAATCACAAAGCATGTGATCTCACTCAGTCATGGGGATTGGACGATCATCGATTCTTCGGGCAAGAAAGCCTTCAAAGTCGATGGCAAAGTGTTGAGTGTCCGTGACCGAAAGTACCTTCGAGATGCTGCAGGAAACAAGATTCTTCAGATACGAAAGAAGGTGAGAAGAAGATCATTTCTCTTCCACAATCTGGTTTTCAAATTCCAAGTGGCTAAATATTTCATAATATGTGTTACATGGATCATTCAGTGAAACCCTAATCTGAGATTCAATTGCCAAAGAAACCATGTTGCTTGTTTGGATCAGGCACGAAATTTGATTCTGAACATGAAATCTTAAACCCTAATTCTTTTTTTGGTGTTGGGAGCAGTCCTGAAATCCAGATTCTAAACATGAAATCTTAAACCCTAAAACTTAAGTATGTTCAATTGACATAGTTATGTGTGTTTGGGGTATGGAGTGCAGATTGTGACAGTACATGAAACCTGGTCTATGTATGCTGGCAACAGTGACCAGTTGATCTGCAATGTGAAAAGAACAGTGCCCTCAAGAATGGATAATCGGTCAATCCCTTCAATGGATGTCTTCCTTGCTGCAAATGCTGCCGAGGTGGTGCCTGATTTCCAATTGACAGGCAGTTACCTTCAAAGAAATCTTATGTTGTTGTGTAGAGGACGAACACTTGCACAGGTACATCCAATCTTGACTCCTAATTTTGACAGTTGTTGTATGGTAGTATTACTTACCACACCCCACTGTAGGGAAGCTGATGAATTCATTGGGTAGTCATGGCATCTCATCACTGGTATGCATGATGAAGGTGGTGATGGTCTGACACTTTTGTGAGCAAGTAACTCCTCACAAGGTCATGACTGGATTCATTGTACTGTTACCTGGAAAGTGTTGTCCTGAGCTTTCTCTGCAATATCATAAATATGTGCAGTTTCCACTTATGTGAAAAGTAGTTTGATGTATGGACAAGGAGGTGCTAGTGCACACACCAGGAATACTAAGAACCATAGCAGACAACTGGCAGTGAGAAATGTATTAATGTGACTTTTGTGGTTGATGCTACAGATGACACGCCGCTTCACATTTCAGAACCGAATATTTGGGAATGACGCTTTTGGCATAACTGTGGCACCAGGTGTTGATCATGCATTTGTGCTTGCTCTTATAGTGATTGTGGATTCTGTGTATTTGCAAAAGGATAAGTCTACTACTACCACTGAAGAGTAGATATCGCATGTCATTTCTCTTCATTGTCCGTGGAACATCTTTCAGGCAAAGTTTGACACTTTCAATGTGTTGCAACCATTTTGGTTTATTGTTCTAATGGTTGCATTAAATGGTTGCCCAAGCCTTCCTCTGAAGACTCAGTTGCTTTGGGTTATAGTACCTTTTGAGGATTGGTTTTAGGGTTTAGGGTCCTAATGATCCTATTAACTTTGTGTTGGCTTATTACACGTCACATTTAGCAAGACTAGTTGTACTAAATTGAAGTCACAACTACTTGAAAGGTGGGCCATTAGTTGTAATTCCTACTAGACTCTTGCTTTGCTATTGTAAATATATTTTGTGTATTGTACTTCAAATTCATAAAGACTACTCAATCATCATTGGCCCCATTGAACATAAGGTCTCTGAAGCCATTGCTTATTATGATCAACGCAAATGCAAGAGGAACCAATGAGAGGAGATCATCCTTCCCTTAACTTTGATGCCTTTTCTACACATCAACTGCTCCTCTTATTGCTTATGTTAGAAAGGTGTAATGTGGGGGTAAAGTGTTCCTCTCCAAGAAATCAGTGTTCATAAAAAAAATAAACCTCCCTTTGATCGTTTTTTGGATCAACACTAATCTCATTGACAAATGTTCCAAGGCAACCATGTGTACACCTAGCATCAATGCTGAATTTCAGTTATGCCATTGCTAATCTCCATTGAGATAAGCACAGGTTTGACACCCACTAATTTATGATTCAATTATAACAAAATGTTTTAAACTTGTAACCATTCAATAGTGAAACTCAAGTGTTGATTATTATTTCCATTAACAAGAGTAGAAGATGATATCTACAATACTAGTGTTTTCTCACATCAAATTCGGTCCCTAGCAGACTAGTTTGTTGGCTTGCATGGAGTTAAGAAACTTCACATCATCATAGGATTCAGGATAACATTTTAGCTTTTGACAGTACCATCAATAAAATCCTTGCTCCCAACATGTGCACACTACTAGGATGTGTTCATGTAATTGAATGAAGGAGCAGACAACCAAGCCTTAACCCTAACAACCTTTTACCTTACAAAATTATTCAAACTAAATAGGCATTTTGACTCCATGGTGCAAGGTAGCTTGCAAGAGTAAAAAGCCTTGGTTAAGTAATACCCAAGGCTTCCATCCAAGGATTGCTCAAGCAAGTAATACTAACAATTTAATTTAACCAAAAATTAATAACCTAATCATGCCTGTGCTAAATGGAATCAGGGGCTAACAATTGTTGATACCTATTAGACCTCAATATCACAACAATTGAAACATTTGCATCTAACTAGAATCCAACTATATACTTACCCATAGTTGATCCGTGGAAGAGTTGGTCTGTTGTTCATTGTGGGCTTGTTGTTTCTCTGAATTGGTTGTGGGGTGCATCCCTAAGGTCTGTTTTAAAAGAAATTATTGGCCCATCATAATTTTTTTTTAAAATCTGAAACTTTGGACACAGCCTCAAATAGAAGTTTGCTATCTCAAAATAACATTATAGGAGTTCTTCCCTTTGGCCCAGCCATATAGGTTATGAGAGTTCAATTTTGGGCAAAGGTTCTGGGATAAAATGTGATACTATTGGGAACATCTTGAGGAACACATTGGAAATTTGGGGAACATATTATGAACACACTGGGAACATGATGGGAACATATTGGAACCTTGATGTGAACAAATTAAGAACTAGATGGGAACTTGGTTGGAACACAAAAGGAACATTAATATTAATAAAATCAAAAACCTCTGGCCTCACCCTTCCCCTCACCCAGTCCCCTCCTCCTCCCAAAGGAAAAACAAATTTTGCCTTGTGAGTGCATGATGCTGCATCATGTCATTGATTGAGTAGAATTTCTATTCATAATTATGTTTGCCATACATTTTTGCCTGGACTAACAAGCCGTCTTTGATTGCATGGGTACCTCTTGAACAACCATGACATGTAGCATTCTGGTGACAACTTTCATTCTTTCTGAACATAACAATTCTCCAAAGCTCTAGTTTGTTGCCCAAATATAAAAGACCTTATTTCCTTCATCTTCTTATTGATATTGCCTAGATAATAAAGTTTTCAAGTATCTAGTGTTTCCATGTAAACTATGTGATTTGAATTTGAAGTTGGCTCACAAGTTTTTGAATGGCACTTGTCCTAATCTATACATCCAATGGATACATTTTAGAAATCTGGTTTGAACCAATTTTGGCCAATTCTTGGTTTTAAGAAGAATCATAGATGATTTAAAATTCTAGACTTTTTTATAAAATGGAAAACACTAGCCTGGTTTTGGGTTTAAAGAATATTCTTAAAAATTAAAACCCATCAATTTTGAAGCTGGGTCCAAAGCCAGTTCCAGTTTTTAGATTTATAAGAAAAAAACTTTGAAGCTGCAATTAGACATGTAGAATACTCAGAAAGGGTCTGAACATTTCCATGCTGCTATCTGGCAGAATATGCATGCTTTACTTTTAGAAGCTTCTGATGTGATCATGTTGGACTGGGTGGGAATAGCTTCTTTGGGTTGGGTTGGCCAACAAACTGTAGTATCTGGTAAGCTTTATTTTATGCTATCACTTGCTGATGGATCTCATGAATTGCTGCTCACCTTGTGAGTGTGTCATTTGTTTTCTTCAACTTGCTCGGGAACTCAGTAGGAGCCTATCTGAGTTTACAGGGTTTAGTGCCATCCATACCATCTTGTCCAATTATACTGGGCCACAACCATTTTGCTGAGCCAAACCGACATGTTTTCAACACTGATGGAGTTGCTCTTACACGAATCCCAAACATTGAGTTCAATAACTTTTCAAGTGTGATTTTCAATTTTTAAATTACATGCATTCAACAAGCTAGGAAGGTAAGACTCTATACTAATAATTGGAACTGGTTATAGGGGATTTTTGGGAATTTTTTGTATGGTCGTTCATGGATCATTCCAGAAACAATTTCACAAATATTTATCTCATTTTAAAAGCTTAATTATTTCATTTTTAAAAATAACTTTTTCCTTTTCCTGTTAGCTTTCTTAATAACTATTTCTCACCTATTTTAATAACTACCTCATTCTATTTCATTATCCACCAACATGGATATGAAAAATAAAATTAACATGTGTCTTTTCATGTCCATGAAATATATATTAATTTAAATTAAATTTGATAATAACATAAATAATGATGAGTTATTAAAAACCATATATGAAAATATAAGGAAAAAAAAAGAAGTTGATCATCACTAGTAGTGCGCAACAATGCTGAGCTCAAATTTGAAAGGCAAATATCAAAAGAGATCTATACTTCCTTCAATAATTTGGGAGTAACTTGTCTCTTGTGTATGATGTACAAAGGAATGATAATAATAAACTATTGATAGGATATATTTCTACCTACTATGTCTTAAATTACAATAATTATTCTATTATACAAGGTTGGCCCAAGGTCCTAGATTAATAACTATCTAATTCTTTTCCATTATCCATCAACATGGATATGAAAAGCCAAATGAAAATGTGTTTTTTCATCTCTATGATATGTATATTAATTCATATTAAATTTGAGATTAACATAAATCATGATGAATTATTGGAATCATATGGAAACATAATAAGCGGGGAAAAAAAAATTAGTTGATCATGATCACTTAGTGTTGCAAAGCAATGCAAAGCAAAGCCCAACAAGTAATGATTTATTCTATTATGCAAGGTTGGCCCAAGGTCTTATATTTTAACTTGTGTGGAACCCAACTGTTTGCAACTTTCTTTAGTGTCTCCATTGGGCTTAAAGAAGGGACAATGACAGCACCACGCTTGAATCGTTTTTTCTTGGATTCGATGCACCCTTGTTTATCCAAGTTCTCCAAGACATTCATGGCCATGGCAAATTTCCTCATGTTCCTTGGGACAAATTTCGTCACTTTGGTGCTTTCGAACTTGTTGTTTCATAATTGAAACCATATCAGCTTGTTGAATTGATTGAAGTAGGCTTCAAGCTAGTGAGGATCTATGGATTTGAACTTGGAATAGTAATGGAGTTCGTTGCTTTTCATATTACCGAGTTTCAAAGCGTAATTGCCGTCCATGTCTAGCATGTCACACCAAAATAACTTTTCATGGTTTTCTTTCCTTGTGATGAATTGATTAGGTTTGAAATTGATCTCGCTATTGGCATAAACTTTGACGTTTTTGTCTTTGTAAGGGTTTGCACTTGCTTCCTTAATACAATTGTAATGGTATGAGAAATGGATGTCTGTTTCAAATAGATAATTCAAATGTATGACCTTCCCTTCACACTGCTAGTTGAAACTATAGTCACGATAGAGGTTTGAGAGTATGAATTGCTAGACTATTCTTAGTAACAATTTCTTCCTGGAAAGTTTTGTCTTGTAGAATAAATATGTTTTCACACATCATGGCATTGATGATTCCAAACCATTACTAGAATTCTAGGTTTTTTTTAATGCTCCAAGTTGATTAATTGGTCCATTTTTATCAATGGACATGTCTATTTTGACTAAAGGTTCAAGGCATGTATTTTTTGACCAACCACCTTGATTACGGTGATTTATTTAACCAATGCATATAGTCAAGTTGAACAACCCTAGTCAAAATGACAAATAGGTTTTAATCAAATGAAACATTTAGTCAAATTGAACATAAGAAATTGACATTGATACTCAAAATGACCAATGTTTTTTAATCAAATGGAACATTTTAACTGTCTATTACATACCTACCTCCCACTTATAATTTTACAACCTACCTACTTACCAACCCACCCACCTACCTACTTATATACTACCTACCCACCTACATATTACCTACCTACCTACATATTAATTACGTACCCACCCATTCACCCACTTAGATGTACTACTTACCTACTTGCTTACCAACCCACCCACCCACCCAACTACCATGTCCTACAACATACCTACCTAGTTGATTAACATTTTACAATAAACCTAAGTTTATTTACCTCCAACCTACCTACTTCATATAATTTTCTATGTTACCTACCTACTTATAACCTACCTCCTACCTCCCATCTACCATGGCGCTACAAGTTATCTATCTACTTGTTTAGCATTGTACGACCTACCTAAATTTATGTACCTTCAACCTACCTAGTTATAATTGTATTATATTTATTATCTGCCTACCTCCTAATTCCCACCTCCTTCCCACCCTACAACTTACCTACCTCTTCTACCTACCTATTTACTTACACAACCTCCCATGACATGTACCTTACCTAGTTTAATGAATGGAATTTGAAATGGAAGAATCAAATTTTAACAAGTTTTGAAATTTGTCATCAATTTGTTATTTTCAAAAATATTTTCTTACAACTAATTTGAAAATTTATAAAATGTATTGATTTTATTGATTATATCTTTGAATAAGCTACAAGATTATGCCTTTATTTGCTTAATTTGAATAAAATTTTAAAATTTAAAAAAAATGCCAAAGTTGGGATTTTCAAATTGTTTCATAATCAACAACATAAAAAGAAAATGTTGCACAAGTTTTACCAACAAAGAGTTGTGTGACTTGGTGGCTAATGCATTTGGATGCCTTCATGAGGTGGGTACCTATCAACCTACCATTTGATCACATAACAATGTGTTGACACATGGCACCATATAAATGTTGCCATTTCGTAAATGATTAGTAAAAAAAATAAATTTATTAGTCAAATTTTACTAGTAACATTTAACCATTGGTCAAAAACTTTGGTCAAAAGCACCACCGTATAGTTGGTCAAAAAAACCATCCTAATCATACTAAATTTGTTAAAATCAACTTGTTTTAAAAAACTAAAAAGCTTTTTTGATGCCTATCACTTTGAGGTTTCATTTGACCAGAAAACCTGGTTTGAAAAACATGAAAGTTTTAGTAATGGACCAAACAAAAAAACGATTGTGATTTTGAACTAAAGAGGCACTTCAACTACTTGTTGAGTGACAATCCACATTGAATAACACAAAGCTATAGATGCTACGATGAATGTGTTATCCATGTTTAAGTAAAATGATCTTAGTTGGTGATCTGATTAATACAATGAGTCATTAATTTTGCTGCAATCCAAGTATTGTAAAAACTTGTCAATTCAATATCATCAGATATGGTGCAAATTTCATTGTGGTTTTGAACTGAAAGAAAGTTTCGATTTTTTTCATTTCAAGAGAGTTTGTGACTCAAGTCACGAGGTTGATATCTACAAAGTGAGGGAGTGTTTCTGAGGAGAAAAAAAAAGGTGTAAGAGATAAAGAGATCACATGTAAGAGAGATGTGGGAACTTAGACAAAATGATTATACATGTGTCTATTGAATTATATATATTAGGACTATATATCACTTGGACTTTAAATACATAGAAAATATGTCCTATACCTCCAATACATAGACCAAATGATTATACCTACATCTGTTGAACTCTATATACTAGGTATTACATGACTTGGGCTTCAAATACATATAAAATATGTCCAATACATCCAATACATAAACAAAACAATTATAGCCACGTCCATTGAAATGCATATGCTAGGTACATACATTACTTGGGCTTAAAATACTGTATTTTCTGTAGGTGCTCATTTTTTCAATTAAGAAACATTGAGATGATGATGATGAAAACCTGCCAAACTTTATAAAAAGAAAGCACCAGAGAGATGGAGAGAAAAAAGAAACAAAGGGCAAGGACCAAAGTCTAGGCAAGCAAACAGTCCAAAAGAGGCAGGCCACAAGAAGGAAAGGGATCCATTAAGAACCAAACCCTCCGCTAAAAAGTTCATGAAACCAACTGAAATTGCCTCGAGTCTAACAAACTGGAAGGGGGCTGTTCTGGGAATGAAGGTCCTGTGTGGGGGCCCAATATTACCAACAAAAAATAAAGAAAATTTCAAATCAAGTTGATGTTTTGAGGAAGTAGGCTGGAAAATTGGGGGAGGCCTGTGGTTATGAAAGGATTTTATTTAACTGGTGGAAAGCATTAAGAGGTGCTCTAAGATATGTAAAGAACAGACAATGTTTTTTCCTTTGTATTTGGAGGTCCTTTGTTAGGCAGAATATTTGCTAGGCATCATGTGCTATGGAAGACTTCTTATGGTGTGTAAGGTTTGATTTTGTTGTTGATGAAAAAAGAAAAAAATGGATGAAAACATGTTTACATGAACCAAAAATGTTGACCATTCATTACATCAATAATGGCAGCCCTCTTGCTTTTCCATGTTTTTTTAGTTGTAAAGACCTGGTTGCTTTTTTGTAGTGTATTTTTAGGACGATTATTTATCTCAATTTTTCATTGTACCTTTCGGATTTTGGAAGGTATTTTTTGACTATACCTTTCGAAATTTGAAAGGTACAATTCTTTTATCCATTCTTTTTCATTTAATTTTTTTAAAACATAAATTTATTGGATTCTCATCAATGTTTGTGTTACTCTTTTCTTTCTTTTTTACTAAATGTATCTTCGTCATCATGCAAGGGTACCTCCTCCTTAGATCCGCATTCAGGCAGCTAACTTTAGGTTAAGGACAAATAGATTGACAAAACATATATATTTTTGACAAAAATTTAAAAATAAAATTGTGTGTGAAAATTTCCTATAGCCATAATTTTCTTATATAAGTTTAAGTATTATAGTTAATTGTCAAATTTGACTAAATATTAAAAAGAAAATCATCATAATTTTTCATAAAAAGTTCATATATTTTGATTATTAGTCATATTTGGCTAATAATAAAAGGAAAAAAAATAAAGAGTTAAAATAATCATTAAAACGATAACCTATTTTCTTAGTTTAATCTGCTTTTCGTATAAAGAGAAGAAAAAAAGGCTAAAACAAAACTCAAAAAAATCTTTTAGATGGAAAGAAAAATCAATCAAGTCTTTACATAGGGGAAAGTTTTTTTTTCAATGCCTTTTGGATTTTCGAACCCCACCCCTCAACTTACCAACCTGGGGTGAACATTCAAAATCTGGAAGGTACCAGAAGAAAAACCTTTTCCTATACTGAGCACTTAGGCAGAAAATGTTAAATTGACCAAGGTCTTAAATGTAGCTAACACCAAAAGTATGGGTGTAATTGTTTCCCCTAATTTGCTCTTTGCCCCATGTTTTTTTTCATCTCATGATATCTATACATGTTTAGTGATACCCAAGCACATGTTTCTTTCATAACCTATCATGAGGTTATGAGTGTAAAACATGATAGGTTCCAAGAGAAACATGCACCTGAGTATTAGGAAACATGTCTAGGGATCACAAGATGAAATTTTTTTAAGGCAGAGGGTAGATTGGGAGAAAAAATTGCAAGATTATTTTTGGTATTACATTTAAGACCCTTGATTGATTGAACATTTTTGCACTCAGCCTAACCCCCTTATAGTGAGACCTCAAAACATTGAAGAGCTGAGATGGTTGCCATTATCTTATATTCACCAGATGCGTTGTCCTATTCAGACAATTTCTCTAGGGCTGCCATTTTCCTAAATAGGACAAGCAAACCATGTGCGGCTTTTACTTTTAGTATTGTTAGTTTGACTTGCAACAAACATTGACATTGAAGGGTGTGTGTGGAGTATCATTCAAATGTGGGAACAACTAGTTACACTTTGGAACAAGCCTTGGTTGAACTTGTTACCACCCAACCAACAGAACAAGCATCACCAATGAAGGACACAAGTGCATTATGAATCAACTCTCGAAACGTGTGGAACATGTCATTTTGCTTTGGAACATGCCCTAATTGAACCAATTATCACCCAATGAAATGACAATTTGTTCTATCGAGCTTGTAGCATTCCTAGGTTAAATGGGCTTGTTCCATACTAGAAAGAGGAAAACCTTGGAGTACTTTAAGATAACATGAAATTGCCTCCTACCCAAGTAAACCAACACTCTGTAGATGGAGGTAATGCACCCTAGCAAGGGGTTCCATAGGTTTCTTTGTTTAAAGGCTGTAATCTTTTAATAGATATTGAATCCATTCCTTGGATAGCAAATGTAAGCTTTGAAAAAGAAAAGAGAGAAGTAAATTTACCTTCCCAGATTTAAGTGCTAAATAATGTTTTCCCCAACGGAACAAGCAAGGGTGAACTTTGGCGGTTTTATGTGAACACTCATTCAAAGAGCCAAAAAAGGCCATGTTCCTCTTACCCTTATTGCTAACTAATAAATCTACCTTGAGGCTTCACCATGCCATTTTTGTTGTTCTTCCACCCACATATTGCTCATAAACATGATCAATTGAACAAATTTCAACATTTTGAAGGCACTATACACAATAACAATTAACAAGGATTGATTTGCCCATGTCAAAGCAATTCTTTTATCAACTTTGTTTTCATTCAAACATATATTTCATGGTTATTTTTGTAATTTGGTCATGAGCAAAAGATTTCCATCATTATTTCATTGCCAATCCACAACAACCCAAATTGAAAGCTAAGTTTCACTTCTAGTTCACAATTTAGTTGAGATCCATTTTATCTAATGTACATTTGGTTTGCATTGTGCATCGAGCTTGTGCATGTGATTGGAAATGATCACTAAAGTATGTAAAATGATCAAATGGGGTTCAATGGAGAGCACATTTTATTTGCAACATTTTCTTGTCAATGTACAAAATTTAGTTGAAAAATGGGTGTGAAAAATGATCATCAACATTTTGAAACTTTTTGCACCCTTAAGGTTAAGACCTTGTGAAGCATCATGGCATGAGAGATGAAGGACAATCAAACTCACCCCTCTGAATGAAGTTGCCAATCTTACATAAAATGACTACATTTTGTCAATAAAATCACGATTTTGGCTACATTTTATGCTAAATAATGATGCACGGGAGATAATGGGGCTCTAGTTATGAAGAATAATTTGTTTACATGCCTCCGATACTTTGCTCATGAATGTCTTCACATTGGTGAATCAATTTTCATCTTAGTTGTTGCATCCATGGGTGCAATGATTATTTAATTTTTTATTATATTGAGGTTGGGCAATTGTAACTTGGACAATACTCAATGTTTGCATATATATCCTTCTCTAGGATAGGTGCAAAATCTTTTTTAATAGACTATCATCCATACACTTGTTACATACATGCATATGACTAATGAATTTTTGCAAGAAAAGGTCCTTAATCATGTACCTATCAATTATTTATTTATTTACAACTTTGAGATATAAAAAATTTGGTGACTGTTTGCAAAAAAAAAGTAGCATTATTGGTCGAAATTACATTAGAAAAATAAAATTTTCCCAATTTATTTGTTGAAAAATGGCTACAATTTGACCCCCCAATGGTACCTATGGTTTTAAAGTTTATAAGCTATCACCATACAATGGTCAACACATAGGATCCCATGTGAACTCAAAATTAAACACCTTACATTTAAAAATAATCTTAAGATGGTGCCAACACTAGATTACAATGGTGCAAAGATGCATCTCCCTTTCAAGGAAGGAATGTCCCATATGAGCTAAGGGTAGATGTTCTAAATGCCATTTGCTCAACATAATGTTCTATCAAAGTTTGTGCATGAATAGGTGTAATAGTTAAGAATGGGTTTCAACATGATTGTATTTAATTGCAAACCTTATCTAGTATGATTTTCAGTCATAGGATTTATGGTAACCTATCATAGTAAAGGAAGTATGGATAGTTGTGTTTTCATTGTGGGTAATTAGTATTAAATTCAAGTTGTTTTTTTAAAAACCTCTTACATTCAATGTTATTTTTTGGGGTGAATTTTTGTAATTTGGTGAGTAGAAAAAGAAAGGTGCAAAAGGTGCAAAAGATTTTTTTTATAAAATGGGCTCATGGGAAAAAAATCTATAATCCCCATATTTAAAGAACATTTTTCAAGAAATCGGCAAATTATGGGAAGAATCTTAAATTTTTCTACTTCCCCCTTTGACCTCTAACCAAATTTGGCTAAATCCTATTATGCATGCTAGGCCACCCACCCACTACAAATTATGAAAAAATCAAATCAAATAATGGATTGAAAACAAGAGTTGCTTGTGTTACTTCCAATCATGGGTTTTTTTTTCAAATTCCTTAAGTAGGTCTATTGGCAAGGATCCTTAGCATTAATTAGGATTAAGTAGTTACTATCCTAGGTGAGTTGTAGCATTTTTACAAAAGTGTTGTTACAAGTGACGACCTAGAAAGTGTGTAGGTCTAGAAGTGGTTAATTTAATTATTTTTTATTTCAAAATATGGTGAAAAACCCTGATGACTACAATTTTTCTTTTTTTCATTTTAAAAAGCAAATTTGCCAAGTTGCCAAATTCACCAAAAAAAAAAAAACACTACTTCCAATCTCTTCATATTGATTTTCAAGTTTCAATCATTGTTGTGAAATGTGTAATCATATAACATGATACAAATTTAAATATCACATTATTCATTTGACATCAAATTCTTCCATGATAATATACTAGCGTTTACAAATTTTCAAGCCCTTAGAAATCAACTTGCCAGTTTTAACATAATTTACTTCTACGAGGAATTTTTTAATATATTTCTTAGCATGCAATTAGAAGACAACTTGAAATTACCATAGTTGAATAACAGGTTCATCAAGCCTTTAACAAATAATTATTTGATTTTAAATTTTTCATTTCAACAACTATAATATTCCCAAATATTTCAAAAGATGCTTCATTTTCCTTTACAAAAAAAATTTCTTTGAGAAAACATATTTCTTGAAATTTTTCTTAAAGTCCACTTAATTGACCAAGTTAAAAACTATTGATAATATGTTGGATAGGTGTTTCAATTGTGAATCAATAATTTGATCCTTTGTTTGCAAATTTTAGGGATCATGTAAATAACAAAATACATTTCATGAAACACATGTAACTTATTCATATTAAGTGCATTTTTATTTTTCAACAAGTTTTTCATCTTGTTTTTTAATTTGTTGGCCCATGAATTTACCCAATTGGTTGTAAAATGTCACAACCTTTTTGTTGTTTTTGTATTTATCTATTGCACTTGGATTGGCAGCAATGTCTGATACAGCAGCCATGATGTCAGGATCTTCAAGTCCATTCTTGACATCATCATTCTCGAAAATATCCTTCACCAATTCTTGTGTTGGTTGTAACAAATCTTCACCCGTCACATGTTTGCATGGATTGATGGTTTGAAACAAAACTCCACACAAGCAATTGTTTTGAAAACAAAAATGTGCAAAAAACAACATTTGAAGAAATAGCATGAAGAAATTAAACCTCTAAATTCTTGTTTTATGCGCTCCTTTTCTGGATCTAATTGAGACCCTGCTTCCACAAAATCTGTTGCCATTCAAATAAAACATAAGAAGGTTTATGTACAAACAATTTCATTATTACATATCAAAATTTAAGCATATTTTCAAAGCTTAATACAAGAGTTCATGTTTTGCATTACGGATTCAAATATAAAATAAGATAGAAATCAATTCATATCTAGCAAATTGATTGTAAGTTCCCCCCAACATTTTAATGGGGTTATTGTAGTAATCATACATTTCAGTTTTTGTTGTTTGTCAATGTGAGGAGTAGTAGGCCGTATAATGGGTATATCCTTTGTTTTCTTGGTCTTCTTAGTTTGGAGTGATAGGTTATGCTTTGATTTCACATCAAAAAAGCCTTTTTTCAATGTCAGGGATGGTTTTGGAAGTAGTCCATGTTGAGCTTGTGTTGTGCATAAAGGATTAGATGACACAATAGAAACAAGTGATGTTTTGTCTTCTGTTCGTCGACCACTTTGTTCAAATGCCTTATTGGGTTGTATGTTTTTGTCTTCAATTTCATGCTTTTGGGATGATGCTGGCCAATGTGAATCTATTTGCACAATACATGAAATTTTAACGAACATGTGAACAATGTTTTGTGAAACACAATGTCATAACTTGCATTATGTTTGCTCATGCAAGAGGTTTAAAGAGTTAGCAAAGGAAAAACACAAGTTAAAATGATGCAAACCTTTTGAATGATTGTTAAAATGCAATTTCTCAATCACATGAGATAAATCCTCCAAAGGTGGTGCTTCATGTTCTACAACCATTTTCACCAACCAACCATCTTCCAAACATCAACTCAATTCCATACAATTTGTATATCTTGCAAACATGATGTGAACTCTTTCATATATTTAAGCAATATCACAACTCCATGCTAACTACAACAACAAAAAATTTATTCATATGATACATGTCCTCATGAATATGCCATCCTTGTGAACCTGCCATTGAACTCTTTCTATTTCCCAATTTTAACACAATTATATTCCCAATCCAACTTCAAAGAATGCTAACAAATTGATAAATTCATATGAGCCATACCATATGGAAAACTTCCTTTCCAAATTTGAAATCATTCTCACAATTTCAGATCAACCATAAGAAACATTGACAAACAACAAATTCATTTGACACCCAAATAACTTGCAAACAATGTGTGACAATCATGGAACTTGCAATTTTCTCTCTCTAGCGTCAACCAATACTAAGAAGAAAATGTCCATGTTGATAATGAAGAATAGTACCTTCTATTCTTGCTTCCTTGAAATCCATCAAACTCAAATCCAAGAGAGTTGGAGTTGCAATTTCATATGGCCATTTCCTCTACCCTCCTTCCTTCCCAACACTGAAAGAAATGTTGTGCATTTTGCCAAGCAAAAGAAACTCTAGGTTGAGGTACATCACAATATTGAGCGGATCTTTGAAATGGCATGAAACCCCCCATCAATTCTGAAGGCGGTTCTTGAACCTCATAACCATGGTTATCTCAAAAAATCAAAGAACCGGTTCTGAAATGCAATATCGAGGTTCTCAAAAAAAGATATCAAATTCCCTTCTATACAAACAATGTTTTTGTGCCGGTTCTCTCATTAATACCACTGGTTCTGTCATGAAATCTGCTAATTCCTTGGTTCCAAAATTTTCAAAAGACCTGAACCAGGTGGTTATTAACAAAAGTAAATACCCGCCCAACACTAGTGCATTGTGCCACCACCAGCATGGTGGGGTGGAGCTGACCCAAGGTTAGCTTTTTTCTGACCATGCTAGTTAAGATGCTGGTCTTGTTTTTTCCCACCCTTCACCTCACAAACAGAAAGAATAATCAGGGTTTCTCAGGAGTTAGGGCTAGGGCTAGGGTTAGGGTTAGGGTTTTCTCCCTTAACACTAAACCCTCCTCTCGAGCTTCATGTGCTTGGTTTGTGTGTTCCTGGCAGAGATTTGCATGCATGGAAGCAACATGCAGATTCTGTAAGCTTTAGCTTTGGTCCAGCATTTGTGAAGAGATGCATTTGAGAGTGAGAGCGGCCAGATACTGACACACAGGAAGTAGAAGACCTGCTGCTTGGGTGAAGAAGAGCTTGAATTTCGATGTTGCTCCAACCAGTAAGTTTTTGCTGTGAGACTTTTAGTTTCAAACAAGTAGTCAGGGATGGTTTCTTCTGTCTCTTGGAGTTAAGTAAGAACTCAAAGCACAGCACATTTTTCTTGATTTTGATAAGGAGCCTTTGGAGATGCATGTCGAACTGAAGTAGTGCTAGGAGTACAGAATTTCAAACCATGTGATCCACAAGATTGAATTGAACAAGTTTACTTATGCATAAACATAATTGGGAAAGCTGCCCATGATTTTAAATACAAATTCTGTTTCTGAAGACCATCTATTTCAGTACAAACTGAAGATATAATGACCTGGTTCAAATCCAAGCTTCAGGAAGGGGGAAAAAATGACCTGTTGTAGAAAAGCTCATTGACAAATTACGTTGCTACATATGCAAATATCAAGAGGCTTCCTATAGGTGTTCAAGATGAAACCCACTCCTGAAAATACATGTCCAAATCTCAAGAGGTTTCCTATAAGCATTTAAACCCACTCCTGAAAGGGTTTAACCAAACAAATGAATCAAAGACTTAAGTACTAGTAAAAGAGTTAAGAGCCTACTAATCAGTGTCCCAGTGCCAGTCTTAACAAAATAGCAAGCGTTGCGCCAATGATGATGTTCAGCACATTGGCAACATCATTTGTCAGCTGCAGCAACAAAAAGAGTTCATACCCAACCATCAATTATAACATCTAAATTCATCTCTACTCTTTTCTAAAGTACTATCCCAAGGTAAAAAGCTTGTTAGTGGACAAACAGGAAGGTGAAAACATCAGAAGGTATAGCCAAAATAACATCAATGATGAATTTCTCAATCAGAATTTCAAAGCAAATGTAGATATCTGTGTAATTGCAGAGAAACCTTCCCCACAACAACACTTTGAAGGTACAAAAGATGGCAATGAACGCAGTCATAATCAGTGTTGGTATGATATAGAGGCACAACCCTGACTGGTATGACCTGACACAATACCAACCTTATATCAGTACCAGCCTGGTAGGAACCTGAGGCAGTACCAGCCTTGTACTAGTTTTATGCCAGTTTAATACCAGGTATATTCCTGCCTCATACCAGTCTTGGACCTAATACCAGAACCAGGTTGCTATAATAAAAAATTGATACCAGACCAACATTGGTCATAACCTTATGTGAGTCCTCACTCACAAAGAGTCTTATCATGAATCACATTCATTGCAAATAGCTGTGATAAGCTGCCATGACTACTGACTGACTGACTGAATGACTGACTTCATCAACACCCAGCAGAAGGTGTGATAAGTATAGAAACTCAGGACGCAGATTCTTTTGTACAATGAATGGGTTTGCAGAGTTTCAGGCAAACCCATTATACAAAAGAATTTCAGGCAATCCCATTATACAAAAGAATTTCAGGCAATCCCATTATACAAAAGAATTTCAGGCAATCACATTAGACCGAAAGAATTTCAGGCAATCCCATTATATGAAAGAATTTCAGGCAATCTCATTCCACAAAAGAATCTGCATCTTGAGTTTCTGCTGCAATTTCAAAGCAAATACAGTGAAAGAGAGAAATGGGAACTTTTACCCATTTGAAGCCCTTTTGTCCCTGTAGTGTAGCCCCAACAATGCTCTCACAGATATTTGCTACTTGTGCCGCCACAACACATGTGACAGTCCCCTTTATATCTGTCTGCAATGTTGCACACCAACAGAAGCTCAGTCAAAAGGCACAACATAAACACATTATGCAATTCTTCATGGAGAAACAAAACTGTTTGTTGCTCACAAAAAAAGGTGCAATAGCAAATGTACCATGTTGATTGCATGTCCACAAGAGCAAGGGAAGATGGGTGCAAACAGAAACTGTTTGTGGGTCACAAAAGAAGGCACAAGAGTGTATGTACCATGTTGAATGCATGTCCAAGAGCAAGGGATGATGGATGCAAACATTTTCCATTGTTGGTTAGAAAAGAAGGCACAAGAGCAGATGTACCATGTTGAATGCATGCCCAACAAGAGCAAAGGAAGATGGATGCAAACATTTTCCATCGCTGGTTAGAAAAGAAGGCACAAGAGCAGATGTACCATGCTGAATGCAAGTCCAACAAGAGCAAGGGAAGATGGATGCAAACATTTTCCATTGTTGGTTAGAAAAGAAGGTGCAAGAGTGGACGTACCATGTTGAATGCATGCCCAACAAGAGCAAGGGAAGATGGATGCAAACAGAACATGTTGGGAAAAAAGAAAAAGGGTGCAAGAAAGAGTGTATGTACCATGTGGATTGCGAGTCCAACAAGAGCGAGGAAGATGGATGCAAACAGGCCAGCGAGCGTGCCTGTGACACTCACCGCACCTTCAGTACCCCGAGGCACAATTGACAGAGTTGTCACCAAGTACCTGTCCCCACACCCAACAAAAACCCAAATAGGAACACCATCACTCTTTGGCAAAAGATGCATTCCATTTGTCACTTCTTCCCTGCAGCCAGCAAGGGAGGGAGGCACTCCACTCTTCTCATTGCTGAAATTCAAGGAGATCCATGTTTCTTCTATAGTAATAGAGAACAAAAGAATCTGAAGCTTGGAGCTCAGCTCACGTGGTGTTGCCAAAAGCTTTGCCAATTTCGCTTGAGATTGTATCACTGAGCTTGGTGCAGAAGCTTGCAAGGAAACCCAGCTGCCATAGAAATTGGCATTCTGGACCTCCAACTCCAGCAATAGTTGCAACAGCACATACGGTACCAGCTATGCCTGATCCCCATACACTGGAAGGTCCTCGTCTTCCTCCTCTCTTCTCAGCAGTTCCTTCCTCTTGCTTCGTTTTGATCTTCACTTTGGTTGCTCCTGTTCCCTGAAAAAAAAGGGCTCACACCCAGCAAGCAGCACACAGCGATGATGGATGGATCAACCAAGGATTTTGCGACAAAAGAATTCCGGACCAAATCTTGCAGGGATGGGTTGCAACAGAATGTAAATTGCCAGGATGTTACCAAAGCAGCTGCTCTTCCCACTCTCTTCTGGTCTTGTAGCGATCTGGGTCGCGGGGGAAGCTTTCTTACCAGAAGGAAATAGAGGAAAACGATCGTCGTTCCTTGGACTCCGAAGGCGCGGAACGTGAGAAGACCTAAAACAAAAGCGCTGAGAACGCCGGGAACCGACAAGCCCACAAGAAGTAGAGGCGCTGCGATCACGAAGATGGTGCTTGTGGCGATCAGTGCAGACTCCCAGCTTGTTGGCGACTGGAATGCGCGTTGCACTCCTTCCATCACCATGTCCCACATCGTCGTCGTCAATTCCCCCCCAACCCTAGATCTCTTCTTTTTCACCAAGCTTTCGAGCTTCTGAAGAAAACGGAAGAACAAGATGGATGGGTTCAGAAGACTATGGGCTGTGATGAAACCCAATTTCTCATCATGGTTCTCTTCTGCAAACTTGCGATGTCACGTCGAGGATTTGCTTCAAAGTCGCCAACCCTTGTTGTTGTTCTTCTCCTTCCGATGACCAAGATGGTCCCACCTTCTGCTGCTGTTGTTTCCAGAAGAAACTTCCCATGTTCAAAGCCACCCAGAATCCAGATCTGATGATCGTAAACCTATTGTTCCTTTGCGTCACTTGCTTGGTGCAAACGTCTCATCAGCAAGCACCTCGCAGCTTCGATTGCAGAACCTCTTCTCTAGAATCGTCATCGACTGCATTCTTGCACTGTTGTTTGTTCTCACACACCCAGAAAAAATAAATCTCTTCTCCGCAAATCTTCTTGTGTGTGTGTCTTTTTTTTTCCCTTAAAAGATTTATGCAAAACCTCTCTGGCTGTAGGTAGATAGGCGGTAGTGGTGCGGAACAACAACACCACATGTCAAGAAGGTTTTCTTGCTTGCTTTGCCTGCTTGATCTACATTGTCAGGTTTGCAGCACTTGGGAGTCTTTGTTTTGCTCAGGAACTACATAATATATGCCACAACTGATGATGAGAAGAAGTTATAGATGATGCTCTGCTGCTACTACCGAGCCTTGGAGACTAATGAGAAGGAAGTTCTTAATGCCATTTGTTTGCCCTTACTTTGAGTCTTTGTTTGCCCAGGAATTCAGTAGCTACTTTGCTGCATTTGGAAATGTGGTAGAGCATCAGATCGTACTGTGGACGGTTGAGGACATATTCTTGCTCAGGAGAAAATGCACGAACTTGGAGTAAAAGCAGTTTCACAACACTTAGTTAAAAAGTCTTCATGAAATTGTTTCACAAAAGTTTGTATGGATAGTTTCAAGGAGAAAGTCCACAACAACCGCCAATTTTGTATTGTGCAGGTAGAGATTAAGGTGGAGCCCAAATGACCTGATCAAGACAATGCAGGGCATGTGCTTATTACGGGGAGGAAGGGAAGAGGAGATGGTCATAATGCTCCCAATGCTGGTGGAGCTTATGGAGGATACTCAGAAAGAGCTTACAAAGTAAGCATTGGTGATCACTGAGGAGGTTAGGTTGGGGTCTAAGGACATGGAATCTTTTAGTGTTTGCCACAAGCCCAAGCCAAGATTTCAAATTTTAACCCTTTTTGTTGGATTTTTTGAAGTTTGTAAATGATGAGTAGAGTGAAAGCTATAGGAGTAATTGAGCATATGGTATCAACAATGGACTATATCATCTCTAGTATGGCAGGAACAAGTTTTCCTGAGGTCCGTCATGGGTGTGTTGTCATTTGAGAATCAAATTGCGAATCACAAGCAAGCAAGCAAGCAAGGGCCCATCTCAAAAAGAAAGGGGGGAATAGAAACAAAGACAGTCCCCTATGCTTCTATTGAAATCAGACAAGGAAAGATATAATTCTCAAATCTGAAAGAAAATCACACAATCGAAACCATTACCACATTGTAGAGGTAAGGCTATACAATATCCTAATGTGCTATGAGCTTTTGAGGATTGGATCTCTCTGATTTCTCTCTCATAAGCTCACTAGTCTTCAATTGTGATGGCAATTTCAAACACAAGTCAAAGAAAGGGGGGATAGAAACAAAGATAGTCCCCTATGCTTCTATTGAAATCAGACAAGGAAAGATATAATTCTCAATTCTGAAAGATAATCACACAATTGAAAACATTACAGCATTGTAGAGGTAAGGCTATACAATATCCTAATGTGCTATGAGCTTTTGAGGATCAGACCTCTCTGATTTCTCTCTTGTAAGCTCACTAGTCTTCAATTGTGATGGCAATTTCAAACACAAGTCTCTTAACAAATCTTGATCCCAGTGTTCCAACCACATTTATTGCAAACAACCAACATTCATCCCAAGATTCTAACGAAGGTAAACCCCCAATTCCCAACATGTGCCCTTATGAATTTTCTACCATGTTCACCATATTCCAGCACACATATTAGAATCCCTAGAATTCCATTGGAGCTCCCACTAATAGCAGGTACTATTCTCTCAAAGACAAAATGTTTATCACAAAACAAAACTCAAGCATGTTAAACCTAAGACAATTGTCAACACATAGACCACTCTTTCTGTTATCATTTCCTCAAAATATTCTTAGACACATTTGATTATTTATGGCTACCCTTGAAGGCTTTAGACACAACGTCAAAGAAAGATCCTTAGTGTCACTCGTTGCGTTCCTTTTATCCCTTCATCATGTTAACCACTCCATCTCCCTTGCAACAACATTGATGCATCTCCACCACAAAACAGGAGAAACAATGACAACCACGCCTCATCACCAAAACCTAATATGAACACCATTACAACACGAAGAGCAACAAACCAAAGCTCATAACCCACAAACAACAAACCAACCCAAAAACAAAAAAATAACAATAATAATAGACGAGGATTTGCAGCTTCTTCAAACACTCATGTTTCAAATTTTGGTAGTTTTTATTTTCTATGCAACATTTCATCCATTAGGGTTACCTTTCATCCCATTTTTAATAAACTCACATTCACACTAAAGAACAATGGACACATGTCCACATCACACTATCACATAGGTTGAATTTTTCACCAAGTGCTTGTAAGTTGATTACTTGATTGGTGTTTTCATAGAATGGGTTTCTTTTTCACATGTTTGCAAGCGAAATTGTTTATTCTTTGCTCTTGCATTATTTGTAATGATCTCCTATCTCTCATTCTTGTACATGTAAACTTCTTTGTATGCTTTGGGAAGAAGTGTTATATTCTTCTTGGGTTCATACACACAAATAGTGAAAATTTTAGAAGATTGAAAAATTTGAAGGTTGATAGATGAATTGTGTTTTTTTTCCTAGCTTATTTTGTTTGGTTTTTTCTTGGATGGAAAACTTCATTGCTTACAAAGAAAAAACTCATATCAATTTCACGGTTTTTTTTAAAACCTCTATTTTCCACTAGACTTTTAATGTACTCAATGAAAAAGACTCCTCCCAATTTGCAAAACTAAAGCAAATTATTCTTTGATGTCATTTTCATAAATTTTCAAAACATCAACCTCCTATTAAATGTAAGGTAACACTTTGATACAAGATGGCATTATGTATAGGGGAATCATGGATTAGAGGACATTTTTTTGTTTGAAGGTTGTCATGAGTTTCCATGTCGATACCTACAACAATTGTTTTTTACACACATGCATCACAAATGACAAAAATCATCCTAATGAAATATCATCTCCCAAGCCAAAAGGACATCCTCACTTGCAATGCACATGAATTCAAGCCCACACAATGCTCACAAAATTACAAAAATGCATAAACACAAAAAAAAAAACTATAGAAACACACAAAAATAAAGAGTTGGAATTTTAGATCATGAAAAATGATTTGTGATTCACATCAAAGGGCTTTTGAACCTCATCCACAAAATAATTGGAACACACTAAAGTCAATTCCACATTAACCAACGACTAAACTAAATTATTTAGGCTAACCCAACATAATGCCAAATTAATTGTGACTTTATTAAATAGCTAACATAACACATTTAACAAGGCACAAGAATTCACTCCTTGTTCTCATGCTTGAAAACAAAAGGAATTAAAGCTTTAGGAATTTTACTAAAAAATATAACCTAATTTTTTTCTTTTTCCACAAATTTTTAAATGTGTTATCACATGCCATCATTCACATGCATCTTCTTCCTACCTTTTCGTGTGCTACCAAAAGACTTGAACATCCCCTTTTCATTTCCTATTTATCTATTTTTGAACGAGCCTTTATAGTTTCTCTATTGCTACCATGTTAAATTTTGACCTAGATGAAAATTGTTGAGAACATTCATTAATCCTATGGAAAATGAAAATCCTCCATCAAATAAACAATGATCAATAGATCATGAACATGTCAAAGTTCATCAAAATTGTAGTGAATGTTCACCAATCTTGCAAATGTTGTGTGTGATACAAATTACTTTGATGAAATTAGTGATGATTTGATCATTGCTTTTAAAGACCCAAAAATATCTAAACATAAGACTTTGAGAATGTATCATTTCAACAGGATGCACACATACATGAAATTGAAAAAAATTATAATCTTCAAGATGATATTCCACCTTTTGAAGGTGAAATTGAAATTACTCAACTTCAAATTCATTGTGTTAAAGGTAATGACAACAAAGACAACGCAATAAAAAATTGATTTCACAAGGTTGGTGAAGTTGACATGGTGATGTGCTTGTCAAAGATGAGTGCTAGTCAAAGTATGCAAAAAATTTGGCTTACAACACATTTGATTCTTGGTAAATATTCAAGAATTATGATTTCGGAGTTTCCTTGGGGTTGAAAACATGTTTAAAAACAAAAATGTACCAAAATTTGTAGACTTGTTAATGTTGTTCATCCTTCAAGTTGCCAAGTGAAATGGTTTTTTATGCTTGCCTAAAAACTATGGATATAGGTATAGGTTGTATCATCAAAGCAACAAAAGATATGTGTATTATGGACATTAGTAAAAAAACTAATAGGGACTTTGGTGTGTTTGATGATATTAAGTATAGAGAGTTCAAATTAACTTCAAATTAATTAGTTAAATGATCATCAAAGGTTGGTCTTGGGAGGTCATAATGTTTTTTGATATGTTTATTTCCAAGGAAGATATTTTAATGCTTACTCAACTCATGTGCCAAACTAAAAATCTTTAAGAATCAATTATCATTTTAGATATTATTACACTTGTAATTTTTTCGTAAAAGCCAAAGTTGAACATCATAATGTAAATGAAAGGAACATTGAAATTGCTAAAACCAAACAAGTTTGATGAAATTTTTAATGGATAGTTATAATTAATTATCTATATTTATGATTTTTTTTTCCCATTGTAAATCAATTGTAAGTCTTCACAACATTTTTTGTTGATGTGTATGTACCATCAAGGAATGTCAAATCAATGTTAATATATTATGGAGTGGATTCAAACAATAATCTTGTCAATTGTCCATATAAGGAAGTTTTTTAAGGGTGGTCTCCTAAATTAGTTATTATAAAAGGCCTTCCGATAAATTGTTATTTATTAGTGGTAGGTGGACTTACTACCTTCTAATACTATGAAATGAAAACATTATTTTAACTAGGTTTTAAAACAAGTAATGTTTAAATAGTTGTCATTAAGTTAGGGAGATTAAGGGAGTGACTTGGAGAATTACCACATTTGTAGGAAAGAATGAGGAGGCCCATGTATTTATGGGTGGTGGGGAACCTCTTTGGCTTCCCATTTTGCCTAGGTATGTTTCTATATAATTTTAGAAGAGTGAAAAGCATATGCTTGTATTTTGTAATTGGATCTTTGTATAAATACATATGGTGTGAATAGGGGTTTTGTATGGAATCTAGTGAGGTTGTGAATATATATTTCTTTTATTTCATAGTTTAAAATGTTATTTGATATGTAATTAACTTTAATGGCAATTCTATTTCACTAATATAAAATACCACTTTCATTAATTATGATGCATATTGTAGTTAGAGAAGGTAAATATGGCAAAATAAAGGCTTTCTTTATTATCTTGTTGGATACACTAGTAGAAATTAGTAAAAATGTAACCATTATGTTTATGACTACATGCAATTTGTAGTCGTTTGCGACTGGGAATATTTGCAACTACAAGACCAAATTTCAACTATTTTAATCATTTTCACAATTATGATGCAACTATTAGAAACTTTATCCTATTGGTTGGATGGATTGTAAATCTATTTTCATCCATTAATAGGTTGATATTTCTTGTTAATCACAATAGTCACCAAATTAGTTGCATCTTAAAGGTATTCTATGGTGACATAAGGTGTATTTTTAGGTATGTATTAAAATTATATTTATGATATATTATATATATTGTAAATAAATGTGTGTGTGTGTGTGTGTGTGTGTACATTAAATATGCATATGTATGTATGTTGTTCATATAATGAATCTCAAAATTAATATTTGAACTTTCAAACTTGTTATTCAAATCTGAAAATTGTTATTTCAATTCTGAAAATGATATTTGAATTTTAAATTTTTTATTTGAATTTGAATGTTTAAATATGAATTCTTGAAATTGTTAGTTACATTTAAAATTATGTGTTTAAGTCTAAAATTACAATTCGGATTATGAAAATTTTATTTAAACATTATACTTGATGTTTCAATTTTCAAAATTATTATTATTATTCTTTTAAAATTATTGAATTTAATATTTAATTCTAAAAATAGTTCTTGGAAGTTTTTTTTATTATTTCAATTTTAATAAAATATGTTTAAATCTCAAATTTGATATTTCAATTCTGAAAACTTTTATTTTAATTCTTTAAAAATATTATTTCAATTTGAAATTTGATATTTGAATCTCAAAAATTGTTATTTCAATTCTTTCAAACATTATTTGAATTTGAATTTTTTTATTTGAATATAAAATTTTCTATTTAAATTTAAAAAGCTTATTTGATCTAAAATTCATATTTGAATTTTAAATCATTATTTCAAATCCAAAAATTAGTATTTCAATTTAGAAAATTATTAATTGATTATAAAAATGAATATGAAAATTTATATTTCAACTCTAGAAAATTTTCATTTAAATTTTAAATAATCATTTGATTTGAACCTTGAAATTTCAATTCTGAATTATTATTTGGGATTCTCAAAATTAATACTTCAATTCTGAAAATTATTAATTGAGTCTAAAAGTAGACATTTCAATTTTGAATGTTGTTATTTGAATATGAAAATTGACATTTCAATTTTCAATTTTTTATTTTTAATTTTTAAATTTTTTTTCTAGTGCCTAACTTACATGCAATGGGAATAAATATGTCCTTATTTTTACAAATATATCTGAATACAAATGTTTTGCCCAAAAATTCAAAGTCAAAAGGTAAAAATTATAAAGTAGTGTTAGGCGGTTATTACAAATAGGAACAAACCTTGATGATTATCATGGTGACTTTTAGGATTTGTAAACATGGTTCTGTAACCCAAAGTGGGGGTAGAATACATCTACAATAAACAATGATGGTGTGTTTTGTTAATACACAATTCATTCACACAACTAAACAATTTTATTCATATGACCTTAAAAACATGTACTTTCAATGATTAACAACATACTCCAACAACCACAATACAACAATGCAAACATAAGAAACATTGGTATTATGGCCCTTGTTGACACTTCACCAAAAAATGCAGATTAGACTATGCTTGTTCATTAATCTCTACCTATAGACAAGCATCATCCCATTATCTCAATATAAAACCCAAAATGTCTTATTGAAGAATTTTCAAACCATAACACAACCATCTCCTTGACATCAAGATTCCATGAAAGCAATCCCCTAAACTATAACATCCAACATGGGGCTTGTTAGGTAAATGAACTTTAGACATTGTCATCACTTCTACTCCTCTAGTTTCGAGTCAAGGAAATTACAACACGATTCATGAACACCACCATTTGTCCTATAACCTACAAACAACGATACCTACACAACAAAAGAATTTTAAGTACATTGTTTTTTTGGAATCACATAACACATCGAGATTTTTCATAATACATTTAGTTTCCCCCTTGTTCCAACACGTCCTTTTACTTAAATCCCTCTTTGCACAATCCTCATTCACATTCTCCTCCACACAATTAACCTAGGCACATGCAATGGTGAAGGCAAGCATATTAACCTAAAGTGGGCCCCTCCACCTAGGTTATTTGCTAGCCCAAAGTACGCACAAAAAGCCACCCATTGCCCTGATTTTAGGTAAAAGGGAATTTTAACAAAACTTCGAAACTCCTATTGCAACAAATGGGGATGAAAGTAGGAAGTTTAGAGAGTCTAAAATCCAAAGAGTTCTTTCTACACGCAAGTCCAACACAACTTTCATTTTATCAAGCTTTGTTTAACTTTGTTCATTATTATTTTTTCAAGAGCATTAAATCCATGAACAAGTCGATAAATCACAATAGATGGACAATTTTGAAACATTTTAATTCTAAAGTTGATAAAAACAGCACCAATTACAATTGCTTGTTGTTACTTTAGAATTATTGTGAAATGTGGGGTGCACCGGAACCTAGATTGGCAAATGCAAGAATAAAAGGTGATAACCTAATGGGGTTTGGTGTTGATAGATTGCCTATTGTTAGAAAAGGATAGTAAGCAAAAGTAGAAGGTGAAAAATATTAAGGAGAGTTATTTTTAAACAATGGATGATTAATCATCCAATTGTACCATGACAAAATAATACAAGATGAGTTTTGAAATGGAATCCAAGTTCTTATTCCCACGAATGGAAATACAAATCAAAATCCATTATCATTACTAATTCTTTCTAATCAATTTCCACTACTACCATTGCCGCCATTGAGTGGTATTTGATTTCAACACATTTACAAATAAAATAGCCAATTGTAATTGACCTTGTATCATCATTTTTTTTGGTTCTTTTCACTTTGCAACATTTGAGATGTGATAAATTTTGTCATTTCCATTTTTTTTCAATTTAATCTCTTTCACCATATGTGTGTAATTATTAATGGCATCTACAATTGTAGATGAACCTGTGGACAACCGTCTCTTCTTTCTTTTTAGCTTCTAACAAGGTTTCCTTTAAACACCAAGTAACTTGCATGCCCTAGTTCTCGGGTTATTAGATTTAGCAAATGGGGTAGTTCCAACAATTGCATTGTCATCCCCAAACACATGAGTTTATCTTTAGGGGCTATTAGGCATCTGAGGTGTTTGGACATCCTCTTCATCACTAACATTCACAATCTCAATCTTAGAATTCCTCACATGCACACCTTCATCTATTGCATTAGATATGCCACTTATTTTGGTAATACTAGAAAAAATGTTATTAAAATGTTCAAACCATGGCCAATTAGATGCACTAGTTACCACATCTTCTTTGCAAAACTCTAATTCTAAAACCCTTGTCTCCTCTACATATGATGCAAGACTATTTTCTTCTTCCCCTTCAAGCAAATAACCTAAAAAACTATTAGGTAGACGATCCCCCACACTCATAAGGGAAACAGGTGCAACTATAGAAGATGGATGAATTGCTATAGAAGCTAGTACAAGTGTGCGAGTTCCTACAAGTGCATTGCAAGGGAATTCATGATGCAAAATGTGCTAAGCATTGAGCTCTATGCTCTCTAAACTTTTTCAACAATATCTAATCTTTGGAGTCTATTTTGCTCTTTGGACTTCATGGGTTTTATGTGGGCACTATGCCATTTTTCACAACCATCATAAGTTTCATGTTTTTTTTAAAATCATAAGGTAAGAAAACATGTTTTTTTTTGCTTGTGCTATTCACCATGCTCACGGTCAAGCTAATATGAAGCAAACTTGTGATTAGGAGGTTCACTTTCACACGATCACCATGCTAATAGGCTAATGATAGACGTATTAACCAGCATTGGCCTATTGTTAGCCTTGTTTTTGTGCATGTGTGTGGGCTAAATGTCTTCACAAAAACCTCCACACAAAGCTTATCAGCCAGCACACCAAACTCACACACAAACTAAGTATAACAACTAATAGCTTGCCATTGCTAGTCACCATCACCATCTCTCTTCAAGAAAGCCTTAAAAATGTTCTGTCTTCCACAAGACATGCCTTCAGGTTACAGTTCTTCAAAAAATCAAAGGACCACTTATGATATATAACCATGGTTTTCAAAAAACCAAATAACCGCCCTTAATGGATCAAATACCAATAACCGCAGGATCTTTCCTGGTTCCCTGTTACTCCGTGACAATGGCTGGTTCCTTAACGATTTTGAAATACCTGGTACCCGCAGTTCTTGGATTCTGGGTTTTCTTCAAAGGACTGAAACTAGAGGTTCTCTGATTCTCAAATATTTTTTATAAAAAAATTTGAACCTGTGGTTCTTTTGTAAATTCAAGAAATCGCATAATCAGGTTTTTTCCTTTCACTTTTGTGATGGCCAAAGAATTTCAAAAACTTCAAAAAAATAGCAAAAGTAGTGGAATTTACACCAGGAAAAAAAATTCCAATTTCTTTTGTCAAAAAAATGACATAATTTGTTTGGGAAAAAAATTGTCTTACTCTGAATTAGAGTTCAAGTAATTGGTATTTGTTCGATTGCCTGAAGCGAAGGCATACGGGTGTACACCCCTGTTTGTACGTACCCTTAGGGTATATACGATCGTCGTCGTTCTCGCGGGTGGTTGGGTTTGGAGCTTTAGGGTCGTCGTCGTTCACCCGGGTCTCTCTCTCTCTCTTCTTTTGCTTTGGTTTCGCAGCAGCGGCGATGGCGGGCTCGAGCTCCAGCTCTTCTTCCTTCTTCCGTTTCTTCGCTGAATTTGTTCCTCGTCTTTGTTGAAAATCTTTCTGTAAATGCAGTATGTGAGTAGGGGGATATTTTGGTTTTTTTTTCCCTCTTGTTCTTGTTCTTCTTGAGGTTTTTTGTTTTGGGGAAGAGATGTTAGGAGGTTTATATGGCGACCTGCCGCCGCCATCTGCTGTAGGGGAGGATGAAGGAGGTGGAGGAGCCGGAGCAGGAGGAGGGAGCAACAAATCGGGAGGTTTGCTGGTTCCTGGATCATCGGTTTCTGTTGCAGGAGCAGCTTCTATGTGGTCCAATAATAGTACAAAACTAGCTCCACCTACGGTAAGAAAACCATCGCTGTTTGCTCCCCCGTCTTCTGTGTTGCGGAATCAAGCGGCGGCGGCGGCTATCAAGCCTAAAGCTGGAAGTGCTGGACGGGGTATGCTTTCTGCACCTTCCAGATGGACGTCAGACGAAGGAAGCAATCTGAATATTCCTGAGAGGCCTTTGTCTCCGCCTGTTGCTCAACCAGCATTAGTTGCAGTAAGCGCTGCCGTGTTAGAAGAATACGATCCTGCAAGACCGAACGACTACGATGAGTATTGTAGAGAGCGGAGGAGGAGGAAAATGGAGGAGGAGATGAGGATGGAAGTCGAGAGACGAAGATTGGAAGAGGAAGAGCGTGAACGGGAGCGCGAATTGCAGCGGCAACGGGATCTTGAGAGAGAAAGAGAAGCGGAGAGAGAGAAAGACCAGGCTCCTGAGACACGAGCTGCGGCATTGCATATCAGTGGAGAGGAAGCTTGGAAACGCCGTGCCATGCTCTCAGCAGCACGAGCTGCCGCTGCTGCAGCAGACAGCAACAGTAGCCCTAGTCCTGCAAGAACGAGATCACCATCGCCACCTCGCACTAGCGAGGGATTCAGCATTAGTAAGCAGAGTTCCATGACGGCAGCTCAAAGAATGATGGCACGGATGGGGTGGAAGGAGGGCCAAGGCTTGGGCAAACAGGAGCAGGGCATCACTGTACCTCTCATGGCTCGCAAAACAGACAAGCGGGCTGGAGTGATTGTCAATGCTGCAGCTGCAGCCGCAGCTGCGGCAGCTGCCACTGTCTCTGTGGCTGTTGAAAAGAAGCAACCTCCAAAGCAGGGTGTCTCTATCTCTGGGCCTCCAACCCGAGTTGTTTTGCTTCGCAACATGGTATGTGAATATTCTTCACTTGTTGTCCACTGACTGTAACCTAACAACACCATTTTTCACATACTAGTAATCCTTTGGCCTTCTTATGCACAAGTCTCAATGCAATCTTTCCACTCAGTGGAAGGATCTTGGAATTTGATATGAGTAGAGAATTGACTGAAGGAGTTATTGAGAGGCAGATGTTGTGGTCCTTTAAGAGATCTCAATCACCTCTAGAATATTATCTTGCAGAATGAACTGAGAGCCCAAAATGTTGCTACTACCTATCTTTTCCCCATGCAATGTGACAAGTGTGGTTGAGAAACACAAATTCTGAGTAGGAAGGCATGTCAGGTTCATCTAGGGTTTCTGTCAAGGTGGTTAGGTGAATATTTCCATTAACTTTTGGTTTAGGGGACAGAATTCAGGATCAAGCCCTAACCCACACTTGTGTCAGCAAGATTGTTTCTTCTCTGCAGCCACATAACCAGTAACAAAAGAAGTAGACTGTGAAGTTTTGTTATGACATGTTTATTAGATGTTCCTCTTGATTTTTCAATGAGAAACTGAACTGACACTGACTCACAGTTGCAATTTTTGTGTTGAACCATTTTGCTTCACCATGTTGCATACTTCTGAGGAGGCCTTGCACTCTGTTTCCGACAGGATGACTGTTTTCTGTAAATAACAGAGAGGCTTTGAGCACATGGCAAGGGTGCTGAGTTGTATTTTGAAAGACTTTACAAATTTGTTGTAGTGTGCTGACCTTGCAATCATTGCAAAATCTTGCAGGTGGGGCCTGGGGAAGTTGATTCAGAGCTTGAGGATGAGGTTGCATCAGAATGCACCAAGTATGGAACAGTGACCCGTGTACTCATTTTTGAGATTACTGAACCTGACTTTCCAGCAACTGAGGCAGTACGGATATTTGTACAGTTTGAGAGGCCAGAACAAGCCACTAAAGCACTGGTGGACTTGGATGGTCGTTTCTTTGGAGGCCGTGTAGTGCGTGCTAGCTTCTATGATGAGGACCGTTTCAGTAGAAATGAACTGGCACCCTCTCCTGGGGAGGTGCCTGCTGCTGCTGTGGCAGCTGGCTCCTGACAATTTTCCAATTAGACTGATGGGTTGGTCCTGTTTACATTTCAAGAGCCTTGGTTTGTGCAATCATTTTGCAGGTTGTTCACAAACAGATCATGTCAATATTCTGAGACATTCTCTTGCAACAACTCGTAAAAACTTGGATGTTTAATCACCAGTACTCACAACCCTTTCCATGGGTGGAGCATAATTCCAGGTCTTAGAGTCATAGCACAGAAACAATGATGGACATTGCACGTAATGCATGGTTAGATTTTTCTGTTTACAGTTAAAAGGGAATTCCAGTGTTTGGTTCTGAGTTTGTACACCCTCTGATTCTATGTGCACTTAGGCCACTCCATCATGGAAGTTATAATGCATTTAATGCCCTTGAGAGGTTATTGTTGTCCGCTGCCAGTGAAGCTCTTACTGGGCTTCACAAGTTGCCTAATCTTCCGTGTATTCCTCGTCTGCTAATCATTCAGGTTACCAAGGACCCTTCTTAGCAAGGGATATCAAGGTTGTCCAGGAAATGCCAACTTCTCAGAGTGAGTGTATTGAAATATGAGAACTTCCTTTGTTGAAACCTTTGTACCTTTGTTGCTCCCCATTCTAACATTTTGTTGTGATATTTCCACATGCACAAAGTATGCAATGTAGCATCCAAGAGCCCATGTCTTAAAGCAGTGTTTTCTTCATTTCCAGAAGAGGACTATGCAGATCTTGCGCAGTTAGTTGCTCGGGAATTTGTCCAGATGCTAACATGCATCCACAACTCAAGGAGGTGCTCCGATTACAAAGTACTGTCACCACCATCAGAGGTAACGTCCTGACACTAATCAAGAACCTACTGGCTTATGCACATTGCAACGTTTTGTCTGGAAAAATCCATTTGAGTTTTTGCTCATATATTTTCTGTTGAGAAAATATCAGTTGCAAATTGGGCAGGTTGGTGGGTGCAATTCCTCTGATTTGGAGGTCAGATTTCTGGTATTGAAAGCAAGAAATACACTTTCTGTTATAGTTTTCCTTTAGATTAGTTAATTTCTCAAATGGTGTTTCTTTCCCTTCTATTTTGGATAATCAGGTTCTTATGTATGTACCTGGTCAAATGTGCACATTATTAATGGTCATTAGTTCATGTCTTAACCAGGTGAAAAATGACATCATTTATGTATGGATATTCAATCTCTGATACGTCCTAGTTAGTACCCAGCTACAGATATCAGCAAGTGTGTTTAATACCAGTGTCTGGCTGATATGCAAGTTTTATAAAGGACTATGGTATCATGACCTGGGTGGTATGCTCAGAAGTCAGTACTGGAACTAACACTGGTTGGAAGTCATTAGATCGCTCCAGACTGTGACTAGTAGTTGGCTTCGAGGGATTTAAAGGAAGTGATGGAGTAGAAGGTAAGCTTTTTTACGGCCGATCGAGCGTTAATTTTTCCAGGCAATCCCTAGTAGGCTGTCAACTTGTTGGATTAGGACCAGAGTGAACCAGTACCTACCAGCAGACTATGCAAGATGGATGGTGCGTGGAGAAAACAGTTGTGTGTTGTGTTATAGTCCTTTTGCAAACCACAGTGGTTAGCTGTGTACTAACCATCCAAATGTATCTACCTACCTTTATCCATGCAGTTGCCTTATCTACTTACCTACCCTTGTATTCCCTACCTACATAGACACCCACAGCCCCAATCAGCTACCTAGTGCTAGTAGAGTTTTCCAAAGCCTTTTTGCACAATTTGAGAATTAAGGTTTTGAGGCTGGGTCCTGTTTACAGCTAATTGGAGGCTGCTCTAAAGAGCCCTAAACTGCTAGACACCTGTGATTCAGTTTCAAAAGCCTTTGATTAAACTTTTGTGACATGCCCAGTAGGGGATCCTGTGCCTTAACACTCTACACACATGTTAGTCTGGTATCAACTTCTGAACATACCAGTCTGGTCTTTGTATTAAATACTTTTTAAAAAATTCATATGAGCCCAGTCATTGTCTGGTATCAACTTCTGAACATACTAGTCTGGTCTTTGTATTAAATACTTTTCAAAAAATTCATGAGCCCAGTCGTTTTCAAAAATTTTGAACTTCGCTTCCCCAGATGCTCAGAACTTCCTTGCTTTAATTCTTCATCAATCCTCCTTATTGCCACCATAAATCGCACCTCCTCTATATAAAGCTTGAACACAAATCTTATCAGCTAGCACACAAAACTCAATAACAAACCAAGTACAGAATATTCATCAAAGTTGTGGCATCCCTTATCATTATCGTCAATCTTCATGAACAATCAGTCAAAAGATGACAATCACATCCCCATGTAGAAATGCACAAAAAGTAAAACCCTAAAGATGTTAACCCTAAAGACGTTCGCCCTTTCACAAGACATGCCTTTAGGTCACATATGTAACCATTCCCATCTTGATTTAGTTACACCTTTGTAGCTTCCATCAGATCACACTCTAGAATAGAAAAGTTGCAAATCTTTTCATGGTCAATCCCTATGAGCTTCATCTTATCCCTTAATGATGTAGATGCAGCCACCTTCATCAAACTCAACATTGTCTTTCACATTTGCATAACCAACAAAGAAATATGGCCCTTCCCAACTTGCCTTAAAATACTTCCTCTTGCTAGGTTTCTTCATCTTCACCATGTCCTTTTCAACCACAAAACATGGAAACATGTGTTTCCATTTTCTTGAAGCATAGGTATTTCTTTGTTTTTGTTGTGCCTTCTCAACAGTCCTTAAAATGGTCTTGTGCATTCTAGCAATTAGTTCCATTTTAACAATCACCTTCACCATCTTTTCAATTCCAATTTTTTCATCAATTTCCTATGCCAACATGTTCAAGTGATTGTCCACTTCATTCAACCTAGGGGTATGACTAGTTAAAATCATGAAAGGTGAAATTTTGGTATTGGCATGTATCCACACCTATATCCAAACAACACATGTTGTAGCTATGAGTCCTAATGTTCTATGTATTCTAGAAGTCCAAATAACACAATAACATTATGTTTGATGGTATGTATCATTTGTTATGCCATGCCATTATAATGTGGCCATTGTGGTGTTATGAACCAGTGTTGTATTTTGTAGACTTTGCACATATTGTCAAATTCACCAACCCATTCTCCACTATTGTTAGTCTTTAAAAAATTAAGTATGCCATATTGTTAGATAATTTTATTCTCTAAAAGTTTTATAGCTATGGTTGTAATGCGATCAAGCATTTCCTTGGCTTCACACCATTTCAAATAATGATCAATGTCAACTAATATGTATTTGTTGCCAAATCTAGTTTCAAGAAGCGAACCAACTATGTCCAAAGCTTTGTGGTAAAACAAGTCATGAATTGGTATGCTTTTGAACTCCTTAGCATTGGATTAAGTGTTACTTATTATTTTCATCGATTAATATTGAGAATATGTTCTCACTATCTTGTTCACTTCTTCAGTGCAATCGTGCCAATAATACCTTATGTAGATTTCAACCAAAGTATGTTGTTCATTGAAGTGTCCTAATTCAACATGCATGTCCTTTATGATTTACCCCATTTCATCCAATTTTGGCAATCTATCATCCATCATCTATGTGAGTCACTTGAAAACCAACACGTCACCATGCCAATAGTAATTTTGTATTCACTTATTGACTTTGTTTGATTCTTGTGCTACACATTCATCAATCAACTTTCCTCCATTCAAGACAATGAGACACAAGTGACATCATGCCAAACGTCTACATTGCATTCATTGTCCCAATTCTCATCTTTTTCCTCCTTAGTAAATTTTTGTAGGTCATCCCTTATATCCACCAACTTTTGAGCAACCATAACCAACTCCAAATACAAAATGACATAATTAATATGCATATTTTTGCTTGAGGTGATTAACAACCTTTATTTCTTAATGAGGCAAACCTAAGATGTTCCAACTGTTTCTGGAATCCCGACATCCTTTTGATTTCCTTGCAATTCCATCTCCAACTCTTGTTTTTAAAATTCCACCATGTAGATTTGTGGAACCTCTTATCTGTGAATTATTATCTCATCATGTATGAGACTCCTACCTATCTAGTTTTCTAAGCATCTTCATGTCTTGTATTTCATCAACAAAGTTTTCATCTTCTACCACAAGGGTAACAAGGTTGCAACTAAGTGCATCAACATTATCATGTTTAAAACATGTTTTATGGATGATCTTGAAATCAAAATCCTATAACATATCTATCCACATGCCTTGCCTCCCATAAACATCTAACATTGTTGCTAACAACTCCAACAACTTATGATTTGTTTTCAATGTGAAATGGTTTCTATATAGGTATTCCCTAAAATGCATAGTGCCACAAATGAATGCATAACATTTTCCTTCCATTGGGTGAAAACATTTATATATTGATGAAAATCCTTTGCTAGTGTAGGTAATCACATGCTCCTTCCACCCATCCTTTTGAAACATAATCATTCCCACCCTTCAAGTAAACCAATCCACATCTAGGATGAAAGCCTTGTTGAAATTTAACCTCCCACTAGTGCCATTTTTAATGTTTCAAAAACTCCTTGGCAAACAAGCACCCACCTAAATTTTGCATCCTTCTTTGTTAGTTCAAACAAAGGAAAAACAATTTTTGCATGGCCTTTGATGTAGTTTTTGTAGTACTTAATCAATCCAAAAAATGCACAAACATTTGTGATGAAAATTGGTACCAAGAATTCAACCATTGTTTTTATCATTAAAGGGTTAAACATAGTTCCCTTCTTATTGATTACATGCCTTAGGAACTTTTTGCTCTTAGTTATAAAAACACACTTGTTGGGATTTAGCTTGAGATTTACTTCCCTTAGACTTGTTAACACCATGCATAGGTGTTTCATGTGTTTAGACCAAGAGGTATTATGCACATTCAATACATCCACAAACACCTTCAAGAATTGTTGCATCCATTTTTTAAACATTTTTATCATTGTCCTTGTGGAAATACCTATGACATTTTAAAAACCAAACAACATTATTATCCAATTAAAAATCCCAATTTTTGTTATGACAATAGTTTTTCAATGATTCCCAGCACCATCTGAATTTACCGGGAACCACTTTGTACGTCAAAAATAAAAAAATATTTAGATTGTCTAAGCTAATTGAAAATGTCATAAATCAATGGTGGGAAATGTATTTTTCTTAATAGCAAGTTCAAAGGCATGTAATTCCCCGTAGAAGTGCCTACTTCCATCCTTCTTATTTAGCAACATAACCTTGCAAGCATACCCTAAAGTGCTTGGGGCACATCTTGCCTAAAACAAATAGTGCTTGAATTTATTTATGGATTTCAGATTCCTCCCATAATGATAGCCATTTAAAAGTAGTTCAACAAAGCAAAAAAAACCTTGAGTGTCAATGTAATGCTCTCCCATAAAACAACATCCTAGCTCTGATTTGTTCCATGCAAACACATTAACAAACTTCTTTAATAGTTACCATAGTTGTTTTGACTTTTGCAAGTCTAAGTTTGGATCAACCTTAATTTTCCTCATATCCATTAAGTTTTTATTTGCTCCCAATTGTCTCTCATTGTGTTGTTAACTTCCTTCATCCACATCAACTTGAAACAAATCAAATAGGTTGTCAAGTTGACACCAATCTATGTCCCTTGATTCATCATCCAAGTTGACCCACTTGAACCAATCCTAATAATCATCATTAGATGATGATGATTCTTCCATGAGTTTCTTTCATTGTTACTCAAATGTTAATGCCAAGATTTGTCTAGAAACTTTGTCTCTAACTAAAGCTTCCAACCCATGATCATTCAATTCCAACTTTTTGTCCTTCTCTTCTTGTAGAATCAACCTAAGTTGATTATCACTTGCATTTTAATCTAATTTTTCCTCATCATCATCCATTAATTCATAATCATATTCAAGTTTAAATTGATGCAATTCTCCCAAATCTCTTATCCTTTAGGTGCTTCCATATTTATACTTATCCCTAATTTGCATTCCTTGGAATTTTGATACAAAATAGTTGTTCATTCGTTGAAACATGTTGATCATGTTTAATGGCAACACATGTACATCGACATTCACGCCATGGTGCACTTGGATGAATTGTCATTCAATGTCAACAACTCCAATCTTGATGAGGACATCTAGTCGTAACAATATATCATACCCATCAATGTCAACAACCATGAAATTCATTTTACATACCACTTCTCCCACACAAATTAGAAGATCATTGATCCTTTCCCATTGCCTATGTCACCACTCTTGAAGTTGTTTTGTAAAATTTAGATCCATCCACTAAGTGCATTATGCCCAATTCCCTTACCACACTAACAATAATGACTAACATCAAGGCTTTAATATGGATTAGCCATTCACTAATGTAATTGTTCATCTCCATCAACAAATGAATGGTCTTGTTGCATGTTTTATTAATGTTGATTATTTTGAAGGTGGGGACAATTGATGCAACCGTTGCCACTTAATTTGATTGTAACATTTCATTTCTTTTCCTTCTTGCCAATTTCACCAATCCTTCCGAAGACTCCAACACATTTGGTACAATGAAAATAATTTCCATATGGTTCAAGGATATATGAAATGGGATATGATCTTTGACCTCATATTGTTGCCTCTATCCATCCCAAGTTATATGTCACCACCATCACCCCCAACATTAGTGGCCTCCCTTTCAACACTAGGTGTTGTATCAATTAGTACATTCATAACTATCCTTTTCTTTGGCACCCTGACATGATAAAAAACATCATAATTAGGACCACAAATCTTATTTAATTAGGCCAAGGTAGCTTCCTTGTCATCTACAAGGACCTTCAAGATGTCGCAACCCCACTTTGAGGAAGTGTGAGGTCGCCACTCACACTCCCGAAAATGGGACTTGGGAGTCTTTTGGGACTCCCAAAACTTCAGAGTTCGATTGCAGGGGTCAAAACACCTTGCATTGGGGTTTTTTATACCATTGGAAAGGTTTTGAAGTGTAGATGTCCAAAATGGCCTCGCATGAACCATTTGGAATCTACAGCATAAGTTATGATCGAAAAAAGGGTTGGGAGTCAAACTGACAGTTTGACTCCCGACCACAAAAAGTCAGGAATCGATCCGATTCTGGTGTGTGCAGGTCGAGTGCGACACACCATTGGAAAGCTCTTGATGAGGGCTACAAGTTTGCTTTAAACCTCGTCCCAATCTGAGGTCGGGGTGAGAAGTTATGAGCACCCAAAGTCTCAAAAGTTCAAACCGAAACAATTTCGGGACTCCACTTTGGGAATCCCGGGAAAAAGTGCCATTTGAATGCAAGTGCGGCGGTGAGACACAGAGAATACTATATGGGGGAAGGTGGTGGCTTCCTCCGAGTTCGAGCCGTGGTGAATCAAGTGAGTCCAAGGTTGCCCGTGGCTTGTCCCAATACTAAGAGTGTTCCGAATGAGTACTAACCAACTTGTTGGTTGGTTTTGGATGCAAGACCGAATAACTAAATAGCTTGTCCCTCTTCATAGTCTAATCTTGGAGATTTCAACACTCCCCTCTTACCCCCTTTTAGTGCTGGAAGCTGGGAACGTGCCCCGAGTCCTTCGTACTTTCACAACTTGAGTGACTTAGCCCCAACTTGGGGCTAACTAGGGACTTGGGTGTGCGTCACAAGATGTTTGTGGCAACTATTTCATTTTTAAGGTTATTTTTCCAACATTGTTTTTCAACATGTACCATTTTGCCATAGAAGTTGCACTTGAAACCATAATTCTCTATCTTATGTAGTCCTCCACACTTTTGGCATTTTGACTTGGAGTTGGCATATTTTGGAGAAGTCATGGTTTGGTGATATTTTGCCTTGTAGATTTGGCAACTAGTGAAGTTGCTAGATCCTTTTAATGTAGCAATTGGCTGCAATTTTGTTTATCTTTTAGAAAATTTGACAAAGAAGTTACTAAATACCTAGGCCTATTTATCAATTGTTGCATTTTTGTTCATGAATTCTTCTTACTCCTCCTCAAGGGGTTCATATGGCGTTTCCCCCAATTTTCCAAACATTTTTTCCACCTCCAAAACAACAACCAACAAATCCCTAACAACACACAATTTTTTAATTCTAAGCTTAAGTTTGATAAAAATCTTCATGTCTTTTCAACCTCCTTAATCTTTCCTCTAGTGAAGAGCTTCTCCAACATGTCATAGTATAATTGCACTCATTGTTTCAGCTCTTGGTTGATTATGTCAAGCTTCACCCTAAGTTCCTTTGGGTCCATAATCCCATATTTTTGGCATTTGCTCCATGGCAACCTAGTCTACATGAGCCAATTCAGTCCTTTTATACCATACTTTTGCATTTCCCCTCAAATTGAGGTGTGTAATCTTGAATAGTTTGACCTTATTGTAGTTTTTCACTTTTGCAACCATCTCCAACCTCTCAATCTAGCCAATAACATCTTCAAATTCTTTTCCCCAAAACAATTCATCCATTCTTTTAAGGTTAGTCATTTTGTCAAACTCCAACAATCTCCCTTCAATACAATTATATGTTTCGATGTGGGTGGTCATTGATCCTATTGAAAGATCCAATAGAAAGTTATTGCAACCCATATTGTATCTTAATTTCATGTTCAAAATTCCAAAGCCATTCTCCTTCATAATCTTCCTTAACCTCCAAACCAAAACCTTGGATTCCTCCTTTAAATGTTTTACGTAGATTGTTTTATCCCCTACAACAAACAACTCATCAATTCTAGAAAAAAAAAACTTCATTTTGTGATGAGGTGAAATCGAAATTACATAGATTCATAAATCTCCTATTCTAGGAACTACCTTAGTTCTCTTGTGCAATTCAATATTCAATAGGCTAAACAAAGATGACACAAAATTAATATCTAGTTTGTTGGTGGGCGTTAGTTGTCCAACTTCTAACTCCATCACTTGTTTTCAACCAAATAAAAACTCTTGTGTAAAAATCAATGTGGGTTACAAATATAGCTAAATCTCGAACTTGTGTTCTATATGAATTCAATCCCACTATGTGGACTGCACCAAATCCTTGTAGGTGCAAGATGATAGTTCCAACTTTGGGTAGGATGTCAAACCTAGCAAAAGGAAAATCAAATCACTTGTAGCCATAATTTCATCTCTCCGTTGTGCTTCTTCCAAATCCTCCCTTCTATTTTTATCCATTGTACTACTATTGGTGCTTCAATTTATCTAAATCATCACAACCAACCATGGTCCAAAATCACAATAAAACCCTTATCAATTTCCTTGAAAGAATTACTCCAATACCAAAAATGGGGGTGGCAAATGAATTGCCACTAGTAATAGTATTACACAATGTTAAGAACAATCCACATAACAATGTTGAATCCTTTTTATTCATGATATCCTTGGAACACAATTTCCAATAATCCACCACACCATCACAAAACAAAGTTGTTGTATCCTATAAACAAATAAACATCTTAATACATTTTGGTGGCATTGCTGAGATAAATTAGATCAAACTCTCTTGATTCACCTCTTTTGTTTGTCAACATGTATCATCCAATTATCCAACAAACACAAATCCAAAGTATTAAGATCTTGTTTTCTACTCCCCTAATGACAAGAATCCCTCCCAAACCCAACACAAAATAATTCCCCTTTTTCATAGTCCACCCAAGAATATAAATCCCAACCCTAAATACTCAAATGTGGGATGTGTTAGATGGTGAATTCTTGACATATCATTACTTCCATTCTTTAGTTCTAGGTCAAGCAATACATGGAAAACTTCTACATTCTATTTTACAACTTCCAACTCACTATTCCCTATGCAATGAAAAAGAGATACATTGGATACAATGATTTCTTGTAGAATCTAGAAAACAACCAACACATGTAAGCTTAAAGATATGCACTTTGCTTGTTTAGATGCTCATAATTTCCTCGCTTAAATCCTCCATTGATGTTCCTTATCGCCATCTTCAATTGTACCTCCTCCATACAAAGCTTCCACACAAATCTTATTAGCCAGCACACATAACTCAACAACAAACCATGTATAGAAGGTTCAGCAAAGTCATGACATCCCTTATGCTAGTTGCCATCGTTGTCAATCTTCATGAACAAACAACGAAAAAATGACGATCACATCCCCATGCAGAAAGGCATAAAAAATAAAACCCTAAAGGATGTCTTGCTTTTCATAGGACATGCCTTTAGGTCACACTCACACACAGCTTGTATTGCCTTAGGTCCTACCAACCTGGTAGGATCCTTGCTACCAGTGTTGATACCAGGCACATGCCTATATACCAAACATACAAACCTCTCGATCTTTTTGTAGTGTAAATTGGGGTGTCTTACCAAACACAATCCAGTGTCCGTTGTGAGTGGGCATTTGAAAAAGTGAAATGTTTGCTTCAGCAGGCATTTCACTTTTTGCGAACATTTCACTTTTTTGAAATGCTCGCATTACCTTGATTTAAATTTTTATTGTGATATCAAGATACCCTCCAAATCTAAATACCCTCTGGGTATCATAGTTACACTAATGTTGGGTGGGTGTATTTATGCAACCCCAATATATATAGACCCATACTGGTCCTGCTGTCAAGGAACCAACCAAATTGGTATCATCTTACTGGAATAGTGTTATGATACCCTTATAGCTCTATGTAGTGGTCCAATGATACCCAAGACTTTCTTGGTACATAATTTGTGAATGTACAAATTGTGACTAATATTGTCACTTCTCATTTGATAGGTGTTATGCAATAATAATGAATAACATTTGGGTTTTCATGGCTTTTGAATAACATGCTTGTCCATTCTTCCATAATAAAATAATAATAATATTGTTGTTGAAATATAAGCATCCACATAATTTATTATTGATAAAATATATATTAAAATTTATGATATACTATTGTGGCTTGTGTAGCTAACAATTTGCTTTGAAAACAGTTGTTCAATAGTTAATAACTCTTGCACTGTAGGTCTAAACAACACTAAAGCACCCTGACACACATGTACTCATCAAAGAGAAGGTATCAAGAGCATGATGGTGGATATTGTGTGGTTTGGTAGATCTCATCATCACAAACAAATAAAACAAACAAATAAACCTTCGTTAATAGATACTAGTGTAGCATGTGTCAATGGCCCAAGCATGTACTAGTTACCAAATTAATTTTTCCCTTATAAACCCATTTATTGTAATTTCATTGAATTTTCAATGACACAAACTATTCAAAATTGAACATCTGTTGCACCTTAGGTCTTAAAATTTCCCAATCTTCATTAAATCTCATCAAGTGTTTCCAACAATTCCAAAAGTTTTCCCAAATTTTCTTATAATTTTCAATTTTACTTTAAATGAATTTTCAATGAAAATTTTGTTCAATATTCAATAACTTCTCCACCATAGGTTGAAATCAGTGTTGTGTGATTTTTTGATTTTCCAAAAAACCTTCGATTTTGAGTATTAAAATAAAATTAGCATCAAAGAACCAGCTGGTTGTGGGTATTTAAAAAAAACGGAATCAAAGAACCAGCAAGTTCCAAGTATTTAAATTACCAGAATCGAAGAACCGACTGGTTCCAGGTATTTCAGAAATTCAGAATCAAAGAACCAGCTAGTTTCAGGTATTTTAAAAAAAGTCAGAAACAAAGAACCGGCCAGTTCTGGGTAGTGCAAAACCTTCAAAGAACTAATGGTTTTCGTGAAAAAACTGACATTCTTTCCCAGTTTTTAAGGTTCTTTGATTATTGAAGTTTTTGCCAAGTCAATTCCGGGGGGCGGGTACCACAAAAATACAATTGACTAGTTTGGTTATGGGGGTGAGGGTTTCAGAAGATGGGAACCATTGGTTATATACCATCAATATGTACAATATGTGTCACAATTAACATTAAATACATTAAAGCCACATGTCTCATGAGGGATGGCCTTCTCTATGAGAAAAACCATAATTCTCTTGTAGTGGATGCTCATCACCTAATCATGGGTCAAAAAATTGAAAAAATAACATTGAATACACCTACCACAAAACTATAAATATTATATATTTTTACATTTTTTAAAACTATCAACTAAAATAAGGTTGAAAATGTGTAATGTATCTATATGAGAGCATCTCTCTCCAGCTGTGCTCAGTATGTAACCCTTGCGCAAAAAACTTTCACATCCAAGTTTAGTTATGAATTCTTTTACAACCCCACCCATATAACTGAAACTAGGACAACAAATAGGTGGGAAACTACTAATAGCAAATCACCTGGACCAATCATTATGATGGGCCAATCAGAAACACTGAGTAGCAGTTAGATCATATTTATTACCCTCTTTCCTGCAGGTGCACAGCGCTGCTGCGCCGTTTACCAGCCACGGCAACGTCCGCAATTATGCAGAGCCAAAACCATTTTCCTGACCCAAACCGGCATGTGTTGGATGTTGTTCATCCAATTTTACTGTGCAGGATCACATACGGAGCACCGTTGGAGATGCTCTGATACCGTTTCTACTCTTTCATTGTGCTTTAAACTATGATCAAAAGAAGTGAGTGACCAAACACTAAACCCAAGCATGAAGCAAACAAGTTGCTAATAGGTGGAGATAAAGAGTCAAAGGTATGAATGAATGAATGTATTTACAAGTTCAAAGAGATTGTGGCTGTGGATTTTTAAGAATTGAAGTTGAATGCATCGCTTCGTTTTTTGTCACATGTTTTCAGAATGAAAACAATCATGAAGCTTTGCATTTGTGCTAAATTGTAAATCAATATTTTAGCAAAAACACTTTGTACAGTATCAAAAAAATTATTTTATTTTGTAATTTGTTATCAATCTTATATATTAATTCACTACGTCCGTCAGTGTGTCTGTCTGTCTTTTACTTATTTCTTACTTCTTTCGATTCCTGGCCCCTTTTTCTTTGGTACCCTCTTTCTTCTTCTTTTTCACAGTTTTTCTTTCTTTCTGTACGCAATTTCTTTTTCTCTGACGTCATTTCGCTTTCATTACCTCTCTGGCATAATCCCATTGACTCCGTTACTTCCGGATTTCTCTTTTACTTTACACTTCGTTACCCATTTCTTTTCACTTCAGTCCGTTTACTTTCCATGCCTTCTTCCCATAGGTGCGTACGGTGAGTACGAAGCTAATCGGATGGCGCCCTGGGTTTTCTTTCCGGGTTTACGGGGTTTCGTACAAAAACACTAATCTTCACCTAACTGCTTCAGTAATAATGTGAATAGGATCAATAAAAAATGGGCCCTGGAAATGGATCATGATTGGTTGATTCTAGATTCTTGGCCGGTGGACAAATTGCCTACAAGCCGACGTTACCTCAAATCGTCAGTAATGTGAATAGGGAACAAATTTTGGGCCTAAAAAATGGTTTGTGATTGGTCGACGGTAGATTCCCGGCCAGTGGGACATACTTCACACACCCACGTAGTTACGTCAAAGTGTCTACAGCGAACGTGTGTGAATAGGTACAGCATTCTTGGGCCCTCGAAAACGGTTCGTGATTGGTGGAACGAAGAATTTGGGCCAG
>Ga0116231_10001546_pt1 | contig 47180 bp, 29 predicted proteins | sample S1TSphgellanicum_2_FD_89695 | JGI IMG/M metagenome (GOLD analysis project Ga0116231, IMG submission 89695) | Host-associated microbial communities from peat moss isolated from Minnesota, USA - S1T2_Fd - Sphagnum magellanicum MG | ecosystem: Host-associated > Plants > Peat moss > Unclassified...
ACAATCTAAATTGTTTCAATGCCTATTTTACACGAACAAAGCACTAAACCTTGGACATCTTGTAAAAGTATTGTGAAAGCACTTAAATAGCATTAATACAAAGGGGTCCCCACTTTGTGATGCAATTTCTAAGCTACACCCTCAATCTAGCACCTTCAAGAACACACAATCATTTTTTCAAGCTTCATAATTTGCTTTACGCACACCAAGCTCATGGCACCACAAGAGACCATGGATGTTGGCACACCTAACAGAATTGCAGAAAGAAGCCAAGTCCACTTCAGCAAAAAGAACCCTAATAGAGGTTTACAATTGGGACATTTGGTGGTTCAAAACAATAAAAACACAATAAATTTTAAGTACTTTTTTTGAATTTAGATGGTTCATTTTTAATCCAATGGTTCAAATATGATTTACAACCTATTCAAATTATGTAATGTACATTTTGGAGCCAATTTGGTCCAAAAATGGGGGACCTTCATTTCAAGCTTCAAAAAATATTAATAAAAAAAAGTGAAATGGAAAAATAAAACCATGCCCAATTGTAAAATCTCTTCTTCTTTCATATGGTGGTGGTGTTTTTTCAAAATATGAATTTTTTTTTGCATTTATTGCCACATAAATGTAAAACAACACATTTTTCTAAATAATCCCCAACCCAATAATTAAATTTTTTATATGGCCTTAGATTTAATATTGATGAATACAAATATCATTCACCTTTTAAAAATTCATCCAAAACTTCCACCCACAACCTTAGTTTTGAAATATATCTTTATTTTTTCATACTATGTGACAAGTATTATTTTGTCACAAATATACTTCATGTGTTCAAATTCTTCAATTTTTATTGGAATTTTTTTGTGAACTAATTAGTATAAGTCTAAAGCTAATCAAATATTCTTTAAAAGTACAAAAAAAATCTAAGATATGATGTCCATATGAACCCAAAATTACAAAATGCAAAAAATTGTATCTGTGACTACAATTTTTGGGGGGCGTAGTGTGCTTTTACCCGCAACACTCCTTGGAATGTCTTGGTTTATTACATTGACCATAGATCACATCTATTCGCCTTCCTTCACTAGCCTTCTCTTGCTTGGTTAGTGTTTTTGGACAACAATTTCCGATATTCATTAGCGTTTCCCATATTTTCTTCACAAGTAACTGCAATTTCCTTGTGTTCAAACAAGGTGTCCTTTTTCATCCCCATGGTGGTTATCCACATGTACAATTACAATCTTATTTGAAAGAAAGTGGTCAGCAAACTATCATTTATTTGATGTGAAGGTAGTTTGCTAGTTTTAGTATACATTCATATAATATTTCCACCATCTTGTCTCCGCCTTACTTTATCACTCGTAATGCCATGTACACTTGTTCGTTTATCTATACTTGTCAATAGTGCTTACAGAATACAACCTCTAATTTTTCAAATCTACAAAATGGATGGGCTTTCATAAAATTTTCTCCCCATTTAGATATAACATCATGAAAAGTAAAACAAAATATATTAATATATCTACATCATTCTTTTCACCATTGGCCTGAATGGCCTTACAAAGAATTCATACATGAGCATCGAAATTCGTTCCCACGGTGTAAATGGGGTAGGGTAAAGATTTCCTACTTGGTGAAAGATTTGGTGTTATAGTGGGTTGGATAGGATACCATGGAAGGTACCATAGATTCCAAATATGCATTATCCATGGTCCTACTAGTCTTGCAACATATGATCTTGGATTTTGGTCTCTTGGGGATTTGCTATTGCCATCTTTTAGAGGATTACCTACCGCCACTTCTTGGAGGTCCATTACCACCACCACCAAAAGGTTCGCCACCACTATTGCTCGTAGGTACATTCCATCCACAAGTAAAAAGCCCACTAACGTCTTTAATCAGGGATGGTTTGCCCCTTCGTTCATGGTATGGTTTTTTAGTAAGAACGATTCTTGGCATCCTAGGGTTGTGTTTTCTTTTGGATGAATCATTTTCCTCATCCAAAGGCTCCCCACAATCTATTACAATCCCAACTTGTGTAACTCCCAAAATTAGCTTTGGTGGTGCTGTGAGGTTAGTTAAAGGATCAGACATTAAAGGCCACATTATAAGAGCACTCCCCATGCCACCGTAACTAAAACCAAAATATGATGTATATGGTCCAACATAAGGATGAATTGAATTTGGAAAACCTACCAAATTTTGTTCAATGACATTTTCAATAAGGGAAACAGAGACATGTGGAATAACTATCTCTTTATGAAATACATTTGGTAGTGCTAAAGGATAAATCGAATTATGAACATTCAGGACTAAACTTTGAATAGGTGTTGACATCGGATAAGGTCTATAATGAATCGAAATTATTTGTGTACATAAGACTTGATTAGACTAATAAGGACAATTGTATTTTTGGTGGCCCAAACTTTGACAAAAAGTACAAGCTAAAAATGCATAAGGAGAAGCACAAATGTAAAAAATAGGTGTTATTGGAATTTCCTAATGGAACTCCTCCTCATTTGAAATACTCATCCTCGAGGATTACGCACTTTGTACCTCATCAGAAAGCTCCTTCCCTTGAAATTGGCACAGTTCATCAATTCTCCTTTAGAATTGATCAATTTTGCTCTTTGTAGCATGTGGATTTGTCACCATGGTCTCATGGTACCAAAAATGTTTTTTTTGGTAGGGTCCCAAATCAATTCCCATGAAGTTTTTGATTCGGTTTAAATGTGTCACAATTCCAGTGGATGATTTTTGATAGGTCATATAGTTTTTGATTTAGTATTGTTGGTAATGTCTTCCAATTTGTTCTACTCCCCATTGTGAAAAGTTGCAACCTCCTCTAGGTCGATCTTTCATTATTCTAGTCACTTTGGGTTACCTATGTGCCCTACTTGAACATTTTTTTACAAAACCTAGTTCATTTATTTTTCATACTTCTTGTTAACACTATTGGCAGTAAATGACTACAAAAAAGTTGCAATCTATGAGTTATTTTGGTTTTTTATTTTTATTTTTCAAACAACAACAATAATAAATCTGTAGTTTATTTTGGTAAATTCAAATAACTCTAACCAATATTTATCCAAATAGGAATAATAATGAATTAGAAATTTTGGATTTAATATCCATGATATGGTTGCCAAATGTTAAGGATATTTAGTGAACTACTGGGTTTTGAAAGGAATTAAACAAGAGAGCACAAGATAAACCATTTTTACTCTCATTATATAAGTAACAAGTCTAAACATGAAGGGCTTGTCAAAACTTAGTAGGACAGCCGAATCAAAACATGGTTGGGGTACCCAAAAGATTGTCTCATTTTATATTCATTTGACCCCCTCATTTAAACACATTAAAATTCAATGACACATTCATATTGAAAGTTTGATTTTATTCATAGATAGATACATTATAAAGGTACTATTATATGCATAGAATGTCAAATTTGAATAAGTTTAAAAATTCCTACCAAGTCCTTGAAAATAATTTAGGACTTTGTCTCATGAAAAAATAAAAATTCAAGGACTCATTTAAGGAATGTTTAAACAACTTTTTTTGGCCCAAGCTTTTTATCACAACTCCTTATGTGCTATGTGTATAAAATGTATGAATTTGATAAGAACCAAATTTATGCCCTATTGTAATGTAAACTTTTTCAAAAAATCAAATTTATGAAAATTTGGGCTATAGATTGAACATGGCCCACATTGGACAAATTTTACTATTTTCACTTTCATAAGTGAAAAAAATAGATACTTTAAAGGCCTATATAAAATTTGGAACAAAATTATTTCATTTGACATGAGAAAAAAAGGTGAAATGTAAGATAGGTCATGGGAAAAGTGAAGAAAAAGGTGAATTTGGGAGTCCTTGGAGTGAGTCCTAAGGGTTCAAATGTCATACCCCAATCATGCTTGCACCCGAGTGCATAAATTTTCTATAAAAACAAATCTAAAGAAAAATACAAGGAAGAAGACCTTGTATACAAAAGATAGAATATTCACAGCTTATAAAGAGAAAACAACACATAAAACTCTACGTACAAAAGTATGGCAAGAAAGAGTTAATTTACTCCAAAAAACTTCCCATGTATAATCCTCAAAGGTACAAATCCTTAATTACCTTTTCTTAAAAACAAGAAAATGATGGAATAGGCAATAGCCCTATTTTGAAAAAATCAATCCAAAATTAACTTATTCTAAATGGTAGTAAAATTGGTTTCGGTACATAAAAATCGATAACATTTTGATAAGGAAAATTAAGTAATCACTTAAAATCCAATTTTGGTAAAAATTCAATAAAAATTTGGTTTTGGTAAAATTCTACCTTCAACAACCACCTATACAACAATTATTGAATTCAAGCATATGACAAGTGTTATGGTCTCCAAAAAAGGTCCATGATTAGTAATAGAGTGAAACATATGGCTACATCAAATGCAAAATGACTCACCACATCAATTGAAAAGTAATCAACAATGTTGAAAGTAGATTGTTATCGAAACTTTTTTTACTTAAACCATTTTCTATAGAATGTTTATCAAAACTGAAACCAACACCGAAATTATTTACTGAAAAGCTTTTTACCGAAATCAATTTTCCTTCTGGTTTATATTGTTTAATTTTAGGACTAATTTTTTTAGGGATTAGGTTAACTGCCTGTTCCACCATTTTTTATTTTTCCTTTGAGGTATTTAAGCCTTTGTCCCTATGTGGACTATACATGAAAATATTTTTTGAAGTAAACTTACTTTTTCCTACCATACCTTTTGTACATAAAATTTGAGGCGTATTTGTTTTCTTGCATATGTTTGGAGTATTCTAACTTTTTGTATGTGAGTAATCTATTTTGTATGTTTGCTACAAGTTTGTTTTGTTGAAGGTTCATGAGACTGCCCTACTGAGTTTGGATAATCCCCTTTGTGTTAAAGCTTTTTGCTTACCTAAGGAGAGTAAGGAGATTTTTTCTTCTACTCCCTTATTTTATTTCTTTCAAAACTTGATAGTTCATACCGCGGATATTGAATCCAAAATTTGTCGTTCATCATCATTCCTATTTGAAAAAATAATGGTAAGAGTTATTTGACTTTACCAAAACAAATCACCAATTAATTATTATTGTTATTGTTTGGCAAATAAAAATAAAAAACCAAAAATAACCCATAGATTACAACTTTTTTATAATCATTTACAATATGTGAACAATGTTGACAAGGGGTGTGAAGAAAGAATGTAAAAGGTTTTGCAAAAAAGTGCCAAAGTGAGCCATGTGAGTAACACGGAGCGATTGGAGCAATCTAAGAATGACCCATAGGAGGTTGTGACCTTTAATAGTGGGGAGCAAAATGAATTGGAAGAGGTTACCAAAAAAATTGAACCAAAAACTATACGACCAACCAAAAATCATCCATTGGAATTGTGATGCATTAAAATCGAACCATAAACTCCATGGGAACTGATGTGGGACCTTACCCAAAAAAACTTTTTGGTACCATGAAACCATTGCGATAAGTCCACATGTTAAATAGAGTGAAATTAATCAACTCCAAAGGTGAATTGATGAAATGTGCCAATTTTTGGGGAAGGAGCATTTTGATGAAATGTGAAGCATGTAGTCTTTGAAGATGAGTAGTTTGGGTGAAAAAGAATTCCATCAAGAAATTTTGATAACACCTATTTTTAACATTCGTGCTTCTCTTCATGCATTTCCAGCTTGTATTTTTTTTTCAAAGTTTGGGTCACCAAACAATCAATTGTCCTTATCAATCTAATAATGTCTTGCATGCACACATAATACTAACGAATCATAGACCGTATCTAGATCTATACATGTTCAAAGTCTAATTCTAAATATTCAAAATCTAGTTTATTTTTCAACACTACCAAATGTAACTTGTAGAGAACCAATTATTCCACCTACCTTTGTTTCAATTACTGAAAATGTCATGGAACAAAATCCAATAGGTTTTCCAAATTCAATGTATCTTCATGTTGGACCTTATATACCATACTTTGGTTCTAGTTATAAGGGCATAGGGGGTGTTCCAATAATGTGGCCTCCTATGTCTGACCCTTTAGTTAACCCCACGATATCACCAAAACTAGTTCCGAGAATTGCACAAACTAGGATTGTTACAAATTGTGGGGAGCCTTTAGATGAGGACGAAGACTATTCCATGAGAAAACACAACTATAAGATGCCACAAATCATTTTTACTAAAAAATTGTACCATGACCGGAGAAGAAGACCATCCTTGATTGGAGATGTTAGTAGATTACTTATTGGTGGATAGATTGTACCTATCAACAACGGTAGTGGTGGACCTCCAGGGGGTGGCAGTAGCGGTCCACTAGGAGGTGGAGGTAATGATCCTTTAAGAAGTGGTGGAAATGGACACCCAACAAACCAAATTCCAAGATCATACGTTGCAGGGTTAGCAGGGTCATGGATAGGGCCTACCTGGAATTTGTGGTACCCTTCATGGTATCTTGTCTTACCCCCTATAACACCAAATCCCCCACCAAGTAGGAAATCCTTACCCTACCCCATTTACATTACAAAAATGAATCTAGATGTTCATGTACATGTGTTTCACAAGGTCATTTAGGCCAATGGTGAAAAAAATGATGATGATATCATTACTTTATTTTGTTTCACACTTCATGATGCCATATTTGAATGGGGAGAAAATTTTATGAAAGCCCATCCCATTTGCAAATTAAAAAAGTTGTAGGTTGTGTTTTGTAAGGACAACCGAAAAGTACAAATGGACAAACAAGTGTACATGGCACTACGAATGATAAAGCAAGGTGGAAACGAAAAGGTGGAAGTTTACTATGAATGTATATTGAAACTAGCAAATTGCCTTCATCATCAAATAGATCATAGTCTACTAACAACTTTCTTTTGAGCAAGTTTACAACCATATTTCTAAAGAGCTATAGTGGGGATGAAGAGGGACACCTTATTCGAACATAAAGAAGCTGCAATCACTTGTGAAGAAAGTATGGGAGATGCTAATGAATACTAGAAGTTGTTGGAACCACCAAGCAAGCAACAAAAGACTAACGAAAGAAGGAGAACAAATGTGATCTATGGTTAATGCAATAAATTGGGACATTCCAAAAAACATTACCATTAGAATCCAAACAACCTAAACAACAAACTTATGGATAAAAAGAAAGTATCAGTGAATGGAACTTCGACTCAACTTGGTGGTACAAAAACTAAATTTGGTAACAAAAGAGGTCGTGGAAAAGCGAACAAATCTAGTTCCATCATTTACCACTACTTCATTTGCAATTCCATTAAACACAAGATTTATGACTACCTTTATAGGGATGCAGCTCAAGCCATGTTCAAGGAAAAGGTAACGGTGGCTACACCCAAGAAGGATGATGTTGTTGTCAACATGGTTTTGGTAGTAATCACCCGTAGTTAGATACCCAAAAATGTGGTATACAAAGAGAAAAAACCTTTCAAGAACAAGAGTTTGGCTAATTGGCAAGAAAAGGAAAGGCTTCAACATTCGTTTGAAAAAACCATCAAGGACATACAACAAAAGGAACCACTTGGAGCCAATAAACAAACTTTGGAAATAAATCCAATTTCACCAAGAATTTTGATTTAGACTCAAAAATCAATTTTTCAGATCTACTTGTGCTACCAGATCTACTGGTGTTATCAAAATTACTAACATCACCGGATTTACCAAAAGTACTTGTCTAACTAAAAATTCTTCGATTTTAGAGGACATCACTCGGTAACTATTGGAAAGTAAACATACATTTACTTTGGGCCAACTTTTCAAAATCACTCCAGATTTGAAACAATATGTTGTTGCCAAATTCACCCCTAGAAGAAGAATTGTCACTACGCTAAGACCTAATCTAATTATCGCCTCCATGGTGATTAATCTTCACATGACTATGATACAGGTTCAAGTAGGCAAAAATTTGGTTGAGGATGTCATATTGGATGGAAGATCCAACATGGATATCATGACAAAAGAACTATGGAAATGTGCGGGGCGACTTTCTGTCCCTTTATTCCCGATTTTATGAAGTGACTATGCTTAAAAGTACATATGCTACTAGTGAAGGAAAAAAATGTAAAATGTATTTTTAAATGTTAAATTGTGTTTGTAGTTGAAACCAAATAACTTGCCTCCTATGCATCATTTACGATTTAGAATTGATAGATATATTTTCCAAGCTCAAACATTCCAAATCCTAGAATTTTATGTGAAATTGTCGCTCATTTAAACTAACTTTTAAGGATTCAACACCATGTTCAACTTGGTAGCAACCCACTAGTCACTTAAAATATTATTCCTATCACATATGTCATTCAAATCTGGCTTATTTTAGCTCATTAAAAAGCTAACTACAAGGTGCATATGCCTACCAAATTCCAAGCTCTACAGCTAAACTAGTAAAAAGTTATGTTACCAAACCCGAGGGGGTTTTACGAAGGTAGAAAGTTCAACTTGGCTCTAGACCACCAATCGTTTAGAATATTACTCCTATCACATATGTTGTCCAAATCTGGATTGCTTTGGCTCATTACAAAGCTAATTACAAAATGCATTTGCTTCCGAAATTGTAGGCTCTGCACCCAAATTAATAAAAAATTATGCTACCAAACCCAAGAGGGTTTTATGAAGCTAGAAAGTTCAACTTGGCTGTAGACCTCTAGTCACTTAAACCTCTAGTCACTTAAATTATTATTCCTATCACATACGTTATTCAAATTTGGCTTGCTTTAATTCATTAAAAAGCCAACCACAAGGCACACCTTCTTACCAAATTTTAAGATTTGTACCCGAACCAATAAGAAGTTGTGTTATTAAACCCGAGAGGGTTTGTGAAATTTTTCTAAGATTTCCAGCTCCCCACACTATCCCTATTCACTTCCATTTTTTCAAAAGTACTACAAACATTCAATCTACTTTCCCCCTTTCCACCATCTACTAAGACTAATCATTCTTCTCCTCCCAAAGAGGGTTGTGAGAACAAGTATTCTCAAGATTTGAATCAAAAATTATGTCCGAAAGAAAGAGCTTCAAATGATCCAAATCTGCCCTTTAAAGAGAATGAGAAGGAAAGAGGTGAATGAAGATTTCAACTTAGTGGCCAATGGAAGGTTCCATTGCTTGGTGGCCTTTGGAAGGTTCCATTGCTTGGTGGCCAATGGAAGGAAAAGGAGAAGCACCTTTTCCCCTCTTCCCATTTTCCCCCCAACAAATTTTACTTAAACCTTCATTTTTTCCATTGATCTTAAGATTTTACTTTACCATGGTTCTAGGCTGTTACTTACACATTTCCTTCCTTTTCCTTGATCTATAAATTACAACTGTGCATCTCAATGTAATAAGTCTTCCACACATTCATTGTTGATTTGATTGAAGATTGAAGATTTTTTTTCCTTTCTTTGAAATTATGGCATCACGTATGGCCACTTTTTATGGGCTTCAAGCTACACAAATGAATGAAAAATTGGTTCCGGAATCATCTCTAGATTTGACATCGACGCAGCATCCTCATGATGACGATCTCAAACTGTAAGAAATGTGTGCTCGTCTTGAAGTTGATCCCTTTCAAACTTGGTATTATCACATTTCTTTGAACTCTCGCACCTTGGTGATTTTGTTATAAGTCGACCCCGTTTTTAGTGATGAACCTGAAACCGTTTGTGAAGGTTGTTACAAGACTTAAGACACCTCTATCTTAGCATGGTCTTCAATTCCCGGCGTTGGACATTATCGTTAGTTATGAGGTCCGATTCGCCGACTGCCTCCTAATAGCAAAGTGGACTACCTAATTCGCACCATTCGACGCATCCTAGATTTCTTGCAATTATGAACTATCATTGTGGCATAGCCCAAGACTCAACATGTAATTGCAACTCCTCGTTGAGCTTATCCATAATTTAAATAAATGTTTCATTCATTATGAAATTCATGTTGCCATTGCCACCCTATCACATTATTTATTTAATTGTTAAATTGTCGCAAATTAATCTTATGTTCATAAGGTTTGAAGATTGTTCTATCTCTTTTGGACCTTTTATTAACACCCCTTTAACTATTTCATGAATCTCAAACATCCTTATTACTCACTAAATATTAGAACAAAATCAATGTTTTGTTGAACACCATGAATTTTGGTGTTTACTTCTACGTCCAACCCTCTAAAGATTTATCACCTTTAATTACGTAACTGAGGTTCTAAAACTATGGTTTCTAGCTTTTTGTTGAAGAAAAGAACTAACCCAACACCTTATTCAACAATATCATATTTCGGAAAAAAAAACAACCCCCCCATGCAACCATGCACATTTACCATTTTTTATTCTAAGATGAAATTGCTAAAAATCCCTAATAACCTTATCACACTTGAATATCCTTGAAGCAACTTTAAAAAATTGAGATTACCGCACATGGTTGTGCTAGTATGGCTCACAAAATGGTTGGGATTTCCTAGTCCTAAACCAACACCATACACATTATAAATGGCGGATCAAACCATCATTAAACAAGTTAGCCTCATCAAAAACCTCAAAATCCACATTCATGGGATTCCTAATATTGCAACGTTCACAATAATGAAAAACATTATTTGGATTCCAATTATTCCATGTTATTAGGTTGACCTTAGTTACATAATGCACGTGTCATTCATGATTGGGGAAATAACCTAATCACAATAAAAGGAAATGGCATGATGCAAATAATCACTATCACTAAACATTTAGATAGCAATACCAAATGTTTCGAGGTTCTACTATGTTATGAACTAATGGAAGGAATCATAGACAAAGAGGAAGACATCTCTTAGTGGTAGAAGTAGATTTATTTACACTAGGGACTATCACATTATGAGAACCAAAAGTTTTCAGTGCTACAATTTTTGGTGTAAAAGTTGGTACAGAAGACTTTATGTTCAACTTTCCACATTCTAAAAGAGAAATTTCACTTGATATTACTCTTGCACATATCAAAGTGCAAAAGTTGAGATTACATGATGGACATTGCTTGAGGATCACCAAGTACGACTACTCAATTTGGGGACTACTAAAAATTTTCATATGATTAAGTTGAATATGAAATTGGCTAAACTAGTTGCCATAGTTACAAAAGCATTGCTTAAGGAGTATAAGGACATTTTTTGCATGGAATTATATTTTAATTTGAAGGGTATTCCACCGCGAATTGCTCAACATTGCATTGAACTTGACACCATTATCCCACCTGCTCATCAAGCTAAATATTGAATGAACCCAAATTATGCTGTAAAAATCAAATAATATTTGGACAAGCTTTTAAATGTTACTTTCATTGCCCAATGGAGGGGGTTAGTTGGCTATCACTAATTATCATTGTACTGAAAAAGAACAACAAGCTTTAAATTTGTGTGGATTTCCAACGACTCAATGCTGCTACCAAAAAGGATCCATATCCTTTACCTTTCATTGAAAAGGTATTAGATGAAGTGGTAGGACATGAGGTCTATTCATTTTTAAATGGATTTTCCAGTTACCACCACATCATGATCGCTTCAAAAGATAGGTACAAGACTGCTTTCATCATCAATTATGGAGCTTTTGTTTGGGTAGTCATGCCATTTGGGCTCAAGAATGCTCCACCAACTTACCAACAGATGGTGAATACAACTTTCAAGGATGATAAGAGTGTTCATGAAATTATTCTTGGATGATTTCAATGTGTTCAACAATTTGGACACCCATTTACCAAAGTTATGACTATGCTTTGATAAATGTTGAGAATTTGGTATAAGCTTGAACCCTAAAAAATACATGTTTTTGGTGCATTTAGGTGTTATCTTGGGATACATGGTATCCAAGGAAGGCAAGCTACTAGATTCAAATAATTTCGGCCATTATTCACATGCTTACATCGAAAACACTTAAGGACATTTAGGTTTTTAATGGCATAACACAATACTACAAGTGTTTCATCAAGGACCTTGCTTTCATTATGGCTCCCATTACAAAGCTATTGCATGAAACATAAGTTTTCGAATGGACGATAGAGTGCTAATAAACTTGGGAAGAAATCAAGCAGCAATACATTGATGATTTCATTACATTGGGACATTTTCATGTTCACACAGATGCTTCTAATTTGGCAGTCGAGGTTATGTTGGTGTGGTTACTTATCGAAAAATGCAACCAACCAATTGTCTATACATCATGGTTATTCAACAACGTTAAATAAAATTATACCACAACTAGAAGGGAGGCCCTCGTGATGGTGTATTCTCTCCATAAATTTCGTCATTACTTCTTGGGCAACACATTAATCTTCTATGTGGATCATATGGCATTATTATATTTGGTTTGAAAACCTCAAGTTTCAGGAAGAATAACACGGTGGCTACTTCTTTTCTTAGAATATGATTTTTCGATAATCTATCAATTAAGGAGATCTCACTTTCTGGTGGATGCCTTATCCTAAATGCTTGACTTCACAAAAGAAAGTGGAGTACCAGATCAAACAACGAACATTCCACTTTTCCTCTTAAATCGATGTGGTTATAGGAAATTTCTAAATATTTCACTGTCAGAAAATTTTCGGTTTAGTACGTCCATGAGCAAAAGAAAAAGTTAACTTTGAAAGCTTTATGCTTTTCTTTGATTTAGGGAAAATTATATCGTCAAGGTCAAGACCAAGTTTTGTGGCGTTGTTTGCAAGACTCGCAAATTCCCATAGTGCTACAAGAAATGCATGAGGGAATTAGTGGTGGACATTTCTCATCCAACATCATAGTTCACAAGATCTCGGATGCAAAGTATTGGTGGCCAACAATGCACAAAGGTGTTTTCCAATATTGCCAAGCTTGTGACAACTATCAGTGAACAAGGAATTTAGTACAAAACAACATAGTGAAAATGGTAGCATCTTTACCAGTAGAACCTTTCATGAAGTGGGGATTGGATTTTGTGGGCTTAATCAAACCCATAAGCAGGTATATTGGAAACAAGTATATTTTGGTAGCTATCGACTATGCCACTAAGTGGGTGGAAGCAAAGGCATTACACACAAATACAGTAGTTGTGACGCAAAATTCATTTATGAATTCATTTTTACACAATTTGGTTGTCCACTTAATTTGGTAAATGATTAAGGAACCCATTTTATTAACGAGGCCATTGAAATTCTTACAAACCATTTTTTGTTACGACATATGACTTTAACCCCTTAATCCCACAAGGTATTGGACAAGTATAATCCACCAACAAAGTGATTAGTTCATTGTTTACTAAGTTGGTGAACGAGAATTGCACCGATTGGGATGAGCATCTACACATGATTTTTTATGCTCACTACATAACATTCAAGGTAGCCACTGGACACACTCCATTTCAATTGGTTTATGGCCTTTATTCTTTGATGCCAATAGAATATCTACCACCCACGAGCAACTCACATCTTGATTGAGATTTCTTTCCTACCCGTATCTTGACTAATTGCATGGTAGAATTGGAACATTTGGATGAAACCCACCAAAAGGCAACAAATAAGACCGGTACAAGGCAATGGAATAAATTGTTATGGGCGCAACAAAACCACAAAATATATATTTTATCTATGGGAGACATAGCTCTTTGGTTCCCAAAAGGCAAAAATGAACACATTGGAAAAAATTGAAAACAGTGGTTTGGCCCATATAAAGTACAATATTGTCTCCCCAACAATATCGTACTACTCATCAATATCAACAAGTTAAAACCAAATCCCATTTTGGTAAACATTAACAAGGTCAAACCTTACCAATATTTGGGACAAGCTCCCAAAAAACTAGAAGCTACCATCAAAAGGGGAGGAGAGCACAAGGAGGACTCAAGAGAAGATGTTCCGGATCAAGCAGATTTAAAGAACAAGGAGGACTCAAGATCTATCAAAAAAATCACAGTCAACCAAAAACATCTGGTTGTTAACATCAAAGAACCAATATACAAATATATTGAATTGGAAAGGAGTTTCGATTTAATAGAATTCGATATAGACGTACTGAGAAATTGGAACTCCACCGAAAGAAATGAATATTCTAGTTCAGCGATAAATTCCAACTTGATTAGCTAATACCAATTCCGGTTTAGAATATTTACTGAAAGATTCCACCCCAAAATCAATAAAAGTAGATTCTGAACTTTTCAAGGAAGAATCTTCAAGGGTTGATTCTGGTTTGGAATCACTAGTAGAAAACCCCCTTTTTTTACCAAAAGTTTTAAACTACATGACATTTGCAACTATGTTTCAATTGGGATTTTTTTTTTTATTATTATAAAATTATGGAAATTACCAATTAAGTCAACTTGTCTACCATATTAGTATATAGTTGAAATCATTTTTCAACTAGGTGATCATTTGTTGAATATTTTCGGCATCAACAATGTCTCCAAGTTGAATGCCCAACTATGTTCGTAAACAGTGTGAAACATGTTTCAACTAAAGGGCCATTTTCAAAATAGTCTTAGCATTTAAAGTTCTTTAATTGGCACATAGTCAAAACATTGACTAATGTTCAACTATTTTGGTGACACCATCAACACGCATATATGGATGATAAAATGTATTAGAGGATGGATGAAATGTAATCTTTTTTGCAACTTTGTTGCAATTATCTTTTTCAACTAGGTTAAACAATTAGTAGGCAACTTTAATTTTAATATTTATTTAAAATTATGATAAAATTAATTTACATGTAATTTTTATTGGTGTAAGTGAATGGTTTTTTTTGTGCATATAAATATTGAACTTTAATTTCAAAATAAATTTTAAAGAAAATCTAAAATGTATGTTAATAATAATGTTTATGTTCAATACACATGTAATTTATTATCATGTCAAGTAATGATACATAATCAATAATATTGTGCAACTTTGTTTATTCATTTTTATACACATGATATCTTAATATTTGTTTTAAAATTATAATAAAATTCATTAAACATTAATGTACCTTATGTCATTGGCCCAAGTTTGAATGCATTCAATTGAATTTTCCTTCCAAACCACTTTTTGCAATTTGTTTGAATTTCCAACAACAATACCCACTACTACTTCAATAATATTGTTCGCATTTAGGTTTCAAAATTACAGAATCAACATTATTAAATCAAACTTGGTGAGAGCTTTCCAATAATACCAAGAATGCCCCCATATTCCAATATAGTTTTCAATTTTGGTTTTTTTTAAAAAAAAGTCAATGAAAAAATGTTTCAATAATTGATAGATTCCACACCATAACTTTGAACATTTAAAACTAAGTTAGTGCACCCCTATTCATTGAGAACTTTTTGATGACAAATCCCAAATATAACCTAAAACATTATGGTTTGGGGTATATCATTATGATAAAACAAAACAAACTACCTTCATGGATAAATAATGTAACATGTGGTGTTGGGTTTAAGTGTGAACACACTTAACTCATTTTCCCTTCTAAATCCAATTTTTTTGAATTTTCAACAACAAAATGCATTCAAAATTCAATATCTTCCACACTTTAAGTATGAAAATTATGAAATAAACTTCATTAACTTTGATTTAGCAACTACTTTCCAACAACACCAAGTACACCTTTGGATTCGGATACAATTTTTATTTATGATTTTATTAATTTTTACTAAGAAAATGGTTCAATAATACCTTTGTTTGTAGCTCCAAAAATTCATAACCCAATTTAATGCACCCCTACTCATTGTTAGGTTTTCAAAGATATCTATAATATTGCATGAGGCAATTTGGTTTGGGAAATCTCAACATGATAAAACAAAACAAAACAAACTATCTACCTTCATAAATAGATTAAATTACATGTCAATTTTTTTGTATCAAATGAATGGTTATGTATGATGCAAATATTTTTTTGTGCATATAAATAGTAACTTTTTATTTTAAAATAAAATTTTAAAAAATTCTGAAATATAAGTTTGTAATAATGTGCATGTTCGATACAACTAATTATTATTTATATGTGGACTGAATTTTAGTTTACGACATACCAAATAATGACACATAATTAATATTTTTATGGAAATCTATGTTTATTTATTTTTAGACACATGATATCTGAAAATTTACTTTAAATTGTAATTAAATTTCAATAAACATTAAACTAGATGTAAATTCTATTTGTGTAAATGAATCGTGATGTATGATCCAAATATTTTTTGTGCATAGAAATATCTGAATTTAATTTCAGAATAAAATTGAAGGAAATTCTGAAATATGAGTTTATAATAATGTATTTTCAATATATGTAGTTTATTATTTCTTTGTAAATCAAATGTTAGTATACAACAAATCAAGTAATGATACATAATTAATAATTTTGTGGAACTTTAATGTTTATTCATTCTTATACATATGATGTCTTAATATATTTTTTAAATTACAATAAATTTTTATTAATTATTAAGGTACATGTAAATGTTTTTTGTATACATGAATGGATTATTGGTTATGTATCATGAATTTTTTTTGTGCATATAAATATTACACTTTAATTTGAAACTAAATTTTAAAGAAAATTTGAAATTTTAGTCAACTTAATAATGTGTATGTTCAATACATGCATAATTTACTATTTCTATGTAGATACAATTTTACAACATATTGAGTAATGATACTTAATTAGTATTTTTTTGGAATATATTCAATAAATTGTAATTTATTATTTCCATGTAAATCCATTTTAGTTTACAATATATCATGTAATGATATATTATTAATAGTTTTTAGAATTTTAACTTTAATTATAGTGTTGACTATTAATTCCAATAAGTTTCTCATTTTATTATAAATATTTTATTATTATTTAGTTATTTATGATTAAATTATAATAATGATTGGAATAATTAACAAATAAATGTAATAAATTATTATATAATTTCAAAGATTATTTTGATTTAACACACACACACACACACACACACACACACATATAATTTAATATCTATTATACTAGTTCATAAAAGTTCCAACAAGTTATATATACATATGAATAATAATAGTTAAATAATTAGCCTAGCCTAACTATTAGCTACAATATTATTATTAGTTTTTTTTGAAATTATAGCTAATTATTAGTTATCACTATATTTTTATAATTACTATAATTAAAATTTCATTCAAAATTTATTATTGAATATTTATATTTGAGTTAATTTGTTGTTTTATGAAATGTTAATTAGAAGTTATAATGGATTTGGAATTTTTATAATATTCAATAATAATTAATAATTAATTATTTAGTAGATAATTACATTTGATTGCTGATTTTCTTAAAAATTAACTAATCACCATATTATTTAATAAATGATGATAATATGTTTAATTTTTTAATTATACAACTATACAATTAGAAATAGTTGATAAATAATTACTATAAGTAATTAAGGTAAGTAGTTAAACCTAGGCTAGGTAGATTATTAGTTTAGGTCTAATCCTAACTATGATGAGACTAGTTTATACAATTAAATTACAACTATTTGAATTGCAATTAGGTTGTAATTATACTACAACTAGGTTATAACTAAAATTTTATCCCATATTGTTTAATTCCCATTCCATGAATCCAAACTATATAAAGGAGTGCATTAAAATTATTAGAAAACATAATAAACATGAAAATGTAATAGCCATTTGGGATGAACCAATAAAAAAGGTTCGACCCTAAAGGTTAAAACAAATGAAATAGGATTTCATTTATTAATTGCCATATGGCCTAAGTTTAGGCCTAACATAAGTGCTTAGGTCCAGCCTTAACTTAAATAAGTTAAATGACTTATGTTTAGGTTTAGCCTAGATGCTTAGGTTTAGACCTAACCTATGTTTAAGCACCAAGTGGTCACCAAGTGGTTTAACTTATTATTGTGGATGTGCCATGTGCCATGTGTCATTTAATTACTTGTTGACCCCAAACTTTATGAACATACCACATGTCATTTAATTATTCGTTGACCCCAAATTTTGTGAATGTGCCACATGTTAACATTGTGATTATGCCACATGTCACCAAACAATTGGTCAAATGTTTAATTTACATACTTGCAACCTAGTTGAAATGATAACTATATTTTTGGGTGACATCATGCCTAGTTAGCAAATGAGATTCATCCACCAGTCAAATCTAGTTGATAAAATCTTTCAATTAGATTGGTAAAACAATTTTCAATTGAATTGGCAAGTAATGGCTATTGCTATGGTGTTGACACGTGGCATACACTTTTGACTATAATTTCATTTTCCACTTGTACTTGTCAACATTAATTAGTTAGCAATTGCAAAAAATAAGTTACAACTATATGTGTAGTTTTCGAATTGGTTTGTAGTTAAACATTAGTTGAAGACATAGTTACAAAAGGGGGAAGGAATCATGTCATTTGTGTGAGGGAAGATAGGTTCATTAGATGGTGCTATGACAGCCCTTTAGGGGCTTCATTAGTTAGGTTTCTTTGAGTGCTTGTTGGTGCTCCCCTGTGGTGGGGTCCTTTGTGGTTCCCTTTCTTCGCAATGAATTTCTTCATTTGTGCCAAAAAAAAAGTAAAATTTGAACGTTAGATCATTTTGACAATCCTATCATTGTAGCCTTAAAATGCATGTTGTTCACAAATGGTGTTTTGTTCAACAAAATAAATATGTTGTTTAAGTGTGATGGCTATAACCTCATGATTTCCTACTTATTGTTTTAGGTTTCAACTTTTTGGTTACGCCACCATTGGAACCTAGCTAGGCAATTGATCTTTTTTTAAAATTGGATCAGAACCTGAACCAAGGGTGCTACTCCATTTTGAATAGTTTTGAACTTTCAATTCTCTAGGTACATAAATACAACTTTAATTTTTAAAAGTATAAGCATAGCCCTGCATTTGCTTAGTAGTATAAGTGTAGTCCTACATTTGAACCAAATCTTTGAGAACCAAATCTTTGAGGATAAAGATTATCTAGTATATTAGAGTTGAGCAAACTAAGATTTAATTTGAAATAGAATAAAATGTAGTAGTTGTGTGTAATGGGGATGAAATTGGACTTGGTTTTAAATTGGACTGGATCTTGGTGAAAACGATGGAACAGAAGGTTTTAAAGAGCTCAAGAAACATTCTCAAAACAAGAGAAGAGGTTCCATTAAAAACAAAAAATAATTAGAACGGGTTTGAACGTTCCTTTTGAAATCAAGAACTGGACAACACTGGTTTACACTAGCAAACACCCATGATGTCAATTCTAAGACTAAATTGGGCAGTGGTGTTGGACATTCCGTGGACTTTGAAGTTATGCCTATTTCTTGTAAGGTCTGTTGGGTTGCAATGCAAAACTAGAGGTGTTTTCCTCTACCTTATTTTCCAAGTTGAATAAAATTTGGCAGGGGGCCACATTTCTTCTGAAATCAAGAAAACTAGAGCTATTTGTTGAGCATGGTGACCTCCCCATCATGAGGGTTTTTCAATCTTATGATATCAAATTTAGGCAATTTTGTCCATATACTTTGAAAATTAAGCCAAATTGAGGGGAAAAAATGAATCCAAAAGCCTCCCAATTCTTTTTGTTGAAAAGCAGAAAAATTTGTGGGAAAAAAATCATTGCCTATCACAGAAACTATCCTTCCCTCCCCTACAAAACTGATGGAGCTAGAAGTGGTATGCTTCTCCAATATTTATATGAGTCTTTAATACAATTTGGAGTAAAATAATGTTTCTTTTTTAACACTAAAACTCAGTTGCGAGGGCTAGTATCTTTCTTATTACCATACCTTACATTGGGTGGTATCAAGACATTCTTATCTCCTTACTACCGTCACTTGGACCAGCATATGGGCTCTTACATGCAAGGTCATAGGTGCTGGCCCAAGGGTTGCTAATGAAAATCATTTTCCTTCCATATTTCAAGGTTGATTGCTGTGTGCTTTAATTTTGTTAAAAACCTTCAGTTCTGGGTTTCTTAAATTTTAGAAATCACAGAACCTCTGGCTCCTGTATTTTGAAAATTTTCAGAATCTCAGAACCTCCGGTTCCAGTTCTTTATAATTTCCAGAAGGTAAAGAACCCCCAATTCCAGGTTTTTGAAAATTTTCACAGAATTAATGATTCTCATGAAATAATCGGCAAAGAACCAGGGGTTTAAGGCATGTTCTTTGACCCAGCTCTTTGAGTTTTAAAGATCTTCCATTAAGGGTCAAATCTAGTTCTATGATCTTTTAAGGTGTCAAACTCAACAATGTTTGAGAGATTCTTTGGATCTGGGTTTGAGTGTGGTCATTTAATTTTGTAAACCCTCTAGTTTCAATTTTGTCACATTTTTTCAAATTAAAAAATCTTCGAGCTAAGTTCAAATATTTGGTCCAGTTCCATATACACATTACACATTCTCAAAAAGTTGGACATTGTATAGGTCCAAAGTTTTATAACTAATTAAATCTGATCACTTACTTATAAAGTTCAAGTTACTCACTTATACAAGTGAAGCCTTTATTTTCAAGTTGTGTTTCTAGCAAAAGGCTAGTTGCATGGTCTTGTTCTTGTGTCATCTCCATCCAAAAGGTGTTGGCTCGGGTCCAGGTCTCAAGAACCTGAAACAACAGGGAACTTGTCAACACTGGTTAATTCCTCATATATACACACACAAAAAGTGGCCATCTCAATTCTTTGTCCTCTTTAGTCTTGAGCCTCAAAATTCAAAGTTTCTTTTGCAAAGATAATGTCATATAAGCTGGTAGAGGACAGGCAGCCTGGTGGTGGTTAATGAAACGACTTTGCACACATTTAATACCTCTCTATGTCTCATCATTGTCTCCATCATTGGTGTTGGCCACTCTTGCATGTGCAGAGTTAGTCCATCAAGGCAAAGAGCCTATGATATTTGTGAGCCAGATTCCGTTCCAATTTCCATGTTTCTTCCACTGAAACACCATGGTAATTGCTTCATCTTTGCATGATGATGTTGGGTCCCATTGTCATGCAAGCGCGTAAACAAAGTTGTTGTCATTCCAGAAACAATGCAACAAAACTATACAAAACATTCCAGTGCTGCATCCCTCTGGAGTACATGTGCAAAGGGTTGATACTATCTATCTATCTATCTATCTATTGGTGGATGATGGTTAAGTTAAATGTAGATCCTTATAAGACTTGTGGTCAGGTTACTTTTGTCGGTTGTTGTTTGAACTTCAGCTTCTTTCAATAAAATTTGATAGGTTGATGTGTTACATATAGCTTCAAAGCACCCAATTCTAAATAAGGAGCTTTGTCCCACTCATTTTCAAGCTTATTTTCTGCATCCATTTTGTGCCTTGCATGGTTCTGAGCAGAACCATGCCACCTGGTTGTTTTTGTTCTGCATGTTTTGTCCAATGCTACAATGTGGCTCTTTTTGTTCTATTTGTCTTTCTATTTGTTCTGCATGTAGCCATAACTAACTAGAGTTCTCCAATTCTACTTTAGTACAACAAGCATATGTGTCGATTTTAGAAGGCTTATGGAATGTAATTACAAGTATCTGAAGTATGAAGACCACATGAGGAGATGTTTGGTATTATGGTTATAGTCAAATCTAGTGATCTTCCTACTAGTAATATTTGTGGATGATTTACTAATGTAGGGAATCATGTTAAGGTCACCAAGGGGTTACTCTACTCCTTGAATCGCCATTAAGTTCTTTTAGTCAAATTCATTATTGGTTGAAAGCATCCTATTATATTCCCTTACCTAATGTAAAGTATGATATATATAATTTATATACTCTTATTTACACTTGTTTCCTAACTAGTGAAAAGGCAATTTGTAAATTTTTGTACTATGATTGGTTTTAAAAAATATTATGATCAATGATCGACACAACTCAAAGATAAAATACTAATATATCTTGAACTATGAACTTCATTAATACATGAAAAATGAAAATAGGGATTCCTATCTACAAATTTACTAAAACTTCAGAATGTAAAATCTTGTTTTTTGAACCTTCCTTTAACTTGAATGACAATTAGTGATCTACAACCTTCACTTTAAATAGGCAGCTAGGGCAAGAACTATTCATCTAGTCATCTTTTGACACTAATTTGTCACAGTACCAAAAATCTATTATTTTTTATTTAAGCATCCAATTGACCAATTCACATAATTGTTTTGGTGCACAAATACCTACATTTTACCTGCCATAGTTTATTTTGCTAAAAGTGTAAATTGATTATTATGTTTTTAGTCATAAATTAGTTATTAGTTGTTGTGCTTCCACGTAAATAAAATAGTAATGTAAACAATGTTTTCAAGATATGAAACCAAACATGGACCAATACATGAACTCTTATGGTTGATTACCACATGGTTGGTTTTTTTTATAAATTAAATTTACAAATTTGGTAATATTTTCCAACAAAATAGCAAAACTAGTCAAGTTTATAGTAGGAAATAAATCCCAGCTTTCTGTCAATTCTTTTTGTCACCAAATAAACATTGATTACCATTTATTGGATGTTTGGGGTCAATATGACATGAAGTTGATGTGTGAACATTTATAGGCTCAAAATTTTGATTACCTTTGAGTTAATATGTGGTTGGTATATATTGGGGATCTTTGGGTGCTTTGATAGAATACAATGATGATGAAGTTTTTTAGCATAAGGGTTTGAAACAATTTTAAACTAGGGAAAAATAAATTGTTTTATCAATTTGGTGTTATGTTTTTAGTGGTTTGGTTGTGAATACTATTTTTTGATCTTGCAAAGTTTGTTGTCTTTTAACATAAAAATTGGGAATTTTCACAATCAAAGGAATTGAGGGTGCCAAGCTTCAAAGTAATGTTCATTCCTTTCCCAAGGACTATATGTGATATGTGTTATTTTATTAGTTATAATTTGTAAGTTTGTATTTTCATATCTAATTTAACACTATGTGTTAAATATAAATATATTTATAATATATCATGATTTTATATCAAGTATATTATGCATTCATATTCTTTATCACATAAAATCAATAGTTTAAAAAAAAAATCACAACCTTAAAATTCCTAATTTTCAAAGCCAAAAAATGTGTTGTAAGTCACCAATTTCAATTTCTTTTGCTTTTTAATAATCAATGTTAAGATCCTTTCCAGTTTTGAGAATGGTTGAAAATTTTTGATAAAGAAAAAATGATGTTTTCTTTTTTAAAATTTATTTAAAAAATCTGTGTGCTTTAAATGTGTGAATGAACATTGAAATTTTGCAAGTAATGGAGCTTAGTATTCCAAAAACAATAATTCATTGTTCAGATTATTGTCTTAATCATTTAATTAAATGTAATTATGAAAAAAATTGAAAAATTTATAATCAAGTTATAATTGTGTACTTCACATTTGAAACAAAATTAATTTCATTATGAAAATACATAATTACACTATTATAACTAAAAACGTTATATTAGTCTTTGGAATAATATAAATATTGTCAACATAAATATTCGAGATTACTTTCATGTCTTTACCTTTGATATAAAACCATTACTAAATCAAACACAATTACTAAATTATATACATGTGAAAACTGATCACAAATTTTCACGTGTATATTTTATTTCAAATTATGGAATTATTAAGTAAAAAAAGAAATTATGTATTATTTGAATTTATTTCCTATATAAAAGTTAATATTATGAAAATTTCAAATAATTTTTTATAGAAATAAATCAAGTGATGAAATTAGAAAAGTTCAGAAGTCAATTTTGATTTAAAAAATTGTATTTGAATATTTAAATTTAATATTATTCTAAAATTTTAACATTAAAATATTAAATGAACTAAAGAATTCAATGTAATTATGAAAATAAAAAATAATTAAATAAAGGTAGGTAGGTATTACCTACTAATTAACACACATGCACCTTTTATCTACTTACTCATGTACGACCTACATACCTACTTATTAATTAAGCACCACCTATAACTTGTTTACATATGAAATAAAAATTTCATCATGAACTTAAATAACATTTATAACATTTTAATGTTCAAAATTGAGAAAATATGTATTTATATCTATGGAATTACAAGATTTAACACCATGTGATGTGGTAGGAAAGTGGTTAAGGAATTGCCACATGGTTGTGAAGGTGAAGGTTCAAATCTCATTCTTGACATGGCAAGAAAAAATATACACCTTTGATAATGGTTGGCATGAGTTGTGTGGGTGAAACTACTTGTCAATAGTCCTACTTGAAAAAAATAAAAAAATTCTCCCAATTGCATTTAAATCAACTACTATTCACCTTTGCAAATTTACAAAATTGAAATAAATACTATTAAAAATCCATGCAATATAATGACCCATTGAATTTTTTTCAGATCTTAAATTTTTTGAAATAATCATTTTAATTAAAAAAAAGAATATTGCCTTCTAAACTAGCATGATAGTCAAAACAAACATGATGGATTTCAATCTTATGAAGATAATTAACTTACTAAACATAATTTTTGATTTTTTTAACTGAGTCCAAATGTGTTCAATGTTCATTTTGATCGAAATTTTAGTCAAAAAAGACACAATTTGTTGTAGTGGCCAAAATCAAAATTGTGCTACCTAACATTGAGTTAAAGGATCATTTTTGATCTCTTTACATAACATTGAGTTGAAACCTCAAAATCTAAGCTTTTGGTCAGGCTCAGACGTTAACTTTCACAAATGCTAACATCAAGTTAGCACCACTTGCCAAAATGATGTCACATCATTAACAATGCTACCTAACACTACATATGCTAATGGACCCAAATATCAAGAAAATTTAACATCAACTTATCATTGACTTATCACTAAATGTGAATGATGATGCATAAGAACACACCAATCAAGCTTCCCAAGTGAATGTTCCCTTGAAGGCTAGTTCAAACCAGCACTGATTAAGATTGGAAACACTCCATGAAGTTGCCAAAAAATGAACCCACAATTTGTAATAACACCTCATGAAAATTCCTCACAATGTGGGACCAAATGAAAACTACAGGTCTCTCTCCCTTAGATTGAGAGCCAATAAACCAAGGTCTCAGATAGAACATCTCTGCCCATATAGCAGTACCATGGCATGTACACTATATTTTGAATGAAGCATAGCACTTGAATAGCGAAAAACTTATTTGGGGCGTATATATATATATGCTCATATACATTGACCTCCAAGAGGCCCAGTAATGAAATGATGGTTTTTAATTGGCTGATCATAATGATTCGCCTGGGTTGTGACATTAGAATACTCTCACTTTATATTGTATCCATAGGGCAGCTTCGTTGCAAAATAATTCAAAAACTAGAAGATGAAGTTTTTTTGGAAACTATTCATCATGATTGTTGAAATAATGTGAAAAAAAATCTAAATAATGTTAAAATATACAAAAATTCAGTCTTTCTTCTTCCTGCGACAATTTTGCATGTGAGCATATTCGTAATACAGTATGAGTCGGTGAGTTTAGGGGCCACAATGGAGATTTGGAGTGCTTAAACAAGAGTGAAGAAGGATAAGGTGGCGGGAAAGGATTTATGAGCAATATTGTTGGATGAATGAAAAAAAACTAACATTGTTAGATGAATACAAAAACAAACACCCATGAAATCTCAACAATCATTAAGATGGGATCATTATTAATTTTTTCCCCCAGAAAAACAGAAATTTTAAATATTTATTTTCGAGCTGCCGAACATACTTTCTTCGAATTAAATAATTATTCAGCAAGGCAGTGTGGAAGCTATCCTGTGGGGATGGTATTGTTTGCTTTTTCATGTTTATGGGTGAGGATGGATGAATCATTATCACTCTATGTTGGATGCGATAAACATTTATACAGCCCCAAATAGAGGGTGTGGGTGGAGATGCGCCAAGACTTCGGCATATTTTGCAGTGAATTTTTAATTTACTAATTAAAAGATGGATGACAACCTAGTATGTAGTGAGCCAAGTCTCCTTGAAATTTCATGTGGCCAGAATTAGTATTTTAGCAACCTAATATGTACACAACAGTCAAAATGTTTGTGCAGTCAAAATGGGCATTCTGGCCTCAGGGGGTGATGGCTCGGTGGTATAGCCCCCCTGTCTGGGAACTCTGGGAACTCAAAAAGGTTCTGGGTTCAAACCCACTGGTGTGCACATGAAACTTCTTGCCAACCCTCTGCCACTGAGCTTGACTTTAGGGGTACTATAATGACTTGTCAGGTCAGGTCTGCTGTTGTGCTTCAAAAAAAGTTTAAAAAATAAAAATAAAAATGGGGATTGTGCAATCCATAGGTACGGAAGAATTGCACAATCTTGCACAAATTCTTTGAGGAAAAGAAAAATAAATAAATTGGTGGGGCAATAGAGGGGCACAAGGGACATGACATACATTCCACCACTGTTCTTATGGCAACTCACCCACCAAAACATGGGTTGCGTTAAAAGTATAGGCTTAAAGCCCAAGGCAGCAGGGGTAAAGATTGCTTGATTTTATTTTTTTCATTTTTTTTTGCTCCTAAGATACCTAGTGAGAAAAAAACAACCACAGGCAATTCGAAAAAAAGAAATGCTCACCTTTGGGGGACATTTTCAAAGAGATGAGCATTTTGTTTTTCAAAAGGCTCACAACTCTTTTTTGCTTCGTAAGTGTATGTGCAAATACACAAGAAAAAACCAAGAGCACGTTTTTACTTTACGTGATCAAAAAGTCTTCCATCAGCAGCACTTTGAGAGTATGTGTTGGAGAGTGGGAGGCTGTTTTTTTGTTGATGAGTGTCAACAAAACAAAGACCTTGACAAAGACTGCATCGCTCCATGCTTGTTGCATGGTGAAGTGAAAGAGACAATGTACTTACTTACCTTCCAGAGAAGTCTTGGCTGAGGATTGGGTTGTCCTTCCTTTGGACGACTAAAGCATCTCAAACATAAAAGGTTCACGAAGTGTAGTTATAGGTATTAAGGTTGATGACAACTACACAGTGTTGTGCAGGTATTTGATTTGGTTAATTACCCCTGGTTCTGGTTCTTTGAAATTTTAACATCAAAGAACTGCTGGTTCTGCTGTCTTTTGCCCAGAGGAAAAAAAAACAGAGCTACAAATCCTTTGTTTCCTATTGATTCAAACATAACTCAATGAGCCTGCAATTTTCATGAAAGAATTGGGGAAGAACCATGGCTTTCCCGGGCAGTTTCTTCCTTTTTATCTTTGAGAACTTTGGCTATCTCTCAAAAACTGGTTCACCGATTCTCTGAGAGCAGCTGTCACCAGCTCAAAGAACACCTTGTGATACCTGGTGGGGTTTTGGTGCCATTTTTGATACCCACACAATACCGCACTGCATACACACTTAAAACCCTTGAGTCACCCTTGTACCGTTGAGTCGAAAGCACTACAAGAGCTTTTGCCCAAATCATCCATCCTTGCATTCAGATAATCGCAATTGCAAAAGGAATAAAAGATAATTCTTCATCCAAGAGGAGACCCAGTCTCTCCTTAACTAAAAAAGAAAAGAAAAGAAAACCTAACCCTTGTATGAACCATGAACAATGCCCCAATGCCCCCATTAGTGTAAACAAGGTCTAAAACCAAACCCCAATTCAATTGTATGAACAGAATAAATTGATGAATGTTTTGCCCCAGATGCGATAGTCCCTCCCATAGTAAAGGCATGATTACATCTCATTCAAGGAAAATCCTAATGCGTGTGCGAAACGATACTTGTGGTACCAATCCAAATTTCTCTCACATTTCCCTCTCTCATGAGCATGGCCATACGATATTTAGGTGTACTTGATGTGTAATACGTGTCCCTTGTCTTGAGTCTTGGTACTAATCTGAAACTCTCTTCCATTTTTGTCTCTCATTATCATAACTGTACAATATTAAGGTGTAGTTGATGAGTGAAGTGTCCATGTCTTGAGTGTTAACCCATATGGCACCCTTGTTGATGTTTTAAGTGTCCATGTCTTTTGAGTGTTGACCGGTATGGCACCCTTTGAGTCTTGCAAGCCACACACATACACATCTCATCACACAAATGGCTTAAGGTTATTAAAGTTATGCATGAAGTACGCCAAACTGAGGAGGGTACTGGGCCCCAATCTCACCCAAACAGGGAATGAACAAGGAAGACATGAGGATGAAATGAGTATGAAAACCGAACTACTTTTATCCTTGAAATTGTTGTTCTCAGGAGTTTCGCCAACAATTTGCACCTTCCTTGGCGCCTTCTTCACCACTGCCCAAGCTTTTTGTTAAATAGGATTTTGCAAACCTACCTACCAAATTAGTGTATGAAATGGTACCCACTTTTACTCACTTTTTGGATACACATTGTAACATCTGTAGGTCCATGTTTTTTTGTAGGACTTTTTGTTTGCAGCTGAAGTGGTGATCAGCTCATGGAAGATTAAGCCAAATCTGGCTATAAATCAGAAATAAAATAAAAATTTCTTCAATCATTTCTATATATTTTTGGCTACACAATGAAAACCAAATATACAAATCTGACAGTTTTTCACTCTTTTCTTTTCTCACTTCTGATGCCTGAAAAGCTTCAAAATCACTTCTTTATATAATGTTTAATATTTGATTTCGCTTTTTGGCGAAATTTCACCAGTCAAATAAACACTGTTGCAGGTTGCTGAAAACAAGCAAGAAGGATGCTTCAAATTGTTTTACTTCATATTTTAGTCTTTTCAATGGTAGCCACCTTTGGGTACACCACAAAATCAATATATATATATATATGTATTAAAAAATAAACAAGAGCTCATTGCATTATGACTTTGCCTTGTATGGTAGGTTCAAACCATTATTGTGTGATTATTTGAATCTTGTAAGAACCTTAGTTTGAACTTAACATTTTATTTATTTATTTATTACTATTTCAAAGAACCTAATTGGTTTTGATTTTTTGAAATTTCAACTTTGAAGGTTCCTTACAAGATTGATAATCTTGCAATAAAAAATAAATTAGTCATATACAATGATTCTTTAGTCTCAAAACCATGTCATGTAACAAATATGTGGTGGTAATGAATGGGATCTTTGAATTAGCAAGCAATTTGCAAAGTGTTTCCATTGTCAAAAAAAAAAGAGATACAACGTACAAATGACAGCTAGTAACTAGCTACAAAAGGGTTTGCTAGAACCTAAATACATGGAGCTCAAACATTTGAAAAGTTTAGGAATCAAATCAAATCTCCAAATCAAGGTCTTCTTTCTTTGTTTCCCAAACCTAGATATCATGGTTTTCTTTCTTTCTTTCTTTTTGGTTGCAAAATTCTAAGCTCTCTAACCTACCTACAATTGGAACAACAATTGAAGATACATATGATGGGTTACTATGACAAATCAAATACAACCAATGAGTTGCTTTTTCAATAGCAACTACAAAAGCAAGGTAGGCGTTTTGTCCAAGGTTCATTTGGGTAGGCCCATTTGGGTTGTTGATTTGGTGTAGTTTTGGAACCCATCAATGAATTTGCTTTATCATAAACAAGTCTACTTGGTTATTTTTGTGATACTTGTTGAACTTAAGTTTTCCCAAATTGTAATCAAATTATCATCACAATTTTTTTTTAAAAAATTGTTTGACCCCTCACCAATGAAGTTCAATAGTTACAAAAGAAGCTCAAAAACTATAGCTTAATGAAGTTCTTGAATGACTCCCAAAAGATTAACCAATGATTTTTTCTCAACACCTTGGTTGAACTCATCTTCTAGAAGGGTTCAATTGCTTCAAGCACTTAACTTCTTCATTTAATTGAGACTTTTAATTAAATTTTTTGTCTAGTAAAATCAATTCAATACTAGTCAATGTCAAATGTATTTGTAATTGACAAGTTTTAGGTTCATTTGTTTTAATGTTTTGAAACTAAATTCTTATAAACTTAATAGAGTGCATGGACAATACATGATTTATATATTCACCAAATTCGATGTTATTAAATGTTGTAATTATATGAATGACACATGATATAAGGAGAAACATTTTTTTTCTAAGGTATATTTTATTTTGCTTTAACCCATAGGTGTAGTTGAACATACTACTTGTACTTCCCAAACTTCTTAGTTTTTTCTTTTGTAATAAGTGGTAAGGTGGGTCTCTACATTTTTCATTCAAATTTTTAATTCTATGTAATTGAAATACTTTGAAATCATGTAATCTAAAATGATTTTAATACAACATAAAAACCATAATGTTAAAAATCATTTTTACTGCCTTGTAAAGAGATGTTACCACATTCAATTTCTATAACAAAATTGCAAATTCAACATCAAAACCATTAACATTTATTCATCAAGAACCATAAATTCTAATTCATAAAAACTACATCAAAAGAAAGATACAAAGTGTTTCAAGAAAAACGTTTAAGAAGTGTGTATTCAATGTTCCCTTCATAATGCTTTAGTTCAAAAATTAACATAGCTAGTATTCTAACCAATAGTCTAGTAACTATTGATTTTACTAGTAGCCCCTTAATAATATGTCAAAGGCTTTTGGTGTACTCAGTGAAGTAATAAGCATGTTCCTCTTCGAAAGAGAATATTTGTGACCATTGAAACCTCTTGCAACATTGATGATCTTTATATGTTATGTAAGAAAGAAGTTCAACGTTTGGCATCATGTTAAAAAAGAAACTAAAATAAACAAACCTAAAGCTTGAAGAACTCTTCTTTCCATCCCACCCTTCCAAGTGCTCCAATAGAAATTTGAATAAAGAATTCATGTTTAAACACCATTTATGCCTTCAACATGCCATAATTTTTCATTTCAAACATGCAATAGTCAAGGAAAGACAAATCATGACTAGCAAACCACCAAGAAGAAAAGAATTCTGCATGAATACTTCTAAAATCGTTGGACATCAAATACAATGTGATTACCCTGAAAGGTTGTGCAAGACAAGCTACCAAGTGATCATCATATTGTAACTCCTCATCTACAAGGAATTTGAATGTTTATGAACCCCTTTGATGACCCTACAATCCACGGAAGTCAAAACACATGAACCATCACAAGTCTAGATCTCATGTACTTGTTTTGACAAAAAATCACATAAAATAAAATTCATGGCACTACATGTAGTATTCTTCAAGTTGCATGGAAGTTGATGTTCATTACCATTTTAGACTATCGCATGTTGTGTTGCAAAACCAAACCTACATAAATGAAGAAAGCAATGAAATTTTCACAAAATATTTTAGATAACAAACAAAACATGGAATAGATATTAAGCTAACAAAATTTCCAAAGCTTCCCAAGGCACTGAACTTGAAGATCAAGTCAACCAAATTGCCATGGAATCACCTCTAGAAATATTTGCTTCCACAACCAAGAAAAATGACATGGTTCAAATTTCTTAAGGTGTATCATTTAAAACAAAAAGAGGTTTATTTTTAAATTTTGATTATCATATACATTAATGAATTAACAAGTGTCATATTTTGACATATGTGAATTTAGACCATTGTACATCTAGAACTATCAATATCATTCATTTTATGTCTATGGTATGGAGGTGCAATCACATTAATAAGAGTCACGAATAACCAAAATCACTATTTAATTATGTTTTAATGCCAATAGTATATTAATGCTACAAATCATTCTAAAACACTCATGAAAATGTTCTTAATATATTATGGAAATGTGTGACATGATTCGGGTTGAATTTGATAAAAATAAAAATTTCAAAGATACTCATTCAACAACTGTAATTAATGTTTATAAACGTTACAAGGATTCATATTGGTGCAAAAATGTTTTACACATGACATATTTTGAGGAAGATTCTTTGAACATATCTTTACATTATAATATAATGCAACATTGTATAAGATCAAATGATTTTTTGATGATTTTTTCAATTTACAAATGGAATATATCAAGAATATTTTCAAATAAATAGTCATTGAAATGACTTGTGTGGCTCCTATTATTTTGTTTAAACTCATGATGAAAAAAATTAGTAAATGAGTTGAAATTTTTTAAGGTGTTCCAAATCATGACACAATATCACGTTTTAATGTACTTAGTCATTTTTTATCATGTAAAAACACATTTATAAATTATTATGATGTATAATGGTCTAAAATATAGTACTTATGAAATATTTGACACTTTTTAAATCATTAACTTTGATGGGATCAAAAAAAAAATAAAATTAAATTTCAATACAAATTAGGTCCTTTTCATTTTGGGTGATACACTTTACAAAACATTTAAACATAACAAAAAAGACATTAGTATAAGAAATCTTACATGTTCTTTAACAACAAACATCATTAACATGGGGAAAAAAAGGATTGAAAAAATTGAGTATCAACCCAAAAAGAAGGGCCCATTTAATCAATGAAGAAACATGGACAAAGTTGGAAAACTTGGTAAACAAACATGACAACTGCATTTCCAACAAGAAGAACCCAAGAAGTGAGGCTTTGCTACTGGAAATAAAAACTTCATGTGTTTAAACCATATTGGTGTTTTCTAATAAACACAATTGCAACAAAAAGTTCTGACAGTTTCATTTTTCCATTTGTAAAGGACCCCACCTTGTTTTGCTCCCAAAAAAGACTTCCTTCTATAGCCCATAAAAAACAAGGATGTAAAATATCTTATAACACCTCGTGCCAACTTGCAACCAAATATCTAAAGCTATAGTTTTTTTTTTTTGTCACCAAACGTCTCCCAAGCAGAAGAATTGAAAGATGTAGTTTTCTTTGTCAAAGTGACCCTAATAAGAGCTCAAGAAGTTTTTTCACCTCTAGTGAATAAGTGGGTATATACTAATTGTTGGCTCATTATTATTATTTTAATAACTACTTGTACGTTTTTATTTGAATTTTTTTCAAACCACACATTGAGTTATCAATATCAAAAAAGTTTTGGTTGTCAAGTAGGTTATCAAATACCTGATTGCTAACTGCATGTTATCATGTTGACTATTAAAAAACCCAAGAATTGACTAGTAAGTTATTAATAATCAACTTGATAATTGAGTCAAAACTCAATAACCAACCAACGCCAATACATACCCAAAAATTTACAAACGTTGAAGGTTGTTCTTGTTTTCACTAATCGCTCAAACTTCAATTTAAAACTTCCTTTACTAAATTTGAAACTTCTCATCATAAGATATGCAATTCTACCATTCATCATATATGCACACATATTATTTCAGATGTCAATCACACATTGGGTCAAAATTTTATGCTTACTACTAATAGTCTAACACCAATGTGTAGTCTCATGGTCTTATCCCTACCAGCTGGTAATGACTTGAGGTAATAATACCAGTCTCATACCAGTCTATATACCAAGCATAACAGTCTCAAATAAGTATTGAACCTAATACCAGTACCAAGCTGGTATCAAAATATTTTAAAAAATAGCCAATACCAGTCAGTACCAGTACCAGACTGGGGTGAGAAAAGCTTGCAAAGTGCCAATACCAGTACGAGCTTACCAGAGCCAACACTGGTAACCACTTACAGGGTCTCTTGAGTGGCAGGAGAAGCGAAAGGAGCGTGGACCCGTGGAGCCCATGGCGAAGACTCATGTCGGGTGAGTGCGCGATTATGCAACCGATTGCGGGGCTGCCGAGAAGCCAAACAAAAGGAGGAAAAGTTTTCCGTCCTGACACGGTCGCTCGATCACACGCTCCACAGTCGTCATCAGCCAACAGGCAGTCAATCCGTGGCCCTGTGGCGAACCGTGTAGCTCGCCACGTGATAGTTCTCCTACCTCGAACCTCTTTTCTGGCTCCGGCTTGGGTTCTCTTTCTCTCTCTCTTCCTTCTTTGCCCCTTTGCTGGGTGCTTTGTTTAATGGTGTTTGTCAGGGTTTCCTGATCTTTTTCTCTTGCTAGCCGCAATAGTTTTTTTTTGGGTGGGGAATGTGGGTATCAGTGATGATTTGATTTTTTCAGTTTTCTGATGTTGTGTCATTGGTTGGTACCCTAAGAGGAATTTTTAGCATTACAAGGATTTCGATGCGTTTTCACACCTATCTAGATTCTAAACAGTGAAGAAACTAGTTTTTTCAATGTTTATCAAACTAAAATTAGAGTCCAAATGAGGTGAAATATCTTTTTTCTAGAAAACTTGACAGTTTTTTCCAGGAAAATATTATTGTGATAGAATATTAACTTCTTCTCTTTTTTTCCACATTTTGATAAAATTTCGCACCCAAAAAAAACAAAGGCTGATGTGTGTATAGTGAAATTTTAAAATTTTCTCAATTTTGTGAAGTAGGTGGCCTGGCCATCATCCACCAGAGGAATGAGCTAAATTTGGCTAAAGGTCAGACAATAAAGGAGAATTTTTTTCAGAATCCTGCCTAGTTGTGGCACCCTAGATAGGAACTCATTGTGGACATAAATATGGCGACATGTGACTTTGTTTTCCTCAAAATATAATGCATTTTTTTTCCCCCCCCCCAAAAAAAACCTTTGGACAATTCGTATTGGCATTTTTTGGTCACCACAGTATGAAAATCCAAAAAAAAAAGAATAATAATAAATTTTAAATAAATAATTTTCAAATGAAAAAAATTATTATAATGTTATAAAAAAAAGAACCGTGTCCGTGTGTGTGTGTGTGGGTGGGCGCGCGCGCCTCTTGCACTGCATCTTCCTTTCCCATTCTAGCAAGCTAGCTGCTCCCTGCTGCTCCCTCTGCTGCTGCTGCCAGAATATCCATGCACAGCGGCTTTCACGCTACCTTCTGTTTTTTCTTCTTTAACTTCTCGCCAGTACCGAACCCTATGATGAGCCCTAAAGCCCATCCACAGTTGTGAATTCATTCTTGTTGTTACCGACTCGACACTGGATCCGTGCTTTTGATTATTGCAGCATAGCATAGCATAGCACTGCACTGTCGTCTTCTTCTTCATCATCTGGTGTTTGGAAGTTAGTTTTTGGCTGCCGCGCTAGAAGAAATTCTGTGATATTACCCGTGAGGAGGTCTAGATTGTTGCACAAGTTGATCTCATATAAAATTTGTTCCGTTGTGTACTCCCCCGTGGCCCGTGTGTACTGCAGTCGTCGAACTTGCGTATAAGTTTTGCAATCCGACAATACATATACTGTACTAGAAAACTTTTGTGCTGCAGAAATGGGGTCCTGATTAATTGCAACTTGCAGCCAACGTGTAGTAGTGCAACCGCACGTGTTAGGAGAAGGAGGAGGAGGAAGAGTACGCACTAGTTGCAGCTGCAGTTGTTGTATTCTAGATTGTGGAGACTGACTAGATAGCAGCAGCTGATCATCGGAATAGTAGTAGCTAGACATTATTAAAAAAATCTATCTATTTCTCGCTTTTGTTGATGGAATGGCGAGCTTGATTGAGCTGAGGTCTTTTCCGATTGTGGGAGATCGACTATTCATGCGCCGCGCCTGCATTGATGAACCAGGAAAACATGAGTTAGACAAGTAGTTGTGCACTAGCAGCTTGCTGCAAGCATGGCAGCTTGAGCTCGGGTTCCACTAGTATTGCAGAAGCTGCTGTGATTATTAGGTTGGGTGCTGCAAGGGATCAAACGCGCATGGGTTCTAGTGCTTTTTCCTACTCATGATCATGCCCGCAGCTAGCTGTCCTTTGCGTAGTACTATCGTGATCGGATCTCACAAGCCTGGAGCAACAGGTGTCTAGTGGTACACAATATCGATGGCCGGTCGGTTGCAGGACTCGCTCAAATGTTGCACGAGGCATCAGCTACTAGACTCATGATCAGGACCGGCCTACTCGATCATGTACAGCTCCCAGCAGCTCAAAGCCTCTGAAGCAGCTGTACTCTTGCTGGTCGATCTCTGGCAACAGGCCGGAAGGAGCGGTATATATTCGTCTTCTTCTTCTTCTTCTTCTTCTTCTTCTTCTTCAGCCGTTAGTGCTTCGCCTCCAGCTGCGCCTGTCCTGCAGGAGCTGCATCCACTCGAGACAGTTGCTAGTCAATCGAGGATACTGGCTATGGGAGGAGACACTATCTGCTGCCGGCCGGCAGCCCTGAGATGAGTGCATGAATGATGATGGATCGATGGTGACTGTCCTTGAAAATTTCCGTGTCTAGCGGCTCGGAGGTTGCAGGATGCTGGATACATAGTTTCCAACACTAGCTAGCCAACTGACGGACACTTCTCCGAGAGACCTGGGTAAGATCATGTGCAAACAACAAGCACATATATAAAGCTAGCTGGCTATGGTGTTGTCACAGTAGCAAAACCTTGTGTCAAGAACTCAATGGTGGCAGAAAACGGTCTCTGTGAAGTCCTGTTTGAAGATGTTGTCCGAAAATGGTCCTCCTTCAATTTCTTCTCAAGTACAAAGTGTTTGTTTTTGCACCTTCCCTCAGAATGTTCTTGATGAAGCAACAAGTAGGTTTGGTACCTTCAATGTTCATCATCATGTTGTTGTTGTTTTGTTTGTGCACTTGAAATCTGAAGACTTGGGACCAAGTAAACATAAACATTGTGAGGAGTTTTGGTAGAAGGCTGCCGCTGCTGCTTGGTGTTGTTGGTAATTAGGATAGGAAGCAGCTAGCTGCCTTGTACAAAGCAGATCATGATCCATAGCCTGCTGCAGAGGTTAATCCTTGAAAACTGTGATGCAGCAGTAGACACATGTGATTTTGTACTCTGTTCTGTTGCAAAATCTCTGCAGATGAGTTCAGCACTTGAATAGGAGAAGCACAGATGATGTTAAAGCTCATTGGGGTGTCACATCGTGTTTTTTGCAGAACACTTTTGAAGGCCAGGCCCAGAGTTCTAGTTACCATGTGTATGATGAAGCGAATGAGGATAAATATGGTGATTAAGCCGACGACATTGCCCTCAACATCCAGCTCTTCTGCAACTTCCCACAAGGCCAGAAGAACCAAGGTGAAAGCTCAGGCTGCAGATGACAGCAGCATGGAGCAGGTAAGTGGCACGACAACAATTTCTAGCCATGAGTTGTCAAAAGAGTCACAAGTGTCAAGCACTGGCAGCAGTGCAACATCTTTAGCAGGCATCAAGGATATGCTGTCAGATGGCGCAATCATTTTCAAATTGAAGGATCTGAGCAAGGCAACAGAGAATTTCCGGTCGGCCAGGAAAGTGGGGACTTCTGTGTTTCGGGGTTCGGTCCATGGCATGGATGTGGCAATAGTAGTGATCAAGAATCCAGGATTTGCAGCAGGGACTAGTAGTACTTCAATCACAGCTGATTTTGTTGCTGAGATGAAGAACTTATGTAGTGTACATCACACGAATCTAGTGAAACTCATAGGTGGGTGCAACAGTGGCAGCCAAGTTTATCTTGTGTATGAGTTCATAGACACTGGAAACCTTCGACAATACCTTCATAGCCAGTATGCCCCAGGATTCTCAGCTCTTCCCAATTGGACTGGAAGATTGCAGGTTGTCCTTGATGTTGCCAAGGGCCTTGAGTATCTGCATCACCATACACACAATGCTCCCTTTGTACATAAACACCTAAAGAGCAGCAATATCCTTTTGGACAGTAAACTTCATGCTCGCATTGCCTATTTTGGGGTTGCAAAAATTCGGGGAGAGACAGATACAATGTTGCCTCTTGTTGGAAGAACTGCCAGTGTACTCACTGCAGAGGAAGTCTCCACCAGCAGCACATCTACAAGTAGTGGAGAGATACAAGAGGTGAGAGATGGAGCAGATCCAACTTCTAGAAAGCAGATTAGACATTCTGTCAGACGCTCTAACAGCATCAAGATTTCAGGCACACATGGGTATATGGCACCAGAGGAAAAATCTGGTGGCATCATCACACCAAAGGTCGACATTTTTGCATTTGGTGTGATTTTGTTGGAAATTCTGTCGGGCAAAGAGGCTGTTAGCTTTCAGATTGACCCACATACAAACACTTTGAAGAAGACCCTTCTCCCTGATGTCATAGTGGCTATCTTTGCAGACAAAGATCCTGGGAGAAGGCTTCGGGCATGGATGGATCCCCTGCTTGGTGACTCTGCACCTTTGGACTGTGCACTGAAGACAGCTGAGCTTGCCAAGGATTGTGTGAATCCTGATCCTGAATTAAGACCTGAAATGACTAAAGTTGCTCTCACTCTTTCCAAGATTCTGATGAATTCTCAGGCATGGGAAAAAAAAATTCTGGCATGCAGGGGAGTCCTTACAAGTACTATACAGCCTCGGTGAGTTTTGATCTGAAGCTGTAATTGCCCACAATTTGGTGACTGAAGTTCTTGGAAGAAGTTGATTTGCCAAAGCTTTCTGGGGCCGTAGAACTCATAGCTCACCTTGCACCCAATTTGGAGAAAACCCAAATGGAGTTGAGCAGAAAGAATTATGTCCAGCGGGGCCAAAGGTGAGTGAGCAAATGAATGCCGGTGATGGTTTTGGGGCTCATTTGTGGTCGACTTTGGTGAATTCATATGAGCTTTCCAGATTTCCCCAAGACATTAAATCTTCACACAAGCAGATCAACTTGTACATCATTTATAGTCTGGAAATTCAGTCAAGAAATTTTGGTACAACCCTGAAGACTTCTCCCAAAAATATCAGACAAAAGACCTGCTGCAGGTAACAATCTTTTTTGGTGCATTTTGAGGAGGCTCCATTTGGAAACAGTAACCTGAAACACTGCAAGAAAAAACTGAAAATTGTCCTCAGAAATTGGTCTCAACTCTCCACACACAACAAATTAAAAATCTGCTAGAGCTATGGGTCCTCTCTAAATCTGTTTGATATTTTACAGTTTAGGTAGATGTCCCCTGACCCCGAGTTTGATTGCATGTCCAATGAGAGATCATACTGCAAAGGGGCAAAGTAGGGAGAATATAACAGACTTCAAATCTGCTGTCAAATCTCATAAAAGACATTGTTATTAGAGCATTGCTTTGCCATATTTGCCTTATGCAATGGTCTTTATCTCCATGAATTGATGTGGGTCTTCTCACATTCAAGTCAGTATAGTGCAGCTCATTGTCACCTTCAGGTCCTTGATGCAAAACACCCCTTAGAAGTCAGATCCAAAAAACACTTGCAGCTGTGCCTTTGGACATAAGGAACTTGGAGAAGTGTATTTGGAGGGCACAGATGTCTGTGTATATTCCTTCTGAAAAAGAGGAAGGATCTTATGCCTATTCCTCAAGAGTGCTATCGATCTTACACCTGTAAGTACACCTAAGATCCCTCCTAGGTGTAAAATCCCTCACACTCTTAATCAGTAGGTGTAAGAACCCTCCCCCTTCTATGCCTTGTGATCTATGTATGTTTAGGTCCATGCTAATGTTTGCCTCATGCTTTATGGTTGGTAGAACCTGTGGGTAGGACCTGGGGGTCATCCTCAATATGCACCTTGAGTGGACTACCACCTCATCCTAGGCCACCTCATCCTGGGGCCTTACCCTACACAAAACAATCAAAGGGTTCTAAAGTGAAAAGTCTTCGATACAAAGCTCTAGTTAGTCCCCATGCACAGTTGGAGAAATGCAGAAACAATGGCACCATGCCTATAACACTGGGCTAGTTCGTTCTTCACATGGGGCTGGATTTCCAGTTTCAATCAGATATCTAATGACAAAAAAAGCTAGACAAGAAAAGAGCAGAGAAGTAGCTTGGCAACAAACTCAGTTCTAATTGCTTTTGCACTTTTTTGATTTGTGTATTAGGTTGAGCACATGAGAATATGTATGTCTCCACACTTACTCTAATATTCATTGCACAAATTCAAGGCCCCAATTTTTTTGAAGGTGCTCAAGAATTCTACTTCAAAGCATTCACCTAACCACTTGACAAGGTAGGCCTTCCAAAGATTTCTTGCAACTACCTTCTACTTCATGATGTAAAATACATTCAACTTCCAAAAGCAATTCATCAATAATGAGAAGTGGTGGGCTGATGCTGACTACCCACCTTCCCATTTGTAAAGAGACATGAAACACATTGCACACCTTCATAACTCTCATTGCCTTTGTGTCTTAAATTTGATGTTTAAATATTTTCTTACACCAGTATCTTCAAATATTCAGTCACCACCACACCCCCTTCCCCTATTTCTTGTGCATGGGTTTTGCCAAATGATAATGGATACCAGGTAGCAATTCCTCAGTATAAACTTGAAATGGAAAATAGACGAATTATAGCTGGCATGTTCCATAGTTTCTCATGACTACGTTCGAGTAGTGGGAGCTCCAAAATACATCAATGGCATACAACTTCACTAATAGAACACCTTTGACCATTCACTTGCAGATGACAAAAGTGAACAGCAGTTTGATTTTTGTTGACAACTTGAAATTGGGATTTATCATAAACTCATCATAAACAATCATAAACAAAAGCCTTGTAAGAAGCATTATGCCCTTACATGTATACTTGTAGCACTTTTTGCAAATCTTGCAAGAAAACCTTCCAAACATTTTGAACACCTAGTTTGACACATGGATAAATTGTATTGTGTTTGAAATTACATGATGTGACAATTAGTAGCTAGCAATATACATCCCCCCCCCCCCTCTTTAAATAGCAATCTCATGTCTTCTTCATGGTAAGAACTAGGTCAAAATGAGTATTTTATTATCCTTGGTTACAATCTTTCTTTATTGGAATCAATTCATTACTTTCAAATGTGATGGGCTTACCATTTGCAATAGAAACATTCTTACAACTGCTAATGCAATTTCAAATTTAACATCAAGACAAGGTTGGGTGATGTTTCAAAACACTTTTAAACCTTACACATACACTCTCACAATCATATGACCAAATAAGAATTTTTTTATTATTTTAAAAAAAAAATTGTGTGACATTTATTATTGGACCAACTAATGTGGAATATCTTAGATGAAGCAATAAAAATATTTTGAAAAACATAGAATTAAATGTATTTGATGACATTGTGTGGCTTTGGCCAAATCTAATAGGTTATTTTTTATTACTTTCATTATTTTGAAATTAATGTTATAGATGTCAACATTATGAGGTTCATTCTTATGAATGTTCATTTATAACTTGTAATGAACTTGTATTTAACTCATAATTTAATTTCAGTTCATTTTCAATTAAGTTTTGATTCATTTTTAGTTCACTTTCAATTAATTTTTTGTTCATTTTTAATTAAGTCTTAATTCACTTTCAATTCATTTTTAATTAGTTTTGATTTGTTTTCAATTCACTTTTAATTGAATTTTAATTCATTCATAATTCACATATAGATGGATGTGGGCTATACATGGGTGCACATGGACCACATGTAAATTGAAAGTTTTTTTTTAAACTTATTTGAACAAAGTGTTTGATGTGCATAAATAAAAGTATAATTCCTTGTTACTTTTAGTTCGTTCAACACCAATTTTGAGTACAATTTAATATCATAACCTTATTTTGTTTTTGTTTTGTTCTTGCAACAAAATCCTATTAGATTCTTGTTTTACACATGTTATGTTTTTGTTTTTCTTATTTTGTGATTTAGATTTGGAATTAAGCATATCCTTGTTCTTGTTTTGGTTTAGAAAATCTTGTAGACTTAATTATTTTCATGCCCATGAAAATTAACTTATATTTATACTATCTACATGCATAACACAATCCACATTACAATACCCCCCCCCCCCCCCCCCCCCCACCCCATTGGCATTAGAAAAATAAGACATGGAACACCTTTGTCAATTATTCAACTTCCATGTTTGTTCTTTTTGAAAAAACAAAAATATCATCTCAATATGTACAAACATAAAAATCTCTTTGAACAAGTGCTAAAGTGAAACTATGAAATTGTCATGGCCTATAGAGTTATTGGTGTGTTAGTTATTGCAAAAGAATTGTAATTGGTGCCAATAAAGTAACACAAACCAAAGTGCCCCACTTAGGTATAGTCCATAAATTAGTCCTTAAGGTTGATGTGGCAAATTAAGAATTATTACCAATACTTAAATTGTTTTTAAACACTATAACATTATTTAAATTTTATTGAGGTATTTATATTCATTGTGTTCATTGTGAATTTATCCAAGTCTTATAATAATATATTACAACAATTATTGTATAAATATATCACATGTTTTCAACATGAATTTAGTTCATCACTTAGAATCATTTAAACTGAACTACAATTACACATTTTTTGGTTCATGTTAATATGTTTGCACCTTAATTGACAATGACCAAAATGATTTTTGAAATTTACACAAAGGTATATCATCATAACAAAATATGATTTTGTTGTACCTTGGAATAATCCAATGGATTTCACAAAGATAACCAAGTGATGATATCTAAAATCAAAATGAACAATATTAAATGGACAACAATTTTGTAAATGGGTTTATCAATAATCAACACTATTATGACCTATGCCATTGGCACAAGTGTGAACTCACTACCTAACTAATTGATTTAGAATTCAGAATTTTTATTGAATTTGCAATGACAAAGATTATTCAAAACTCCTACACCTTAGTCCAAAAATTATGAAATTGCTTCCATCAAATCTTACTTGTTGAACATTTTTCAAAAAAAAAACTTTATTGATTTTTCAATGATAAAATTGTTCAATATTCAATAACTCTTACATTGTAGGTCTAAACACTACAACCAAATCAATGCACGCTTACTAATCGAAGACTTTCCAATGGTATCAAGAGTGTGATGGAGGAGTGCCATGGTTTGGGAGATCTCAACATGACAAACAAACAAAATAAACAAACTACCTTCCTTACCACATATAATGTAACTTGTCACATTATTTTGCACAAATCTAATTAGTGGTTGATAATATGAAGTACCAAAAGTTTTGTTTTACTCTATTCCAAGTGATTATCTTGCATTTGTTTTCTCACCTTTATTCTTCCAAACAAGTAAATCAATCAAATGACTAAAGAGGAGGTACATTTTCTTGCTCGTTTAGACATTTGAGGGTTGACAATAGCACTAAAAACAACAAACTCACAATCTTCAAAAAGTTAAGAGATTGGTGCAACTACAAATTGATTGATCTCCCTTTATAAAAAGGGTGAAACAAGATGGACAAAGTTTGGTCACAAGGAGATGCAGAAAGGTATGTGCTTAGCAGATTGCTTTAGAGGATTGAGTTTCATTTTATAGGAATCTTACAAATGGTGAAATAAGAACAAGCATGAGTCAAAGGATTACATGACTGATTGCAATCTAAATGATGAAATCCATAAACTAGTCATTGGGACTTATAACAAACTTGCAGAGTCTAAAAGTAAGAAAGTTCTTGTTGACCAGCTTCTTCAAAGACATTCATTAGCAAGAGGCAGCCTAGTTTGGAGAGCATGTTTATGTGTGGCTTGAATGTGTTAAGACTTTCATCATGAAAATCCACATGTCAAGGTGATTAGTAATGGTGGGATTCAAGAGATAAAACCACAGAAGTACATTGACATACATTGACAGTCACAGGCAGATGATGGATCTCCCTCCCCCCATTTGTCTTTTATTGTGCTTGATGAGAGATCCACTTGTTGTCATTGTTGTTGACATGGGGAAGATGGGTCACAAAGCTCACAATAAATGCTAATAAATTAGGCAATCATAGTACCATCTTCTTCACAAAGAATTGTAAGTATGTGGTTGGGGGTCTAGGGTTTAACCCTAAACCCTAAGATTCTAATATATTTTTCCAGCTTAAGGGCAGTTGGGATTTTGCCCAGGTCCACCATAATAGAAGAAGTTTCCCCAGGCACTGTTAAACCCACCTTGAATGTCATAACAATTAGGCTGTTCTGTGAGTGTTTGCAAACCCACCACACTTCTGAGCACATTAGTTGTATCCACAAACTGGATGTTCCGCATGTAACTTGCTTCCCCAAATCCTGCTTCTGCAAATTGACCACTGCCCATCTCAGTAGTAGTGTGCTGTCCACCTGGCTCTGAGTTCACAACTTCACCTCCCCACTCCAATACTGTTGCACTACCCGCCAGATGTGTAAAAAGGGATGCTGGCCAGTAACCCACCAATGTATTTTCTCCAAACTGCATCCACCAGGCCCCTGTATTTGGATCCTGCAAGCACAATGACATATCTTTTATGAGAAACTATACATGGTGTGATGTTTGTATCTGCAAAATCAACACTGAACATCTTCAAACAGCTATATTGAAAAGGTATGGATTTTTCCAACATCTAGAAAGTTACATAATTGTTGAACAAAACCATTACCTTCCAAATGAGAATACTGATCTCATACTGGGTGCCACCATAGCTGGAAACTGGTGATATTGAAGCACCTATTGCAATTGTATTACTTGTTTGCACAAATCCTGAGCACAGAAGGTTATAGCAGCCTGTGGCTTGGTATCCATCCGCCTACAACAAGACAAAACATGTGGTCAAATGACAGTGTATGAGATCTGTCTGCAACAAGCTTTGGTATGACCCACCTCTATTTCAACATCCACAATTACAGTGAGAAATAGAACCCAGTGTTGGCCCTTCTTCATATCTCATTAAGGTCTGGGGTTGCAGATTATGTCATTTTCTTGACCACATCTTATGACTTAATCATCCGATGATTATTATACACATGTAAAAGTGACCAAAATGTGTCTATTGCACAAAAATGTTCTTTCTAAATGGTTGAATCTGCCACCCCAGACCTTAATGGTCTTGCCCTTGCCCATTGTGTTGATTAAGGAGCCAGCCAGCAAGCCTGCTTGCTGGCACCTTACCCAACATAACGTGCAGGGGCTTGACCATTCCATAGTACATAAAAAAGTCATGAGGCCAAACAAGGGAGAAATCATTGCCATTTTAATTTTTTTCAGCTAGAAGGGACAGCACTAAGTTGTGGAATTTTGTTAAGAAACAGAGACACAAACCTACCGTCCAATATGTAAATAATCGTGGGTTGTTGTCACCATACATATCTGGGCTCACCTGCACACAAAGAACAACAAAAGGAAATTGGAGACAGACCATTTGAGCAATAGACAATGCCTATGAGCCCCAAGAGTGCAACTTGTTTGTTTACATTGGGTTAGGGTTGTGTTGCCCCCATGACAGCAGAAGTGGGCGTCAGAGTGTAAGCAAGTTCTAAGTTCTATTTTTGCAGCTACCTTTATGCATAAAAGAATAGAGGGGTTTAGTTTAATATACTTCGCCCATGTAAATGAATGAGAGGGATCACATGACTTACTTGCCAGCCTGCCTCAATGCTGTTCAGGTCACTTGTGAATGCACCAGCCAGAATCCAGATCTGTGACAAGCTGAATTCACTTGGCACATCCACTCTTGGGCTCCATACGTTTATGGTAGCTTGTGCACCATTATATGCATCCCCTTGCATGTATGATATTGCATGCTGTTACACACCATCCACTGCACAACCTCAGGATGTCACCCAACATGACAAACATAAGACTAAGTGATGAATATACTCCCAGAAAATATGCAATCATTTTACCTTGGTCAAAATGCAACCAATTGGCTTGATTTCACGGTGATCAATATTCTGACAATTCATGCATCAAAATTGTCAATCTAAATACCAGAATGCCACATTCTAAGACACAATTAGTGTGATGGGCATAAACCCCATGTACTTTGTTTTCCTTGAGAGACAGATAATATGGCAAGATCACCTCATGTGAGCTACTTGTGATGGTAGCTGGACTGGGTTTTGGAACAGCAGACATGCCACCCTTTTTTGTTCTATACTTGTCAATTGAGCCAGCTCGAAGAATGTCTTTGGCTAGCGTCCGGCGAATAGGGACTGTGCCAACTGGGCACTCACCACTTTCATGCCATATCTGCTTTTGAGACACTGTTTCCTCACTCTTGAACTTCAACAGAAATGAAGGTGGCTTCTGCAAAAACATACACATTCACACACCATCTTAGACTTCATGATCTGAGAATGTCACAGTTTGACAAACCGGATAGAACAACAATTAATCCCCATGTTATGTGAAGCATCTAACACAATGAACTCACCTCAATCGTATGGTTCTTAAGGAGAGGGTGATCAAAGGCAGGTTGCAAAGTGCTTAAGACACAATCAATGAGGTCACCATCAGGGCTCTGTCCACACAAAGAAACATTACGTCATCCATGAGAAAATGAATCATAGTCAGCAATGATTCAAGGCCTTTCTGGTGTAGCTGAATGAATCTTACATTCAGGTTTTTAAGGAGGGACATTTTGTTCTGAAATAACTGTCTATGCAAATCGATCAGGGGAGGCAATTGCTTTACACTTCGTAAGGCCCTCGGATGAGAGACCATAACCAGAATGTGGACACCACCTCAGCTGCCACCTCAGGCAGTACCCTTATTCTGGTAAAACCCTCAACCTCAGGCCTTACCTACCACATACATACATACATGCAGCTAAAACGGAGTGGAAGAAGAAGTTGTTACAAGAAATTAGTTCATTGTAGGAACTTCCAGAAGGATGAATATCAAATGTAACGGAAAATTCTTGATGGAGCTTTGAAACTGAAGCAATGAAACAAACAAACACAACTGTAGGAGAGAATTACAAGAAGAATGAATTGCGAGAAGGTTCAAGGGTTGTTGTACCTGAATGGTTTTAACTGGAGGTTTATTCAATCTGTGAAGAAGCTTTTTCTGTATCCTGGAAAGCTTTGAACTCCTGCTCAAGACATTTGCTGCAGCTCCGGCCGGGTTCTTCATGAGCTCGTGATGATGATCAGAAGAAGCCCCCGGGGCAGGTCCCTGCACAAAAGAAGTAGTTCTTGTTGGTGAAGAACGAAGTGGCGCAGTTGCTAGTGACACGGGCGTGCAGGAATACAACAGCAAGATGATGATTGCTAATCCTATCCACAATACTCCCGGCGGCCTCACTAGGAGGGACTTGCGTCTGGTAGCAACCATCTCTTCTGCAGTAAGTCTGGTAAAGAGTGTGGCACACCGAAGATCATCTCTGAGTGCTGCTTTTTCTTCTTCTTGTAGAGACTGACTGGAACCACCAAGAAGAAGAAGAAGAAGACACTCCAATAATGCGACAACAAGTTTCAACGCCAAAAACCAAGAAACACGAATACAAAAAAAAAACCAGAAAAAACACACTGGCATCGCTCGCTTGCAGAGCATGAGATTACACAGTATGATCGAGCTTTGGGGGGGTTAAAAAAAAAAAAAAAAAAAAAAACAAAAAAAAAAAAAAAACGAAGGTAAAAAGAAGGAGGAAAAAAAAAGAAAAAAAAACAACGAATGCAAAACCAAACG